>Ga0209002_10001415_pt1 | contig 19435 bp, 10 predicted proteins | sample Rifsed16ft2_FD_184010 | JGI IMG/M metagenome (GOLD analysis project Ga0209002, IMG submission 184010) | Soil microbial communities from Rifle, Colorado, USA - sediment 16ft 2 (version 2) | ecosystem: Environmental > Terrestrial > Deep subsurface > Rock core/Sediment | place: Rifle, Colorado... | reverse complement strand
ATTATGGCAACAATTAAACTAACCAAAGTAGACATTGGGCCGACTAGATATATTGTTTATCAAGACGGTATACCCTCAGAAGTTACATCAGAGGTTTTTATGGTTGTTGATATAGACGGAAAAGTAATCTACAACTATGATACTTGGAGTAAACAAATAGGTTTCGCTACACCCTCAAAAGCACTGTCAGACAAACAGTACGCTACTCAAGCTAACGGCTATCATTGGGTAAAAATTCCAGGCTATGCCGTAATCAAAATCCCACCTGAACATATCACTAACAATACCCTTAACCAAGCAGGGATAGACTATATAAAGATTTGGGCGGGGGAGGGATAATGGCAATTACAATTGGCACACCAACATCATCTGGCAATCAAGCAAATACATCTGGATTTAGTTTTAACAACACCCCTAACGCTAACACTAAAGCATTAGTAGTTGTAGTTATGGGAGTGGATTCAAGTGCTACCGATTCAGTTGTTAGCGGTGTTACTTTTGGCGGAGTTGCCCTTGAACCAGCCAGAGCCAGATATAAGCCCAATGGAGAATTTTTCCATATCTGGTATCTTAAAAACCCCACAATAGCTTTAGGTTCTGTTGCTGTTAGCTTAGGTGGTACCTGTACTGACTGTCAGGCTACCGCCATTCCCTTAATAGACGCAAGTGCGACAAGTATTTTTTACGATACGGGTCTTGAAAACACCGATGCCGATACAACTCACGGATTTACAATAACTTCTGTAAAAACAGGTGCGATGGGTATAGCGGCTATTTGGAATGGTGATGCTCTCACAACTGATGTCGCCCCTACTTCTACTCCTACTTCAGGAACACTTGTTACAGGTAGTGAAGCTGATAATGGTGCTTCTTGTAATGAAGTTGCTTGGCTTGGAGAATCAGGGGGTTCGGTGGCTTTCTCTTGGACAAAAGTTGCCACAAATGCCTCTGGTGCTCAAGGTGCGACTTTTTATTCTCAATTTGCTCCTACCGTAGTCTTAACCACTCCCACAGACACCGCCACAGGACAAAGCGTTACTCCTACTTTAATCTTTACAGGAACAGATCTTAATGCAGACGAGGTGGAATATGAGGTACAGGTAGATACGAATAGTAATTTTGGAATGATTGCTGGACAAAGTACATATGATACTGACACTGTCCTATATTCGGGATTTATTATTGCTGCTGGACAATCTTTCACTGGAGATGGAAGTACTCTCGATCATTGTGATATTCTTTTAAGTAAATCTGGTTCGCCAACTGGTACAGCTCAAGTCAAAATCTACAATCATAGTGGTATATATGGAACATCTAGTGTACCAACAGGAGCTGCTTTAGCGACATCTGGTACACTGGATGTATCGACGTTGACAACAACTCCCACCTTGACTACATTTAGTTTTACAGGTGGAGACAGAATACCGTTAGAGAATGGGACTTACTATGTAGTTACAATTGAATATTCTGGAGGAAATAGTACCAATAGTGTGCGAGCTTATCGTAGCACTTCAAATGTCTATTCTGGGAATTATTGTTACTATTCTTCTTCGTGGTCAGCATATAGTACCAATGATTTAGTTTTTGGTGTATATCGTGAAATTACTCTTGACACCCTCTCCTCCACCGATGATGACGCTAACTGGACAGGTACAGGAGCTCCCAATCCTTTTCCTAGTGGAAATGCGATAAGTTATACGATACCAGTAGCAAGTACATTAGATGCCTCTACTACCTATTACTGGAGAGTAAGAGCTATTGACCCCCTAGGAAGTAATACCTGGGGAGCATATCCGACAGCGTTTAGTTTTACGACGGCGGCGGGGGGTACTGTTTCATCTTCTGCTTCTGGATCGGCTTCAGCCAGTGCCAGCGGTTCTGCTTCTGAGTCTAAAAGCGCTTCCGCTTCTGAAAGCGCATCGGAATCTGCCAGTGAAAGTAAGTCATTAAGCCCTAGTGCTTCAGAGTCAAAAAGTGCTTCTGTTAGTGAATCAGCCTCAGCTTCACCATCAGAAAGTGCGTCAGAAAGCAAGTCATTATCTCCATCTGCAAGTGAGAGCAAATCTGAATCAAAATCCGCCTCTGCCAGCGAATCTGCTTCTGAATCCAAATCTCTATCTCCATCAGCATCAGAAAGTAAAAGTGCTTCAGCTAGCGAAAGCGCCTCAGCTTCCGCTTCCGAAAGTAAAAGTCTTAGTCCTTCCACATCAGAAAGTGCATCGGCATCAGCCAGTGAATCTAAAAGTGCCTCCGCGTCGGAAAGTAAGTCTCTTTCACCCAGTGCATCCGAAAGCAAAAGCGCTAGTGCTAGTGCTTCGGCTTCTGAGTCAGCGTCAGCTTCAAAATCTGAATCTAAGTCAGCTAGTCCATCCACCTCAGAGTCCAAATCAGAGTCTGCTTCCGAGTCGAAATCTCAAAGCCCTTCTGCCAGTGAAAGTAAATCTCAGTCTGCTTCAGGAAGTGCTAGTGAGTCAAAATCGGAAAGCAAATCCCAGTCTCCTTCGGCTAGTGAATCAAAGAGCGAATCTAAATCCGAAAGTAAGTCTGAGAGTAAAAGTGAGTCTAAAAGTTTAAGCCCATCATCAAGTGAAAGCAAATCGGAATCGAAAAGCGAATCAGCTTCTGAGTCAAAGTCCGAATCCAAGTCATTGAGCCCTAGCGCATCGGAATCGAAATCTGAATCAAAATCAGAATCTGCTTCAGAAAGTAAATCTGCCTCTGCTTCCTTAAGTCCCAGTGCTTCATTATCTCCTTCAGCTTCTGAGTCTCCATCAGCTAGTTTATCTCCTTCAGCTTCCCAAAGTCCTAGTGCATCAGAGTCTAAATCCCTTTCACCATCAGCATCAGAATCCAAAAGTCAAAGTCCCAGCGCTAGCCTTTCGCCTAGCGCTTCTCTCAGCCCTTCCGCCAGCGAATCTAAGAGTCTTAGTCCTTCGGCGAGTGAGTCAAAAAGTTTGTCACCTAGCGCCTCACTTTCTCCTAGTGCTAGCCTTAGTCCATCGGCTAGCTTAAGTCCATCGGCTTCGGAGAGTAAATCTCAATCACCATCTGCATCGGAATCAAAATCTCAATCACCCTCGGCTAGTTTGTCTCCATCTGCAAGTCTCTCTCCTTCAGCTAGTTTAAGCCCTTCAGGATCACTTAGTCCTTCAGCTAGTTTAAGCCCTTCAGGTTCTCAAAGTCCAAGCGCATCTGAGTCTAAAAGTTTGTCACCATCTGCGTCAGAGTCCAAGTCACAAAGCCCATCCGCCAGCCTTTCTCCATCAGCATCCCAAAGTCCATCTGGATCTTTAAGCCCTAGTGCATCGGGATCTAAAAGCTTAAGCCCTAGTGCATCGGAATCTAAGTCTTTATCTCCAAGCGCTTCATTATCACCATCCGCCTCATTAAGTCCAAGTGCCAGCTTGTCTCCTTCAGCCAGTGAATCTAAATCTCAAAGCCCTTCTGCATCCGAATCAGCCTCGGCTAGCGCCAGTGAGAGTAAAAGTTTATCGCCTTCTGCCAGTGAGTCTAAGTCTGAAAGCAAATCAGCTAGCGCTTCTCAATCGGCTAGTGAAAGCAAGAGTTTGTCACCATCAGCATCAGAATCAAAATCAACCAGCGCCTCGGAGTCTAAAAGTGAGAGCAAAAGTGAATCCAAGTCGTTAAGTCCTAGTGTCTCCGAATCAAAATCAGAAAGCAAATCTGCCTCAGCCTCAATGTCTGCTTCCGAAAGTAAATCTCTTTCTCCATCTGCTTCCGAATCAAAATCAGAAAGCAAATCTGCCTCAGCCTCTGAATCTGCATCGGAGTCTAAAAGTTTATCCCCTTCAGTATCCGAATCTAAGTCTGCTAGTAAGAGTGAATCTAAATCTCAATCGCCATCGGCAAGCGAGAGTGCTAGCGAATCTAAGAGCCAATCCCCAAGTGCCAGTGAATCCAAAAGCGAAAGTAAATCTTTAAGTCCATCAGCGTCAGAATCCAAATCTCTTAGTCCTTCTGCTTCTCAAAGTCCAAGTGCCTCTGAATCAGCTAGTGCGAGTGCAAGTGCTTCTCCTTCAGGCGGAAGCGCTTCTGGTTCAGCCTCTGAATCTAAGTCGCTTTCTCCCTCTACCTCAGAGTCAAAATCTGAGTCCAAATCTGAGTCCAAATCTCAGAGTCCTTCTGCCAGTGAAAGTAAATCTCAGTCTGCTTCAGGAAGTGCTAGTGAGTCAAAATCAGAAAGCAAATCATTATCACCATCAGCGTCAGAATCGAAAAGTGAGAGCAAGTCAGAAAGTGTTTCGGAGTCAGCTAGTGAGAGTAAAAGTCTTTCACCAAGCGCTAGTCTTTCATTTTCTGCTTCTGAATCAGCAAGTGCTTCAAAGAGTGCTTCAGCTTCTATATCGGCTTCGGAAAGCAAAAGTCAATCACCATCCGCTAGTGAGAGTAAGTCTGCTAGCGCTTCGGAGAGTAAATCAGAATCCAAATCTGAATCTAAATCCCAAAGTCCTTCTACTAGTGAATCAAAAAGTGCTAGCGCCAGTGCCTCGGCAAGCGAAAGTAAATCGGAAAGTAAAAGTCAGTCTCCATCGGCATCTTTAAGCCCAAGTGCAAGTGAAAGTGCTAGTGGTTCTGCCTCTGTATCTAAAAGTCAGTCTCCATCTGCAAGTGAGAGCAAATCTGAATCAAAATCCGCCTCTGCCAGCGTCTCTGCTTCTGAATCAAAGTCAGCATCAGCATCAGAATCAAAGTCCCTAAGTCCATCGGCAAGCGAATCGGCATCAGAAAGCGCCTCTGAATCCAAATCCTTAAGTCCTTCCGCTTCAGAATCAAAATCTGCTTCAGCTTCCGAATCTAAATCTCTTAGTCCGTCTGTCAGTGAGAGTAAAAGTGCCTCTGCTTCAGAAAGTAAATCTCAATCCCCCTCGGCTTCTCTCAGTCCTAGTGCAAGTTTATCTCCTTCGGCTTCGTTATCACCATCAGCTTCACAATCCCCTAGTGCAAGTGAGTCAAAGTCGCTATCCCCTAGTGCGTCAGAATCTAAAAGTCTTAGTCCTAGTGCCTCTCCCAGTTTGGGATATACAGGCTATACAAGAGGAGATGAGGCAACGCTTCCAACAAATGATACCGATTTGGAAACTGCTTACACTGCTCAAAATGTAACTGATGTCGCAACAGATGACGGAGTGAGAGTAGGCCAAACTGGAACGCTACAATACATGATACATCAATTCAAAAACTTTGTGCCGGTAAGCAGTACTCTTTTAAACTGGAATGGACAATCAAGCCTAGCACCTTCTGCCTCAATAGTCCGTTTACAGATTTATAACAGAAATACTCCAGCTTGGGAAACTGTGGATAGTGATAACACAACAGGAGCAAATACTGATTTTGACTTAAGTGGGAATATAGCGGATTTGACTAATTATAAGGATGCAGGAAACGTAATAAGCTGTAGGGTTTATCAGGAGGCGACATAATGGCAAGACTAGACAAAATTAACGCAACTACATTTGCAAGAGAAGTTAAAAGTAATCCTAAAGACCGTATAGAGATAGAAGTGGGGGATTCCAAACAACCTGATTTTAAGCCTCAATTCAAAATAATGCGGTGGAATAATGAGGTTAATTTTTCCCTTCGTGCAGAGGAAGACCCCATAGCCACAGTCGTAGAAGAAGGTGACAAGATTAAGTACATTGGTGACAAAGTTGAAGTTCATCAATACGATAAACCAGAAGCAGGAGAAAACGAAGGCTTTGAGTTTGAGTGGATTTTAAAAGAAAAACCAGATACCAACGTACTAACTGCGACTATCCAAACTAAAGGACTTAACTTCTTTTTTCAGCCTCCACTTACTCAACAGGAAATAGATGAAGGTGCTTCAAGGCCTGAAAATGTAGTTGGAAGCTACGCCGTTTATCACAAAACCAAAGGTGGAATGAATGACATAGCAGGAATGGAATACAAGGTAGGTAAAGCCTTTCATATTTACAGACCAAAAGTAACAGATGCCAATGGAGTAGAAACTTGGGGAGAATTGAACATAGATGAACAAAATGGACTTCTGACAGTAATCATAGACCAAACATGGCTTAACAATGCGGTATATCCAGTGGTTGTTGATCCTACTTTTGGATATACGAGTATTGGAGCAAGTGATTGGGCTGATATAGCTTCAATTACTTCTGATGCATCAAGAATGGTAGGAGTGGCTGTAGCATTAGGTACTGCTGGCACATTGGATAGTCTCCATGCAGCATTGAGATTAACTGCTACCGGAACTGAAAATGTCGATCTTTATGCTGCGTTATACGATAAAGATAGTGTAACTACTAGCTCTCACGGTTTAGTAGCTAGTGTTGAAAGATTAAATGTAAACACCTCAAGTACAACTTTTGCATTTTTTACTTTCACGGCCAATTCGGAATCACTTGCAATTGATACTTATATCATAGCAATTCTTGGAAATGGGGAGGATTTAGTTACGGCAACTCAGCAAGTCTACCTTGCGTATGATAGCGGAGCCTCTGTCTCACGATATGCTGAACAAAGCGTTGGTGCTGGTTCTTATGCTGCAAGGAAGGAAAACCCCTGGACAAATGTTGCTGCTACTAGCAGTGCTAATATATCTCTTTACGCCACCTATACAGCAGCAGGTTCAGAAAGTCCCTCACAATCCCCTTCTGCAAGCAGAAGTGCGTCTTTGTCGCCATCTGCTTCTTTGAGTCCTAGCGCTTCTCTCTCCCCGTCTGCTAGCCTTTCTCCTAGTGCTTCCTTATCACCCAGCGCCAGTGCTTCCCCTTCTTCAGTTCAATATGAACTTTTAACAGATTTATGGAATGTTAGTCAGGGGAGTGCATCACCTTCTCAATCACCATCCGCCAGCGGGAGTAAATCACAATCTCCAAGTGCTAGTTTGAGTCCCTCAGCTTCTTTATCACCAAGCGCTTCTCAAAGCCCTAGCGCCTCAGAGTCTAAATCTTTAAGCCCAAGTGCCTCCGAATCTAAAAGCCTTTCTCCCTCTGCTTCCCTTTCCCCGAGTGCCAGTCTTTCACCATCTGCTTCGGAATCGAAATCATTATCACCAAGTGCTTCCGAGTCAAAATCACAATCTCCGTCAGCTAGTTTAAGCCCTTCTGCAAGTCTCTCACCTTCAGCTAGTCTTAGTCCATCAGCTAGTCTTTCACCGTCTGCCAGTGAGTCAAAATCGCTATCTCCATCTGCCTCAGAATCAAAATCGCAATCGCCAAGTGCTAGTCAAAGCCCCAGTGCTTCTCAATCACCATCGGCTTCTGAGTCTAAGTCTCAAAGTCCCAGTGCATCAGAAAGTAAATCATTATCTCCGAGTGCCTCTTTAAGTCCTAGCGCCTCTCAATCACCAAGTGCTAGCGTGTCAGCATCACTTAGTCCATCAGCTAGCGAAAGTAAGTCTCTTTCACCTTCTGCTAGTTTGAGTCCTAGTGAATCTTTATCTCCTTCAGCCAGTGAATCTAAAAGCCAAAGTCCAAGCGCCTCAGAGAGTAAATCCCAAAGCCCAAGTGCATCAGAAAGTACTTCTGCTAGTAAAAGTGCGTCAAAGTCAGAATCTCTTTCTGCTAGTGCCAGTTTATCCCCGAGTGCTTCTCAGTCCCCATCCGCTAGTGAGTCAAAGTCATTATCTCCTTCCGCCTCAGCCTCAGCTTCTGAATCCAAAAGCTTAAGTCCTTCCGCAAGCGAAAGTAAATCTCTTTCTCCAAGTGCAAGTGCTTCACCATCTGGTGGAAGTGGGTCGGCTTCCCAAAGCCCTAGCGGATCACTTTCACCTAGCGCATCAGCAAGCGCTTCTGCTTCGGCGTCAGAATCTAAAAGTCTGTCTCCTTCTGCCAGCGAGAGTGCATCGGAGAGTAAAAGTGCGTCAAAGTCAGAATCTGAGTCGGCTTCCGCTAGCGCGTCAGAGTCAAAATCCGCCTCAGCTTCAGAGTCTAAAAGCGAATCTAAGTCAGCTTCTGCTTCGGAATCGGTATCTGAGAGTGCTAGTGCCTCTGCTTCAGAGTCAAAAAGTCAAAGTCCATCACAATCCGCTTCAGCATCATTATCTCCCAGCGCCAGTGTTTCGCCTAGTCCTTCTGCTTCTGTCTCGGCAAGTGCCAGCGCCAGTCCTTCTCAATCACCTATAGAATATGTTGATAAGTACTCAACTACCGGAAACACTTATGGTGATAAGTATTCGGAATTAGGTAATGATTACATAGATAAATATAAGCAGTGGGACGAGTTACCACAAGCACCAGACTAGACTATAAATAAAACTCTCCTCTAATCTAAGGGTATGGTTTTAGAAGATAAATCATTTGAGGGCGGGATAAGTAGTTTTGCAGATCGTGGAATCAGGGGGGCATTTAAATTTGGTTCTAATTTGTCGATTCGCAAAACTGTAGATACCCTTTCTTGTGGGCAAGCATTAAAAGAAGAAGGAGAATTTGGTCCAAGCCATTCACAATCTCCTTCTATCTCCGCAAGTGCCTCACAATCACCAAGTGCAAGTAGTAGTGCTTCTTATAGTCCTAGCTTATCAAACTCACCTTCTAAATCACCTTCAGCTTCAGCATCAAGAAGTAATTCCCCATCCCAAAGCCCTTCGGGTTCCGCTTCACCATCCTCTTCTGCTAGCGCTTCCCCTTCCACATCAGCAGGACTTAATAACGTATATGAAGATTTAGTAATCGCTTGGGTTCCCGCAACTGATGGAAATTTATATGGTTTTGGTAATGCCGGCCATATCTACAGGCGCTATTCGGACGGATTTACTAGAATGGTATATACAGATGCAGACGGATCAATTAAAGGGGCTATAGAGAAACCTTCAAGTGATGGCAAAACCTACCTTCAATGGGCTACTGGAACTTCTATTAAGAGAAAACCTCTCCCTGGAGCAGGTGATTGGACTGATGTAGAGGAGATTGCGGATAATTTAACCGGAACTGATTGGCACACCATGAAACAGGTAGGTGGGGCTAATTATATCGCAAATGGTTCAAAAGTAGCTTTAGTGGGATATGACGATTCGTGGACTAATGAGGCGTTAGACATAATCCCCGGAAGATATATAAAAACCATTGTTGAGAGAAATGGGCGGGCGGTATTTGGTACTTATCCAGCCGGATACCCAAATAAGGGAGTTAATGGAGCAATTGATTGTGAATATCCTTTAATGCAAATAGGTGATGATGGAGAGTTATATTTTGCAAACTTCACGGATTCAATGCCTGTTAAAAGATTCCCCGGGGGTGGGAGAGTAAATCCGAGTGGAGTAGCAAATGAAGTTCAAGAGATTGAAATGTTTGATTGGGTATTTGGAGCCGATAGCTGGATTGATAGACAAACGCTGGGAAATATGTCTATCTGGGGAGTATTTGATGCAGATTCGGGTAAAAATGGTTTATATTACTACGGCAGAAAAAATAAAGAACAACCTTTTACCATGAATCTTGAATATGCTATGGATGTTGACGAAATAGGGGCAGTCGTAAATGTAGATGGTGTAACACTTGCAAGTTATAAGGATGGTAATGATTTTGGGGTAAAAGCTGTAGATTCAACTACAAAAGCCGAAGGGATATGGGAATCACTAGAATTCAGGTTTCCGGTTAAAAAGGCTGAACAAATCACAAAAGTATCCCATGTTGAGATATTTTTCGATGAATTACCTGTAGGATGCAGTATTTATTTCTATTACCAGAAGAATAAATCAGGAACATGGGTACAGGCATATACCGCAGAAGGAGGTCAGGCTTTTACTTCAACAGGGGGCAAAAAGGCTACTTTTAGAATTGGGGAGGAAATGGATATATATGAACGTAGAATATTAATGACACCTAGCGGGAATACTACACCGGAGATTTTTAGAATTAGAACTTATTTTAATTAACATGAATGAAAAAAATATTAATAATTTTAATAGTTACAATAATATTTTTAACAATAAATTATATGGATAATAAAGTTTATGAACCAGAAATAATTGTTGAAACACCTTTTCCAAGCGAAGGGGGGATACCTACTTTTGCATCAACCCCAGCTAATGCAGTTGGAACCTATACTCCAACTACTACAAAAGAGAAGTTTATTCCTAAGAAAAAAGTAGCCCTTGAGTTACTTAGCACTGCATTAAATACCAGAAGTAAAAAGATACTTCAGGAGTTTAATTTGGCAGATTCAGGAGGATTAAAAATTGGTGATTTTAAAGAGGGCATATCAGGAGATTTAAGAATTACTCCTAGTGGATTAACAGCAAGAGATATAGCAGGATTAACTACTTTTGCAATAGATGGAGAAACCGGATCGGCTGTATTTAGAGGAGAGATTAGAGCAGCAGACTTTGTTGTATCAGATGAAAATGGTCTAATTTCTTTAAATAATTTTAATTCTGGTTATGTAGATAATGCTAATGTTTTAACTATTACCCCAGGTGGAGTTTATGTGGAAATTGATGTTACAGGTGGTGGAGATCCATTGGTTGTAGAATTTGATTTAACTAGAGAATCTAATGTTATGGTATTTTTTAATGCTACGGGTAGGAATACAGTTGACGGTAGTTTTCAATTAGTAGCAATTTATGAGGATGGTGGATCTGGAACTGTAGGTACAGCTCCTTTTACTCAACTAACAGGCCATTCAAGAATTTCGGGGGCTGTAAATGCTGATACAGCAGCAGGTGGAACAGCAATGAGCGTTATAACAGCCTCACAAACAAAAATCGTTACATTAGGTGCAGGACATCATAGATTAGCACTTAGACATAGAGCGGTAGGTGCAAATTCAGTAATTATCCAAGATATGACTATTGGTTTTATGGTACTAGGAAGATAATTAGCAAAAGACTTTCTTGCCAATAAATAAATTTGTACTTTAGTCTTGTTGTATGGATGATTTAGCAGATATACGAGCTGCCGTGCAAGACGATCTCACTGTTGGTGAGGAAAGTACACTTTTTTCTCCCAGTCTTATTGATCGGGCAATTAATAGAGCTTACAGGAAAGTTGCGGCATTATTCCCCTGGCCTGAACTTCAAGACGCTAAAAAGACTTCAACTCAGATAGATCAGGAATATTATGACTATCCTACAAACTGGCGGTCTAACTCTATCTGGAAGCTAACAATATTAGATTCTGATAGCAATGATGATAGATATGGGGAAGATCCTGACGGAAGCCCTCTTTCTTTTGATGATTACTTAGTTTGGAAAGAAGATAATCCGGATAGTACAGAAAAAAAATGGTCTAATCAGTGGAGAAGGTTCTTTATCTGGCCTATTCCTACTACTGCCGGAACTAATAATATTCATGTTTGGGGAATAAAAGTTGTAACAACTTTGAGTGACGATGCTGATACTACAATCTTTTCTCTTTCAACACCAGAGGCGAATGAGGCAATAGCGCTTGAAGCAGTTGCGATTTTGAAATCCAAAGAAGACAAAGAAGATTCCAGTAAGTTTAGAAGCATGGAAGCAAAACAAATATTAATAGTTGCTTGGGGAAAAATTACAAAGGAAATGGCTAAATATGAAAAGAATCAACCATTTTTTGAAGTAGAAGATATGTTCGGGCCAGGAAGAAGTAAAGATCTTAGGGGGAGATTTGATATATGATGAAATTAGGAGGATATTAAAATAGATCCATCAATTGTAAATTGGTTAAATTCACAAGGCCAAAAGAGTGACTACGCTTCACGCGCTCAACTAGCAGCTTCTAAAGGTATCACAGGATATGTAGGGAGTGCTGCCCAAAATACCCAGCTCTTAAATCTATTAAGAGGTGCTCCAGTAGCCCAGCAAACTGCACCCACACCGCAGCCTCAAACACAACAGCAACAAGCTCCACAACAACAGCCAACTTATCAATCCACCCAACCACAGCAGCCTACTGGACAGCCAGGCTCAGTCCAAGACTTGATAAACATGGGATTTAGTGGTTATCAGGGTTGGGGAAATGCAGAAGCTTTGGCAGATTTTAAATCAACAGGAGGTCAGGGGAAAGGTAGCTCAAGTTCAGGGGTATCTAGTTTTTCTAACCGTCCGGCAGCCCCAAACTTCCAGAATATTTATGATACCGCCTTAACCGCTGCTACCGCAGGAATACAGCCACAAATTGATGCAATTAATACCCAGATAGCTGCCAAAACAGATGCATATAATACCCAAGTCTCCAAAATAAAAGACAATCCCTATTTATCTGAAGCAACTATGTCAGGCAGGTTAAGTAAGTTAGCCGAGAGGTTTAATGCTGATATGCAACTTGAAACCAAAAAACAAGCAATAGTTGAGGGTAAGTTAGCTCAAGGCAAAGCTGATGCTCAGGTTAAGTTAAATATAGCAGCCCAGCAATATAATGTTGAAGACTCGCAATATCAACAAAATTTGCAATTATTTACTAATCTTTTATCTTCAGGCGCATTAGAAAATGCCAGCGGGACAGATATAGCTCAGATTACCAGTTCAACAGGGCTATCAAGTTCAATGGTGCAATCTATTATTAACTTCCAGAAGAAAAAGAATGCACCACAACCAAATATTACTACTGTTGATGATGGAACTAATCAATATGTGGTAGCTATAGATCCTTCTACAGGTAATGTTATAAATAAACAAATTATAGCTCGCTCTATACCTAAATCTACAGGTGGAGGTGGAGGAACAGCAGGTGAAAGAACCGCAGCAGCAGCTAAAACAGCTTTATCAGATATGAGTTCTTTGATTAATGGAGCATTAGATGCATCAGGTAAAAAAGCGTCTTCTTTACAAAAAGGGTCAGATGGATATTTATCACCTCAAGCTTATCAGTATTATAGAAGCCTATGGGTAGCTCAAGGACTATCTACAAAGGATTTTGAAGCTCAATTTAGTTATCTAAAGAATCCATACCAAGAGGGGTATTAATATGAATATGTTTATTAACCAAGCTAGTCCACAGCCTGGTAAATCGACTTCTACTTCTCCAGCATTTCAGAGAGCTACAGATATAAAAAATGCACAAAAGACTAACGTGTTTATTAATAGTAAAACTTCTACCAATATTGAAGTTCCTATATTTACCCCAAGCGCACCTAGTACACCTAGACAATTTCCTAAAGAATCTATAGTTAGTTCTCAACCACAACAGAATTTTCTACAAACTGTACAAACTAAAGCAGCTCCTATTATTGGACAAGCGCTACAGCTTGCCAAAGAAACAGTGAAACAAGTAGTAGATTTTATTCCTCAAGTACCATCTTATGCCAAAGCAGCTAAAGAAAAACCACTAGAGACAGTTGCAGGAGCAGGAGAAGCTAGTTTAACCTTTTTTGGTTCTTTGGCGGGGATAGTCCAGCGTGGTATAGCTTCGGTTGCCAAGGTAAATATTCCCGAAAGATGGGATATTACCAAACAAACAAGGGCTTTGAGAGAATTAGATGAACAATTAATACGAAAAGATACAAAAACCGCTGGGGAATTAATAGATAAAAGAAAAGCGTTTGAAACAGGAAGATTTGTAGGATCTTTTTTGCCTTATGCCTTAGGATCAGAAGTGGCAGCGGCATCAATAGGCTCTAAGATCCTACTTCCAACAGCAGAAAAGTTTTTACCAGGGGCAGTTAAATTTATTTCTACTATTAATAACGCTATTGGTTTTATGGGGGTAGGACAAATAGAACATGATCCAGAACACGGATCAAGAGTAGATAGGTTTAAAAATGACTTAATTATGTTAGGACTTTTTGAAGTAGGTGGAGTGGTATTAAAAGGGCTAACTAAAGGAACTAAAAACTTAATTTCCAAAACAACTAATGAAGTAAAGGGTAAAAAGACAGTTGTTATGGAAGAAGTTGAACCCCAAATTCAGGAAATTAAAGTTGCAATTAAAAAGGATACAGGGCAGAGTATGGAGGTTGTAGTTGCCAAACAAATAGCTGAAGGAAAACCAAAACCTATAGTTTCTAAACCCCTCCAACCATTAGCAGAAGAAGCAAGGAAGTATAAGAGTGCGAAGGAGTTTGTGGAGGATTATGGAAAAATTTCAAGAGAAATATCACGGGGGAAACCATCAGCTGGAGCATTAGGAGAATACACTTCAGAGGGGAAAATAAGAATAAAAACAAAAGGGTTATCTAAGGAAGAAATAAAAGAAGTTATTGGACATGAACAAAAACATCAGATTTCAGAGAAAATAATGGGCTATTTTATAAAAAAAGGCCCAAATGGTTTTGATAAAGAGTTTAGTAGAGTGGAAAAAATAATTAAAAAAATGGGAAAAGTTGTAGCGGTTGAAACCAAAGGAGAAATTGATATACAAATATTTGAACAATTCACATATAACAATAAAGAATTTGCAAAAAGGTTGCCTGAATTACATAAATACTTAATCGATTATGTTAATCTTAGGAAACAGGCTCAATCAATTCCCGATCTTACCGATTTCTACATCCAAGCTACAGGAGGAATTAAACCTAAAGGGATTAAGATTGAAACTAAGCCTAAAGAGGTTAAGCCCATTGGTGAAGGTGAAACAAAAGTATCTACACTTGGTCTTCGTGTAGAACAAACAGCTATTGAAAAGAAGTTAGTTAAAGAGTTAGGTGATTTACCAGAATATAAACAGCTTAATATGAAAGACCAGGCTACAAAAGCTGGAAACTTAATTAATTCTGATCCTGATAAAGCAATGAGGATAGCTTTGGGTCAAGAATTACCACCAGAAGGATTACTTAAAGAAAGCATATTTAAAGCCGTAGAAGAAAGCATCACAACTCCAGAGATGGCTAGAAGATTAGCAAGCTCTCCCTTGGTTTCAGAGAGTACAGCTTTAGGTCAAAGAATTAAGGCTTTAGATGTACAGATTGCAGATTCACCAGTAGGAGCTATGAAACAAGTAATTGATGCAAGAAAAAAAGTTATTGAGGGAAGATATGGTAATGTCGATAAGGCTACCGAGAGGGTTACTAAAGATATACAATCTAAAGTGAAGATCCCTTCAAAATGGGATTGGAATAAATTTATAGAAGGGATTCAGTGCTAAATGAATCGTAAAGAATATTATAAGTTTTTGAAATTTAACCCACCGTTTTTAGGTAGGAAACATTCTGAAGAGACTAAAAAGAAAATTGGACTAAAATCTAAAGGTAGATGTGCTGGTAAAAAAAGCAATTTTTATGGAATTCATAAATTAGGAAAAAATAGTCCGAATTGGAGAGGTGGTTTAAGAGGTGATAGTTATCTGGAAAGACGAAGATTTAGAGCAGCTATGCAAAAACTTATTTTTGAACGAGATGGATACAAATGCCAAATGTGTGATTCTGGAGGAGATTTACAGGTAGATCATATAGCCTCATGGGCTGAATTTAAAGAACTTAGATTTGATCCAGATAATTGCAGGACTTTATGTGCTAAATGTCATTATGAAATCACATTTAAAAAACCTATGCCCGAAAATATAAAAACATGGGGACATAATTTAGAACGGAGGATATCAAAATAGCTAAATGGTGTCTTATACCTGAACAGGTACAGAAATTTAAAGAAGCATTAAGAAACAGGACTATTGACCCTGAAAAGTTGGGCAAGATGTCCAGTGAGGAAAGAAATGCCTTTTTAAGCAAGATAGTAGGGAGAGATAATGCTTTACAAGTTAATTCCTTATTTGAAAGTAAGTTACTTTTAAAGAACCAAAAAGCAGGGTACATTTCTTGGGCTAAGAAGGTAGCTGGTTTAACCCCAGAGGTAAGACGCGATTTAATCGCTAAAATTGAAAGATTAGATAGAGTATTAAGTCCAAAAGAAGGTGAACAATTCTTAAAAGATTTAGCTGAAACAAGATTAGGAGCTAGTGTTAGTGAAACTGAAGCTAAGAATATATTTAATTTATCAGAGAGAGTTAAAAAAACAAAATCATTACAACAAGAAAATTTAACTTTTAAAACAGAAGAACAAAGATTAGCTTATGGTAGATCAAAAGTAGCTTTGATTAATTATGTTAATGATTTAAAAGGTAGAACTAATCAGAGAATTACTTTAAATCCAGTAAAAGCATTATCTACTATTGCAGGTAATGCTAAATCTATAAAGGCTTCTATGGATAATTCAGCAATATTTAGACAAGGTTGGAAAACTTTATGGACAAATCCCGTAATTTGGTCTAAAAATGCTGTTAAATCCTTCTCTACTATTTTTAAAACCTTTGGAGGCAAGAAAGTCATGGACGAACTAAATGCTGATATTATCTCTCGTCCTAATTATGATTTAATGGTTAAGGCTAAACTAGCTATAGGAACTATAGAAGAGGCCTTCCCTGGAACTGTTGCTGAAAAATTACCTATTCTGGGGAGGGTCTACAAAGCTTCAGAGAATGCTTTTACTGGCTTTGTTCATAAAACAAGAGCTGATGTATTTGATAAATATATCCAAATTGCTCAAAAATCAGGAATTGAACTAACAGAAAAAGAATTACAAAGTATTGGATCTATGGTTAATTCTCTAACTGGAAGAGGTAATCTTGGTAGGTATGAAGGTTCAGCAGCTAATTTAATTAATAATGTTTTCTTTTCCCCGAGATTTGTTAAAAGTCAGTTTGACACCTTAGGTCATGTTATTAGCGGAGCAGGAGGAAGTAATTTTGTTAGAAAACAAGCAGCCTTTAATTTATTAAAAGTAGTTTCAGGTACAGCAACTGTTCTTGCAATTGCTGATACTATAAAACCAGGTAGTGTTGAGTGGGATTCAAGAAGTTCAGATTTTGGAAAAGTAAAGATAGGTAATAGTAGCTTTGATGTTACAGGAGGAGCAAGTAGCCTTGTAGTACTAGCTAGTAGAATATTACCTTTATTAATAGGACAAGCAGCATCTACAAAATCAAGTATAACTGGTGCAATTATTCCTATAAATGAAGGTAAGTATGATCCTAAAACAGGAGAATTCGTTTTAAAGTATGGTGCTTCAACTGGAAAAGACGTATTATTTAATTTTTTCTCAAACAAAGCTGCTCCAGTAGCAGGATTTTTCTTGAATCTTCTTGAAGGTAGAAACTTTAATGGTGAAAAACCTACTCTTAAAGGTGAAGTAGTTAATTTATTTCAACCAATTCTTTTTTCTACATATGAAGATCTACAAAAAGATCCAAACTCCCCTAATAAAGTAATTACTATGATTTTAGATGGATTGGGTATAGGTGTTAATACATATTTGCCTAAGCCTTCTAAGGAGAATAACTGGATTGATAAACCAACTATATCTCAAAATGCTTTCTTAAAGAAAGTTGGAGAAGAAAAGTTTAAAGAAGCTAACCAGGTATTTAATACTAGATTTGAAACTTGGAAGAAAGAAATTGAGTCTAACGAAATATATAACAAGTTATCTGACGATAAAAAAGATGGAGTAAGACAGAGTGCTAGACAAAGAATTCAAGATGCAATTTTCAAAGAATACCAATTTATCTATAAAGAACCTAAAAAGACCAAAGAAGAATTAAGACAGGAAAAGGAGTTAGAGAAAGCTAAACCTAAGAAAGTTACTCAATCTTTACTAGATAAATTAATTCCTACAGCTTATGCAGCTGAGGATAATAGTTTATTTGGTAGTGCTACATACAAGTCAGATTTTAAAACAGGGAAAACAATTGTAACAATTAATGAAGGTATTATAAATAAAATTATTAAAGCAGTAACTGGATTATTTTCAAATAAGTCAGAAGAAGTAAAAACTGAATCTAACAAAGATTATGATAAAATAAAAATAACTTATGGTAAGGTTACTTCTAATACAGCAACAGAAGAAAAAAGCGGAGAAACTATATCTATTCCTAAAATTCCAGTAAGTAAAGAGGGTGAAATAGATTTTAAATTATTTCCTAATGACCAAAAATCTGCTACAAGACCCAACTTTACACCGCCTCAACCACCCCAAGATATTGCAGATATTATTAAAAAACATTTTGGTGAGGATTATGCAACAGCAGTTTTAGTGGCAGTTACTGAAAATGCTAGATATCTTTCCACCAAAGAGGCAGATAATATTTGGAATAAAGATGGAAGTATTGATAGGGGTATTTTTGCTATAAATTCAAATAGTTTTAAGGGATTAATGGAAAGACAAGGAAATAAATTAAAAGCTTATGATATCAATTCATTTGAAGATATGCTTGACCCTGATAAAAATGCTTACGTAGCTAAACTTATGCGAACTGAAAGTAAACAAGCTAATCCACAAACTAATGGTTGGGGTCGTTGGTTTGGTTGGCAAGATACGGGATATAACATAAATAATGGATGGTATTCAAAAGCAGAAAGAATTGAATATGAAGTTAATAAAAAGAAATAAGTAAAATTGACTTCCAATAAAACTATGCAATATTCTTATTTTAAGAGGCAAGCATTACTATTCGAGATAGAAACATATATTTTTGTCTGTCTACGGTAGTAATGCTTCCCCTTATGAAAGAATTATGAAAGAAAATAAACCAATCACCTGGATCACTTTTAATAATATTTTTCCCATTATTACCAGTCTGGTGATTATGACTTTGGCCTTTGCCAAATTACAATTGGATATAGCTCTTTTAAATCAAAAGGTAGATACGGTATTAGTCCAACAGGACAAATTAATAGCAAAATATGCTGATGTGGAAAAAAGATATGGAGAATTGGCTTTAAAAGTCCAAACTATTGAAACTGAACATGAAATAAACAGGAGTAAACAATAATGCGCTACCCTCATTATAATTTTAAAACTGAATATAATACTACTGCCGGATATTTTTATGGTGATAAAACTTCTTATGGCTATCACGAAGGAATAGATGTTAATGATAATCTTGGTGGAGATTCTGATTTAGGAAAACCGATTATTGCCATGCGTGACGGGGAAGTTACCTCAGTTCATTCACATACCGGTAAACCTACATTTGGGAATCATTTGCATTACAAGATAGAAGGTCCCTGGGGTACACATTATGTCCATCATGCTCATTGTCAGGAAATTTTAGTTCAAATAGGGGAGCAGATAAAAGAAGGACAACTTATTGCCTATATAGGAAAATCAGGAACAGATTGGGCTCACGATCATTGGGCGATTAAAAAACAACCTACGGGGATAGATGCAATAGCGCATAATCTGGAAGAATTAAAGATGTGGGAAAATCCAATAGATTTTGTGGAAAAATATAGCGAAATAATCGCGAATCCTATCGCGAATCCTGTTACTGACCAAACCATAATTGACCTCGGACAATATGGTAAACACGAGGTGCAAGCCTTGAGGGGCTTTTATGGCGATGCTTTAAATTGGAAAAAGGATTTAGAAAATGCCGGGAAAGAAATTGAATCTTTTAAAATAGAAATTGATAAACTTAAAAAAGAAATAGAAATACAGGGGGAGATCTACAATAGCCTTTTAAGGGCTTACAATGCCCTAAAATCGGGTGCTGATGCGGATAGTAACCATTTACCACCCCCAGGCCCGATAATCAATTTC
>Ga0209002_10001413_pt1 | contig 19435 bp, 18 predicted proteins | sample Rifsed16ft2_FD_184010 | JGI IMG/M metagenome (GOLD analysis project Ga0209002, IMG submission 184010) | Soil microbial communities from Rifle, Colorado, USA - sediment 16ft 2 (version 2) | ecosystem: Environmental > Terrestrial > Deep subsurface > Rock core/Sediment | place: Rifle, Colorado... | reverse complement strand
GCTCGACCGCCTCGTCGAGCCGTCCCATGTCGCGCTCCGCCCCGCCCAGGATGGCGTAGATCAAGCCGGTGGCCTCGGGATCTCCCTCGAACTGACCGGTCTTGAGAGCCTCCTGCCCCGACCGAACCGCTTCTTCGGGTCGGCCGCTCTTGAGCTGTACTCGTCCCAGGCCGAGGAGCGCGGCACCATATCCGGGAGCGAGCTGGACCACCCGTTCATAGGCTTCAAGAGCCTCGGGCAGCTGACCCAGATCGTCGAGAGCCCTGGCTTGGCTGAGATGGATGTCCGGATCGTCGGGAAAGAGAGCCGCCAGCTCACCGTAGCTCTTGGCCACTGTGTCATAGTCCCCGTTCACCAGCGCGATGATGGCGTGTATGTGGTAGCGCTCGGCGACCGGCAGCGGAGTGGCCCGGGAGAGAATCTGTGCTCGCTGGACGGCCGCCTCCGCTTCCTTACGCTGACCGGCATTGAGGTATGCTTCCGCCAATTTGGCGTGAGCCATGGCGAAATCCGGATCGCGCACGGTGGCTTCTTTGAAAAAAGGTACGGACGCTTGTTTGGCATCCTGCCGGAGCAGGGTCAGGCCGGCCTGGTAACTGCGCAGGGCTTCCAGAGAGGCGGTCGACACGTCGGCGATCGGGTGGTCGGTGTCGCCGGTGAGCTGCTGCGGGCTCAGATCGAGCTGTTCTTTGACCTGCTGGGTAATGCGGTCGACGAGCGACAGAAGCTCGGACGAATCCGCCTCCGCCATGATGGGAGTGGGAACCCCCGAGCCAGTCTTGCGAAGCGTGAGATCCATGCGAACGCGTTCACCGACTTGGGCGAATTGTCCGTAGAGAATCGAGTCGGCGGGAGCCAGCTGGGCAATGGAAGTCAGCGCCGCCTCGTCGAACCGGCTCTGCTCGTGGATCTCGAGCTGTCTCATGAGCTTCAAGACCCGCTCCCCGGGAACCGGCCGCACGTACTGGGATTGGGAGATATCGGTCGCCAGCATGTCGGCCAGACCGGTCCTCAGCCAATCCAGCTCTGGCGAACCCGTCGCGTTCACGAAGGGTAGGATGGCCAGCTTCTCCACCGTGGCGGTCTGATCCGCGGGAGAAGGCGCGTCGAGGTGACCATTCATGTAGGCGGCGCCGGAGAGGAGCATCAACAAAGCCGCAGCGGCGAGACTGACTTTGCGCCGGGCCAGGGCGCGGCGTGCCCGCGGCATCCAAGAACGGTCCACCCGCTCCCGCTCGAGATCTTCCAGCACTTCTTCCGCCGACTTGTATCGGAGAGCGGGATCGACCTCCAGCAACTTGAAGACCATGCTCTCCAGATAGGAAGGAATCTCCGGGTGGAGCTCACGCAAGGAGGGAGGTCTTTGACTGAGACGCATCATGACTTTCCCGACCGTGGTGTCCGCCTGGTAGGGCACCTGACCGGCCAGCATCTCGTAGAGGATGACACCCAGCGAGAACAGATCGGTCTGGGCGTTGGTCTCCTCTCCCGCCACCTGTTCGGGCGCGATGTAGTCAGGAGTTCCCAGGACGCTTCCGGTGGCGGTCAGACCGGAGCTCTCGGCGGAGCGGGCGATGCCGAAGTCCATGATGTGCGGTGTCCCTTCGGGGCTGACCATGATGTTTTGCGGCTTCAGATCCCGGTGAATGACCCCTTGACGGTGCGCCTCTTGGAGAGCACTCAGCATCTGCTGGAGCATCTCCAGGACTCGAGCGATGGGAATCCTGCCGTGTCTCTGGATGAACTGCTTGAGACTCTCCCCCTCCAGGAGCTCCATGGTGAAAAACTTGATGCCCTCTGCCTCTCCCAGGTCGTAGATGCGGACGACGTTCTTGTGGGTGATGCGACGGGCGAGCACCAGCTCTTGTTTGAAACGGCGAACCACGTCGGGATCACCGCCCTTTTCCCTTCGAATGGTCTTCAGAGCGATGAGACGATCGAGCTCTAGGTCACGAGCCCGATAAACGCGGCCCATTCCCCCTTCGCCGATCAAATCCAGGATCTCGTAGCGATCTCCGAATCGGGCGTGCCGGGGAAGAACCGCGGTCATCACCGCGCTGAGCGGCCGGTCGGCGGAGAGTGCCTCTTCGCCGGCGGGTTCAGGAGAGGCGGCTTCGACGATGGAGTCCTTGGCTCCGAAGATGTCGACGAGTAGCTCTCCGCAGGACTGGCATTCCACGAGATCTTGCGGATTGAGCTTCCCGCAGCCAGGGCAAGTCATCGTGGGGAGACGCTCGAGATCAAAAGCGAACGACCCAACTTGTTAAGCGGCATGTAGTGAAACCCGGTTGTCTCACCACACCGGGGTCGGGACAGGGAGCTCGTGGGCCATTGCCGTCAACTCTTGGAACAGATCGCCCATGGAAGCTGGTCGCCGGTTGCGATCCTTTTCCAGCATCCGCATCACCAGATCGGCCAGCCCGGCAGGAATCCTGACCTCCGGGTTCGTGTCTTCGAAGGGAGTGGGGGCCGAGCGAAGGTGTTTGGCGATGTAGCCCTGGGGCGTCTTGGCGCGAAAGGGTCTTGACCCGGTCAGGATTTCATAGAGTGTGATACCCAGGGAGTAGATATCCGAGCGCCCATCGATGTCCCGTCCCAGAGTCTGCCCTTGAATCTGCTCCGGCGAGCAGTACTCGGCCTTCCCCACGAATTTCAACGTGTCGGTGAGTTTGGCAGCGTCGATGGCAATGACGTTCTTGGCGATCCCGAAGTCTATGATCTTGACGGTCTCCCCCTCGTTGTTGGCAACCAGCACGATGTTGTCGGGAGAGACGTCTCGATGTACGACTCCCTGTTGGTGCGCGGCGGCGAGTCCCAAACACGCCTGTCTTGCGATCTCGATGCATTCCGGAACCGGAAGCCAGCCCTCTTGACGTAAGCGACTGCGCAGGCTGGCACCCTCCAGATACTCCATCACCATGAAGAGAACGTCCTTGCCCAGGATTCCGAACTCGTGAACGGTGACCAGGTGGCGGTGTTTCAACCGAACGAGGATCTGCGCTTCCCGTTGAAAGCGAGCCTTGAACTCCTCCGCGGACTCCGAGCTCTCCGGGTTCAGAAGTTTGATGGCGCGAAGCTCATCGAGCAAGACGTGGCGCGCCTTGTAGACCCTCGCCATGCCTCCCGTGCCGATGCACTGGAGGATGGCGTACTCCCGCAGCCGCTTTCCCACCAGCTCATCCTGCATGCACCAATCCCTATCTTCTATAGAGAGCAAGACGTGTGCCGCTGGCAAAACGTTCGGCTGGAACTGGAAATTCACTCTAACCCCGTCCCAGATCAAAGGTTACCTAACGACCCGCCTCGATGGATACGGACTCACCATGCAGCCCGTGGGATCTTCCCCCTAGTTCCATCTAGCGATGTTTGCATATTGAAACGAATCGCTCTAGGCGGAACAGCCTTGCGCCATAGGTCATTTAGATCTAGATGCTTACATGAATGTAGGGAACGAGCCTTGGTGTGGTGGAAAACCCCGTCCGCCGAAGAATAAAGAGCCGGGAACGGATGGTAGGCGGGGATCGGCTGTAATATCCCCCTCTCCGAAATCGTACTGGAGATGGACGAATGATGAGCGAGGCAGACATCGTCCAAACCGTGGCGCGGGTCCGAGGGGGCGAGGCGGACGCCTGGGGAGTGCTTTACCAGGAGCTGGCACCCTCGGTGTTTCGACTGTGCCGGCGTGCTCTCCCCACCCGCCAGGATGCCGAGGATGCGACTGCCGAGATTTTCATGAAAGCGAGACTCAGACTCACCCAGTACGACAGCGAGCGGCCGTTTCGACCCTGGTTGTACCGCTTGGCAGCGAACCACTGTTGGGACGAGCTTCGCCGGCGGCGACGCCAGAGGGAGACCGGCGACCTGGATGCCTTGATCGCGGAGAGTCCAGAGCCGGGACCGCTCACCCAACTACTCGCCGAGCAAGATCGGCGAGACGTCCGCTCCGCCTTGGCTCGGCTGAGCGACCGGGATCGCCTGGCGGTCGTGATGCGGTACTACGCCGAGCTCAGCTATGAGGAAATCGCCGAGGTGCTCGGCGTGACCTCGTCCCTGGTGGGCGTTTTACTCCTGCGGGCACGTCGTCGGCTGCGAGGGATGCTCGACAAAGAAGGCAGGGCATGAATCACATCGACGAGCTGACGTACCTTCGCCACCTGGATGGCCAGCTCAGCGAGAGCCGATCCGTCGAAGTGGCGAATCACGCTTCCGCGTGCACCGCCTGCGGGAGATTGCTCCAAGCGCTCGAGCGCGAGACCGCCTTGCTGCGCGAGGCTCTGGGCGAGGCCGATGAGCTGCCCGAGCGATTCGAAAATGCGTCCCAGGAGCTTTCCTGGGCGTGGCTGAGCGTGGCGGGGCTCGCCGTCTTTGGCTGGTACGCGCTATGGCAATGGGTTCTCGAACCGTGGTGGAACGGCCTCCAGTCCGTGGGAATAGGCCGCCAGACACTGGTTTCGGTACTGTTGTTCCGAGGGCTTCTCTGGGAAGGATGGACCACGATGGCTGACAAGGTTTTTCAAGGATTGAGCGTCATTCTCATAACGACGGTTCTGGCGGCGACGATTCACTGGAGTGCGCGCCTGCGGAGAACCTGGACACGAATGATCATAATCATGGCAGCGGTGCTCCTGCTTCCCTTCAACGCTCGGGCAGCGGTCATCGAGACCGACCACCAGAGCTACGTTCTGGCCGAGGGCCAGGTCATCGCCAATGACTTGATCGTCATGGCCAAAACGGTCCGTATCGAAGGAACGATCGAGGGGGATCTCATCGCCTTGGCGCAGTCGGTGACGGTCAACGGTCACGTGGCCGGCGATGTTCTGGTCGCTGCTCAAAGGCTCGACGTCAACGGCCGCGTGGATGGCAGCGTGCGGGCAGCCGGGGAGTTTCATGATCTCAACGGCTCGATCGGAAGGAACGTCACTGTTTTTGGCGAGATGGTCCAACTGCACGCCGGCGCGGAAGTCGAGGGCAGTTTCACTTCCGCTTCCGAGAGCAGCAACCTGGCGGGTCGTGTGGGCCGGGACGTCATCATCTTTGCCGAGACGGCGGAGCTGGACGGGGCGGTGGGTGGCGGCGCGCGCTTGTTCGGCGAACGCCTGGTCATCGGTCCCCATGCCGCCATCCAGGGCGAGATCAGAATCCACGGCGCGGAAGAGCCCGAGGTTTCGCCCGAAGCGAACCTGACGACCCCCCCCGAGATCGAACCGTTCGAGGAACCTCCCACTCATGGAACCGCCGGAACCTACTTGTGGCGTTTCCTCGCCTGGTCGGCCGCCTTCGTGTACGGGATGATGGTCTTTCTGCTGGCGCCGCGATTTTTCGGGAGCGTGCTGCAAAGCATGCCTCGCTACGGTATCGCCATCGGCATCGGCGCGGCCGCCCTGGTAACGATTCCCGTCCTGGCAGTGATCGTTTGCCTCACCTTAGTCGGCCTTCCGCTCGGCCTGCTCGGTCTAGGGGTCTACGCGGTGGCCATTTATTCGGCCCAGGTCTTCGTGGGAGCCTGGATGGGGCAGCGGCTTTTGGGACAGCCCACGAGCAAAGGGCAGACCATCGGGAGACTGGCCGTTGGCTTGGCTTTGATCCACCTCGTCCGCCTCATTCCCCTGGTGGGGAGCGTGGTGAGTCTGGTGGTTTCCCTTTGGGGCCTGGGGGCTCTCCTCCTCGGCATCTTCCGGCCTCGCCGTCTCGAGGCCCTGCCGGTTGGATAGAACTTCCGCGGCTGACCCTTGACTGGCTTCAGGAGATGAGCCAACCTTGCGGGACGACCGATGGTACTGAGAGCCATTCAGCAATTCTTCGAAACCCGGATTCAACCCGCGGCCGGTCAGTCGGGAGACCCAACCTCCCATCGCGGCCTGCAATTGGCAACGGCGGCGCTCCTCATCGAAATGACACGAGCCGACTTCAAGGTGGAGGAGAACGAACGGCGCGTGGTGGGCGAGGCAGTGAGTAAAGCCTTCGATCTGACACCGGAAGAGACCGCCGAGCTCATCCGTCTGGCCGACGAGGAGTCCCAGCAGTCCATCTCCATCTACGACTTCACGCGCCTGGTGGATCGTGGTTTTTCCTTCGAGCAGAAGAAGTACGTCGTGGAGCTGCTTTGGCGAGTGGCACTGAGCGATGCGGAGCTAGAGAAACATGAAGAACATTTGGTGCGCAAGATCGCGAAGCTGATTCACGTTCCGCATCAAGACTTCATTGACGCGAAGCTCAGAGCCCAGAAGGCGCTGCAGCGGGAAACTGCCGAAGGCCAATCGTCGACCGAGAACTAGGGCGTCCGACTGGAAACGGCCTCCGCGATGAAGGTCCCGACCTCCCTGGTGGAGCGAGCCTGATCCGATCCCACCAGGTCGGCGGTCAAGAATCGTTCCCCAATGGCCAGGCCGATCGCTTCATCCACCGCCTTCGCTTCCTCCTCCAAATCGAAGGAGTAGCGGAGCATCATGGCCACCGAGCCGATGGCACCGATGGGGTTGGCGATTCCCCGTCCGGAGATATCGGGGGCGGAACCATGCACGGGCTCGTAGATACCAACCGTGCCGCCAATGCTCGCCGAGGGAAGAAGACCCAAGGAGCCGGCCAACACCGAGGCCTCGTCGCTCAGAATGTCGCCGAAGAGGTTGCCGGTGACGATGACGTCGAATTGTCGGGGGTTGGCAATGATCTCCATCGCCGCCCTATCCACGTACATGTGGTTCAACTTGACCTGAGGATAGTCCTTCCCCACCGATTGCACGACGTCGCGCCACATCTTGGAGGACTCGAGCACGTTGGATTTGTCGACGGAGGTGACGTGAGACTTCCGCCCTTGGGCGGCTTCGAAGGCAACGCGGGCAACCCGATCGACCTCCTGGGAAGTGTAGACGAGAGTGTTCCAGGCGCGGGACTCCCCCCCCTTGTCTTCCCTTCCGCGAGGCTCCCCGAAATAGATGCCTCCGGTCAGCTCCCGGACGATCAGCAAATCGATGTCCTTGACCGCCTCGTCGCGGAACGGAGATCGGGGAGGATTGAATTGTGAGACAACCGGGCGAAGGTTGGCGAAGTTGCCCAGCAGCCGGCGAAGCTCCAACAGGGCCGCTTCCGGGCGCTCGCTGGGCGGGAGGTTGTCATAAGACGGATCGCCGACCGCTCCCAGCAGCACGGCTCCACTAGCCAGACACGCCTCCCGGGTCTCCTCGGGAAATGCCTTGCCCGAGCGCGCGGCGGCCCGAGTTCCGAAGGGGTACTCCCGTGCCTCGAGATCGTGATCGAACCGTCGGGCTACCGCCTCCAGTACCCGAACCGCTTCGGCTGTGACTTCCGGGCCGATCCCGTCTCCGGGTAATACTGCCAATGATAGCTTCATGGTTCATCACCACAAAAAAATGGGGCGCGCTAGGCGCGCCCCGCGTACCCTGCTAGGAAACCGAGAGACTATGTGGAGTTGTTGAAGACGTGGAGAATGAAATAGCAGACAGATATAGCGGCTTTGATCATTGGATGGGATTGGCACCGCATATCAAAAATAACGGGCCTCAAGTGGACCCTCGGTCGTATTAACCCAACGGGCACGATACAAAATCCAAACTAGCAATCTAGGTTGGGTAGACGGATCATAGGAGACTGCGGCCCATCTGTCAACCCCCTTCTCGGAAGCCACCAGGACGCCGCTTGCCTGGACAGGGCTCCAGAGCTTATACTGCACCGCCCTGTTTGCAGTAAACCTCTTCCTTGCAACGATTACAGTCGTCTCCCCCGATGCGCGGATTCTAGGGCCAGTTTGCGCCCTGGATCAAAAGGTCCATGAGCCAATCGGCTCACTGCACCAGGGGGGCTTCCGGGAGCAGGCTTCTCCCCGGTAGTTCGGAAGGTATCGGCAATCCCAGGACATCGAGCACCGTGGGAGCCACGTCGATGGCGCGCACCCGCGACCATTGGGTGCCCGGCCGCACCCTGGGACCCCAGGCCGCGCAGATCGCATGCATATCCCGGCGGGTGGGCATGAAGATATGCTCGCCTGCCGGAGTGGTGCGCGAGACCACCTCGTCCCGGTCGGTACGATCGGAAAAATAGTACCCGCGTGCCAAGTCGAGAAACAGATCCCCGGTGCCGCTACCGCCCGGCTGGAGGAGACCCTGCGTCGACGGCTCGAAGAAAGCCGTTACCACTCTTTGACTGCTCTCCGGATCCCGGATCCGCTCCAGGGCCTCTCGAACCCGCGCGAGCACGGCCTGCTTTTCTTCCAGCGGAACGATGCCCCCCTTACGGTCCAGGGTGTTCACCGCCACCGAGGCGTCACCGAGCGGCAGGTAAAGCGCCTTGGTCCGAGGAAGATCGATGGAGCGATCGGGATGGATCGCCAGAAGGCCGGCCTGGGCGAGGGCCAGGTTGACGTTCAAGACCCGGTCGGTGCCGGCCATCCCATGATCGGAGACCACCATCACGTGCCCTCCATCCCGCGAAGCGTGGTCCATCACCTTCCCCAGCAGATCGTCCTGGAGCTGGTGGGCGGCGACCAAAGTGGGCCAAACCTTCTCCGCCATAGATGCATCGAAGTCGGTCACTCCCGGGTCGATGTACCCCACCAGCGCATGGGAGAGCTCATCGGTAACCGGCGAGTACATGATCAGAAGGCGGTAATCGCCTTGGCTCAGAACACGCTCGACCTGTGCTCCGATCTGCTCGTTGAGATGGGCTTCCGTTTCCAAGAGGCGTTTCTCCGCCAGGCCATCGCCGCCTTCCATGAGCGTCTTTCCGAGCCAGCCCGTCTCGTAAAGCACGTCACCGGCGTTTGCGGCGAATGCCTCGATTCCGGGCTCGCCGATTCCCGGGAAGGCTTGCGAAGAGGCGTAAACCGCCTCGCCGCTCGTCCGATACATTAGGAAGCGGGAGCCGGTCTCATCGAGCTCGAAGAGACGCAACGAGAACCAGAGCTCCTCGCCTTGCAGGATGGTGGCGATAGGAACGGAAAAAGACTCCCCATCGCCCGGCTTGATGCGGGCCACGAACTCCCCGTCCGACTTATCTTTGGCGATCCCTAGCGTGTCACACCCGCTGGCGAGATCGAACGGGTCGTCGAAGAAGAGTCCCCAGAAGACACGCTCACCCACCCGGAAGCTGAGCTCGCGGGCCTCCGATCCCTCGGCCTCGGGAACGACCCATCCGCGCGCCGCGACGGTCGCTGCTCGCTGATGGGTGATAACCTCTGCCGTCACCCGAAGACCGGAATATCCGTAGAGCATCCGAAGATTCACCGCCTCGGCGGGACGCAACCGATCCAGGCTGTTCTGAAAGGGATAAGACTGCGGCACATGAAACGTGTAGGTCATCAAACCGGCGCGCGCCGTCTTGACCCAGATGGGCTCCGCGCGCAGGGGATTGGAGAAGAACCCGGATTCCCATTCTAGTCGAGTGTGGTCGCTTGCCGGCGCGAGGAGGACGGAGTTCCCGGTGATGCCGTTGGTGTGCCCGTAGACTCCGGTCGTAAAGACGGCGTGGGCGACGGCGGTCTTGGTCGGAAAACTGGTAATCATGCCGTCCGACCAAGCCCCCTCCCGAATCATCCTCTGCAGGTTGGGAAGTTTGCCTTCCGCCAGGATTCTCGATGTCACCCACTGGGCAGCGCCGTCCCAGACGAAAAGGATGACGCGCGAGGGAGTGTTGGAGTCGAAAGCGAGAGATGCCGTCAGTAGGAAAACCGCGAAGAGACAGGCTCTTCCTCCCATGCGCACGTCCGGATTCTACACCGGGGTTCCCCGGTTTGACTTGTCGGCGTCTCCTCTGGCGCCGATCCTAAGCGATCGGTGGAGCTATAATGGAGCTCGGCGGGAAGCAAGGATCTTGACTCGAATATCCAGAACCCTGGCCGCGTGCCTCCTCCTGGCGGCGCCTTCCCTCTTGCCGGCACAGGAGCAACAGTCGGTCTACGTCGGCACGCCGGGAGAAGCCTCCCAGGACCTCCCCAAATCCAAAGCGAGAGAGTTGGCCGATTCTGCCGACGACCTTCGGGAGCAAATCAGCAAGCGTCCGTCTCTGGCCTTGGCCACGCATCCGGAAGCGGCAGACATACTCATCACCATACTCGACCGGCGCGTGGAGGTAAGGCCGAGCGGTCAGACGAGTTATGGAGGCGGAAACACCCAGAGCCACTACGAAAGCCGGTACATACTCAAGTACCGACTGGAGGCCGGCGACCGGGTAGACGAGTCTGAATACGTACTGGCCGGGGCCTTCGTCACCTGGAAACGAATGGCAGCAGGGATTGCCAAAGACATCGAGCAGTGGGTGGACGACAACTCGGAACGACGAGCTCCTTGACCGGGGAACGGCCGGTAGGAAGCGCCAGGGTCAGCGATGCGGGTGACCCGTCGGGAGCTCGGGATCGCCTTTCTCACCATCAGACTGGAAACGGCCGGTGCCGTCCGGCTCATCGAGCTGGGGCTGCGCCCTCTGACGCTGCGCGCGCAAGTCGCTGGTTAGATGCAGGAAGGCGATCGCCAGAACGGCTGGTCCGAAAATAACGAGAAACGCCAGGAAGAATTTCCACTTGTGTCTCTTGCGAGTGGGCTCTTCGTCGACGATAGGGGGCCGGTCGGTCGTCCTCTCTTCGGAAAGCGCCTCGATGGACTCGCCGATATCCTGGGCCGACTGAAAGCGCTCCTCTGGATTCTTCTTCAAACACCTGTCCACGATCTCCGCGAGGCGAGGAGGCACGTTGCGGTTCTTGTTCAATAGCTGGGGTGGATGGTCGTTCAGTATCGAGCTCTCGGTTGCCGCCGGCGAACCACCACCAAAGGCCGCGTCTCCCGATAGCATCTCGTAGAGGACCGCGCCAAAGGAGAAGACGTCCGACCGAGAGTCGGCGGCTTGCCCCCGCACTTGCTCGGGGGCCAGGTAACTCGTCGGCTCGTCGGCTTTCTCTTCTGCTAACCCGAAATCCAGAATCCGGACTTTCCCGCCCTTGGCAATAAACACGTTCTCGGGTCTCAACTTTCGATGGACGAGACCGCGGGCGTGGGAAGTTCCTAGCCCGTCGGCCATCTGACGCGCGTATTCCATCGCCTCGACCGGTGAGAGGCTCCCCTCATCCAGAAGCTGGCGAAGCGTCCTGCCTTCCAACAATTCCATGACCGCGAAGGCGACGCCGCCATCCTCGCCAAAGTCAAGAAGGGAGAGCACGTTGGGATGAGAGAGCGCTACCAGTGCCCTCGCTTCGCGCTCGAAACGCTGGCGGTGTTCCACGGAGCTGGTCGTCGCCGCAGGCAGAATCTTGAGTGCTACCCGACGCCCCCGGGTAATGTCCTCGGCAAGGTAAGCGCGCCCGGTGCCCCCGCTGCCCAGCTTCTCGAGAATCCTGTAATGGCCCAGAGTCTTGCCAACCACCATCGCCTCCCGATACCGGAGCCCGGAACGCGCTCTCTAAGCTATGACCGGCGCAATTATAGGGTTCCCTCTCAGAAAAACCAAGCGAGGTGCTCTTGGGAGGGACGCCGAGTCTGTCGTTCAAGAGTATCAGTTAGACTCCGTCCGGCTGGCGTGCTATAAGGCGAGGCCCTTCGACTGGCAATAAAGGAAACTGGAGCGCACCGCTTGGCGCTTCCCAGACGGATATTCTCATGCCGACACAGGACCAGAACCTTTATTTTCGCCAACTTCTCGCTGGTCGTGACTTCGCCCAAGCCAATCCAACGGCCGTACAAATGGTCAATTTCTCCTACCTTATTGGAGACCGCGCGGCGGGGAAGGCGGTGGTCGTGGATCCCGCCTGGGACGTGCAGACGCTCGTCGGGATCCTCGATAAAGATGACATGGAGCTGGTGGGAGCGCTGGCCACTCACTACCACCCCGATCATATCGGCGGGGACCTCTTTGGCCATGACGTGGAGGGACTGGGTCATCTTCTCGAGCTGAAGGGCGTCAAGGTGCACGTTCAAAGACTGGAAGCCGAGGGAGTGCGATTCATGACCGGCCTCTCCGACTCCGATCTGGTCCTCCATGAGGGCGGAGACCGGCTGAGCCTGGGAGAGGTCGATATCGAGTTCCTCCATACCCCGGGGCACACACCGGGAAGTCAGTGCTTCCTGGTTCGAGATCGACTCGTCTCGGGCGATACTCTCTTCGTAAAGGGTTGTGGTCGCGTGGATCTCCCCGGAGCTAACCCCGAGGAGATGTACCGCAGTCTCACCCAGCGCCTCGCGAGATTGCCCGACAACGTCGTTTTGTTCCCCGGACATGACTATGCGGATCGGCCGACCTCCACGCTGGGTGAAGAACGGCGGAGCAACTATTACCTTCGTATCCCCAGCCTCGAGGACTGGCTGCGCCTCATGGGACGTGCTTAGAGTGGCGGATCGTTTTGTTCGGCAGGAGTGTCGGGCGAGCCAACAAAACACCCCATTACCTTTGGGGTAGACAATATTCCGCTGCTCAGGATTTGTGCAAAATGGAGGACCGCTTACGGAGGCGCGGGCTCCAAGGCTCTCGTCGACAGGTTCTCCACATCCATTTGCACAGGCCGTGTTAGTCCATCCGCATCGGTCGATGCGCGCCCGGCACCCGTTATGGAATGACCTACCTCGCCTTCGCCCTCAAATACCGCCGGGAGGACACCCGTTTCTGAACGGCATCGGATCCTTGCCACCCCCCTCGCCCCGGGTTACAATCCTCGCCCCTCGGGCGCCGCGCGCCTTCTAAGTAAGAAGAATGTTCCGACTGGTGAGCCTCGAACCGGGAAGTGCGAGCCTGCGTTTCTGCTACGCCGCGGTCTTCTGGCTGCTGGTACCCGGCGTCCTCGGCCTGATTCTGGCCACGTTTCTCTACTTGCCCGCAGTCGCCGACAGCCTCCCCCTCGCCGTCAAACCCTACCTGAGCTTCGGGCGATTGCGACCGGCGCACGTAAACGTAGCGATCTTCGGTTGGCTCTCGCAGGTTTATTTCGCGGCCATTCTTTTCATCCTCCCTCGTCTCACGCGGACGCCGCTCTACAGCGAGCGCATCGCTCACGCCAACTGGTGGCTATGGAACCTGATGGTGGCGGGCTCGCTCGTCTCCTTGCCGATGGGTCTCACCCAGGGGCGCGAGTACGCGGAGATGATCTGGCCGCTGGATCTTCTGTTCGTTCTCAACATCGTTCTGCTGGCGGTCAACATCTGGGGCACCGTCGCCCGGCGCCGGGAGCCCAAGATCTACGTCAGCATCTGGAATTTCATGGCCGCCACCATGGTGACGGTCCCCATCTACGCAGTGGGAAACAAGATCTGGGATCCCTCGGGTGCCTATCGGGGAATGAACGACAATATCGTGAACTACTTCTACGTTCACAACCTCTTCAACGCCTGGTTCACCACCGCCGGGGTGGGTCTGGCGCTCTATCTCCTGCCCAAGCTGTCGGGCAAGGCGCTCTACAGTCATCGCCTGGGGCTATGGGGATTGTGGAGCGTCTGGACCGGCCAGCACCATCAGCTCTACAGCCCCGCTCCGGATTGGCTAGAGTACCTCACCATCGTGTTCAGCATCCTGGCTGCCGTGCCCACCACCGCCTTCATGGTCAATTTCTTCATGACCATGCGTTCCCGCTGGCACCTCGCCGCCGAAGACGTGGCGTTGCGCTTCTTGGTGACGGGCGCCATTTTCTGGGGGCTCACCTGTGTGCAAGGGGTGAGCCATTCCTTCCGCACCTTCTCCATGGTGGTCCATTTCACGAATTGGGTGGTCGGGCACTCTCACCTGGCTTTCGTGGCGTCATATAGTTTCTGGGCCTTTGCTCTGATCTATCTGATGGTGCGGGAGCTCACCGGCCGAGCTGCCTACAGCCGGCGGCTGATGGAGTGGCACTATTGGCTGACCACGCTCGGCATGTTGATCTTCATGATATCGATGTGGGTGGCGGGGCTCATTCAGGGACAGAACTGGTCCACCTATAGCATGCCCTTTCTCCAGACCGTCATCACCATGAAGCCCTATTTCGGTGCCCGCCTTCTGGGCGGCGCCATGGCCGGCATCGGCATCCTGTGCTTCGCGGAGAACGTTCGGCGGGCGGCGAGAAGCCGCCAACCGGTGACCGCACCGACCAACGCCTGGAGTGGACAATGAAGCCCAACCTGGTCTACCTTACCGGCGGCTCTCTGATCAGCTTGTTGCTGGGGATCATCGTCACCATCATCATTCCCGCGCAGGATCCGGCCGGGCCTTCGCCCTCAGCCCAACCCTATAGTGAGGAAGAGTCCAGGGGACGTGACATCTACCTGCGCGAGGGATGCCACTATTGCCATACCCAGCAGGTTCGTGAGCCGGAGGCGGGTCGAGGGATGGTGCACCAGCGGGGCGACATCGGTCCAGAATCCGTACCGGGCGACTTCTATCATCAATCCCCGGTCTTCTGGGGGACCCTACGCCAGGGCATGGATCTGGCGCACGTCGCCTCCCGGCCGGGGATCGGCGACAACGCGGGATGGCACGAGCTCCATTTCCGGAACCCCCGGGCCGTATCCCCCGGGACGGTCATGCCGTCTTACGATTACCTCTCCGCCGAAGAGATCCAGTCTTTGACGGCGTACATCTTGACACTGAGATAGACCGATGGTTTTTCCGGCAAGCTGGCTGGTGTTGAGCACGGTCGGCATCATTCTGGTGGTTTTCGCGCTCGGCTATTTCTGGGCGCGCACCCACGGGCAGCTCGATGACGTCGAGGAGGCCAAGTACGCCATGCTGGAAAGCGAGGGCATCCGCACTGTCGAGGAAGAATACGATGGAGACTGATCCGAACCCGGAGAGTGCCGCCAACTATGAGGACTTCGCGGGCGAGATCCAGGTCAAAAACGGCAAACCCCCTCGCTGGCTCACCAAGGTTCCCTATGTGGCGATGGCCTGGGCTCTCGGTTACTACCTCCTGGTCCGCGTGACCGATCCGGTCAATCTGGTTTTCGCCGCGCTCTTCGTCATGTGGCTGGTCTACACTCCGATCGCCCAAAAGAGGGGCTGGTTCTTCATATCTATGTGACAGGGAGGTGACTTCGAAGGAATCTGAGCTGAGAGAGCCTTGCTTTGTCCAATCTACCTTTAACCGATTAATCAAACTGGAGGAATAGATATGGTCACCAGAGCCGAACAAGCCGACAAGTATCAAGAAGAAAAAATGTTCTTCACCCCCCGCATGTTCAAGGTTACCAACCAGCTGGCGCCGGAGGTCGGAGAACGTTTCGCCGATTTCTACGAGACAGTGTGGGCCGACGGCAACCTGCCCCGCAAGATCAAGGAGTTGATCTTCGTGGCCATCGGCGTCGCCTACATGTCCCCGCGGTGCATCATCCACGTTCAACCGGCCATCAAGGCGGGAGCCACCGACGGCGAGATCTTCGAAGCCGTTTCCGTCGGCATGCTGGCGGCCGGATTCGTACCCAACGGCCCCGGCATCCCCTATGCCTTCGAGTACGCTGCGAAGACGCTGGATATCGCGGGGAAGATCCGCAAGGGTGAGAAGTTCGAGTACCTACCGGCACCCAAGTTCGATAATGGAGTCCGGTAAGGGACTGACAAGGCAAAGACACCCTTCGAGCCGGGAGCCCGGCAGTTCCGGGCTCCCGTCCCCTCGCTGGCGGTAGGGCATCAGGTGAGCAACCAAGGATTTCCCAACGGCCATCTGCTGGTAGGGACCGGATGGCTAGCCGACCGCTTGCACGATACCGATCTGCATCTGGTCGAAGTGACGGCACCGGGTGCGGGCTACAAGTTCGGACACATTCCGAGAGCGGTCTACCTGAACCTGGAGGATGTGCTGACCGGAACCGCCACCGGCGTCCGCCGCACCGTGGGTCCGCTGGACGAGGTGGCGCGCGTGCTGGGCGACCTGGGCCTTTCTTTAGATCAGAAGATCGTCGTGTACGACGAGTTCGGGGGTACTCGCGCCTCGCAGACCTTCTGGCTGCTCGAGTATCTGGGGTGCGACCAAGTGTATTTCCTGGAAGGCGGTATGGAGCGATGGCTCGCCGAGGGTCGCCCCACCACCGGCGACCCACCCGACGTGCAGTCGACGGCGTTTACGCCGAAGGTTCGAGAGGAGCGGCTCGCCACCGCCGACTGGATCCTGGCACGCCTGGCGGATGCGGACCTGCGCCTTCTCGACACGCGGACCTCCGAAGAGCACCAGCAAGGACACATCCCGGGCGCCCGGAACCGCTCCTGGGAAAAAACCCTGACCCGGCGCGCCTATCAGGGGTTTCGCCCTGCCGACGAGCTCCTATCCGAGTTCGTCGGGCTCGACGCCGGCCCGGACAAAGAGATCGTCGCCTACTGCGCCACCGGCGCCCGGTCCTCCCACACCTACCTGGCGCTACGCCTCTTGGGTTACACTCGCGTGCGGAACTATGATGGGTCCTGGGAGGAGTGGGGATCGAGAGTGGATCTACCGAAAGGCTGAGCATTCATTCTAGGAGGCAACAACTATGTCTGGCGGTCAACCTTCCCAACTGGCTCAACTACCGTTGTTCCCGGTCACCGTGGTGGGCAGCTGGCCCCGGCCACCGTATCTACTCGATGCGCTGCGCAAGAGGCAGAAGGGACAATTGAGCTTCCAGGAGTTTCAGAAAGTCGCCGACCAGGCGGTCTTGGAAACGCTCCGCCACCAGGACGAAGCGGGGGTCGATATCGTCAGCGACGGCGAGCAGCGGCGGGACAATTTCTACTCGTTCGTGGTGGAGAAGCTGGATGGGGTCGAGCTGATGACTCTGGCCGACTTGATGGATCACGTCGAGGACAAAGCGGGCTTCGATTCCATCCTGAGGAGCATGGATGCTCCCGCCTTCGGCATCAAGAATCCGACCGTGACCGGTAAGCTGAGACCCCGAATGCCGCTCGCCCTCGACGAATATCAGTTCCTCCGCCGACACACCGACAAGCCGATCAAAGTGCCCCTGCCCGGCCCCTACATCTTGATCCGTTCCATGTGGGTGAAAGGCGTGTCCGACGCGATCTATCCGACCCAGGAAGACCTGGCGGTGGACATCGTCAAGATTCTGCGGGACGAGTTGATCGCCCTCCGCGATGCCGGGGTGGATTTCGTCCAGTTCGATGAGCCGGTGCTGACCGACGTCGCTTTCAACCCGGCGGTCAAGGAGCGAACCTTCATGTGCGCCTCCATGGCCGCCTCCTCCGGTGATCCCAGCAAGGAGCTGCTCCTCGCCACTCGCATGATGAACAGCATCGTCGATGGTGTGAAGGGAGTTCGCACCGGCGTTCACCTCTGCCGTGGCAACTGGAGCCGCAAAGACGAGGTCTTACTGAAGGGGAGCTATGAACCACTCGTCCCCACCATGATGGGCATGCATCTCGATCAGTTGGTTCTCGAGTATGCCACGCCTCGCGCCGGAGAGTTGGCGGCCTTCCAACACCATCGCCAGGAGAAAGAGATCGGACTGGGCGTGGTCAATCCCCGCTCCGATGAGATGGAATCTCCCGATTCGGTCGTGGAAAGAGTCAAGGAAGCCCTCGAGTATTTCAAGCCCCAGCAGATCTTCTTGAATCCTGATTGCGGTTTCGGAACGTTCGCCGAGCGACCGATGAACCCCGCCGAGATCGCGGCCAAGAAGCTCGGCATCATCAGCCAGGCAGCCCAGAAGCTCCGAGCGAGGCATTATGGTGATTAGTGCCGTGGGGCCCCCCCCCCACGGCTCGAGCCTTTTGTCGGCGCGGCAAGCGCGCCGGGCTCGCTCCACTCGCGCAGGGTGCGGTTGGCTTTTATGGCACCCTGCCAGAAGGCGATAAAGACCATGGGCAAGGAAGCGAACAGAATCAACGGATTGGACATCGAAGAAACGCGGGAAGCGATCAAGACGGTGAGCGCTCAACCGGAGAACTCCAACGCGCCGAAGCGATCTCGCTGCAAGTGGCTCACCGGTCTCAAATTCAAGACCTATGTGCGGAACCACGTTTTTCTGGTGGACGAGCCCGCCCATCTGGCGGGGGAGGACGAGAGCCCCAACTCCATGGAGTACGTCCTAGGAGCCTATGGGGCGTGCCTCGCCACCGGTTTCGTCTTGAACGCTAGCCAGAAGGGGATTCACATCCACAATCTGGAGGTCGCCGTCGACTCCACCCAGAACAATGTCTTCACTTTTCTGGGGCTTGCCACCGACGGACATCCTGGCTTCGATACCATCAACGCCAAGCTCTTCGTTCAAGCGGACGCGGACGAGGAAACCATCAAGCAAATCTGGGCTCACACCGTAAACACCTCTCCGGTGCACAACTCTCTCACCAGGACGGTGACCATAAAGCCGGAGGTGGAGATCATTCCCTAGACGTGAAGAACTTCGTCCCCCTCCCGTATCGCCGCGTTTCGGTCCAGCCCTACCAGGGCGAGATGACCGAGCCGGCGATCCGCGCGCACCTGATAGGCCGGGAAACTTACCGGCGGACCGATTTCATCGTCTTGAGAAAGGGCGGAGACACCGCGGTGGTGGAGGTGACCGCCCCCGACCGCCAGAGCCTCTTCAGCCCCATCGATGGGGTACGGGTTCTGGCCCTGCCGGACAAATGCCTGTTCGTGGAAGCAGCGGACGCCGATACTTCCAACCCCTCGGCGCTTGCCGATCAGGCTTACCGAGCCGGCGTTGGTTCCGAGGGAACGCTGGTGGTGCGCGGAAAATACGAGCACGTGAACTTCATTCTTCATCCCGATCCGCTCGTGATCCGCGTCGTCGAAGTCTCTCCGCCCGACCCACCCAAGCTCTTCGACCTGGCCCGGCACGTGCTCAGCTACGCGGAGCTGCCCCCTATCCGCCTCGAGCTCGAGCGCATCGACCTCAACGACCTGGCCGCCGGCCACTCTCCCTCGGCTTTCCTTCTGCCCTGCCGCTCGGGCGGGCTGGAGGGCCTGGGGGCGCCGGTTTATTTTCTGGACGAACGCCCGCCACGCCGCGACTGGACGATGATCGGGTGCGAGCGCAGCCTGCAGTTCCACCGTCATTATTACGGTGACGAACCGCAGCGCATCGAGCTCTGCCCCCGTCGATTGGCGGGAGCCCGCGGCGAGCCGACGCTCGTCAAGTGCTGCCTCCTCGAGTTTGCGTCCGAGCTCGAGGGCAAGGTTGCGGTGACGCCCTGGGGCTCCGACCTGGGCATGGTGGAGGCGGCCCTTCGCCAATTGGTAGCGGTCGCCGAGCCCGCACACAACAAAGGATGAGAGGAAGACATTCATGACCAAAGCCTGGACATCCATCTTTCCCGAGCTGGCCGCTCGCTCTCGCAAACCACGCACCCGTGGGGTGACGATGATCCTGGACAAGTGCCAGGGCCCGGCCGCCACCAGCGATCTGCTGGCCATGTCCGGCGATTACATCGATTTCTGGAAAATGTCCTACGGAACCTCGGCGCTTCTCGACGACGGTTTCCTCCGCCAAAAGATCGAGACCATCCGCCAGCACGGGGTCATCGTCCATCCCGGCGGCACTCTGGCCGA
>Ga0209002_10001411_pt1 | contig 19439 bp, 11 predicted proteins | sample Rifsed16ft2_FD_184010 | JGI IMG/M metagenome (GOLD analysis project Ga0209002, IMG submission 184010) | Soil microbial communities from Rifle, Colorado, USA - sediment 16ft 2 (version 2) | ecosystem: Environmental > Terrestrial > Deep subsurface > Rock core/Sediment | place: Rifle, Colorado... | reverse complement strand
GCGTGCGCGTGCCGCCGCTCGCCGCGGAGTCGTCCGAGACGTACGTGACGTCCGGGGACGGGGTCCAGTTCACCCACACGCGGGACGCCGAGGTCGTGCCGACGTTGTCGAAGGCGACCGTGTACCGGAGCGGGTCCCCGGCGCCCGCGGTCGCGGAATCCACGGAGAGGTCGACCGTGATCGACGGCCCCTGGATCCCCCACGTCCGGAACAGGTAGTCGATGGTCGGATCGGGATTCCAGACGGTCCCCGCATAGTACGCGCTCCACCCGGCCGTGTATGGCCCGCCGATCACCTTCGCCCACCGGTACCCGTTCGGATGGTTCTCCAGGCTGATCAGCTCGAGCCAGTACCGGACCCCGGCCACGAGCGTTGGGCGCGACGTCATGTTGAACCGCAGCCACTCGTACGCGGGGCCCCCGTTCGCCTGGGCCTGCGCGACGAGGCCGCCGTTCGGGAGGCCGCCCGCGTCCTGGACGACCTGCAAGCGGACGGTGTCGTCCGTCCGGAGGTCGTACACGAGGGCCTCGACCGCGAGGAGGTTGTACGTGGCGGTCGCAACGAAGGACTGGGCGAGCGTCGTGACCTTGTCCGTGTCGTCCCCGTCGACGAACGCGACGTCCACGGCCTCGAACACGTGGGGCACGGCCCCGCGCGCGGTCGGGGCGGACAGGACCGCGGCGAGGACCGCGGGCCCGAGGAGAGCGAGCAGAATGAGGACTGGACGGGCGCTGCGGCGGCGGGCGCGCATGAACTGGTGGACTCCCCCTTGCGAGGCGCCGACGCGGGTACGTTGGGGTGCCGGGTATATGAAGGCGCCACCGTCGTTCTCGGGAGTGAGAAAAATTCACTCGTGATTCTCAGGGATGGTCTCGGTCAATCCTTTGTCCGCGGGGGGCCCGAGGTCGCGGAACGCCGCCCGCCCGTCGAGCAGGTCCCGGACGAGGTCCGGGATCCGCGCGAGGGGGACCCGGGCCTGCGCGGTGGAGTCCCGCTCCCGCAGCGTCACGGTGTCGTCCTCGAGGGTCCGGTGGTCCACGGTCGCGCAGTACGGCGTCCCGACCTCGTCCATCCGCGCGTACCGGCGGCCGATCGACCCGCCCTCGTCGTAGAACGCGTCGACGCGAGCCCGCGCGGCCCGGTGCAGCGCGGCGGCCCGCTCCGGGAGCCCGTCCTTGGAGAGCAGCGGGAACACCCCGAGGGAGATTGGCGCGAGCGCGGGCGGGAGCCGCAGGACCGTCTTCGCTCCCGCCTCCAGCAGGATGTCGAGCAGGGCCCACACGTTCCGGTCCACGCCGAAGCTGAGCTCGAGGACGTGCGGGAGCACCCTGCGGTCCCCGACCGGCACCGCGAGGTCCGTCTTCGAGGCGGCCGCGTGGCCGGAGAGGTCGTGGTCCGTCCGGTAGTGCACCCCGCCGACCTCCTTGAACCCGCCGAGGCTGTCCTGGCGGAGCTGGACGTCGTAGTGGACCTTGTTGTAGAACGCGCGCTCCCGCTCGTCCAGCTCCGCGAAGCGGAACCGGTCCCGGGGGACGCCGAGGCGGTCCAGGTAGAACCGCTGGACGAGGGCCATGTGGTACGCGTAGAAGGGCGGGAGTCCCGCGTCGATCAGCTCCCCGACGGTCCGGTCCTTCGCGGCGGGCTCGTGCTTCTCCGCCGCGGTCGCGACCCGGAGCGGCTCGCCGCGGGCGGCGTCGACAGGGAGCTGGGCGTCGAACGTCGCCGGGTCGAAGAAGATCTGGAGCTCCGCCTGGACGAACTCCCGCATCCGGTACGTCCCCTGGCGGGGGCTGATCTCGTTCCGGTACGCGCGGCCCACGATCGCGAGGCCCATCGGGAGCCGCCGCCGCAGGGCCTCGAACTCCCGCTTGAAGTTCAGGTACACGCCCTGGGCCGTCTCGGGCCGGAGGTACGCGCGGTCCTGGCCGAGGGGGCCGACGCCGACGGGGAACATCATGTTGAACGGCCGCGCGGGGCCCAGCTCGCCCTTGCACTTCGGGCACCGGATGTTCAGGTCCCGGATCTTCGCGTCGACCTCCGCGGGGGTGAGGCCCTCCGCCTCCGCGTGGGTCACCGCCTCGATCAGGTGGTCCCCGCGGTGGTTCTCCTTGCACTTCGTGCAAGGCACGAGGATGTCCGTGAAGTGGTCCACGTGGCCCGAGGCCTTGAGGCTCGCCTCGGGAAGGATCGTCGTCGTGTCGATGAGGTGGTAGTTGTCCCCGAGGCCCAGGAACGTCGCGAGCCAGAGGTCCTCCCACTTCCGCTTCAGGCGGGCGCCTAGGTGGCCGTAGTCGTAGAAGCCCGCGAAGCCGCCGTACAGGTCCACGGCGGGCCACAGGAACCCCCGGCGCACGGAGAGGGACAGGACCGCGTCGTAGCGGGACGGCATCGCCCCGCCGTAAGGGTAGGGGTTTCAATAAGGCATCGGTGGCGGGTCACGCGAGGACCGCGACGACGTCCAGCTCGTACAGCATCGCGAAGAGCCGGTCGTGCGTGTCGACGACGGGGAGCTGGCCGAAGTCGTGGCGGGCCATCATCGCGGCCGCCTCGCTCGCGCCGGACCGGCGGAACACGGTGGCGGGCTTCTTCACCATCACGTCCCGCACGGGGAACCGGGGGAGGTCCACCTTCCGCTCCTCCCACGCGAGCCGCACGACGTTCCGGAGGCCCTCCCAGGTCCACGCGTCCTCGTCCTCGCCGATCCCGATCGCGTGGACAGCGGTCTTGCGGTTGATCACGCTGAGGTTGAAGATGTCCCGGTCCGTGACGATGCCGGAGAGGTGCGCGTCCGAGTCGAGCACGGGGAGCGCGAACACCTTCCCGAGACGGAGGATCTCGGACGCGACGTTCAGGGGCGTGGACTCGTGGACCGCCACGCACGGGAGGCGGACGAGCTCCTCGACGGGCGTGTCGATGTCCCGCGCGGCGATCACCTCCATGACGTCCGCCGGGGTCACGATGCCGACGAGCCTCCCGCCGCGGACGACGGGGAGGTGGTGGAGGTCCCGTTCGACGAGGAGCCGCGCGAGCTCCGCGATGCCGGCGTCCGCGTCGATCGATGGGTAGTCCCGCACCATGATCATCGCGAGCTGCTCCTCCTCCGGCTTCGCGAAGATGTGCTTCCGCGCGACGAAGCCCGCGAGGCGGCCGTCCCGCCCGACGACGGGGAGGCCCGTGAGCTTGTGCTTCACGAGGATCTTGAGGACGTCCGTCCGGCTCCCCGGGATCGTCGCGACGACGGGGTCCCGGGTCATGATGTCCGAGACGCGGACCTCCTTCTTCGCCGCCCTGGCCCGTGCACCTCGCGCCGTCTTCGCCACGCCCGACCGCCCAGCATCACGAGGGCGATGTCGCTCTCCGCCGCCCTCAGGAGCCCCACGAACAGGTCCCCGTCGCGCGGGATGTCCAGCACGACGAGGTCCGCGGCATCCCCGATGTGGACGCCGGGATTGGCGGGGCCGGTAAAACCTTTTCTCCCGTGCAGGGCCATCGCGACGACGCCCCGGGCGGACACGCCGCCGCGGAGGCGGGAGACCTTGTACGCGAACTCCATCTCCCGCAGGACGGAGGGCGCGTTCACCATCGCGTTGTCCGTCCCCAGGAGGACCGTGATCCCGTGGCGGAGGAACCGCGGGAGGTCCGGGACCTTCCCGAAGAACACGTTGCTCCTCGGGCACGCGACGACCGGGACGCCCGCGTCCGCGACCCGCTCCAGGTCCGCGTCCGTCGCCTCGAGCATGTGGACGAGGAAGGCGGGCTTCAGGTCGAGGACGCCGTCGATGTCCTCCCGCACCCGCTCCGAGCAGTGCGTCGCGAAGGCCTTGCCGGCCCGCCGCGCGTGGCGGGCGAGCTTCTCCACCTCGTCCCGCGGCCAGTCGAGGGGGCTCGAGATCCCGATCCCGTCCGCGGCGCGGAGGATCGCGTCGACCTCCTCGCGCCGGTATTCGACCCGCGCGGGCCGGCCCAGGACGAGGGGGACCACGGGCTCGCCGAGGGCGGCGCGGAGCAGGAGGCGGGTCCCCGGGAGCCCGCCCTCCCGGAAGTCCCAGAACGACGCGACGCCGGTGCGGGCCATCGCTTGGATCGCGGACCGCATCGCGTCGACGAGGTCCTCGTCCTGCGCGGCGGCGAGGACGCGGTGCTTCAGGCCCCGGGGCGGGGCGACGATCTCCTCCAGCGTCCCCGTGAGCTCCTCGCGGACGATCGCGTCCGCGACGTGCGTGTGGGCGTTCGTGAAGGCGGGGATCACCACGCCGGTCGCGAGCGCGTCCTTCGGGACGGAGCGGGAGAGGTCCACGACGACCCCGTCCTCGACGGACACGGAGCCTCGGACGAAGCCGTCGTCCCCGAGGACCGCGCCCGCCAGGACGTCCATCGGCGCGGCGAAGAGGGGCGGGCCATAAAGCCTTGGCGGGTTCGATGGGCGTCGCATAAGGGTCTTTATCCGAGCCGCGGTCGCACGGGACGGTGGACGACCGGCGTCCGGATCTCTTCGGCCCGTCCCACAGGGGCCATGGGGATACGACGCAGGAGGTGGCATTCTTGGGACCCGGTCGTCCTTTTCATTCCTCGGCGCCCGCGCCCGCCATGAAACGTTTAATACGGGTCGGGGGTTAGCGCGGCCCTGCGCCGCCGTAGCTCAGCCCGGCAGAGCGGCAGTTTCGTAAACTGCAGGTCGGGGGATCGAAGCCCTCCGGCGGCTTCTCTCGGTCCCTCGCGGTCCTCATCCCCGCGCGGGCCGCGTCGCGCCCTGCCGCGCGGTGGCCGCGCTCGCGAGCCAGTACACGGCCGCGCTCAGACCGAAGGCGGGGAGCGTGGCGCCGATCGGGGAGACGCCCGGCGGGGTCGCCAGGGCGCTCCAGAAGATCCACAGGTACAGGAGCGTGCCCGGGACCCACGCGACGAACGCGGCGAGATTCCGCCCGCGGCCCGCCTCGCCGAACTCCTCAGGCCCGTATCGGCCGCGGCGCACGAGGAAGAAGTCCGCGACGAGGACGCCGAGGAGGGGCACGAAGACCCCGCCGATGGCGAACAGGAAGTTGTTGTACGCCCCGCCGAGGGACTGCCCGTTCCACTGGAGCAGGACGGCCCCCGCGAGCGCGATCGCGGTGACCCCGACGACAAGGGACATCTGCCGCCACCGGGGCCGAATGTTCTGGATTGAGACCGCGGTCGAGTAGATGTTCGCGAAGCCGTTGTCCGTCTCATCGACCAAGATGAAGAGGAGCGGGAGGGCGCCGAGCCCGAGGGCGGCGATCCCCGTGAACACGTCCGGGCGGCCCGTGCCGAGCAGGAGGGCCGCGCCGAGGAAGAAGAAGAGGGTGTTCGCGAGGGCGTAGCCGACGACGCTGCCGGCGGTCCCGGACCGCACGGAGCGTGCGAAGCGGTTGTAGTCCGCGATCAGGGGCCACCAGGAGATCGGCATCGCGATCACGAGGTCGAGGCCGAGGAAGAGGCTCGTCGTCCCGAGGTACGAGCCGGGGGCGAGGCGCACGTTCATGTCGAGGCCGGAGGCGAGGAGCCGGTACGCGACGAGCGCGGTGGACAGGAAGACCATCCAGATTGCGAACTTCTCGATCCACTGGCGGACGACGACGAGCGGCCCGCCGATGGCGAACACGCCGCAGACGAGGCCGAAGACGACGATCCATGCGTACGGCGTGACGGGGCCCAGGAAGGGGCCCGTAATCACGGTCGCGGCGAGGCCCATCACGAGGAGCTCAAACGCAGCCCATCCGAAGAGCTGGAACGCGTTCAGCACGGTGGGCACGTACGAGCCCCGCCGGCCGAGGACGGCGCGGAGGCTGACCATCGTCGGCACGCCGTGGGCGCTCCCGAGGACGCCGCTCGCCGCGAGCAGGACGCTCCCGATAATCGATCCCGCGACGGAGACCGCGAGGGCCTCCCACAGGCTCAGGCCGAAGAAGAGGAGCAGGTTCGAGCCCGCGACGAAGACGAGGAGGCCGACCCCGAGGCTGGACCAGAGGACGAAGAGGTCGAACGCCCGCAGGCCCCGGAGCCGCTCCGGCACGGGGTCCACGCCCCACTCCGGCGGCCTCCGGATCCGCCACGGGCCCATGGCGAGCCGAACACGCGGGGTCTATTTGAACCGTGAGCGTGCGGGCGGGAGACAGTTAGCATGTTGAGGGTTTCAGGAGCAGGTCCGGCGCGGGTCCCCTCCCCCGCCCCGGGGTCACTTCGCGGCCTTCGCGAACTTCGCGTGGGACCGCTTCAGCGCGGTGATCAGGGGCAGCTCCTTCCCCGCCAGGAAGTTGATCAGGGCCCCGCCCCCCGTCGACACGTGGTCGATCTTCCGCTGAAGGCCCATCTCCTCGACGACGGTCACCGTGTGCCCGCCCCCGACGACCTTGAACGCGGCCGCGTTCGCCACGGCCGCGAAGATCTCCCGCGTCCCCAGGGAGAACTCCTCGAGCTCGAACACGCCCGCGGGCCCGTTCAGGATGATCGTGCGCGCGAGGTCGATCTCGTTCTGGTAGTGAACGATCGTGTCCAGGCCGATGTCGTACACCTGGTGCTTCGAGGGGAGCTCGGAGAGGTGGAGGTTCCGGCGCGTGCCGTCCTCGTTCACCGCGACGTCGATCGGGAGCTCGATGCGGCCCGGGAACTTCGCGAGGAGCTCCTTGCACGCCGCGACGTACGCGTCGTAGTCCTCGACCTCCTTCCGCATGAACTCCGTCGTCGCGGGACCCGGGTCGATCCCCTTCGCGGCGAGGAAGACATTCGCGACCCCGCCCGCGGTGAGGACCTTGTCGACGACCCCGTTCGTGAGCATGTGCCGCGTGACCGCGATCGAGTCGTCCGCCTTGATCCCGCCGAAGATCGCCAGCTTCGGGCGCTCCTGGGACTCCATCGCCCGGGAGACCATCGTGATCTCCCGCTCCATCACCCGCCCCGCGAGGGCGGGCATCACCTCCGCGAAGCCGCACAGGCTCGGCTGGGCCCGGTGCGCAGCCGCGAACGCGTCGAGGACGAAGTACTGGGCGAGGGGCGCGAGCCGCCGGACCATCATCGCCCTTGCCATCTTCTCGGGCTTCGCGTCCGCGAGCGCCTCCTCCTCCGCGAAGAACCGCGTGTTCTCGAGCAGGATCACGTCCCCCGCCTTCATCGCCTGGATCGCGTCAATCGCGGCCTTGCCGAACAGGCTGTCCACATAGCGGACCGGGCGGCCCAGGAGCGCCGCCATCCGCTCCGCGTGGGGCTCCATCGTCGTGAAGTCGTCCTTCCCGGGCCGGCTCTGGTGGGCGAGGACCGCGACGCGGGCCTCCCGGAGGTCCCGGATCGTCGCGAGGTGCTCCCGGATCCGCGCGTCGTTCAGGAGGCGGCCCGTGGCGGGGTCGATCGGCGAGTTGATGTCCACCCGGAGCAGGACCGTCGACCCGGCGAGGCCGAAATCGTCCATCGTGAAGAAGTCCCGCCCCATCGGGGCCGCGAACGGGGCGGGCGCGAAAAAGCTTTCCGTCGAACCGGCCGCCCGGGGGAATGCTTTTCATCGAGGGCCCAGATGCGGGTCCGGGATGCCTCTGCGGGAGCGGGATCTCCTCGGGCCCGTCGCGTCGCACTTCCAGGACCTCCGGTACGTGGTATACGGCGAGGTGGAGATCGCGGGGCGGTGGGCGGACCTCGTCGCGGTGTCGGACGAGGAGGTCGTGGCGGTGGAGCTGAAGCTCCGCGCGTGGCGGGAGGCGATCCGGCAGGCGATCGCGTACCAGCTCGGGGCGGACCGGAGCTTCGTCGCCCTGCCCCTCGCGCGGGCACAGGACGCGCACCGCCATCGGTTCGCGTTCGAGCGGGAGGGCGTGGGGCTCCTGGCGGTGGACGCCTCGGCGCGGGTCCGCACCGTCCTTCCCGCCGCTTCCTCTCCCCGGCGGATGCCCTTCATCGCGGACGACCTAAGGCGGGATCTGGCGGTCGCCGCGTCTGTGTGAACACCCCTCGTTTGGAAAGGTCTGTCCAAGGAACCGGGCACAGGCGACCGGGAATCCGGCGGGAGGGTCACGTCATCTTCAGGTGCCACTCGATCTCGCGCAGGTACGTCCGGAACTCCTGCTCGCTCCGTGATTTCCGGTTCGCGAGGTCCACGAGCTTGTACAGCCCCGGCGGGAACCGGGTCCGCTTCCGCAGGCTCCGGTTGACCTCGTCCACCTTCCCGAGCAGGGAGGGGAACGCGTAGTTCGCGATCTGGGGCACGTACGAACCGTCCTCCCGGATTCTCACGAGGCGGTGGAGCCGCATCGCGGCGGTCTTGTACGCGAGGTCCGTGAGGGGCGACCCGCCCGCCTCCGAAGCCTCCCGGCCGAGCCGCATCATCTCCATCATCCCGTCGTCGAGCTCGTCGTCGATCCAGATCCCCCGGGCCTCGAGCTCGGCCCGGATCCTCCGGATGTGGAGCTTGAGGTCGAACGCCGCGTTTGAGGTCTCTGAAGCCATCAACGGGACCCGCGCCCCCGGAGGTGTGCTAGCACATGGCAGTGACGCCCCATGAAGCTTCCGGGAACGACGGGGTCGTACGGCGTCCGCACCACGCTCCGCAGGCCCGCCGACAGGGCCCGCCGAATCTATTTAATTAGGGTACTTAATATAAGAGCCTCAAGGGGAGAGCCACGGCGCGTCCCGTTTTCCCGGAAGGCAAGGTCGTCCGGCGGGTCCCGGGCAGCGCGGACGCCCTCAAGCTCCTCCTCCTCGACCTCAAGAAGTACGCGTTCTCCGGCTACGTCCGGACGATCCGGGTCGCGGAGGGGAAGCCGTCCGAGGGCTTCGTCCTGGTCCAGGCGGGCAACCCGGTCGCCTCGTTCCACGTCCGCGGCGAGGCGGAGGAGTCGGGGCGCCCCGCCCTGAAGCAGGTGTGGCAGGACTCGTACGACCCGACGTGCTCGATCGAGCTCCACGCCCGCGTGGACGTGGACGCGGTCCTGAAGGAGCACCCCGCGGGCGGGCTGGACCGCGCGAAGCGGCTCGTCCGGAAGGCGAAGGCGGCGGAGGCGCCCCCGCGGGAGGATCTGGAGGCCCGCCTGAAGACCTGGAAGGGGGAGGGCCTGGAGGTGCGGGACCTCGAGGCGGCCCTCGCGGGGGACCTCGACACGGCCCGCGCCGCGTTCGCCGCGTACGAGGAGAACGTGAAGAAGATCGGCCTGCTCCGCGAGATCCTCCGGGGCCTCGACACGAAGGGGTTCGAGGCGAAGGTCACGATGATCGAGGAGAAGCTCCGGGATGCGCGGAAGCACCTCGCCGCGGAGGCGGACGTCGAGGAGCTCCGCGAGGCGATCGAGAAAGCTCGGCGGGAGGCGGAGGCGAAGGCGGTCGAGTCGACGAAGGAGCGGGAGGTCCAGGAGCGCGCCCGCCAGGTCTTCGAGATGATCCTGAAGCACCGCCAGGAGGCGGGCAAGGCCGTGGAGGGAATCACGGAGACCACCGTGATGCGGGCGATGGAGGAGAAGCCGACCGCCCGCGACGAGCGGACGAACCTGATCCGCCAGTTCAACTTCGAGACGTTCGTCGTCGGGCCGTCGAACCGGTTCGCCCACGCCGCGAGCCTCGCGGTCTCGAAGAGCCCGCACAGCGCGTACAACCCGCTCCTGATCACGTCCGGCCCCGGGCTCGGGAAGACCCACCTGCTGAACGCGATCGGCAACTACATCGCGGGCGCGGACGGGTCCTCCTCCCGCGTCCTGTACCTGAGCGTGGAGGCGTTCACGAACGAGATGCGGGAGGCCCAGGCCTCCGGGAAGATGGCGGAGTTCCGGGAGAAATACCGCGGCCTCGACGTGTTCCTGCTCGACGACGTCCACTTCCTGAGCGGGCGGGGGGACGTGCAGGAGGAGCTGTTCCACACGTTCAACGAGCTGTACAACGCGGGGAAGCAGATCGCCCTCACGAGCGACCGGCCCCCGAAGGAGATCCCGGACCTCGAGGACCGCCTCGTGTCGCGGTTCGAGAGCGGATTGATCGCGGACATCCAGGCCCCCGAGTACGAGACCCGGATCGCGATCCTGCGCAGGCGCGCGAAGGACGCCGGGGCCGAGGTGGACGAGGAGGTGCTCGCGACAATCGCGCAGCTCGTCCCGAGCAACATCCGGGAGCTCGGCGGCGCGCTGAACCGCGTCCTCGCGTTCTCCTCCCTGATGGGGGAGGCCGTGACCCTGGAGATGACGCGGGAGGTCCTCCGGGACCTGACGGGCGGGGAGCCCCGCCGCGGGAAGGCGAAGGTGGAGGACGCGGAGCGCGTCCTGAAGCCGGGCGCCGCGTACCTCGTGAAGGAGGAGCGGCCCACGGACTGCTTCCGGCTGTTCGCGAAGGCCGCGTCGTCCGGGGACGGCGGGCTCCTGATCACGCGGTCGAACCCGAAGCGGGTGCGGGAGAAGTTCGACCTCGGGGCCGCCCGAATCCTGTGGCTCACGGACCGGGAGAGCACGTCCGAGGACACGATCCCGCCCGTGCTCGAGCGGATCATCTACGAGATCGAGGAGTTCATGAAGAAGGGGAGCCGCGGCGCCGTGCTGATCGACGGGATCGAGTACCTCGTGTCGAACAACTCCTTCGACGCGGTGCTGAAGTTCCTGCGGCGGCTGATCGACCACGTCTCCGAGACGCGGTTCACGTTCCTCCTGTCCCTGAGCCCCGCGACGATGAAGGAGCAGGAGGTCAAGATCCTCGAGCGGGAGATGGAGGTCTTCGCCTTCGGGTGAGGGCCTCCGCGGGGGCACGACGGCGCAGGGCTGTAGCGGTGCCACCCGCTCGGGTGCCGGCTATGTGCCGGTTATCAATGAACGTTGATAACCGGAGGGCCCGGCCCAGACCCCGCCATGGCGTCCCGCCTACAGGGCCTCCGTCTCCCGGCGGAACATCCGCACGAACCGCATCGCGTCCCCGTACTCCTCCCGCTTCAGGTGGATCGAGGCCTGCTTCAGGATCCCGATCGGACGGGTGAGGTCCCCGCCCTTCACCTTCAGGTCGAGGAGCTTGTTCCGCGCCCGCTTCATCTCCTCGTTCAGGAAGTCCGGGAGCACCTTCATCACCGCGTTCCGCGCCTGGTCCGCGAGCTGGGTCGCGCGGTCGTACTCCCGCCGCCCGAGCGCCTCCCGCCCCTGGCGGATGTGGCGCTCCGCCTCCCGCACGTCCAGGTCGAACACGCGCCCGTCCTCCGCGAGGGCCTCCGCGGCCCGGAGGGTCTCCTTCGCCTTGTGGTACCCGCCCGCGAGCCGCTCGAACTCCTCCCGGGCCTCGTTCGACTTGTCCGAGGACGCGACGAAGTCCCCGTCCGCGAGCTTCCCGATCGACGCGTCCAGGAGCGCCTCCACGGGCCCCACGTCGGACCCGCCCGCCTTCGCCTTCTCCACCTCGTCCAGGAGGGACTCCACCCGGGCCGAGATCTGCGCGGCGAAGGACCGCTCGAGGGCGTCCTTGGACTGGGACACGAGGGCGACCGCGCGGTCGATCTCCCGCCCCTTCCCCGCCGCGATCGCGTCGTTGATCATCCGCTTCGGCTCCTCGATGTCGACCCCGATCTTGCGGGCGTTCAGGAGCATCGGCTTCACTTCGTTCACGAGGCGCGGGAGCTCCTTGTACAGGGCCCGCCGATCCGCCGCGGAGGGCGGGAGCGCGGCGCGGGACCTCGCCGCCCGCGCCTTCGAGAGCCGGTCCCGGAGGCCCGTCTCGATGACCGCGGGGGCCGCGGGCGCGGGGGGCCGGCCCGCAGCGGCCGCCCGCGGGGGGCGCGGGGGCGGCGCCTCGGCCTCCGCCGAGAACGTCACGCGGCAGGAGGGGCACGCGGACGCGGTCGCGTCGACCGCCGCGCCGCACACCGGGCACTCGAACTGCTCGACGATCTCCTCCGCGAACTCCGCGCCGCAGGACGGGCAGAATCTCGCGTCCTCGTCCACCGCGGCCCCGCACACGGGGCACTCGAACTTCACGGGCTCCGCGGCCGCCGCGGACGCGGCGGGCTCCGCGAGGATGTCGTCCCCGCCGACCGAGCCGTTCTTCGCGACGCTCTTGATCGTCTCGAAGATGTCCCCCTTGAGCTCCTTCCCCTCCGCGATGGAGGCGAGGATATCGTCGATGTCCGCGTTCGTCGGCACCTTGACCTGGGCCGTGTCGAGGTCTTCGTCCGCGTCGATGTCGAAGAGGCTCAGGTCCGTCTGGCAGGAGCTGCAGCGCTTCGCGTCCCATTCAATCTTGGAATCACAAACGGGACAGACCCTGGTCTCCCCACGGGCCGTATGGAGACACCCCAGTACCGCGCGAGGTTGAAAAGTAAGGTCCCCTTTGATATATATCTTCCGCCCTCTATCTCGCGTCGCGGAGCGAGCGGGGCCGCGTCGATAACGTTAAGTCGGCCGTGCCGCATCGTCCGCGCGGGACGCACGCGGAGTCGTTGGGATGGTCTTCCGGAACTCGATCGAGGGGCTCGACAAGGTGTTCAAGACGGACATCGAGGGCCCCAAGGTGATCCTGATCACCGGTCCGCCCGGCTCGATGAAGACGTCCTTCTGCTACACGCTGATGTCCCGCTACCTCCAGTCGACGGGGGAGTTCGGGCTGTACACGACCCTCGAGGAGACCGTGCAGAGCCACCTGAAGAACATGGAGAGCCTCGGGGTGGACCTCAGCCTGAACATGCAGATCTCGGACTTCACGGACCTCCGGGAGATCGACCAGGTCGTGGGGCCCGAGGACCAAACGGACTACCTCGCGTTCGTCGAGAAGATGATCGGCCACTTCAAGAAGGTCCACGGGGACCGGTTCCGGATCTTCACCCTCGACTCTCTGGGCGCGCTGTACTCGCTGATGGAGGACGTCAGCGACATGCGGAAGAAGATGTTCTACTTCTTCAAGATGATCCGGGACTTCAACCTCATCTCCCTCGTCGTGATGGAGCGGTCCATCACCGGGGAGGCGATGCTCCTCGGGAACGAGGGCTTCCTCGTGGACGGGATCGTCCACCTCGGGATGGACCGGTCCCGCGGGAAGCTCATCCGGTACCTGCAGGTCGAGAAGATGCGGGCGTGCGAGCACTCCATGGAGAAGCACGCGATCGAGGTGAAGAGGGGAGGCCTCGCGGTCCTCGGCCCCATCTTCGAATCCGCCGCCCCGTAGCGGGGTAGCGCAAGATTATTAACCGCCCCTCTCATTCTCGCACGTCTTTCCGGGAGGAGACGACCCCCATGGCCGCCGGTTCCATCAAAGACCTGTTGCTCAGGGCCGAGGAGGCCCTGCAGTCGAAGGAGGCCGAGCTGAGCAAGAAGGAGGCGGCCCTCGCGGAGACCCGCCAGGCCCTCGACCAGGAGAAGCAGCAGCTCGAGCAGGAGAAGTCCGCCCTCGCGGACGAGCGGGACTCCGTCGTCACGCGCGAGAAGGGACTGCGGGCGCGGGAGAAGGAGCTCGAGGCGCAGGAGCGGAACGTCACCCAGAGGGAGCAGGAGTTCGAGGCGGCGCGCCAGCGGACCCTCGCGAAGGAGCAGGAGCTCTTGAAGCGGGAGGAGGAGGCCGCCCACCGGATGGAGGCCCTCGTGAAGCGGGAGGAGGAGCACTCGAAGCGGGACTCCGAGATCGCCGTGGCGGGCCAGGAGATCGCGCAGCGGAAGAGCGAGATCGCGTCCCGCCAGCAGGACATCCTGCGGCTGCTCAACGAGCAGAAGACGGCGATCGAGGGCCAGATCGCGCGCGGGCAGGAGCTCCTCGACCGCGAGCAGCGACTCGCGAAGGAGGAGGAGTCCGTCGTCGCGGCGCGGCAGAAGCTCGTCGAGGACCAGCGGCGCCTCCAGGAACGGGAGAAGGGCCTGCTCGCCCGCGAGCAATCCGTGCGCGCGGCGCCCGCCGCGGAGGAGCGTGCCCCGCCCGCGGGCCCGGCGCCCGCCCCCGTCGGGAGGCCCGCCGCGGCCCAGCCCGCGGCCGCCCGGCCCCAGCCCCAGCCCGCGGCGCAACCCGCGGCCCGGCCGCAGCCCGCCGCGCAGCCCCCCGCCCAGCCGGCGGCGAGACCCGCCGCCCAGCCCGTCCGGGCCGCCCCGGAGCCCGAGCCCGAGGTGACGGAGGCGGAGGCCGCGGAAGGGGAGGCGGGCGAGATCCCGTGCCCCGCGTGCGGGACGATGATCTCGAGCGACGCGATCATGTGCTACGCGTGCGGGCACCGGCTCGCCGCGGAGGAAGAGGACAAGGGCGCGAAGAAGGGCGCCGCGGGCGCGGTGAAGAAGGTCCTCAAGAAGAAGGTCGTCTAGGCCCGCGGGCCCGGGGTCGTTCTCGGGCCTGATAGCGCCCGATTTTCGGCCCCATCGTCGATTTTCATTCCGACCGATGAATAAATCGTATTCTATGGAGGGAACGGGGTGTTCCGTCGCCTGATAATTTCGTCCTCGCTCGAAAGATAATCGCTCGGATACGCTTATATAAAGAACCCCCGCATCGCCGGGAGAGAATGCCCCTTCAGCCGCGGCCCCACCACCCCGATTTGTGACCGTCGCTCGCGGCTCCCCGGGAGGTTTCGGAAATGGCAAATCGAGGCTCGCTTGCACGGAAGGCCTTGAGCGTCCTGATCGTCGCCCTGACCGCCATGGGCAGCCTCGTCGGCGCCCTGATGCTGTTCGCGTCCACGGCCCGGGCCCAGCCCTGTGACCAGACGGGAAGCGTGATCACGGGGAACTGGGTCATCACGACCCCGCAGGTCTGCCCGGACATCGTGTACACGGTGGACGGGACGATCTCGGTGAACGCGGGCGGGAGCCTGACCCTGACGAACGGCGGGCTCAAGTTCACGCAGGACACGACCCACATCTACTCCCTGGCCGTGAACGCCGGGGGCACGCTGATCCTGGACCACTCGATCGTGACGACCGAGCCGCGCTCCCTGGACGCGTACGTGAAGCTCGCGTTCAGCGTGAACGGCGGGACGTTCCGGATGCGGAACGGCGCCACGCTCCAGTTCCCGGGGACGTTCGACTCGGCGGCCGGTTCCACGATCGAGATTCGGGACTCAACGATCACGGGGCACGACCGGAGCACCGTCGAGCCTTGGGTCGGCGTGGCGAACGCGGACGACAACGACGACGCGCCAACGATCACGTGGGCCGACAGCACGGTCGACATCTACGGCTCCACAATCACCAAGCTCTACGAGGACGTGAGCCGGGTGACCCCGAGCCCGAGGGCGATCCTTTCGCTGGCGGGCACGACGACCCTCACCGCAATCGACTCGTACATCGGAGTCGATTTCAACCCCGACGTCAACCGACTCCACAACGAGATCCGGGCGGGCGGAACCTCTCGCGTTTTCCTCGTCGGCGTCACCATCGACCAGGCCCAGTCGGACCAGGTCTCCCAGTCCTCTTGGATCCCGGCTTACGTGCCGGTGGCGGGCGGGACGGGCACCTTCTACCTCTACCGCTGGCTCGACGCCTTCGTGACGGACAACAGCGGCGTCCCGGTGAGCGGGGCGGGCGTCTGGTCCGTGATGAGCCCGTTCACCCAGACCGCCTTCTACCCCGACAACTCGAACCTCCTCTGTCCGGGCGCGAAGACCCTCGGCTACCTCGGCCGTGCGTGCGCCACGTTCAACGTCACCGGCGTGGACGGCCGGGCCCTCATCCCGCTGTTCACCGACATGATCGACACGACGACGGCCCCGAACGGGGAGTCGTTCGGGAACTTCGAGGTCACGGCGCGCTCCGCGCCGTACAGCGCGACCGGGACCGTCTTCTACGACCCGTACCCGATCATCACCTCGGCCTCGAACACGAAGGCCCTCACCCTCGCGCTCACCGGGCTCACCCTGCCGCGGCCGGACCTCTGGGCCACGTCCGCGACCTTCACCCCCGCCACGCCCCTCGCGGGCTCGAACGTCGTCGTCCGCGTGACCGTGAACAACACGGGCCCCGGCGGCTCGGGCACCTTCCGCGTCCGGTTCTCCGAGGGGACCGCGTTCCTCGACGAGCAGACCGCGAGCCCGCTCGCCTCCGGCGCATCCACGATCCTCACGCTGAACTGGAACAACGTCCCCGCGGGCAGCCGCACGATTCGGGTCGACGTCGACGTTACCGGCGTCGTGCCGGAGACGAACGAGGCGAACAACCGCGCGTTCTTCTCGGTCAGCGTCACCCCGATCGGGCCGGACCTCACGGTGGGCGTCTCGTTCAGCCCCTCCCCCGGCTTCGCGGAGAACACGGTGGCGGTCCAGGCGACCGTCTCGAACAACGGCGGCGCGAACGCCTCGAACTTCCTCGTGTGGTTCAAGCTCGGCACGCTGGCCTCGGACCCGTACGCCTCCATCACCGTGCCGTTCGTGGCGAACTCGACGATCGTGAGCATCGACTGGATCCCCTCCACGCCCGGCCAGTACACGTGGTGCGCGGTCGTGGACCCGGACAACCGGATCCCCGAGCCCCCGCCGTACCGCGAGGACGACAACTCCGCGTGCGCGGTGCTCAACGTCGTCCCCTCCCCGAACCTCCGGATCTTCGACCAGGACCTCCGGACCTCCGACCCGTACCCGTTCTCCGGCGACCTGGTCAGGCTGAACGCCACGGTCCGGAACACGGGCCAGGCCGCGACGACCGTGGGGACCGCGGTGGACTTCTACATGGACGACGTCCTCGTGCAGCGGGTCGCGGTGCCGACCCTCGCGGTGGGCGCCTTCGCGCGCATCGCCACGACGTCGACGTGGACCGCCTCGAGCTGCGGCTTCCACACCCTGCAGGCGGTCGTCGACCCGACGAACGCGATCCTGGAGGGCTCCGTCTACGAGTCCGACAACACCGTGACGACGAGCGTCCAGGTGTTCCCGCCGGGCGTCACGACGTGGTCCTTCACCCGCACCCTGACCGGCGTCATCGTGCCGTCCGCGAGCAGCCTCGAAATCACGGGCGACGTGACGATCGTCGACGGCGGGATCTACATCAGCCAGCAGTCCGAGCTGTGCAACCGCGCCCTGATCAAGATCACGGGCAGCGGGCGGCTCACCCTGATCAACTCGACGATCCAGAGCAACTGGCCCCTCACAATCTACCTCGCGAACGGCGGGCGGCTCGTGACCCGCGGCGGCTCCGACCTGTGGTTGGACGCGCCCGGCGGGCCCGGGGTCCTCCGCTCCGACGGGTCCGCGGTGATCGACGTCGCGGACACGGTCGTGGACGGCGAGGTCGTCGCAGCGGGCGCCTCCGCGAGCTTCAAGCGCGCCACGTTCACCGGCACGTCCCTGTACATCAACACCGCGTTGAAGTCGAACCTCTGGGACGCCACCTTCTCCGGCATGACGAGCCTCCAGCTCCGCTCCGACGACGGGAGCGCGGCGACCGCGGACTTCGACATCCGGAACACGACGTTCGACGCGGTCCTGACGCCGCAGCTCCGCTTCGGCGGGCACCAGTGGGCCCAGCTCACGAGCGTCCAGACGAGCCTGCCCCCCGGGCAGGACTGGTGGACCGGGATGATCACCCAGAGCGCGAAGGTGACCCGGTACTGGTGGCTCCGCGTGGAGGCGGTCGACGGAACGAACACGCTCCTCGAGGGCGCGAACGCCCAGCTCACGGTCCGCCGGTTCGACACCGTGAGCGCGACGTTCGTGAACCTCCCGACGCCGGGCGTCGACGAGATGTACGGCGCGGCCGCGCTCGCGTGGCCCGCCACGGCGCCGCTCGGGTACATCATCTACCGCGCGTCCGCCGAGGACCGCTTCGCGCCGGGTTCGAGCCAGTGGACGAACGCGACGTACCAGGCCTCCGGGTCCGCGGTGATCAACACGGTCCCGTACTTCCCGGACCAGAACCTGAGCGCCTTCGTCCAGGCGGACACCCGCATCCAGCTCGTGTTCAGCGCCCTGACCCCCGAGTTCTACGTGAGCGGGATCAAGTTCTTCCATGAGGCGAACGACACGTTCGGCTTCGCGCCCTTGAACCGGCCGATCAACATCACCGTGATCGTGAACAACACCGGCCAGATCAGCGTGCGGAACCTCACCGTGAGCTTCTTCGAGACCCTGGTGGACTCGAACGGGGACGGCCTGATGGACAACTCGAAGGCCGCGTACCAGTCCTCCGCGCTGTGGATCGGCGACTACACGGTCTCCCTGCTGCCCCTGCGCTCGACCCTGACCGCGTGGTTCATCTGGACGCCGGAGGGCGTCGCGGAGGGCTCGCGGCCCGTGTCCGTCGTCGTGGACGCCCCGCTGACGAACCCGCTCGACCCCGGCAAGTTCCTCGAGCTGAACGACCGGAACAACATCGACTCCGTGACCGTGACCCTGATCGTGTGGCCGGACCTCCGGATCAGCGCTGCGGACATCGTGCCCGGGACCCCGATCGACGACAACCCGACGACCGTGCGGGTCACCGTGCACAACGACGGGACGACCACGGCGCGGAGCGCGGAGCTGTTCATGTGGGACGACGACGGCTGGACGATGGCCGCGCCCCAGCGGTTCGACCTGGACGTGGGCCAGACGATCGAGCTGAGCGTCGTCTGGACGCCGAACAACCAGGGAGACCACATCCTGTACGCGATCGTGCGCTCGGACCCCACCGCGACGCCCGGGACGGACGACCGGAACATCGACTACAACCTGGCGAACAACGGGGCGACCCGGGCCGGGATCACGGTCCGGACGAAGCCCGACCTCGCCCTCGTCGGCGCGGACTATCAGGGGACCCTGCTCGTGTACCGCGGGGTCCCGTTCCTGCTGAACGTCACCGTATACAACCTGGGCGACACGGACGCGAGCGGCTTCGTCGTCTCCGCCTTCCTGGACAGCAACACGAGCCTCCCCGTGGGGCGGAACGCGAGCGTGACGGTCCGGGGGAACGGGAACACGATCGTCCGGATGGTGGTCATCGCGAACGACGTGGGCTTGCACTCCGTGTCCATCTTCGCGGACTCCGAGAACGCGCTCGGGGAGGTCGCGGGCTTCGGGATGATCTTCGAGAGCTCCGAGGCGAACAACTGGGCGAACCAGAGCGTGAACCTCCAGCCGCCGCAGGGCACGTTCACCGTGAGCCTGCCGGCCGCGGGGGCCACGATCCGCCCCGGCGACCTGCTGCGGATCGAGGGCTTCGTCCGGCGGCCGGACGGGACGGGCATCGGGAGCCTCCCAGTCACCGTCTCGCTCCTGAACGCGGGCGGAGGGACGATCACCTCGTCCACCCGGAACTCCGAGGAGAGCGGGTTCTTCTTCGCGAACTTCCCAATCCCCCTGGACCAGGCGAACGGGGACTACTCGATCCGGGTGAACACGACGGGCGTGATCCCCGAGCTCTCGGTGCCGATCACGATCCAGAAGGCGGTGGGCCCCCTGGACATCATCTTCCTCGGCCTGCCCGTGTGGGTCTGGATGATCATCATCATCATCGTGGTCAGCATCGTGATCGTCGTGACCGTGTACTTCCGGGTGTACGGCCTCGGGAAGATGGTGGAGTGCGGCGAGTGCGGGTCGTTCATCCCGG
>Ga0209002_10001408_pt1 | contig 19461 bp, 16 predicted proteins | sample Rifsed16ft2_FD_184010 | JGI IMG/M metagenome (GOLD analysis project Ga0209002, IMG submission 184010) | Soil microbial communities from Rifle, Colorado, USA - sediment 16ft 2 (version 2) | ecosystem: Environmental > Terrestrial > Deep subsurface > Rock core/Sediment | place: Rifle, Colorado... | reverse complement strand
CCGCCCAGCGAGTCGCCCCGGCGCGCCGCGCCTGCGCCCGGCCCCGCGCCCGGCCCCGCGCCCGGCCCCGCGCCCGGCCCCGCGCCCGGCCGCGCGCCCGCGGACGCCGACCCATCGCTCTGGGGCGCGCTCGGGCGGATGTTCGGACGCTGACCGGAAATACGTACGACGTGATGAAGTAGATTGGTGGAATGACCCCCAGGATCTACACCAAGACCGGCGACGACGGCCGGACCGGCCTCTTCGGCGGTGGGCGCGTGAACAAGGACCACGTCCGCGTCGAGGCCTACGGCGACGTGGACGAGCTCAACGCCGTCATCGGCTCCGCCCGTTCGGTCGAGATGATGCCCCGGATTGACGAAATCCTCGCCCCCGTCCAGCGCGACCTGCTCGCGATCGGCGCGCTCCTCGCGACGCCGCACCCCGAGAAGCACCGCGAAGCGCTCGAGAAGGCACGCCTCTCCGACCGGCGCATCGCCCAGCTCGAGCAGGCCATTGACGACGGCGAGGCCGAGCTCGACGCCCTCAAGGCGTTCATTCTCCCCGGCGGCACGCCGAAAGCCGCCGCGCTCCACGTCGCGCGCACGGTTTGTCGCCGCGCGGAGCGCGCCATCGTCCGTCTGCAGCACGAGTCCGACGTGCCGCAGATCGTGATCGTCTACCTCAACCGTCTCTCCGATCTGCTCTTCGTGCTCGCGCGCGTGGCCAACCGCCGCGCGGGCGCGGGCGAAGTCACGTGGTAGGGCAGTGGTAGCGCAGGCGAACGCGGCGCGCGCGAACGCGGTGGCGATGCCGGCGGCGCTCACGCTCCACGGTTCACGCATCCTCGTCGGCGCCGGGCTTCTCGACGCGTGCGGCGCCGAGCTGCGCGAGGCGCTGCCGCGGCGCCGCCTCGCGATCATCAGCGACGATACCGTGGCGCCGCTCTACGCGGCGCGCCTCCGGGCGGCCTGCGACGCCCCCGCACCCGCGCTCTTCACCATCCCCGCCGGCGAGCCCAGCAAGACGCGCAAGCAGTGGTCGCGCCTCACCGACGAACTGCTCGCCGCCGGGTACGGCCGCGATTCCGCGATCCTCGCCCTGGGCGGCGGCGTCGTCGGCGACCTCGCCGGATTCGTCGCCGCCACCTACCTGCGCGGCATTCCCGTTGTGCAGCTCCCGACGACGCTCCTCGCGATGATTGATGCGGCGGTCGGCGGGAAAACCGGCGTGGACACGAAAGCCGGCAAGAACCTCGTCGGCGCCTTCCATCATCCCGTGCTCGTCGTCGCCGACCCGCGCGCGCTCCGCACCCTCCCCCTCGCCCACCTCCGCAACGGCCTCGCCGAGGCGGTCAAGCACGGCGTGATCGCGAGCCCAGCCGACTTCGTGTGGCTCGCCTCCAACGTGGCGTCCATCGCGCGCGAGGGCGGTCCCGCCGACGAAGTGGCCGAACGGCTCGTGCGCCGGAACATCCAGATCAAGGCGGACGTCGTCGCGCGGGACGAGCGCGAGAACGGCGTACGGAAGATCCTCAACTTCGGCCACACCATCGGCCATGCACTCGAGGCCGCGAGCGGCTTCACACGCACGCACGGCGAGTGCGTCGCGATCGGGATGGTGGTCGAGGCGCGCATCGCCCATCGCGTGGGGGTCGGCGACGCGGGACTCGCCGACGCGATCGCGACGGTGCTGCACGACGCGGGGCTCCCCACCGCCGTGCCGTCGTCGCTCCCGGACGAGGCCGTGCTGGCGGCGACGCGCACGGACAAGAAGGCGAGAGGCGGCGCCGTCGAGTTCGCGCTCCCCGCGAAACTCGGCGTGATGGCGGGCGGCGAGCGGGGGTGGGGCATCCCGGTGCCCGACGCGGTCGTGCTGGAGGCGCTGGCCGCCAGCCGCGACGTGGACCGGTAATCAGATTTGTGATGCTCGGGCAAGTCGTTGCGCCCCAACACCATCGGCTCTCGAACGCCGCGCTCCGCACGCCCGGGCACCCCGATTGGGTGTTGACCGCATCGTGTACTTGCGCATATCCTGCCGCTCCCTGCCCGAGCCACGGCTCGGCGGGCCGTTCAGCGCTCTCGACGTAAGCCCATTCTCAACGCCGTGTCGGGGTGTGTATGCAGCATGTGACTGAGTCGAGATCCAAGGGGTTCTTTCGTTCGTCGCCCTCGACCGCATTCGACCAGTACCTGCAGGACATCCAGAAACTCCCGCTGATCACCGACCCGGCCGAGGAACGGCGCCTCGCCCGGCTCGCGCAGAAGGGCGACGAAGCCGCCGCCGAGCGGCTCGTCACGGCGAACCTCCGGTTCGTCATTTCCTACGTGAAGAAATACCAGGGCCACGGGCTCGACCTCTCCGAGCTGGTCGCCATCGGCAACGAGGGGCTCCTGAAGGCGGTGCGCAAGTTCGATCCCGACCAGGGCGTGAAGTTCATCTCGTACGCCGTCTGGTGGGTGCGGCAGGCCGTGCTGAAGGCGCTCGCGGAGCAGACGCGCAGCGTGCGCATCCCGCTGAACCAGAACTCGCAGCTGATCCGCCTGTCCCGCGCCGAGACGGTCCTCGCGCAGGTCCTGAAGCGCGACCCGACCGACCACGAGATCGGCCGCCTCCTCGAAGAAACTCCCGAACAAGTCAGAACGTCGAAGCAGATGTCGGCGACCGAACTGTCGCTCGACGCGCCGGTTGATCGCTCCGACCGCGAGGCGTGCACGCTGGGCGAGCGTTTCGCCGGCGGGGACGGCGCCGAGATCGAGGAGTCGACCGACTTCAAGCTGATGCGCGAGTGCATTGACAAGGTCTTCCAGCACTACCTCACACCGCGCGAGCGCAAGATTCTCCACCTGTACTACGGCCTCGACGAGGGCGCCGAGGCGATGACGCTCGAGAAGATCGGCGCCCTGATGGGCGTCACGCGGGAGCGCATTCGCCAGATCCGCGAGCGCGCGTTCGAGAAGCTCCGCGAGTCGCCCGAGGGCCGGTCGCTCTCAGGGTTCTGGTCGGTGACCTGAGCAGCGACCCCACCCGCCGGCCGTCCCGGTACGGCCGACGCGATGTGCACGGAGGGCCAAGCCTGACACGGGCTCGGCCCTTTGTGCATTAATTGCACTCGTGTCCCCGCTGGTGGAGCACCTCCGCGACATCGTCGGCGCGCGCCACGTCCTCGAGCGCCCGACGGAACTCCTCGTCTACGAGAGCGACGCCCTCCCCGGCTATCGCAAGCGTCCCCGCCTCGCCGTTTTCCCGGGAACGCGCGAGGAGGTGATCGCGGTCGTCCGGGCGCTCCATCGCGAGGGCCTGCCGTTCGTCGCGCGCGGCGCGGGCACGGGGCTCTCCGGCGGCGCGCTCGCGGACGACATCGTCCTGCTCGGGCTCCAGCGGCTCCGGCGCATCATCGAGATCAACCCCGTGGAGCGGTTCGCCGTCGTCGAGCCGGGAGTCGTCAATGCGACGCTGAGCAAGGCCGCCGAGCCGTACGGCCTGCACTACGCCCCCGACCCGTCGAGCCAGTCGGCGTGCACGATCGGCGGCAACGTCGCCGAGAACGCGGGCGGGCCGCACTGCCTCAAGTACGGCGTCACGCTCAATCACGTGCTCGGCGCGACCGTCGTGCTCGCCGACGGCACGGTTCAGCCGCTCGCCACGCCGCGGCCGCCGGAGCGGGGCTACGACCTGCTCGGCGCGTTCGTGGGATCGGAGGGATGCTTCGGCATCGCCCTGGACGTCACCGTGCGCCTCACGCCGAACCCCGAGGGCGTGCGCACGATGCTGGCCGACTTCCCGTCCGTGGACGGTGCCGCGCGCGCGACGTCGGCGATCATCGCGGCCGGGATCGTCCCCGCCGCGCTCGAGCTGATGGACGCGGGCACGATCGAGGCCGTGGAGGCGTCCATCTACGCCGCGGGCTACCCCGTGGACGCGGCGGCGGTGCTCCTCGTCGAGGTGGACGGCGCGGAGGCGGGGCTGGACGAGGATGCGCGCGAGGTCGAGCGGCTCTGCACCGAGGCCGGCGCGCGCCGCGTGCGCGTCGCCCACGACGATGCCGAGCGGGCGCGGCTCTGGCAGGGGCGCAAGAAGGCGTTCGGCGCGATGGGCCGCCTCGCGCCGAACCTCGCCGTGCAGGACGCCGTCGTGCCGCGCACCAGGCTCGCGCCGATCCTCGCGGCCATCGCGGAGATCGGCGCGCGGCACCGGGTGCGCATCTGCAACGTGTTCCACGCGGGCGACGGCAACCTGCACCCGAACATCCCCTACGACGCCGCCGATCCCGACGAGGACGCGCGCGTCCACGCGGCGATGGGGGAGATCATGGAACTGTGCATCGCCGAAGGCGGCAGCATCACCGGCGAGCACGGCGTGGGGCTCGACAAGCTGCACCACATGGAGCGGCTCTTCACCGGCGATTCCCTCGACGCGATGTGCCGCCTGCGCGACGCCTTCGACCCCGGGCGCCGCGCGAACCCGGGGAAAGTCGTGCCGGCGCACCGCTGCCGCGAGTGGCTCGCGGCCGCGGGCGCGGACGATCGTGGCGCGGTGGCCCGTGAGCGCTGACCGGCCCGCGTACCGCCCGGGGTCCGCCGACGAGCTCGCGGCGCTCGTGCGCGACGCGCACGACTCGCGCACGCCGCTCCGCATCGCGGGCCGCGGGGGCTGGCTCGCCGCCGGCGGCCCGGTGCGCACGGATGCCGCGCGGCTTGACGTCGCCCTGCTCGCGGGGATCGTCGAGTACGTTCCGGGCGACCTCACCCTCACCGCACGCGCCGGCACGACGCTCGCCGAGCTCGACGCCGCGACCGCGCGGCACGGCCAGTGGTGCCCGCTCCTCCCGTTCGGCGACGACGACGCCACGCTGGGTGCCGTGTTCGCCACCGCGAGCGCGGGCCCCTTTACGCGGTCGCTCGGCGCGCCGCGCGACCTCGCGCTCGGGCTCGAGTTCGTGGACGGCACCGGGCGGGTCGCGCGCGGCGGCGGCCGCGTCGTCAAGAACGTCGCGGGCTTCGACCTCACCCGCCTGCTCGTCGGCTCCTGGGGCACCCTGGGCGTGATCACGGAGGTGACCGTCCGGCTGCGCGCGCGGCCGCGCGTGGACGAGACGTGGGCGCTCGCGCTCGACCCTGCGGACGCGGCCGCCAGCCGCGCGCTCGACGCGCTCGACGCGCTCGAACGGGGCCCCCTCGCCCCGCTCGCGATCGCGCGCCTGAGCGAGCGCGCGTGCGCCGCGCTGGCGCTCCCGCACGACCGGCGCGTCCTCGCCCGCCTCGGCGGGAACGCCTCCTTCGTCGCGGCCGCGCGCGCGGCGCTCCGTGCCCTGGGCGATGCCGAGCGGTCCGACGCCGCGATCTGGTCGCGTGTTCGCGCGCTTGGCGGTGACGATCCCGCGCCCTCACCAAGGAATGCCCTCGCGGATCCCGTCTCGCAGCGCATCAAGCGGCTGTCCGACCCGGGGCACATCCTCAATCCGGGCATCCTCGGAGAGCCCCTCTCGTGACGGCGCGCGCGGCCCCGGTGTCCACCGGCCCGGCGCAGGCGCGCCGCGCGCCGCTCCCGGGCTCGGAGCTCTGCGTCCACTGCGGCTTCTGCCTGCAGGCGTGCCCCACCTACCTCGCGCTCGCCGACGAGAACGACAGCCCGCGCGGCCGGATCGTCCTGATGAAGGCGCTCGCAGCCGGCGCGCTCGACGGCGACGATCCGGACGCGCGCCTCCACCTCGACCGCTGTCTCGGCTGCCGCGCGTGCGAGACGTCGTGCCCCTCGGGCGTGCCGTACGGACAGCTCCTCGAGGCGACCCGCGAGCGCCTCGCCGAGCGGCGGGCGCCGCCGCTCGTGGCGCGTGCGCTCCTGCTCGTCTTCGCCCGACCCGCGCTCCTCGCGCTCGCGATGGCGGGTGCGCGAGCACTGCGCGCGACGCGCCTCGCCGCGGCCCTGTCGCGCGCGCCCGGGCGACTCGGCTTCGCGATGGCGATGCTCGACTCCACGCGCCGCGACGGCCCCGCGCCGTCGTACGAGCCGCGCGGCGACGGCGCGCGCGGCGACGTGGCGCTGCTCGAGGGCTGCGTGATGGAAGGGCTCTTCAGGCCGGTGAATCGGGCGACCGGGCGCGTGCTGGCGGAGAACGGCTACCGCGTCCGGGCGGCACCCGGCCAGCGCTGCTGCGGCGCGCTCCACGCCCACGCGGGTGACGCGGCCGGCGCGCGCGCGCTCGCGCGGGCGAACATCTCCGCCTTCGAGCGGAGTGGCGCGCGCTTCGTGGCCGTGAACGCCGCGGGGTGCGGCGCGACGATGAAGGAGTACGCGCTCCTGCTCCGGGACGAGCCCGCGTGGCGCGACCGCGGCGCCGCGTTCGCCGCCAGGGTCCGCGACGTCAGCGAGCTGCTGGCCGATGCCGGCCCGCGGCCCGGCGGTGCGCTCCGGCGGCACGTGGCGTACGACGCGCCCTGCCACCTCCTGCACGCGCAACGCGTGGCGACCCCGCCACTGGCCGTGCTCGCCGCGATTCCGGAACTCGACCTCGTCCCGCTCGAGGGCAGCGAGCAGTGCTGCGGAAGCGCGGGGATCTTCAGCCTCCTGGAGCCCCACCTCTCTGAGCGCGTGCTCGCGCCCAAACTCGCGAGCATCGCGGAATCCCGCGCGCAAGTCATCGCGACCGGAAACCCGGGGTGCCTGATGCAGATCGGCGCGGGCGTCTCGCGGTCCGGCGGGGTGGCGCAATTGCGCCACCCCGTCGAGCTACTCGACGAGTCGTACGCGACGCGCTGATCGCACCGGTTAGTATTCGGTCGTGCGCATCTCCGCTCCCCCCGGCCGTTCCGGCGTCCCCGACGCGCTCCACGCGGCGGCCGGCGCCGGCGCGCGGTGACGACCCCCGCGCCGGCGCCGGCCACCCCGCTCGCGCCGGGGTTCGAGCACACCGAGCGCTACACCTCCGTCGAGCAGGAGTATGCCGCCATCCGCGGCGCCGCCGCGCTCCAGGACCGGAGCGCCCGGTTCCGGATCCTCTTCGCGGGCGCACAGCCGGCCGAGACGCTCACGGGGCTCCTGACGAACGACGTGCTCGCCCTGAGGCCGGGAACGGGCCACTATGCCGCGGCCCTTACCGCGAAGGGGAAGATCATCGCCGACGTCCGGGTGTTCGCGCGCGCCGACGACTTCCTCGTGGACGCACCCGAGGCCGCGGGCCCCGGCTTCGCCGTGATGCTGCGCAAGTTCGTGAACCCGCGCCTCACGAAGTTCGTGGACGTCTCCACGGTGATGCGCACCATCGGGGTCTTCGGGCCACGCGCGCGCGCGGTGCTCGCTCGCGTGTTCGCGGCCGAGGGCGCCACGCTCGCGTCGCTCCCACCCTACCATCACGTTACGCTTGCCCTCGACGGCACCCGGGTGCTCGCCGTATCGGCCCCGGACCTGGGTCTCGAAGGGTTCGATCTGTTCGTGCCGGTGGAGGCCGCGCTCGCGCTCTGGTCGCGGCTCCTGCGCGAAGGCGCCGTGCCCGCGGGGAGCGCCGCGGCCGACATCGCGCGCGTCGAGGCGGGGCGTCCGCTCTGGGGCACCGACATGGACGACTCCACGCTCGCGGCCGAGGCCAATCTCGACGCCCTGGGCGGCATCTCGTTCACCAAGGGGTGTTACACCGGCCAGGAGACCGTCGCCCGCGTGCACTTCCGGGGCCACGTCAATCGCGCGTTGCGCGGCGTGATGAGCGCCGTGCCGATGCCGCGCGGCGCACAGCTCCACGGTCCCGATGGGCAACCGTGCGGCGGCGTACGGAGCAGCGTCGTCTCGCCCCGCCTGGGCCCGATCGCGATCGCGATGCTGCGGCGCGAGGTGCCCTCGGGCAGCGAAGTGCCCGCGCGCTGGGACGGCGGCGAGTGTGTGGCGCGAGTGTGCGAGCTGCCGTTCGGATGATACCGGACGACGGCCCGGGAAGGGCGGGGCGCGGAGCGGCGACGTCAGCCGCCGGCGTGCCCCCAACGCAAAAAGCGCGACCTCGCGGTCGCGCTCTTGCGCTGTCGGAGGACCTTCGGATTACGGGGTCTTCTTGGTGGCTTTCGCGGCCGTGTCCATCTTCATGGCCGTGTCCATCTTCGCGGCCGTGTCCATCGGGGCAGCGGCCGGCGCGGCGGCTGGCTCGCCGGCGGCTGGAGCGGCCTCTTCCTTCTTCGCACACGCGCTGAGGACGAGGATGACGGCGACAAGGGCAATGCGCTTCATATGGGGATCTCCTTGAGGAGTCTGGTCAGGCACAGTCGAGACTGCGCCGTGTACGCAGTCCTCAGACAGCGGAGAAAGGTAGAGATTCCTGAGCGCCGGGTCAAGAGTGCGTGCGGGCCCAAGTTCAATGGGCGCAAGGCGTTCGCGACCGCGCCGCGCCTCTCATCCGCCCGTATTACATTGGAGATCGCGCAGTTACGCTCTCCTCTCAGCACGCCATGGCCGTAACCCGGATTCCGGCGCCCGACGACGCCGCGTCGCACCTCGTGCGTGGCGCGTGCCCGCACGACTGTCCCGACGCGTGCGCCATGCTCGTGACGGTCGAGCGCGGCCGCGCGACGCGTGTGCAGGGCGATCCGGAGCACCCCTTCACGCAGGGCTTCCTCTGCGCGAAGGTGAATCGCTACCTCGAGCGCACGTATCATCGCGACCGCCTGACGACGCCGCTGCGCCGCGTGGGCCCGAAGGGACGCGGCGAGTTCGCGCGCGCCACGTGGGACGAGGCGCTCGACGCGATCGGCGAACGCCTCGGCGCCATCGCGCGCTCTCCCGACGGCCCGCAGGCCATTCTCCCGTATTCGTACGCGGGCACGATGGGCTACGTGCAGAGCGCCTCGATGGACCGGCGCTTCTTCCACCTCCTCGGGGCGTCGAAGCTCGACCGCACGATCTGCTCCACGCCGGGAACCGTCGGGATGCAGATGACGGTCGGCGCGAACGTCGGCGCCGATGCCGAGGGAATGTCGCAGAGCGACCTCGTGCTCCTCTGGGGGACGAACACGCTCACCGCGAACCCGCATCTCTGGCCGTTCGTGCGGCGGGCGAAGGAGCACGGCGCGCGCGTCATCGCGATCGATCCGATCCGGACGCGCACCGCGGAGCAGTGCGACGAGTGGCTGGGCATCCGCCCCGGCACCGACGCGGCGCTCGCGCTCGCGATGATGCACGTCCTCTTCGCGGAAGGGCTGCAGGACGACGACTTCCTCGCGCGCCACACGCTGGGCGCCGAGGCGCTGCGCGACCGGGTGAAGGAGTACCCGCCGTCGCGCGTCGCGGCGATCACGGGACTGGACGAGACGCGCATCACCGACCTCGCGCGCCGCTACGGCCGCGCACGGGCGGCGTTCGTGCGCATCAACTACGGGCTGCAGCGCCACGGCGGCGGCGGGATGGCGGTGCGGACGATCGCGTGCCTCCCCGCGATCACCGGGCATTGGCGCCGCGCGGGCGGCGGTGTGCAGCTCTCGACGAGCGGGAGCTTCCACTTCAACAAGGAAGCGCTCGAGCGGCGCGATCTCTCCCCGGTGGTACGCACGATCAACATGATCCGCCTGGGTGACGCCCTGACGCGCCCCGACGCGGGCGTGGGCGGCCCGCCCGTCAAGGCCATCGTGGTGTACAACTCGAACCCCGCGGCCGTCGCCCCCGACCGGAACACGGTCGTGCGCGGATTCGCGCGCGAGGACCTGTTCACGGTGGTCCTCGAGCATTTCCAGACCGACACCGCCGACTGGGCCGACTGGGTGCTCCCCGCGACCACGCAGCTCGAGCACTGGGATCTCCACTTCTCGTACGGGCACCACTATCCGTCGCTCAACCGGCCGGCCATCGAGCCGATCGGCGAGGCGAAGCCGAACAGCGAGATCTTCCGCCTCCTCGCCGCGCGGATGGGAATGGACCATCCGGCGCTCAAGGACGATGACCTCACCCTCATCCGCCAGGCGCTCGACTCGCAGCACGAGCAGATGAAGGGCGTGACGTTCGACGCGCTCATGGAGAAGGGCTGGGTGCGGCTCAACGTGCCGACACCGTACCTGCCGTTCGCGGACGGGCGGTTCCTGACGCCGAGCGGGAAGTGCGAGTTCTACTCGGAGCGATTGAAGGCGATGGGGCTCGATCCGTTGCCGACGTTCACGCCGCCGCTCGAGTTTCCGGAGCGGGTGCCGGAGCTCGCGAAACGGTTTCCGCTCGCGCTCATCTCCTCGCCGCGGCACGAGTTCCTCAACTCGTCGTTCGTGAACGTCGAGTCGCTGCGGAAGAACGCGGAGCCGGAAGTGGTGCTGCACGAGCGTGACGCGGAGCGGCGCGGGATCGCCGAGGGGATGCGCGTAGTCGTGGCGAACGATCGAGGTCACTTCACGGGGCTCGCGCGCGTGGGCGAGAAGGTGCGCGCCGGCGTCGTGTGGGCGCCGTCCGTCTGGTGGACGAAGCTCACGGCCGACCGCGCGAACGCGAACGACACGACGTCGCAACGCGAGACGGACCTCGGGCGCGGGCCGGTGTTCTACGACAACCTCGTCGAGGTCTCGCCGGCGGACTGATGCCCTCGCTCCCGCAGACCCTCGGCGCGCTCAAGCGCTCGCCCTTTGCCGCCCCCGAGCGCGCGAACCGCTCCGTGAAGGACGAGATCCGCAAGAACCTCCTGGCGCGGCTTGCCGGAAGCGGCCCGCTCTTCGAGGGCGTCCTCGGCTACGAGGAGACGGTGATGCCGCAGATCGTCAACGCGCTCCTCTCGCGGCACAACTTCATCCTCCTCGGGCTCCGGGGGCAGGCCAAGTCGCGCATCCTCCGCGCGCTCACCACGCTCCTCGACGACGTCATGCCCATCGTCGCCGGGAGCGAGATCAACGACTCGCCCTTCCGGCCGATCTCCAAGTTCGCGCGCGAGCGCCTCGCGGAGGCGGGCGACGACGCGCCGGTGGCGTGGGTGTCGCGCGACCAGCGCTTCGTCGAGAAGCTCGCCACGCCCGACGTCACCGTCGCCGACCTGATCGGCGACCTCGATCCCATCAAGGCGGCGCGCGGCGGCCACCTGCTCTCCGACGAGCTGACCATCCACTACGGGATGCTCCCGCGCGCGAACCGCGGGATCTTCGCGCTGAACGAGCTGCCGGACCTCGCCGGCAAGGTGCAGGTCGGCCTCTTCAACATCATGCAGGAGGGCGACGTCCAGATCAAAGGATACCCCGTGCGCCTGCCGCTCGACGTGCTCCTCTGCTTCACGGCGAATCCCGAGGATTACACCGCGCGCGGCAAGATCATCACGCCGCTCAAGGACCGCATCGGGAGCGAGATCATCACGCACTACCCCGAGTCGGTGGAGCTGGGGATGGCGATCACGGCGCAGGAGGCGTGGACGGAGCGGAAGGAGCGGGGCGCGAAGCCGGTGCGCATCCCGCCGCTCCTCGCGGAACTGGTCGAGCGCGTGGCCTTCGAGGCGCGGACCGACAAGCGCATTGACCGGCGCTCCGGCGTCTCGCAGCGCCTGCCGATCACGGTGCTCGAGAACGTGGTGTCCAACGCGGAGCGCCGCGCGCTGGGCCTGAAGGAGAAGGAGATCGTGCCGCGGCTCGCCGACGTCTACGCCGCGCTCCCCGCGATCACGGGGAAGATCGAGCTGGAGTACGAGGGTGAGCTGGTGGGCGGCGCCGTCATCGCGCGCGAGCTGATTCGCCGCGCCGCCGACGCGACGCTCAGGGCGCGCGCGCCGCACGCCGCGACCGACGACATCGTGATGTGGTTCGACGGCGGCGCCGCCCTGCAGGTGACCGACGAGGCCCCGGCGCGGACCCTGCGCGCCGCGTTCGAGACGGTGCCGGGCCTCTTCGCGCTCGTCCTCGAGCACGATCTCGCGCCTGCGCGCGACGACGCCCTCGTCGCCGGCGCGTGCGAGCTCGTGCTCGAGGCGCTCGTGGCGCGCCGGAAGATCTCGCGCTCGGACGCCGGCCAGTACGGCCGCGCGCGCGACGAAGGGCGCCGGCGCCGCGCGGGCGAGGAACCGTTCGGTGGACTCTCCGCGTGACGGCGTAGGCCCCGGAGTCACCGCGCGCCGCCGACCGGCGTTCGGCATCCGCGCGCGCCTGGCGCTGCTCGTGTTCGTGGCGGTCGCGCCGCTCATCGGCCTCGCCGTGATGCAGCTTCGCGCGGAGCGCTCCCGCGCGCAGGCCGCCGCCGAGGAACGCACCGCGGAATTCGCGCGCCTCGAAGCCGCGCGGCTCGACGAGTTCGTGCAGCGCATCGAGATGCTGCTGCACGCCGTCGCCCTCCAGGTGCGGCTCGAGCCACCGGACCCCGCGTTCAATGACCGCGCGCTGCGGGCGCTGGCCTCGCGCACGATCGGCACCCTGGGGACGCTCAACGTGCGCGACACGACCGATCAGCTGCTCGGGACGTCGGCCCCGATGGCCACGCGCACGCGGCCCGTCCTCTCGCGCGGACGACGGTACTTCGAGGCGGCCCGGAGCACCGGGCGTTTCGCGGTCGGCGATCCGGGCCACCCGGTCGGCGACTCGACCCTGTGGGTCGTCTCGTTCGGGCTTCCCATCCCCGCGCGCGCGGGCGGCGTCACGGCCGTGGCGTTTTCGTCAATCCGGATAGACTCGATGCGGCACGTCGTGGACCCCGGCTCGCTGCCGGAGCGCTCCGTGATCACGGTGGTGGATTCGGGCGGCCGCATCCTCTTCCGAAGCCTCGAGTCCGCGCGCTTCGTCGGGCGCGACGTGCGCGGCTTCGCGACGTTTCGCGACGCGCTCGCGAGACCGGAAGGCAGGACGACGGCGCCGAGCGATCTCGACGGCATCGAGCGCGTCGTCGCGTGGCGGCGCGTACAACGCGCGCCGTGGACCGTCGTCGTCGGCATCCCGCTCGCGCAGGTGATGGCCGGCCAGATCGCGGCCTCCCGGGCGGACGTCATCGCCGGCTCGCTCGCGCTCGGCCTGGCGCTCCTCCTCGCCGTGCTCGCCGCGGGGCGCATCGTGCGGCCGATCACCGCGCTCACCGCCGACGCGAAGGCCATCGCCCACGGCGATCTCTCCCGCCGCACCACGGTCGCGGCCAGCGATGAGGTCGGCGTGCTCGCCGAGCAGTTCAACGCGATGTCCGCCACGCTCGAGCAACAGACGAACGTGCTCCGGGAGAGCGAGGAGCGCTACCGGATGCTCTTCGACCTCTGCCCGCTGCCGATGCTCCTCGCGGACGCCGCGACGCTCGACTTCCTGGTGGTGAACGAGGCGGCGCTCCGGCTGTATGGCTACAGCCGGGAGGAGCTGCTCTCGCTCACCGCGCGGGACATCCGGCCGGCGGAGGACCTGTCGGGGTTCGACGCGGCCATCCAGCCGGGGAGTCCCAAGGCCGCCCGGCGCCGCGGCCTGCATCGCACCAAGGACGGGCGGACGCTCGGCGTGGAGGTCAGCTACGCTCGCACGTCCGCGTTCGGCCGGGACGCCTGGCTCGCCGTCGTCAACGACCTCACCGATCGCGAGCGCACCGAGGCCGCGCTGCGCGAGTCGCAGGACCGGCTCCGACAGATGCAGAAGATCGAGGCCGTCGGCAGCCTCGCCGCCGGCATCGCGCACGACTTCAACAACCTCCTCACGGGCATCCTCGGGAGCGTGGACCTGGCGCTCCAGTCGCTTCCGGAGACGCACGCCGCGCACGCGGAACTGCAGTTCACGCGCGAGGCGGCCCAGCGCGCCACCGACCTCACCCGCCGGTTGCTCACCTTCTCGCGCCAGCAGGCGCTCGCCCCGGTGCACGCGGATCTCCGCGACGTCGTCGGCGGGATGCAGTCGCTCCTCCGGCGCACGCTCGGCGAGCAGATCCGGCTCGAGTTGACACTGGGCCGCGAGCCGTGCCCCGTGTTCGCGGATCCCAGCCAGGTCGAGCAGGTCGTCGTCAACCTGCTCGTGAACGCGCGCGACGCGATGCCGCGTGGCGGATCCGCCACCGTGGTCGTGCGCGCGCTGCTGGAAGGCGAGCTCCCCGAGGGACTCGCCGCCGGGCGGTGGGTGCTGCTCGCCGTGAGCGACTCCGGCACGGGGATGGACGCCGCGACCGCGGCGCGGGTCTTCGAGCCCTACTTCACGACGAAACCGCGCGGCAAGGGCACCGGGCTCGGCCTGGCGACGGTTTACAGCGTCGTCCAGAACGCCGGCGGGCAGATCCGGCTGCAGACCGCGCCCGCGAAGGGCTCCACCTTCCGCGTCTTCCTTCCGCTCAGCGACGCCACGCCGCTCAGGCACAAGACGCCGGAGCGCGGCGTGCCCACCGGCGGCGGCGAAACCGTGCTCCTCGTCGAGGACGACGACGCCGTGCGGCGCGTGACCGCGCGACTGCTCGAGACGCTGGGCTATCGCGTGCTCGCGGCGAGCGGCCCGCGGCAGGCGCTCGACCTGGCCCGCGACCACATCGGCGTCATTGACGTCGTCCTCACGGACGTGATCATGCCGGGGATGAACGGCCGCGAGATGGCCGATCAGATGCGCAAGCTGCGCCCGCGCGTGCACTTCGTCTATGCGTCGGGCTACACCGACGACGTCGCGCTCCTCCAGCAGCTGCGCGAGTCCACGCTGCTCTTTCTCCAGAAGCCGTTCACGGCCGAGTCGCTCGGCCTCACCCTCCGCGCGGCGCTCGACACGCCGCCCGAGGGCACCTGAGCGGCGGTCCACGCCGCGGAGCCGGCGCGGAGCCGGCTCGCCGAAGCGTCACGCCCGGCGAAGCTCCGGGTAGCGCCGGAACGCCCACACCGCGAAGAGCAGCATCGCCGCCGCCATCCCGCCGATCGCCCACGCCGCGCTCGACTCCCGTGCGATCCACCCCGCGACGAACGACCCGAGCGGGTTCATCCCGATGTACACCGTGACGTAGATCGCCAGCACGCGACCGCGCAGCGTGTCCGGCACGCGCTCCTGCAGGAGCCCGTTGATCAGCGCGTTGTTCGTGATCATCGCGACGCCGGTCAGGAAGAGCATCGTCGCCGAGAAGATGACGGTGTGCGACAGCGCGAAGGCGACGATCACCGCGCCGAAGGAGACCGAGCTCGTCGTCAGGACGGCGCCGCGCGGCAGCACCGAGCCCTGCGACGCGATCGCGAGCGCGCCCAGGAGCGCACCCACGCCGTAGCACATCATCAGCCCGCCGTACCCCGTGGCGTCGAGGTGCAGCTGGTCGCGTGCGACCACCGGGAGGAGCGTCAGGATGGGGATGCCGAGGAAGGAGAAGACGCCGGCCACGCGCATCAGGATCCACATCGTGCGGTCACGCCGCACGTAGCGCAGCGCCTCCACCAGGCCGTCGAGCGGATGCGGGCGCTCCGCCGCCGTGGGCGCGCCGCGCGCCGGGAGCCGGATCATCGCCAGGCCGACGAGCACCGCCAGATAGCTGAGCGCGTTCAGCCCGAAGCACCACGCGAGTCCGAGTTGCGCGATGATGAGCGCCGCGGCGCTGGGGCCCAGGATGCGCGCAAGGTTGAAACCGCTCGAGTTGAGCGCGATCGCGTCGAGCAGGTCCTCCTTCACGACCAGATCAATGATCAGCGACTGCCGCGCCGGTATCTCGAACGCGGCGAGCGTGCCGCCGAAGAGCACGAGCGTCAGGAGCCAGTGGATCGTGAGGTGCCCGCTCCAGGTGAACCACCAGAGGACCGACGCCTCCAGGAGCATCAGCGTCTGCGCGATGCGCACCACGCGGAGCTTCTCGGCGCGGTCGGCGAGCACGCCCGCGGGGAGCGAGAGCAGGAGGATCGGAAAGGAGCCCGCGGCGCTCACGAGTCCGACGAGGAAGGGGTCGTTGGACAGCACGAGCGCGAGCCACCCCGTGGCGACCTGCTGCGTCCACGTGCCGACCAGCGAGACGGTCTGGCCGACCCAGAAGAGCCGGAAGTTCCGGTGCCGGGCGAGGACGCGGAACGGGTTGATCGAGCGGGCGGCGGTGGTCACGGCCCGCGAAATCTCGCTACGAGGCGGCTACTTGGGCCAGACGGTCGCGACGGCGACCGCCGGCGAGCGCCGGCCCGGCGAGGTTCACCGCAGAACACGCAGAACACGCAGAACACGCAGAGCACGCAGAGCACGCAGAGCACGCAGACCCGTGGGTTCTAGAATCGGAGCGGTTGCGGCTCCTTGCGGTCGTTCCGGAACACGAGGCGCTCAAAGGCGGGACGGGGACCGAAGTTCAGCAACATGCCGGTCTCGATCCGGGTTGCCTTCAGGTAGTTGAGAACCTGCGCGCGGTGCACATTCGAGAGGCGCACCGCCGTCTTGACCTCGACGATGACGGCGTTGTCCACCAGAAGGTCCGCCTTGTACTCGCCGACCAGCTCCCCACGAAAACGGACTGGAATAGACGCCTCCCGCTCGACACGTGCCCCGGACCGCAGTAGCGCGATCTCGAGCGCGCGATGATACACGTTCTCCAGAAACCCCCATCCGAGCTCCCGGTAGACTCCGAAACAGGCCCCAAGAATTCTGCTGGTGATCGGATCTCGCATCGAAGCTGAGGACATGGACCGATGGCCGCAACACGGTTCTGCGTGTTCTGCGTGCTCTGCGGTTAATCTCGCCGGGCCGACGCGCGAAAGCGGCACCGTTCCATCGCACGTGTGAGCTTTGCATCGCCATCGGTCCCGTGTTTGATTGCACCCAAGCCCGCCCATGCGCTTCCACACCTACTCGAAGTTCAGCCCCGCGATGGCCGACGCAGTGGACCTCCAGTCCCTGCTCGACAATCTCGCCGACTTTCTCCTCCAGTCCGGCTTCGCCGGCGGCCCCCAGGTCCATCCCTTCTGGGGCGAGACCGGCGACGAGGGCGACCGTTCGCTCGACGCGCTCAAGCAGGCCATCCTCGACGCGCTCCTCAAGACCGGCCAGTTCACCCCCGAGATGCTCGACGCGCTCCGCGGTGACGGCGACGAGCTGTCCGAACAGAAGCTCGCCGAGCTGCTCGATCGCATCGTCAAGCGCCTCATCGAAGAGGGCTACCTCAAGCTCGACCAGCCGCCCGAGATGCCCGCCGGCCACCAGCAGGTCACCGGACCCGGCGGCCTCGCGCAGGCCGCCGCGCGCGACGTCCAGTTCAACCTCACCGACAAGGGCGTGGACTTCCTCGGCTACAAGGCGCTCCGCGGCATCCTCTCCTCGCTCGGCAAGTCGAGCTTCGGCTCGCACGACACCGCGTACCTCGCCACCGGCATCGAGGCCGACGGGTGGAGCAAGGCGTACGAGTTCGGCGACGTCCTCAACCTCGACGTGAACGAGACGCTCAAGAACGCGCTCGTCCGCAACGGCAATCTCGAGGTCCCGATTGACCTCGACTACGGCGACCTGATGGTCCGCCAGGCCGAGTACCGCTCGAGCTGTGCGACCGTGCTGATGCTCGACTGCTCGCACTCGATGATTCTCTACGGCGAGGACCGCTTCACACCCGCCAAGAAGGTCGCGCTCGCGCTCACGCACCTCATCCGCACGCAGTTCCCCGGCGACACGCTCAAGGTCGTCCTCTTCCACGACCGCGCGGAGGAGATTCCGCTCGCCGCGCTCGCCGGCGCCCAAGTGGGACCGTACCACACGAACACCGCCGAGGGGCTCAAGCTTGCCCAGCGACTCCTCCTCGTGCAGAAGAAGGACATGCGGCAGATCGTGATGATCACCGACGGCAAGCCGAGCGCGCTCACGATGCCCGACGGGCAGATCTACAAGAACTCGATGGGGCTCGACGCGTTCGTCCTGCAGGAGACGCTGAAGCAGGTCAGCGACTGCCGCCGCGCGGGGATCCTGATCAACACCTTCATGCTCGCGCGCGACCGCGCCTTGGTGGAGTTCGTGAAGATGGTCTCGCGCATCTCGCGCGGGCGGGCGTACTTCACGAACACGATGACGCTCGGCCAGTTCATCCTGATGGACTTCCTCAAGCGGAAGACGAAGACGGTGTCGTGAACGCGCTCTCCGTCGGGATCCTCGGCTTTCTCCTCGGACTCCGGCACGCCACCGACGCCGACCACGTCGTTGCGGTGACGACGATCGTCACGCGCGAGCGCACGTTCGCGCGCGCGGCGTGGATCGGCGGGCTCTGGGGGATCGGCCACTCGCTCACCGTGCTGGTGGTCGGGGGAGCGCTGGTGGCATTCCGCCTGGTCATTCCGCCCCGCCTCGGCCTCGGCCTCGAGTTCGCCGTGGCGCTGATGCTCATCCTGCTTGGCTTCAGCAACCTCCGACCCGCGAGCGCGGGAGCGCCGAAGGCGCACCCGCACGAGCATCCCCCGCGGCTCAGCGGGTGGCGCCCCGTCCTCGTCGGCATCGTCCACGGGCTCGCCGGCTCGGCGGCCGTGGCGATCCTCGTGCTCGCGGCCATTCCGGAGACAGCGTGGGCGCTGGCCTACCTCACCGTCTTTGGCGTCGGGACGATCGCGGGAATGACGCTCATCACGGCGATGCTCGCGGCCCCCGCCTTCTACGCGGGGGAGCGGATGGCGCGATTCCAGACGGGCATTCGACTCGCCGCCGGCGCGCTGAGCCTGGTGTTCGGGCTGCTCCTCGCACGCCAGATCATCGTGGACGGCGGACTCTTCTCGCCTGCGCCGAATTGGGCACCACGGTAGCGCCCGCCCGCGCCCGCGCCTTCAGCGTGCGCCTCCGCGCCTGGTACCGCACGCACGGGCGCGACCTGCCGTGGCGCGACACGCGCGACCCGTACCGCATTCTCGTCTCGGAGGCGATGCTCCAGCAGACGCAGGTCTCGCGCGTGCTGTCGTTCTACGCGCCCTTCCTGGAGCGCTTCCCCACCCTCGCGGATCTCGCCGCGGCACCGCCCCGGCGCGTGCGAGAGGCGTGGGAAGGGCTCGGGTACTACGCCCGCGCACGCAACCTCCACCGGCTCGCCCGGCGCGTCGCGCGGAACGGAGCCGGCGCCGCGCTCCCCGCGCGGCCCGAAGAGCTGCGGAAGCTGCCGGGCGTGGGCGCGTACACGGCCGGCGCCATCGCGAGCTTCGCCTACGAGCGGCGCGCCGCGACCGTGGACACCAACGTCGCGCGCGTGCTCGCCCGCGCCTTCGCGCCACGACTGAACCCGAAGCGCGCGCGGGACCTGAAGCGGCTCTGGGAACTCGCCGAGTCCGTGCTCCCTCGCACGGGAAAGGCGGCCTGGGCGCACAACCAGGCCCTGATGGAACTCGGCGCGCTGGTGTGCACGGCGCGCGTGAAGCACTGCGGCCGCTGCCCGGTGGCCACGCTGTGCCGGTCGAGCGAACTGCAGAACCCCTGAGGAAGAAGTTCAGCCACGCGAATCAGCCGCAGTCTCGCCTACTTCTTGATCGTGTGCGTGTAGTTCAGCGTGGACTTGTACGGCCGCTCGCCGTTCCCCGTGTAGATCTGCCGCGGCCGCGCGATCTTCTGCTCCTTGTCGAGTAGCATCTCCTCCCACTGCGCGAGCCATCCCGCCGTGCGCGCGATCGCGAAGAGCACCGTGAAGTAGTCCGTCGGGAAGTGCATCGCGCGGTAG
>Ga0209002_10001404_pt1 | contig 19488 bp, 20 predicted proteins | sample Rifsed16ft2_FD_184010 | JGI IMG/M metagenome (GOLD analysis project Ga0209002, IMG submission 184010) | Soil microbial communities from Rifle, Colorado, USA - sediment 16ft 2 (version 2) | ecosystem: Environmental > Terrestrial > Deep subsurface > Rock core/Sediment | place: Rifle, Colorado... | reverse complement strand
CCCGCCGGTCCTGCTCCTCACCGAGCTTGCCCAGGTCTTCAAAGGCCGCCACGGCCGCGGTGTAGTTTTCGACTTCGCGGTAGAGTGCGCCGAGCTGCTCGTACACCGCCCCAAGGGTGTCGCGCACCGCCGGCGAAGTGGTTGCCAGCGGCTTCAGACCGCCCGAAGCGTCGCTCAGCACCCGTATGGCGTCTTCAAAGCGCCCCTGCGCTTCGTAGATCTTCGCCTCTGTGTACAGCACCTCGAGGCTGCCCGGGTCAATCTGCTTGGCGCGCAGGATGTTGTCTTCAGCTTTGTCGAGCTGCTTCATCTGACGGTCGATCTGCGCCAGGCGCAGGTAGTTGTCCGGATCGCCCGGTTCGAACTCAGCCAGGCGCGCGTACTGTTCCCGCGCCGCCTCGTACTTGCCCTGCTGGTAGAGCGTCCAGGCCAGCCCCCGACGGTGGCGTACCTCGCCCGGCTCCAGCTCCGCCGCCTGGCGATACGCCTGTTCGGCACGAGTGAAGTCGCGCGTCTGCCGGTAGGCGTCGCCCAGCAGGTTCAGCAGCCCCGCGGTCGGCGAGCGCCCGGTGATGCGCTCGAGCAGCGCGACGGCCTCGTCGGACTTGCCCGCATCGAGTAAGAGTTGCGTCAGTTGTTCGACGGCGGCTTCGTTTTCCGGCTCGCGCTTGAGCACCTCGCGCAGCACTTGCTCCGCGCTCGAAGTTTCCCCCAGCAGCCGGTAGAGACGCGTCAGCCACAACGCCGATTCGGTATCGTCCGGGTCCAGCCGGATGATTTCGCGGAATTGCTCGGTGGCGCGCGCCATGGTTTCGCGCTGCGTGGGAGGAGTGCCGGAGAGATTGCCGAGCGTGTGCAGATAAATGCGAGCCAGCAGGCGGCGCGCGGGCAGGTTGTCCGGGTCGCGCCGGAGGATCTCCTGCGCCTCGAGCACGGCCTCGCGGATGCGCTGAGCCTTGGCGTAAATTTCCGCCAGCCGCTCGCCGATCACCGGCGAGCGCGGGTCGAGCTCGTAGGCTTTCTTGTAGAAGTCGATGGCCAGGTTGGCGTATTCGCTGCGGCTGGTGGACTCGTAATACTCCTCGTAGAGGTGGCCCATTGTGAAGTTGTAGTAGGCCTCAGAGCGACGGTCGAGCTCGGACTGTGGCAGGGCCTTTTGCTGGGCGGCGCGCGCGCCGCTTTCCCGCCCGGCCTGGGGAACCGCAACCGAAAGGCTGGGGCTCGCCAGAGACAAGAAGACGGTTAGCGCAAGGAATTGAGGGGTCATCAGGGCACCACAATCTCTCATTATCCTACACCGCCTCGGAGGGGTCAAAGTGTTCACAAAAAGCGTTTCCAGTTCGGCAAGCCACAGAGGGTGGGATGCGCGCGGGTCCGGAGTAGTTCGCGCCGTTGCCGGGCGTGAGTACCCCAGCAAGAATAGTCTTGCCATATTTCTATATTTCTGCAATCATGGAAATATGACTTGTGCCACTGACACCGGTAAAGTTTCCCGCTTGGCCGACCGCCTGTCCGCGATGGGCGCCGAGCCGCGCTTGCGAATCATGCGTCTGCTGCTTACTGCTCATCCCCAGGGTATGGTGGTCGGGGAGATCCAGCAGGAGCTCGGAATACCCGGATCGACTCTCTCCCATCACCTTGATAAGTTGAAGAGCGAAGACCTGGTTTCTGTCCGCCGGGAGAGCCAGTTCCTCCGCTACACGGCCAATGCCGATGCACTGCGCGAGTTGCTGGCGTTTCTCTATGCCGAGTGTTGTTCGCGCAGCCAGGCGGTTCGGCCGGAATGGCTGATTGAATTCAACACGCAGGAGACCCCCGCGGTCATCCCGGGCAGCACAAAGGAGCGAACATGAGTCAGCAAGACCTGAAAGAAACAATCCAGAAGAAATATGGAGAGGCGGCGCGGGCAGCCGCACGCGGGGGCAGCTCCTGTTGCGGGGCGCCCACCGCGACGTCGTGCAAGGACCCGATTACCTCCAACCTGTACGAAAAGACGGAAACCGCAGGTCTGCCGGAGGAAGCACTCCTGGCTTCGCTCGGGTGCGGCAATCCGACGGCTCTGGCGCAGCTTCATCCCGGCGAAACCGTCCTCGACCTCGGCTCGGGCGGCGGCATTGACGTGCTGCTCTCGGCCCGCCGCGTGGGACCCACGGGCAAGGCCTACGGCCTGGACATGACCGATGAAATGCTCGCCCTGGCGCGCGAGAACCAGCGCAAGGCGGGCGTTTCGAACGTCGAGTTTCTGAAAGGCACAATCGAAGAAATCCCGCTGCCGGACAACTCGGTGGACGTGGTGATCTCCAATTGCGTGATTAATCTATCGGCCGATAAGGATCGCGTGTTTCGGGAGATTTTCCGCGTCCTGCGGCCGGGCGGACGCGTGGCCGTCTCCGACGTGGTGGTGCGGGGCGAAATGCCGGCCGAGATCCGCCGCAGCGTCGAGCTGTGGATCGGCTGCATCGCCGGCGCGCTCGAGGAAAATGACTACCGCCAGAAGCTGCTGGCCGCCGGGTTCGTGGACGTGGGCCTGGAGCCGACGCGCATCTACCGCGTCAAGGACGCGCGAGAGTTCCTCGTGGAGGCGGGCATCGATGTGGACAAGGTAGGCCCGCTCGTGGACGAGAAGTTTCTGAGCGCGTTCATCCGAGCGCGCAAGCCACAGTCGGCACCGAAGTCGGCCGGTTGTTGCGCGCCCTCTTGCTGCAGTTAGTGCTGGAAGTGCCGCACACCAGTGAAGACCATGGCCACGCCCAGTTTGTTGGCCGCGGCGATGACTTCGGCGTCGCGCACCGACCCGCCCGGCTGAATCACGGACGTCGCACCGGCCCGCGCCGCTTCTTCGACGCCGTCGGGGAACGGGAAGAACGCATCGGAGCCCACCGCGCTCCCCTGCAATGGCAATCCTGCCGCGGCGGCCTTCATCACCGCGAGCTTCACGGAGTCCACGCGGCTCATCTGACCGGCGCCGACGCCGAGCGTCTGCCCGTTGCGCGCAAAGACGATAGCGTTGGACTTCACGTGCTGGGCCACCTTCCAGGCAAACAGCAGCGACGCCATCTCCTCGCGCGTCGGCTTGCGCTCCGTAACCACCTTCAGGTCTTCTTCACGCAGCTTGTGGCGGTCCGGCGTTTGCACCAACACCCCGCCGGAAATTCGCTTCAGCTCGAGTTCGTCAAACGCTCCCGGCAGGTACGGCTGCACGGGGGCGGGCTCGATCTCCATCAGCCGCAGATTTTTCTTCGCTGAAAGTTTCTCCAGCGCCGGCGGCTCATACCCCGGCGCGATGATGCATTCCACAAAGAGTTTCGCCACTTCCTCCGCCGTGGCCGCGTCCACCGGCCGGTTGAACGCGATCACTCCGCCGAACGCGGAGACCGAATCGCATGCCAGCGCTTTGCGATATGCCTCCAGCAGCGTGTCCTGTTCGGCTGTGCCGCAGGGGTTGTTGTGTTTGATGATCGCTGCGGCCGGCCGGGAAAACTCCTGCGCGAGTTTCCATGCCGCATCCAGGTCCACCAGATTGTTGTAGGAGAGTTCCTTGCCCTGAATCTGTTTCGCGCCGGCCAGGCCCGTCGCCGGTTGGCCCGCCGGAATATAGAGCGCCGCCTTCTGGTGTGGGTTTTCGCCGTAGCGCAGCCCGCGGTGCATTTTCAGCGCAGGGTGGAGCCGGGTCGGCAGCCAGGATTTTCCCTGCACGATGCTCCGGCCCAGCTCGATGTCGTCCACGCGGCAGGTCAGCCGCTCGAATTCAGTGGCGATGATGCCGTCATAGCGCGCCGTCAGCGCGAAGGCTTTTTCGGCCAGCAGCCGCCGCGTTTCCAGGCTGAAGTCGCCCTTCTGTATCAGCTCGTCGGCCACCCAGGAATAATCGGCCGGGTGGGTCACTACCGCCACGCTGCGAAAATTCTTCGCCGCCGAGCGCAGCATTGTCGGCCCGCCGATATCAATGTTCTCGATCAGCTCGTCCGAGGTCAGCCCCTCTTTCGCGGCGGTGGCCTCGAACGGGTAGAGATTCACCACCACCAGGTCAATCGGCGCGATGCCGTGCTCGGCCGCCTGCCGGCAGTCGTCGGGGTTGTCGCGGCGGTAGAGCAGCCCGCCGTGCACCCTGGGGTGCAGCGTCTTCACGCGCCCGCCGAGCATTTCCGGCCATCCGGTGAGCTCGCTGACGTCGCGCACGGAAAGGCCCGCCTCGCGCAGTAGCTTCGCCGTGCCTCCAGTGGAGATCAGGTTCACGCCCGCGCCGGCGATCCGCCGCGCAAACTCCACAATGCCTGTCTTGTCATGGACGCTGATCAGTGCCCGTTCGATGGCCACGCGATTCTCCCCCGGATGGAAAAAGCCTCTTAGTGTAAGCGCGTGGCGTGATTTTTCAAACCGGGGTTTGCGGTGTGAGGGGGGAAAGCTCTTACTTCACGCGGGCCTTTAGCTTTACCTGGCCGCGCTCGACGGCCACAACGTATTCCACTGCCTGGCAGCCTTTTTCTTTCTTGAGCCGCGCGGTCTTCTGCTGGACAAACGTGCGGAAGCTATCCAGGCTCATCTGCCCGTCGGTTTGGCCGGAGGCCTGGTTGGCTTCCACCAGGGCACCGTAGAGCGCCTCGACTTTTTCCGCCTCGCGGGCCGGGTGCGAGCAGTCCATGCTGAAGTTTTCCTTGCGCGCCGGCCGCGCGGCGGAGGGTTGCTCACCCTTCCGGCTCCGGGCGCGCTCGGCCTCGATGGCTTTCGCGGCGGCCCCGAAGTGGCGCGGGACGCGCCCCTCCTCGCGGTTGCGCAGTCGCTTGCGGAAAATCTCGCGGTACTTCGCATAGGTCTGGGCAAGGTTCGAGTAACGGAACCGCTGGGCGAAGTTCATCTCCGCCGTGCGGTCGGCGTGGCGCTTGATCACCAGCTCAATCCGCCATTCGATGTCTGCAGGCGGACGCGCACGCCCTCCGCCGAAGTACTGTTCGTACTCGATCTTCAGCTGGCGGACATCTTTTTCGAGCTGGCCCAGGTCTTCTTCGGTCGTTGTCATAAAGTGTTCGGAAGGCTTTGAACACCCAAGCCTAACGGCACCGCTTGAACCGCGTCAACTGGACCCAGGTACAGGTGTACAGCACTACCAACCCGACCTGCGTCCTCCCGTAGTTGCCGCGCCGCCAAGCCTGTGCTGAAATACCCAGGTCATGAGCGCCACGGCCGATTCCGCCGCCCGCGAAAAACTGCTCCGGCAGATCCCTTCGGTGGACGAGCTGCTCGCCCGACCGGCACTGGTGCGGTTGGTCGAGCGCGCCGGGCGTTTGTTAGTTCTGGAAGTCGCCCGCCAAACTCTGGCCGCCCTGCGCGCAGAGATCGCCCGGAATGCCGGCTCGGCAGCCGCGGCGCTGGCCCCGGAGGTGCTCGATGCGCGCATCGCGCAAGAGGTGGAAATTGCGCTCTCGTTTTCGCTACAGCCGGTGATCAACGCCACCGGCGTCATTCTCCACACCAACTTGGGCCGCGCCCCGCTGCTTCCTGCCGCCATCGAGCGCCTGCGCGAAACGGCCACGCAGTACTCCAATCTCGAATATGACCTCCGCGCCGGGGCGCGCGGGCGTCGCGACGTCCACACCGCGCGGCTGCTCTCGCGAGTGATCGGTGCCGAGGCTGCCCTGGTAGTCAACAACAACGCCGCCGCGGTCTTTCTGGTGCTCAACGCGCTGGCCCGAGGCGGCGAGGTGATCGTCTCCCGCGGCGAGCTGATCGAAATCGGAGACGCCTTCCGCATCCCGGACATCATGGCCGAAAGCGGTGCGGTGCTGCGCGAGGTCGGCACCACCAACCGCACGCGCCTGGCCGACTATGAGCGCGCCATCACCGAGCGCACCCGCCTGCTGCTGCGCGTGCACCCGTCGAACTTCCGCATTGTCGGCTTCACCGAGCGCCCCTCGCTCGAAGAGCTGGTCGAACTCGGCCGCCGCACCGGCTTGCCCGTCTTTGAAGACCTGGGCTCGGGCTGCCTGATGGACCTATCAGCTTTTGGCATTACGGAGCCCGTCGCCAGCAAGAGCCTCGAAGCCGGTGCTTCGGTCATCTCCTTCAGCGGCGACAAACTGCTGGGCGGCCCGCAGGCCGGCATCATCGCGGGCAAGCAAGACCTCATCGAGCGCATCCGCCGCAGCCCGCTCTTTCGCGCGCTGCGCGTCGATAAACTCACCATTGCTGCCCTCGAGGCCACACTCAACGCCGTGCTTCGCGGCGCCTGGGATGAAATCCCCGCGCTGCGCATGATCCGCCTGCCGGCGGCGGAACTCGAACGCCGGGCTAAATCGTTTGCGGAGCGTCTCCGCGGGCAAGTACCCACCGGCGAGGTCGAAATCGACCTCCGCGCTGGCGAATCAGTGATTGGCGGCGGCTCGACGCCCGCTCAGCACCTTCCGGCTACGCTGGTAACCATCGCCAGCGTCCGCGCCGCCGCCGCCGAGCTCGAGCGCCGCCTGCGTCTGCCCACTACCGGCCCGGCCGTGCTCGCCCGCGTCGAAGACGACCGCCTCGTCCTCGACCTTCGAACCGTTTTTCCCGAACAGGAGCCGGCCCTGCTGGCCGCCCTCGCCGCGGCTCTCCGCTGAACACCGATATGCTTTCTTTCGTCGTTTGCCGCGGCCGCCTGGTTGCTCAATCGAAGCCGGTGCCTCGCCTGCGCCCGGCTTGGGCGCTGGTCCGCGTGCGCCTGGCCGGGATCTGCAACACCGACCTGGAAATCCTGCGCGGCTACCACAGTTTCCGCGGCACGCCCGGCCACGAGTTTGTCGGCGAAGTGGTCCGCGTGAACGCGAATTCGAGAATTGCGCAACGCTGGGTCGGTCGCCGCGTGGTCGGCGAAATCAATATCGCCTGCACATCGCTGGGCTACGCGAGGAAGTGCTCGTATTGCCGGCGCGGCCTGCCCACGCACTGCGCCCGTCGCCACGTGCTCGGAATCGTGGCCCACGACGGCGCGTTTGCCGAGTACCTCACGTTGCCGCTGGCCAACCTGCATCGGGTTCCGGCAAGCGTCACAGACGAGCAGGCCGTTTTCACCGAGCCGCTGGCCGCCGCCTGCGAGATTCTTGAGCAGGTGGATGTGCGTCGCCACCGCGAAGCAGCCGTGCTGGGCGACGGCAAGCTCGCGCTACTGATTGCTCGCGTACTGAAAGCGGCAGGCCTGCGCGTCGTGATGGTGGGCAAACACGCCCGAAAGCTTGCGCTGGCTCGCCGGGCGGGCATTTCCACGGTGCACATCAATGCTGCGCGGGCCACGAGCGCGCCCCGACAAAAGTATTCGCTGGTGGTCGAAGCAACGGGTTCACCGGCTGGATTGCAGCACGCGCTCGGGCTCACCGCGCCACGCGGCACACTGGCGCTGAAGTCCACTTTCCATGGCGCCGCTGCGATGGAATCCTGGCCGATTGTCGTGCACGAGCTGACGCTGGTCGGCTCGCGCTGCGGGCCTTTCGCGAAGGCCCTCGATTTGTTGCGCCGCCGCCGCGTGGATCCGCGGCCGCTCGTCATGCGCACTTTCCCGCTCGCCAAGGCGCTTGAAGCTGTTCGCCACGCGGGGCGTCGCGGCGTTCTGAAGGTTTTGCTTCAACCCTGACCCGCAGTTGCTACGGCGTGCTGTCGCCCATCAACTTTCTCACCGGCTGGTTATCGGCATAGACGCGCCACTGTGCCACCAGCCCCTCGCGGACCACGGCCAGCCACGCCGCGGGAATCTCCCACTGATTTTCTTTTCGCAGCTTGCCGTCGGCGGCATACGTTCCCCGCGCCGTGCCGAACACGGCCACGAGATTGCCCTTCGGAAGGATCTCTTCGTGGGAGACTTTGTAGTCCGGGATCCAACTGAAATAGGCCGTCCATGCCTGCCGCATCTTTTCCCGGCCCTCAACCCGCGCGCCGAGAGCATCCACAAAGAGGTGGTCTTCGGTCATCAGCGCGCAGATGCCCTCCACGTCGGCGGCGTTGATCCGCTCCATGAACGCCAGCACCACTTCGGTCGGCTCTATGCCTGCCATGCATGCGCCTCCCCGCCGCGCGATTCTACCATTGCCCCTGCCCGCGTCTGCCCCCTGTACTCGTCCGCTTCGAAGAGTGCCGGCTCGTCGTGCCCCTTCGCACGGTCTTTCCCGGCCAGGAACCAGCCCTGCTGGGCGTCCTTACACACATTCTTTCCGGATTGCAGGGCGGGCAGAGAGTATGATATAGGTTCTATATAGGGCAGGAGGGGCTTGTGAAACCGGCTTTGATTCATCTGGACCCGGAGCAGAAAAACCGCCTTGCGCGCCGGGCGCGACGCAGCGGCCGGTCCTTTTCCCAGGAAGTGCGGAATGCCGTCAAGCTCTATCTGGAGATTTCTCCGGAGAACGCAGAAGAATTGAAGATCCTGGCCGCGATGGCCAATGAATCGATGGATCGCACCATCGCCCGCATGGACGCCGCCATTGCCACAGTGGATCGAGTCCTGAGGCGGCGGAGAGGTAAGCGATGAGCTGGATGCGGGACATCGGAGCCGCCTTGCGGAAAGCGGTGCTCATGGAAGAGCGCATGAGCGTCATGAGCGAGCGGCTCTCCCGGCTGGCCCTCTCCTACGATGACTTGGATCGGCGCCTGGCGCGGCTCGAGGGCAAGTTTGAACTACTGGTGCGGATGGGAGCGGCCCGCCGCCGGCGTCTCCCGCCATCCGGATAGTTCTCAACACCGCATGTCATCCACCGAAGGCAAAGTCGTCGTTGTCGGCGTCACCGGCGCCTCTGGAGCAATCCTGGCGCAGACGCTGCTGCGCCTGCTTGACCGCGACGCCCGCGTCGCCCGGGTTCATCTGGTCGTCACGGAAACGGGCCTGCGGCTGCTAGCCACCGAGCTGGGTATCGTCGCTAATGAGCCGCGCCTTCTGCCGCAACTTGTCACCGGCGGCCGTGCTGAAAAAATCGAGCTGCTCCCCAATAAAGACGTGGGCGCCTCAATCGCCTCGGGCAGCTATCCCGTAGACGTGATGGTGGTGATCCCTTGCTCGGCCGGGACGCTGGCCGCAATCGCCACTGGCCAGAGCGACGACCTGCTCAGCCGCGCCGCCGACGTTTGTCTGAAAGAAGGCCGGCGGCTGGTGCTGTGCATCCGCGAGACGCCGCTCAATCGCGTTCACCTCGAAAACATGCTGCGCGCGCAGCAGGCCGGCGCAGTGATCATGCCCGCAATTCCTTCGTTCTATCACGTGCCCAACACCATTGACGACCTCGTCACGCAGTACGTCTGCCGCGTCCTTGTACAGCTTGGCCTGCCGCAGGAGCAGGCCTTCGAGTGGCGCGGCGGTCCCCAGAAGAAGGCCAAGGAAGCCTGACACCCGCATGTCCGCCGGCCGCATCCGCAACTCCCATTTCTGTCCCGCTGAGCCCCGACTCGGACTGGGCGAGGCATCTGAGCGTTTAGTGTTGAAATGACCGCGACAACTCACAAGGTCCGCACTGTGCTCGAGATGATCAAGTTCGAGCACTCGGTCTTTGCCCTGCCCTTCGCGCTTACCGCGACGCTTCTGGCTGCGCGCTATGACGGCAACGCAAGCCCCTGGCCGACCGCCTGGCAAATTACCTGGATCGTGGTGGCCATGGTGGCGGCTCGCGCGGCGGCGATGACCATGAACCGCATCGCCGACCTGCGCTATGACCGGCTGAACCCGCGCACGCAGTCGCGCCCGCTTGTGACCGGCGCGCTAAGCCTGCGGTTTGCCTGGGTATTTACCTTGATCGCCGCCGCGGTGCTCGTTTTCGCTGCCGCGCAGCTCAACCTACTCGCACTCAAGCTCTCGCCCATAGCGCTGGCCATGATTTTTTTCTATTCCTACACCAAGCGCTTCACTACCTGGTCGCACCTGGTCCTGGGTTTTTGTTTAGGGATCTCGCCCGCGGCGGCATGGATTGCGATTTCGGGAACCCTCGACCCGCGCATCCTTCTGCTTTCCGCCGCGGTGACGCTGTGGGTGGCGGGCTTCGACGTGCTCTACGCTTGCCAGGACATTGATTTCGACCGCCGCGCCGGTCTCTATTCCATTCCCGGGCGCTTTGGCGTCGCGGGCGCGCTGCGGATTGCGCGCGGGATGCACGTGCTGATGGTCGTGCTGCTGGCCGCCGCCGCTTGGAGTTTTCGCCTGCCCTGGCCGGCGATTACCGGCGTCGTCGTGGTCACGCTCCTGCTGGCCTACGAGCACTCCCTGGTGAAACCCGACGACCTGAGCAAGATCAATGCTGCGTTTTTCACAGTGAACGGCTATATTAGCGTGTTGTTCTTTCTTTCCTGGGGAGCGGCCCTGATTGTGGCGCGGCCATAGCGTTTGCCGCGTTCGAAAGGTTTGAATTGGCTGAACTGCTCATTGACGACCCGAAGCTGAAGCCCATCGCCGAGAAGGTGCTCGCCGGCGAGCGCCTGGGCTTCGACGACGGCATCGCGCTCTATCGCTCGAACGATCTGCTGGCGGTCGGCTGGCTGGCCAATCGCGTCCGCGAGCAGCGCCACGGCAACGTCACCTACTACAATATCAACCGGCACATCAACCCCTCCAACGTCTGCGTGGCGCACTGCCGCCTGTGCGCCTTCGGCCGCAGCCCGGACGCGCCGGGCGCCTACACTTTTGCGCTCGAAGAAATCTACCAGCGCGCCGAGCAGGGAGTCTGCGAAGGCGCCACCGAATTCCACATCGTCGGCGGACTGCATCCCGACCTGCCCTTTTCGTACTTCCTCGACCTGCTCCGCGGGCTCAAGCAGCGCTGCCCCCAGGTCCACCTGAAGGCGTTCACCATGGTCGAGGTGGGCTACTTCGCGCGCATCGCCAAGCTCTCCATCCGCGAAACACTTCTCGCACTCAAAGAAGCGGGCGTCGATTCACTCCCCGGTGGCGGGGCGGAGATATTCAACCCCCGCGTGCGCAAAATCATCTGCGACCACAAAGTCTCCGGCCAGCAGTGGCTGAATATCGCGCGCACCGCGCACGAAATCGGCCTGCGCTCCAACGCGACCATGCTCTACGGCCACATCGAGACTGAAGAAGAGCGCGTCGAACACCTGCTCCTGCTGCGCGGGCTCCAGGACGAAACCAGGGGCTTCGTCGCTTTCATCCCGCTCGCCTTCCACCCGGAAAACACGGCGCTCTCCCACGTGCCCAAGCCGACCGGCTTCGCCGACTTGAAGAACATCGCCGTCGCGCGCCTGCTGCTCGATAACTTCGACCACATCAAGGCCTACTGGATTATGCTCACGCCGCGCATCGCTCAGATCGCGCTCCGCTTCGGCGCCGACGACATCGACGGCACCGTGGTCGAGGAGAAGATCTACCACGATGCCGGGGCGACCACCGCGCAGCTCACCACCCGCGCCGAGCTCGAGCGGCTGATCCGCGAAGCCGGCCGCGTCCCCGTCGAGCGCGATACGCTCTACCGCCCGCTCGAACGCCCCTCCGTGCCCGGCCCCCAGCCTACGCCCTCCTCCGACTTCGTCCCCTCCACCACCCTTACCCTCAACATCTAGGCGAACGGGAGCCCCGGCTTGATCTGCGATTTCTGCACAGTGGCCCATTCCGGACTGATGTCGCAGTCGTGAGTTTGCCCGTATTTCCCTTCAACGCCCGCGCGCCCTTATCGCTGTTCACATCGGCACACCGGCTAACCTATAGCATCGGAACCTGATCGGCACCGCTGCACCTGCGATTTGTCCTTTCGGTTATGGCGCAGGCGCCGGTCGCCGTTTGGTTTCGTGCGCCGCGGCACAGCGAATGCCCCAAGCGTGGCCGGTGCACGTGATGCGATTTGGTGCAGAGTTGCATGCTGTCCGCCAGCCGCGCTTTCGCAACACGAAGAGTTGCTTCAATACTGTGTGGGCAGTGGCGCTGTTCCTTATTGGAACGTTCTTGAGTGGCGTGCCGGCAAGCGCCCAGCAACCCGCGACCGAGTCTTCCTCCACTCAGGCCCGCAACGAACTGCTTCTTCTATCCCCGCCCGCCATGCCTGGCACAGCGAATTCGCCCGCGCGGAACGAGCTCCCCAACCAACCAATGACTCGGCCGCGCCGGGCCGAAAAGATCTTCTGGCCAGTGGAAGGCTACCGCCACAGGTTCTTCGACCGGACCAACGTCATCCTGTTCTCCGGCGTGGGCGCCGCTCGTGCGCTCGACTTCGCCTCCACGCGCCACTTCCGCGCTCACGGCCGCAGCGAAGGCTTGCTGAACAACGACATCGTGGACAACAAGCCGCAGTTCGTGGCCATTGAAGCAGCCAGCACGGCCGCCTCCATCGGTGTCGCCTATCTTTTCCACCGCATCGGCCAGCACAAACTCGAACGCTGGACCTCCTTCGTGCACATCACCGTGGGCACCGCCGGTGCCGTTCGCAACTACCGCGCCGACGGCTTCTCGCCATCCGTCGTCCGCGCCTGGAGCAAAGCCAGCCGGTAGCCTGCTCGGGCACCCGCCCGCCGCCGCAGCAAGCTCTCTGTGGAAAACTAGGTTGACCTGCACCGCGAAAGTGGTACATTTCCCTCCATCAAACCCTCGGTGATTTGCCGAGGAGGCTGTGTGACAGAGGAGTGGCACGATCGCTGGCTGCGTCCCCTTCCAGCGGTTTCGACTGAACATCTAACCAATGCCCCCTGGAGGTGGCAGAAATGAGAAAGCTGATTCTTCTAAGTGTCGTTATGTGTCTGGTTCTTTCCTGCGCTGCGGTGGCCCAGGCGCAGAGTTCTGCTTCGTCGTCGAACACGTCACCGAAAATTCTCCAAATCTACCGCGAGGAGGTAAAGCCCGGAAAGAGTGCCGCGCATGCGGTCGTCGAGGCCGGTTGGCCGGCGGCGTTTGCTCGGGCCAATTGGCCGGTTCACTACGTGGCCATGACTTCGACCTCCGGGCCGAACGAAGCCTGGTACGTCACTGGCTACGAATCCTTTGCCGCGATGGAAAAGGACCAGCAAGCCGTGGAGAAAGCCACCGTCCTCAATGCCACCCTGGAGCAGCTTTCGGCCAGGGACGGAGAGCTTCTCTCCAGCACCCGCGGCGTCACGGCCGTCCATCGCCCGGACCTCAGCTATCGTTCCGGTTCGGTGAATGTAGCGGAGGCGCGCTACGTTCGGGTCACCACCGTGCGGGTTCGCCTGGGTCATGGCGACGCCTTGGTCGAAAGGCAAAAGACGGCCATGGCCGCGCACGACAAGGCCAACACGGGCGCTCACTGGACCGTCTATGAGGTGGTCGGCGGGATGCCCGCCGGAACTTATCTGATCTTCTCGTCCATGAAGTCGCTGGCGGAAGCCGACGTCGATGTTTTCAAGGCCTTCCGCGAAGCCATGGGCGAGGAGAACTTTGCCAAGCGCGTGCAGTTTGCGCGCGACAGCCTGCTGTTCATCGAGTCCAACATTTTCGCCTTCAGCCCGAAGCAGAGCTACGTTTCGAAGGAGTGGGTCGCAGCCAACCCGGACTTCTGGGCACCGAAGACGGGGGCTCAGGTGGCCGGCAAGAAGCCGGCGGGAGCCAAGACTGTTCCCACAGCAACCAAGCCGCCGCAGCAGTAAGGCAGAAAACAACCAGGGCGGGCACCGAGCGCGGCGAAGCAAGCGTTTCGGGGTGCCCGCCCTTTTTCTTGTCGAACCGTTTAAGGCTGATCTTCTTCCGGCGGCCGCGGCGGCATCGGTTGCCGCTCAATCAAGCCCGGCTGCGGCCCGAAAGCACCCGGCGGAGCCGGTGGGCGCGGGAAGCTGCGCTCGCGCCGCTCCTTGATCTCTTGCAGCTTCTTCCACTGCTCGACCGTCAGCACGCGCCGGATCGAAAACATCATCATCGCGTTGGCTTTTTCAAGGCGGCCACGTGCGGCCAGCACCTGGTCAATCTGCGCGCTGACTTTGGCCTCGTCAGGCTGGTCGGCTTCGATCAGCGGTTGAAGCCGGGTTTCCTGCTTCTCGAGGTCGGCCTTGAGGTCAATCAGCTTCAGCCGCTGCTCGAAAAACGTCTGCTCAATCTGGCCCACCTGTGTCTCGCTCAGCGCCAGCTCGCGCACGATCTCCGAGTTCTTCCACCACTTGCCTAGGTCGGGTCCCGGCGCGCCCGGCTGGCGTGGGAAGCCGTGCGGGGGCGGGGCGGGTGCCGGCATGGGGGTTTGCCCGGGAGCCGTCGCCTGCATAGGGGTCTGCCCGGGAGCTGTCGCCGGTGCCATTTGAGCAACTGCCACGGCGGGCACGAAAAGCGCCGCCAGCAACAAGATTCCTACCATCTTTTTCATTGGTGCTCTCCTCCTGATCGTCTGTTCTTCTGTGTGCAACTGTGCTACCGATTGGTTTTCTTTCCCGCGCTCTGATTCACCTCTTGCACCAGCAGCAACGCCGGCTCGAGCGCTCGCGGCACCGGCCGTCGCACTGACTCCTGTACCTCGACCAGCAGTGCCTGGTCCGGGTCGCTTGCTGGCACTGTTGGTACGGGCTGTCTAGGTTCGAGCGCCAGCGTTGCCACCAACGCCACGGTCACCAGCGCCACCGCCCATGTCAACCGCTGCGCGGTCTCGCGCCCGGCCAGCCGATCGTGAATTGCCCGTTCCTGCGCGTGCCAGAAGCCGGCAGGCCGCTCGGCCGCAGCGTGGGCCTGGGCGGCCCACTGCCCCACCGCCGCGCGCAGAGACTCTTCTTCAGTACGACACCCAGCGCAGCCTTCCAGGTGGAGGGCGGCTCTGGTGTCGTTCCCGCCCTCGATCCGGGCGATCAGTTGTTCATCGCTGAGATGGTCTCGCATCGTTGTCCTTCTCCCGCAGGCGGCGACGCAGCGCGCCGATGGCGCGGTGCAGATGCGTTTTCACCGTGCCCAGCTTGAGCGAAGTCGCCTGCGCAATCTCTTCGAGCGTCATCTCCTCCGCAAAGCGCAGGAAGAAAACGGCCCGCTGCTGTCCGGAAAGCCCTTCCGTCGCGGCCCAAACGGCATCGAGCTCCTGCCGTGCGGCCAGCTCGCGCTCCGGCGTGGCCTGTGGCGCGGCCAGCGCAGCCGCCTCATCCATTGCGCTCTCGCCGTGAGCAGACAGCGTGGCCTCGCGGCTGTCTTTCCGGCTGCCGCTGAATAACCTGCGCCAGAAAGCGTTCTTCCGGCTGCGGCCATGGTCCCGCGCTAGGTTGACGGCAATCCGCACCAGCCAGGTGCCCACGCTCGATTCCCCGCGGAATCTGCGGCGGTGGCGGTAGGCGCGGAGGAAGCACTCCTGCGTGAGCGTATCGGCGGCGTCGGTATCGCGCACCAGTCCGAGCAGCACGCGATAGATCCGGCGCTGGTGCAGGCGCACAAGCTCGTCGAACTCGGCAACGGCGATGCCCTGCGTGGCCGCCTCGGCGGCAGGTGCGAGCCCGGTCAGTGTTCGCTCCAAGAGCCCTCTTGCCTCTGCACTCTATAGACGAGTTTTCGCGTTTTTGGGTTTACACAGAGCCTGGATAACGCAGGAAATAAGCGGTGTCTAGCCCCGGCGACCGGCGGTCGCCACCCGCTCGCGAGCGGGAACCTCGACCGGCTGAGGTTGTCGGCGGGCGCGTCGCCTAGCGGTCACCTGGTTGTGGCGCAAACCCCACCGGCACATGGCCTCCACCACCGGCCGCAGGCTCTGCCCCAGCGGCGTCAGGGAGTACTCCACTTTGGGCGGGACTTGCGGATAGACGCGCCGGCGGACCACGCCGTCGCGCTCCATCTCGCGAAGCTGCTGCGTGAGCATCTTCTGTGTGATCCCGCCCATCGAGCGAAGCAGCTCCGAAAATCGTTTGGTGCCGTCGAACAGGTGGAAGAGGATCACCGTTTTCCACCGCCCGCTGATCACGTGCAGGGTGGTTTCAACCGGACAGTACGAACAGCCTTTGGTGGTAATCGGCATGAGTGGTATCCTTTAGGTAAGTATTGCACGTAAAAGTGCGTACTTGTCAATGGGAAAGTTTAGGTCTATATAGTGCGTGTACGCTTCCCCGGTGCGCTTGGGGGGATTATGTCTACGATGCTCAACGTACATGGCACCGTTAACGAAGACCAGCTCATCCGCCTGGGCCAGAAGGGCGACGCGCAGGCCCTGGACACACTCTTCGGCCGCTACACCCGCGCGCTCTATAAGGCGGCTCTGCGCCTGCTCGGCAATCCGCAGGACGCCGAGGACGCCCTTCAGGATGGTCTGCTCTCCGCCTACCGCAACTTGCCGCGCTTTGAGGGCCGCTCGAAGTTCTCCACCTGGCTGACGCGCATCGTCATCAACGCCGCGCTGATGCGCCGCCGCAGCCAGCGCGCCCGCCCCGCCGTTTCCATCGACGACGTTCCGCACGAGGACGGCCTGCCCCTGTCCGAGCGTGTGGCCGATGAAAACCCCGGCCCCGAACAGCTCTACCGCGGCAAGGAGCTCCACGCCCTAGTTGAGCAGGACCTGGCCGGTCTCTCGCCCGCCCTGCGCTTGGCGTTTATCTTACGCGAGGTCGAAGGTCTCTCCACAGCCGAAGCCGCAAAAACGCTCGGCGTTTCGCCCAACACGCTCAAGGCCCGCCTCTGGCGCGCCCGTCGCTATCTCACCGAAGCACTCTCCCGCCGCCTGCGCGGCAACGGGACCAAGCCTGAGGCTGGTGGCTCGCTGCTTGGCCCGCCGCTCTGTGGTTGCGAAGGTCAGTAGCCGTTCTCTTTCGCACGTCTCCGCAGAATTCCCTGCCCGATCAGCAGCGCAAAGAACGGCCCGTAAGTGAGCCACTGCAACATCGGATCGAAGTGCCACCGGCCGCTGGCCTGAAAATCAATCAGCACGTTGTAGGAGAGGAATTGCAGCACGGTCAGCAGCAGCCAAGCCGAAGCCGTGCGCAGCTCCGGCAGGAAACACAGCACCGGCACGATCCAGGTGAAGTACCAGGAGTAGCCGTTCGGTGCCAGCAGCAGAGTGGCGCCAATTAACAGATAGGCCGCGCGGGCCGGCTCGAGCCTTCGCGCCGCGGCCCACAGCGCCAGCCCGCCCACCACGCCTACGCCCACACCGGCGGCCACTGCTGTAGATTGGGTGAACCAGCCGATCAGCGTGTACAGACTGGCGTTGTTGTTCTGCCAGCGCGATTCGTAGTAGGTCAGCACGTCGAGCACGCGCGGCCACGCCCCACGGTACGGCCACGCACATATCGCCGCAAGTCCGATTGCTCCCAGGCCGATCAGCCAGCCACGCGCTCTCGGCCATCCCGCGCGACGCAGCCACAGCGGCAACAGCACGGCCGGGAAGGCCTTGGCCAGCGCCGCGGCGGTGAGCAGCCACGTTGACAGGCTTTCGCTGCGCCGTATAATCACCACGGCGGCGACCACGCCCGCAATCGCCAGCGCGTCGTTGTGGCCGCTGGCGGCAAACTCGACCACCACCAGCGGGTTCCACGCGTAGATCGCGACCTGGCAGACTCTTCCCCCGGTGGCACGGACCCACCCGGCCAGCATCAGGACCACCAGCAGGTCGGCTAGCAGGAACGGCAGCTTGAACGCCACCGGCCCCGGCAGCCATCGCCAGGTCAGTTGAAACACTAGCTGGGTGAGCGGCGGGTAGATCGTGGGTGTCTCCTGCCCGGGCATCCCGGCCCAGGCCCCCGGCCCGAGTTTCTCTCGCAACGGCTCGAGGCGTGGGTCATCGGGACGCACCGTATACGGATTGTAGCCGGCCTGCTGCACCAGGCCGTCCCAGCGGTAGCGGTTGATGTCGGTCGAAAGGGTGGGCATAAGCGGCGCCAGCAGCGCGCGGAACAGCACGGCGCCGGCCAGTACCAGCCAGAAGGCGGCGCGGTGCTCGCGCGTGTGCTCCAGCGCGTAGAGCGCCGCGACATAGATGACGCCGGCGGCCAACGCCAGCGCGATGGCTTCGACGACGTAGAGTTTCAGATTGCCCAGCCGCCGCAGCGCCTCGAACACGGCGCCCAGCGCGGCCAGCGCCGCTAGCGCCACCACAAGTTGCGCGCGCGCCGAGCTTCGCAGGCGGTTCAGCATACGGAGGCCAGTCGGTCGTGTTGTACTTGGCGAGTTTCGTGCTCTTCCTGGTGGCCCAGAACCCGGTCACCGAATACTGGCAGAAGCTCACCGACCCAAACCGCAACCCCTTTATCGGTCTCTACCACTTGAACTCCTTTGACCTCGCGGTGATGATCCCTTACTTCCTGGTGCTGATCGTTCTGGCGATGTACGGCATGCACCGCTACTGGCTGGTCTACAACTTTTTCAAATATCGCAAGAATGTTCCGGCTCCGCCGCCCGACCCCGCTGCGTGGCCTAAGGTTACTATACAGCTTCCCATCTTCAACGAACGCTACGTCATCGAGCGGCTGGTCGAAGCCGTCTCGCACTTCGATTACCCGCGCGAGCTGCTCGACGTACAAGTGCTCGACGATTCGACCGACGAAACCTGCGAGGTCGCCCGCGGCTGCGTTGAGCGCTACCAGGCCCTCGGTTTCCCTATCACCTATCACCACCGCTCCAACCGCGAAGGCTACAAGGCCGGCGCCCTACAGGAAGGCATGAAGACCGCCCGCGGCGAGTTTGTCGCCATCTTCGACGCCGACTTCATCCCGCCGCCTGACTTCCTTCGCCGCACCATCCCGTATTTCCACGATCCGACCATTGGCATGGTTCAGACGCGCTGGACCTATCTGAACAGCGACTACTCGCTGCTCACCGAGGTCGAGACCATCCTGCTCGACGGCCACTTCGTCATCGAGCACGGCGCGCGCTCGCGGCGCGGCACTTTCTTCAACTTCAACGGCACCGCCGGCGCCTGGCGGCGCATCGCCATCGAAGACGCCGGCGGCTGGGAGCACGACACGCTTACCGAAGACACCGACCTCTCTTATCGCTCGCAGCTCTGCGGCTGGAAGTTCCTCTACCTGCCGGAGATCGAATGTCCTTCCGAGCTGCCCGTTGAGATGAACTCCTTCAAGGCCCAGCAGGCGCGCTGGGCCAAAGGGCTGATGCAGACGGCGAAGAAAATTCTGCCGCGCGTGCTGCGCTCGGGACAGCCCTGGCACGTCAAGGCCGAGGCCTTCTTCCACCTCACCGCCAACCTCAGCTATCCGCTGATGGTGCTGCTCTCCACGATGCTGCTGCCGGCGATGATTGTGCGCTTCTACCAGGGCTGGTTTCAGATGCTTGTGATTGACCTGCCGTTGTTCCTGGCCTCCACCTGCTCGATCTCGAGCTTTTATCTCACCGCGCAGCGCGTCCTGCGTCCGAAGACCTGGAAGCGCACCTTCTTTTATCTACCATTTGTTATGGCTGTCGGCATCGGACTTTCGGTGCGCAACGCTTTCGTCGTGATCGAGGCCATCCTGGGGAAAAAGTCCGAATTCGCCCGCACGCCGAAATACGGCATCGAGGGGCGCACAGATTCGTACGCCAAGAAATCCTACATGAACCGCGCCGGCTGGATGCCTTATGCCGAGGTCACCCTGGGACTGTACTTCGCTGCAACGGTGATCTACTCGATCCAGAATGAGAACTACGCCACTACG
>Ga0209002_10001403_pt1 | contig 19493 bp, 18 predicted proteins | sample Rifsed16ft2_FD_184010 | JGI IMG/M metagenome (GOLD analysis project Ga0209002, IMG submission 184010) | Soil microbial communities from Rifle, Colorado, USA - sediment 16ft 2 (version 2) | ecosystem: Environmental > Terrestrial > Deep subsurface > Rock core/Sediment | place: Rifle, Colorado... | reverse complement strand
CCTCTTGATCGGGGTTGTCTTGCCACTCATCCTGGCACTCGTGCCCGCTACCGCAGCGGCCGCACCCAAACACAAGAAGACGGACCACGGCGGCGACCACCGCAGTCGCGACGACAGCGGCGGCGGCGAACAGGTCTCCGGGCAGTGCGCGGTTCCCGCGCCTGGCCTGCTGAGCTGGTGGCCGGCGGAGGGAACCGCCGAGGATGTTTGGGACGGAAACCACGGCACGCTGGTGGACGCCACCTTCACCGCGGGCAAGGTGGGCCAGGCCTTCGATTTCAGCGGCAGCCTGGATCACGTAAGAGTCCCCCACAGTCCCAGCCTGGATTTCACGGCGAACGACCCCTACACCATCGAGTTCTGGATAAGGACCGATGGCGTTACCGAAGGGCATCCGGCACTGGTTGAAAAGTGGGCGAGCCCCATCGTCCCCGCCTATCCTTTCGCGGTGCGACTCAACACCGGTGACCCGCGGTTCAGCTCGGTCGGCCCCAAGGGCACGATCTTCTGCGGCGTCTTCGACGGTACGGAATTTCCCTTCGTTTGGAGCGGCATGGCCGTCGATGACGATCAGTTCCATCACGTCGCTTGCGTCTACGACAACGTCGCGAAGTCCATCGACGTCTACATCGATGGTCATCTCGACGGCACGCACAACTACACGGCGCTGGCCAACATCACCAACGAACAGGACCTCTTCTTCGGCATTCGAGGGAATCTCAATCCCCTAACCGAGTTCAATCGGTACCTGGATGAGATCTCGATCTACACCAGCGTACTCTCCCCGGAGGAGATCCAAGCGATCTATGAGGCGGGAAGCGCCGGCAAGTGCCGTGACCTGTCGGTGGACATCGACGTGAAACCGGGAAGCGATGCCAATTCCATCAACCTGAACGGCCATGGCGTGATTCCGGTGGCGATCAACGGCAGCCAGGAGTTCTCCGTTCTGGACGTCGACTTCGGCTCTCTGCTCTTCGAAGGTCTGGCGGTCGGGGTCAAGTGCAACCAGGGACCGCATTGCGGCATCGAGGACTGGAACCAGGATGGATTCCTGGACGCGGTCTGTCATTTCGAGGACGACCCGGCGCAATGGACGGGAGGCGAGTCCGTTGCCACACTCACCGGCCAACTCTTCAATGGCACGCCGTTCTCGGGAGCCGACAGCATCCGCTTGGTGCCCGATGACCACGACAAGAAAGCGAAGAAGGCCAGCAAGAAGAACCAGGACAAGAAGGGCAACAAGAAGAAGAGCAACAAGAAGTAACCCAAGCGACAACAACACTCAACAGGGGCTCGCTTTCGTGAGCCCCTCTCTTTTTGTCTGGTCAGCTACCTCCCGGTTGGCGCCGCGCCAGCTCCTTCCAGGGTCACCGGCAAGGAGATCGTCGCTATGGTGCCTTCGCCCTCCCGGCTATCGATCTCGAGATGTCCCCCGTGCTGGGCGATGATGCCCCGCGAGACGAAGAGCCCCCAGTTGGTGGTAGCGATCCGACTTCCCTCTACTTGGAAATCCGGCTCGAAGAGACGCGACAGCCTCTGAGCCGGGATGCCTCGCCCGTTGTCTGAAACGCGGAACACGAGCTCCTCCCCGCGCTGATTGCTGGTGATCTCGATCCGTCCTTGTTCGGTGATGGCGGCGGCGGCGTTCCTCAAGAGATTGGAAAAAACGGCGCTCAACTGTTGGGGCCGGCACCTCACGAGCGGAAGGGGAGTCAAATCCAGACGCACGTCCGCCTTCGCGTCCAGCTCGGTTCCCAGGAAGCTGACGGTGTCCGACCACAACTCGTTGAGATCCACGACCTGCTCTTCGGATCGGTCGAGAGCGGTGAGGCGCCTCATTCTCTCTACCGCCGCTTTCAAGCGCTCGCTGGACTGACGCCCGGATCGGGTGGCCTCTTCGAATACGCCGTCCAGACGCTCGCCCGGATCGGGCTCTTTGCCTTTCCGCCGGTAGAGTTGCGCGACCGTATCGAAAGCGCTGGTCAGTGCACCCAAGGGCGTGTTGAGGTCATGGCTCAGTGCGGCGGCCAGGCGCCTTTGAGAGGCGGCGTTCTCGGAGACCAGCAGTCTGACTTGCGCTTGGCGAAGCTCCTCGAACGACTCTTCCGCCATGCGCCGGGCCCGATAGGCCTCTGCCCTCCGGTGATAGACAACGGCGGTGAGCCCGGTGCAGATCAAAATGATCACGACCATGTTCGCGACATGAAGGCCGGAATAGCCCGACAGCACGTCCCACCTGTCCATCGCATGGGTCAGGAAGAGAAAAGCCGTGCCTATCAGAAGTCCTGTCGCCAACATTTGAAGGGGTCTTAGGGGCAGGCTTGCCATTCCCACCAATAGGACGATGGCGATGGTGGTCGGTACATGCGCCATCGCTTGGCCGGGGAAGAAGGTTTCGTGCGCCGGGTGCAGCACGGTGGCGATCCCCGTCGTGGCGACCGCGACCCCGACGGAGCAACCCAGAAGGAGGGCCCACCGCCCCACTCCCTTCCAATAAGACAAGGCCAGGCCGGCGACGCCGATACCCACCACCATGACGTCGGCCAGCACGAAAATCCCCGCCTCGACGTCGTGCACGGTCGCCAGCCCGACGAGGGCCATCAATCCCGTAGCGCCGATGCAAACCCAGGCAATGGCCCGCAGACCCGTGACCGATAGGCGCCGGAGCTCCGCCTTGAAGGCAGGGTCCTCTTCCGTCGGAACCAGATATCGAAGCCACCTGAGCCATTTCATCTTGGTCACCCTGCTAACCGCCAAGTCCGGCGTAGCAAGGATACTCAAAAGCGGATTGGCCCGCCAGGCGACGAGGGCCTTCGGAGATCAGCCGGCTTAGATATCACGGGCAGTTCCCGGCTGGCGCGCGATGAACTCGCCCTGCCCCACTTTGCCGATGAACTTCCGATCCTTGACCACCACTTTGCCCCGGAGCAAGACCTGCTCCGGCAGCCCAGTGACTTCTCGACCCTCGTAAGGGTTGTAGTCCACGTTCATGTGGTGAGTCTTGGCGCTGATGGTCCATTTCGCCTGGGGATTCCAGATCAGCAGGTCGGCGTCCGCCCCCACGGTGATGGAGCCCTTGCGCGGGTAGAGCCCGAAGATCTTCGCCGGTCGAGTGCTGACCAGCTCCACGAAACGGTTCAGCGTAATGCGGCCGCGACCGACTCCGCCGTCGTAAAGAAGCATGAGTCGCGTCTCGATCCCGGGAGCGCCGTTCGGAATCTTCGAGAAGTCGTCCTTCCCGAGCTCCTTCTGCTCCTTCATACAGAAGCTGCAATGGTCGGTGGAGACCGCCTGCAGTGCGTCGGTCTTGAGCCCGTTCCACAAACGCTCCTCGTTCCCCTTGGGACGCAAGGGAGGGGACATGACGAACTTGGCTCCCTCGAATCCGGGTCTCTCGTACTCCTCATCGGAAAGGAACAAGTACTGAGGACAGGTCTCGGCAAAGGCAGGAAAACCGCGCTCGCGGGCGCGGCGGACCTCTTCCATGGCTTCGCCCGCCGAAAGGTGCACGATGTAGATGGGAACCCCGGCCATCTCCGCCAGGGCAATGGCTCGGCGGGTGGCCTCCGCCTCGGCACCCATGGGGCGCGTCAAGGCGTGCCACTTGGGCTCCCGGTGACCCTCGGCCAGGGCACGCTGGACGAGCGTGTCGATCACGCCCCCGTTCTCTGCGTGCATGCAGACCAGCCCGCCGTTCTCCTTGGTGCGCAGCAGGGCTCGGAAGATGGTGGCATCGTCCACCATGAAGACCCCCGGGTAGGCCATGAAGAGCTTGAAGCTGGTGATGCCTTCACGAACCAGAGCGTCCATTTCCTGGAGATGCGACTCCTTGAGCTCGCGTATGATGGTGTGAAAGGCGTAGTCCATGGCCGCCTTCCCCTCTGCCCGCCCGAACCAGACGTCCACACCCGCGCGCAGGGACTTACCGAAATCCTGGATGGCAAAGTCGATGAGTGTGGTGGTGCCTCCGCAGACCGCGGCGGTCGTCCCGCTTTGCCAGTCGTCGGCGGTGACCGTGCCGCCGAAAGGCATCTCCAAGTGCGTGTGGACATCGACCCCGCCTGGCATGACGTACTTGCCGGCTGCGTCTATCGTCTCCGGAGCTTCCAGTGCGAGTCCGATGGCTGCGATCTTCTCGCCGGCGATTCCCACGTCGGCCCGGTACGTGTCGTCCGACGTCACCACCGTCCCGCCTTGGATCACCTTGTCCAATCTGTCGAGCTTCATGGAAGTCCCCTCCTCAGCGGTTCGAGAAAAGGAGAATACTGAGCCGGTTGGAGGAAAGCAAACCAGCCGAGTAGTATGACGACCGATGGGCAAGACCAAGAAGACCAAGACTGCGCTCGTTACCGGAGCTTCTTCCGGGATCGGCCGCGAGCTCGCCGAACTCTGCGCCCGGGACGGATACGACCTGGTCTTGGTGGCGCGCAGAGAAGACCGCCTGCGGTTGCTCCAGGAAGCTTGGAGCAAGCGCTATGCGGTCCAGGTGCGCGTTCTGCCCATGGACTTGAGCGACCCCTCGGCGCCTCAGCGGCTCTTCAACGAGCTGACCGGAACCTCCGTCGATATTCTCATCAACAGTGCCGGCTTCGGCTCTTACGGACCTTTCGTCGAAAGTGACCCCGCCCAACAAATAGAGATGATTCAAGTCAACGTCGCCGCTCTGACTCATCTGACCCGATTGTTCTTACCGCCGATGTTGAGGCGCGGCGAAGGGAGGATTCTGAACCTCGCCTCCACCGCGGCGTTCCAGCCCGGACCCCTCATGGCCGTCTACTACGCCACCAAGGCCTTTGTGTTGTCTTTCTCCGAGGCCCTTTTTGAAGAGCTCCGAGGAAGCGGTGTGACGGTCACCGCACTCTGTCCGGGCACCACCGCCACCGAGTTTCAGGCGAGGGCGGCCCTCGAGCGCTCCGGTCTGCTCCGCTTCGGGCTGATGGACGTCCGGCTGGTCGGGGAAGCCGGCTACCGCGCCATGCTGCAAGGCAAGGCCATCGTCGTGCCGGGTACCCTCAACAAGGTGGTGGCCTATCTGGTAGGCGTAGTGCCTCGCTCTCTGGTACGAAGGACCGTCAAGAGGCTCCAGTCCCAGGTGACCGCTCGTCCACCGTCTAGCGTTCCGCCCACAAGAGGATCCGTTTGAAGGTGAAAAGGCGCTCCTTTCGATAGCGATCGTACTGCTCGGGGCTCCACGGATCCTTGGGCATTCCCCTTTATACAATAAGGGGTTCTCTCAGACGGGTGGTTATGATAAGGAGTGACCCATCGATCATTGGGGGCATCTCTCTCCGAGCTGGGGGGAAATGCACCCACCAGATAGCCCTGTGGCCACCATCAGGGGGAAGATGACGGGCCAAAAGCCGCCTTTCTGCTGGGCCCAAACGATTTAGATTGGGAGGGGTGGCGCGCTTATTGCATTATGGGTAAGTACCTTACAAGCGCCTAGAAAAATGGGTCCCCAACACAAAGAAAGCACGGACGGCAACATCCCCACGTCGGCCTTCGCCCTGAAGCGTCCGGCCATGGATATCCGTGCCAAAGTGCTTTCGGTGGTGGTCCTCTCGGCGCTCGCTCCCGCACTGCTGGTGGGCGTCGCTTCCTATCTGACGGCGCGGGAGATCCTGATCGAGAAAGTCAACAACCAGCTCACCGGGCGTGCGGCTTCCTCCGCCGAGCAGGTGAATCAGTGGTTCAAGGAGCGCGCCCTCGACACCGAGGTCTTCGCCAATTCCTTCATCGTCTCGGAGAACCTGAGGCGTTGGGAAGCTGCCAAGGTTGCCCCGGACACGATGACGGCGGCGGACTCTCAAGAGAAACTTCAGGAATATCTCGGTCAGGTCCAGAACCGTTATCCTCTCTATCGCGAGCTCTTCATAGTCGATCGCCGCGGAACGCTGGTCGCTAAAACCAAACCCTTCATCGAGGACCTAGAAAAGGAGATCGCCCCGGAGCTGCTCTTGTCCGAGCACGACACTTCCCTGCAGCGCTTCGGCGACGAGCTGGTCTTCCATGTTCGACGAGAAGTGCGCGACAGCCGAGACGAGCCAGTGGGAACCCTGGTCACGGTGAGCGGCTTGTCCGAGCTCTGGCGCCGCCTGGGGGGCGAACTGCAGTCCGATTTCGGCGAGGTGCGCATCATCGATGCCTCCGGCAAGCCACTCTTCGACGGCCGGACCCATCCTCCCGATCTCACCAGTGACCAGGCGACGGTGGGAGTGCAGCGTTGTCTCCGCGGCGAGAACGGAATCGCAGAGTATCTAGACGGTCACGGACGCGAAGTCTTGGGGGCGTACCGATTCCTCACGCCGCACCGGCTGGGATTGATCGTGGAAATGCAAAGCGAAGACGCCTTCGCGGCGGTCCTCCGCCTTCGCGACTTCAACCTGCTCATCAGCGTCCTGGCGGTCGGTCTGGTGACCGGCATCGGCTACGGTTTGGTGGTGAGCCTCACCAGACCGATCGAGGCCCTCATCGAAGGCGCCAAAGCGGTGGCCACCGGAGATCTCTCGGGAGAGATCCCCATCAGCTCCACCGACGAGATCGGATACCTGACCAAGGTCTTCAACCGCATGACGCGGGCTCTCAAGGAAACGCACACCGATCTGCAACAAAAGTCCAGCACCGACGAGCTCACCGGCCTGTTCAATCGTCGCTTCCTGGCCAAGGCCTTCGGCATGGAGCTGAGCCGCGCGGAGCGCAGCGACAAGCCGCTGTCGGTGCTGATGATCGACATCGATCACTTCAAGGCCTTCAACGATCGTTTCGGCCATCCGGAGGGAGATGCGGTCCTGCGAAATACCGGGGCCTTCTTGGCGAAACACCTGCGCTCCACCGACGTGGCGGCGCGTTATGGCGGCGAGGAGTTCATCGTGCTCCTGCCAGCCACCGGCAAGACGGAAGCGGGTAAGAAGGCCGATACCCTGAGGAAAGCCTTTGCCAACGCCATCCTCAGCAACGTCGGCGACGCCAAGGTCACGGTTAGCATCGGGGTAGCCTCCATGCCGGAAGACGGGCTGACCGAGCATGAGTTGGTGGGAGCGGCGGACGCCGCGCTCTATGTAGCCAAGCGGAAGGGTCGGAACCGCGTCGCCATCTTCGAAGTCGCCCAGCCGGCCGTCGGCTAGTCCCGTTCCCCTAACGAACCACGCTGCCGTGGATCCAGGCTCTGACCCCGGAGCCGGTCTCCACTTGAAACCACTCCCCCCAGCGCGCCACCGCCAAGAGAAGCTCGCCTTGGGTCACCTGTCCTACCAGGGGCTTATCGATGCCGGGCGCCTGGCGGAGATTGGCCGTCACCCGCGCCTCTAGACTGCGGGGAGGAACGACAGGAATCAGTTCTTCGGAAGGATTCGGGGAGGCGGTCCGGACTTCGGCGACCGTCCTGGCTTGACGTACCAGATCTCCGGCCCGTTCGGCGAGGTAAGAGGCGCCCCCGAAGTTACCTTCCGCCAGGGCGGTGTCCGCCCGGCTCAGAAACTCGTTGGCACGATCCAGCCGCGCCGCGACTTCCGCATCCTTGGCCTGGGGGACGGACTGGATTTCCACCCGAACCTCGGCGATCCGAGAGATGGCCAGGGCGCGGTTCTGTACACTTCTGAGACTGGCCTTGGAACGGAGCACCTCTTCCACCGAGCTCGCCAGCTCGATCTCGAGCGCGGCGTAACGTTCCTCGAGCGAAGCCCGGGCGGCCTGCGCGGCTTCGAGCCGCTGGTGTAGCTTCTGGTTTTCCTGGTTGGCCTGGGTCAGTTCTGCCTCGAGGCGCTCCGTTCGGGCGAGTTCCTCGGTTGACTGGACTTCCCCCGGTTGCTCGCTCGTAACGCCCGCCGGCTTGCCCTGACTCGGATCGTCGGTCGGGGCCTCCGCCTTCTTGCCACCGCATCCGGCAGCCAACAGACCGCCCATCGCCAGAGCCAGCGCAGTCATCTTGGTCGCCACGACATCTTCCTTTCCGAGGCGCTTACGGATCTGTGGTAAGGGATTTAGAAGAACGGATGAATTATTGTAACTCACCCATGCCGCCAAGACAAACGGTGTGATTTGAGCTCGGGTCCGTGCATACGATAACGTAACGACTGAGAAGGCTTTAGAGATGCGGGAAGGCCGGAAGGAATTGGAGGGACTGCGCGTCGTTTCGTTCGAGAGCCGTCGCTCGGAGGAGCTGGCGCAACTCGTTCGGAACTATGGTGGCGAGCCCATTCGGGCGCCTGCCCTTCAGGAGGTTCCGCTCACCCACCAGACCGAAGCGCTCGCCTTTGGGGAAAGCCTTATGGCCGGCGAGTGCGACGTTTTGATTCTCTTAACCGGAGTGGGTACGAACATGCTGGTGGACGTCCTGGCCACAAGGTGGCCCCGCCACGAGATCACGGGAGCGATGGGGACAACGAAGCTCGTGTGTCGCGGCCCCAAACCGATCGCTGCGCTCAAGAAGCTGGGCCTCGAGCCGACGCTCGCCGTTCCCGAGCCCAACACCTGGCGCGACCTTCTGGCGGCGCTCGAGAAGGAGCTGCCCGTTTCAGGCCAGCGCGTCGCCGTCCAGGAGTACGGCGCCCGGAACCCGGAGCTTCTCGACGCACTCGCCGAGCGCGGAGCCCGTGTCACGCCCATCCCGGTCTATGCATGGGCACTTCCCGACGATACCGGACCCTTGAAGAAGGCCATCCAGCAGGCAGTCGCCGGCGAGATCGACGCCGCCGTCTTCACCACCGCTACCCAGGCCGATCATCTCTTCCAGGTGGCGGATACGGAGAGCCTGGGAGATGCGCTTCGCGAGGCATTGCGCCACGTTATCCTGGTGGCCTCCATCGGCCCAATGACGAGTGAAGCTCTCACCCGCTTCGGCATCGAGACCGATCTCACACCCGAGCATCCCAAGATGGGACACCTGGTCATGACGCTGGCCAAAGAGGCTCGAGCAAAACTGGAGAGGAAGCGGGCCGGACGGAATCCGTCCTAGGCAGCCAGTGCTTCCGCCCGGGAGACGAGGGCTTCCGCCGCCGGAGCGGGAGAGACTTCGATCCGCAGGGCAAACGGCTCTTTCGGGCCTCCTTCGGGCTCGACCAGGATGCGATCCGCACCCTGGTAGAGCTCGGAGAGAAAACCCACCATTTCCGTTTTCACCGCGGCGAAGGCCTCCGGTGTGCGGGGAGCCCAGAGCCGGTCGCGGATCTGAAAGGATGCTTCGTCGAAACGGAAGCGAAGTTTTCCGGCCAGCGCCGGCTCTTCCTGTAAGAGACGGCAGGCTCTCAGCGCGGAGCGGAACGCCGTTCGCAGCCGCGCCTGGACGTCTCCCTGGCCTTTCCGCCGGCGGCTATAGAGAAGTCCGAGCCGTCCGCCTGCCTGATCGAGGCTGTACTGGGCTTCATGGCTGATCAATAACACGCCCGGCCCGTGGTGCACGTGCGAATAATCGGCCACGTCGATGAGGAGCTCGTCTTCCAGCCGATGGGTCTGGATCCATTCGTGAAAGACAGGAACCACCGCGCGCGGCCCCGGCGGGAAGGGCTCTGCCGCGAAGAACTTGATGCCGAACCGCGGCGCCTCCAGGGGACTTTCCGGTCGACCGGCAGACTGAGTATTAGACAACGGCGACACCCAATCTCTCCAAGAGGCGACCGTGGCAGGCATAGACGCCTTCCACGAAGAGCTGCGCCTCCTCGATGCGGTGATGTGCGGCGTCGACGGTCGCGCCGGTGCCACCGTTGGACCGCTCTTCGTGCGCCCGGAAGAAATACTGAGCGAACTTCCCGCCGGCATAGGGATCGAAAAAGAGCTTGGTATCATAGAAGCGGGCCCTGAACTCCCGCACCACGCCTTCCGTGTCGTCGGAGATCAATGCGATCTCGGCATCCTGGAAGCGTATCAACGCCTCGGCGGCCTGCAGCATGGCCCGGAAAGCTGTTTGGTACGCCCGCTCCGGATCTCCGTCGTCCAATTGCACCTGAGCCTCGAAGACTTGTCGTTCGCTGGCGGCCAGACTGAAATCGAACCGCGACACCACCTCTCCCGCGCACTCGCCCTGACCCATGTCTCCCAGAGTGAACTCTCGCGGATCTCCCCAATCGGAGTAGAGAGACCGGTTCTCCTCATAACTCGGAACCACCGTCAGGTCCTCGAGGAGAGAACGGATCTTGACCTTCCCGGTTCTCTTGACGAAATCCTGAAAGCTCTCCCCTGGCCGCGCGGCCTCCCGGAAGGAGTCGGTCATGCGGCTCACCACCTCGGGGATGTGCTTGGAAGGGACCGCTCCCATCGCCAGGCCGAAAGCCTTTGCGTTCTCGGTCAACTGCCCGCCCAGAACGACCTGGAAGTGCGGCACGGTACGTCCCCCGATCTTACGACTGACGCCATAGAAGCCGAGATCGGCCACGTGATGTTGACCGCAGGAGTTGAAGCAGCCGCTCACCTTGATGTGGAGATCCTTGACCGCCTCGTCGAACATCAAGTTCTTCTGCAACAGCCTGGTCCGCAGCTCCTCGGCCAGACCGCGCGAGGAGGCGATCCCTAGCTTGCAGGTATCGGTTCCCGGGCAAGCGGTGACGTCCACGATCGTGCCGGCGCCCGGCTGTGCCAACCCGATGTCCCGGAGCGCGGAGTAAAGAGCGGGTAAGTCCGCCTCGGGCACCCAGCGGAGGACGATGTTCTGGTCGACGGTGGTGCGGACGGAGTCGCCACTGAACCGCCGCGCTCGATCGGCTAGCTCTCGCATCTGATGCGAAGAAATGTCTCCCAGGGGCAGCGTGACCACCGCCACCCCGTAGCCCGACTGACGCTGTGGATAAACGTTGGTGGCCCTCCAAGCCTCGAATCCCTCCGGACGAGAATCCTCGCCGAGACTCGCCGCTCCACGAGCCGGCCGTTCCGAGGACGCGATCAACAATCCGTCCGGCGCCGGCGGACGCCCCTCCTTGAGAGCGGAGGGGAGCTCGGTCCATCGGGCATCGGCGGAGAGCTTGGCTCGTTCCTCCAACACCAGCCGCCGAAACTCCTCAAGGCCCAGGCCGGCAACCAGGAACTTCAGCCGGGCGCGGGCCCGGTTCTTCTTCTCTCCCAGGCGCGCGAAGACACGGCAAACGGCCTGGGCCATGGGGAGGAGCTCTTCTTCCGGCAAGAAAGGATCGAAAAGCTTCGCCTGGTGCGGCACCGCGCCCAGTCCACCCCCCACGTAGAACTCGAACCCGCGACGCGTTTCACTCTTCTCGGTTCGGGTGCGAGCGATGTAGCCCAGGTCATGAAACGCAGTGAGACCGCAGGACTGATCCTTGCAACCGGAGAAGGCGATCTTGAACTTCCGGCCAAAGTCCTGAGCATCGGGATGACCTAGCAAGAAATAGCTGCACGCCTTGGCGTAGGGCGTGACGTCGAAGGTCTCGTCGCGGCATACGCCGGCCAGAGGACAGGCGGTAACGTTTCGCACCGAGTTACCGCAGGCCTCCCGAGTCGTGATACCGACCGACGCCAGGCGCCTCATGAGGTCCGGGGTATCGTCGATCTGAACGAAGTGCAGCTGAAAATCCTGTCGGGTGGTGACGTGAACGATGCCATCGGAATAATCCTCGGCGAGCTCGGCCAGGACGTCCATCTGATCGGGAGTGACGCTTCCGAAGGGAATCTTGATCCGCTGCATGCCCGGCGCATCCCAGAAAGTCCCCGGACCCTTCATCACCGAAGGGGAGGGATAGTCGAGCTTCTGGGTCCGCTTTCCATCGTGTCGCTGGCCGTTGTCGTACCGCTGCCCGTAAATGCCGCGCCGCAGCCGCGTCTCGTTGAAGAGCTTCTCGTCGAGCTTGCCTTGCCGGCGAAGCTCGAGCTCGGTCGCGAAGATGTCGATCTCTCGACCGAGCTCCGGCGGCATCCGATCCGAGAGCGCCTGCTTCCAGGTGGGGTTGCTCATGCGGGCACTCCTTTCTGCAAGGCCGGGTGAAGGTGATGCGCGATGGCGATGCGGTCCGCCAAAGAAACCACCTCGCCAATGACCAGCGTGCCGGGGAGGTCGGTGGGCTCGAGTGGCATCTCGCTCATCTCCTTTAGGCTACCCAGCCAGGTGGTCGACCGCGGAGTCGATGCGGCGAGCACCAGAGCGGCGGGTGTCTCGGGTTGCCAGCCTCGAGCGATGAGAAACTGGACGATCGAGCGCCGCTGGGCGAGTCCCATGAGCACCACCAGGGTCACTGAGTTGGGGACAGTGCCCGTGAGCAACGGACGATAGGATTCCGGGGCGTGTCCCGAAACCACCAGGAAGCCGGACGCCAGGCCGCGGTGCGTCACCGGAATGCCGGCCAGTGCGGGCGCGGCGATCGCGGAGCTCACTCCGGGAATGACCTCGAACGGAATCCCTGCCGCGGCGAGGGCGAGAGCCTCTTCCCCGCCCCTTCCCAGAACGAACGGATCGCCACCCTTGAGGCGGGCGACACGCTCCCCCCGCAATGCGGCATGGATCATGATGCGGTGGATGGTCTCCTGCGGCGTGGACTTGCGTCGGGCACGCTTGCCGACGTCGAAGGCCCGCGCTCGCGGAGCGAGAGCGAGCACTTCCGGCGAGACCAGGGCGTCGTGCAGAATGAGATCCGCTTCGCTGAGACGTCGCGCCGCCTTGACGGTGAGAAGCTCGGGATCTCCCGGTCCAGCTCCAATCAGTGAAACCAGTCCCTTCATCATCCGGAACGGTCTTGATAAAGGTCGTTCAAGGCACGCAGCAACAAAGGACGGCGCTCGGCCATCGGGACATGTTGTTCGCGCCAGATGCGGCGCGAGCGCTGGGCCAGGTCCGTCCACTCCTCGAGCTCGTCGGGAAGCAAGCTCTCCAACGCTTCCCGCAGCAATCCGGAGAGCGCCGGTGCCGCACCGTCGGTTGAGATCCCGACGGTGACCCCGGCACGACGCACCACCGCCACGCCGTAAGCCGTCGCGCTGGCGACATCGTCCACCGCGATGACGAAGATGCGACGCTCGGTGGCCGAGGCGGACACTTTGCGGTTGACCTCGAGGGGTGCCGCGGCAATGGCAAACCAACAAGCGTCGAGATCGGTGGGCCGGAACGCGCGGCGAATCACCGTCAAATTCGGATGGTCGATCTGGAAATGGATTTCCGGGGCGACGAGGTCGACCAGAGCCCCGGCTTCCAGGAGACTCCCGGTCTTGGACGCGGCCACCGCGCCCGCGCCCACCACCAGCACACGGCGACCCTCCACCTTCAGGGAGATGGGAAAGAGAGGGGGCAAGGTTAGGACCCCGTTGGCTGCAGTACCGGTAACAACACGATCTGGGAAGAACGGTTGTGAATCCCACACTCCGTCTTCCCCTTGCCCCGCCACCGACCGGCCCGCGGGCTCTCGCCCGCTTGGACCGGGCTGGTGCAGGGAGCGCAACCGATGCTCGGATAGCCCTGCTCGTGAAGCGGATTGAAGGGGACGTCGTGCTCGCGCACATAGTCGCGAACGTCCTGGGCGGTCCATTCCACCAGGGGATTGATCTTCACCAGACCAAACTTTTGATCGTGCTCCAGCATGGAAGCGTTGGCTCGGTCGGGCGTCTGATCGCGCCGCAGAGCGGTGATCCAGGCGTCGGCGCCGGCCAAAGCGGCACGGAGCGGCTGGACCTTCCTCATCTCGCAGCATCGATCCGGATCTCGTTCCCACAAGGCGTCACCGAACCGCTCCGCCTGCTCCCCGACCGTGAGCTCCGGCCGAACCGCCCGAATGGTCAGGTCGTATCGCCGCTCGAGGGTCTTCCACAAGGTGTACGTCTCTTCGAAGAATAGGCCGGTGTCGAGCGTGAAGATGTCCACCGGCAGTTTGTTTCGGCCAATAAGGTCGGTGAGCACGCACCCTTCCATACCAAAGCCGGTGGCCATGACCAGCCGCGGCGCAAAACGCTCCGCCGCCAGCCGTAGTGTTTCGGTGGTTTCTCGTACCTTGACCTGTCGGTCCGTGTCTCGCGTCGTCTGCAGCAGTTCCATCTCTTACCTCGACCCCAAAGTCTCCAAGATCCCGACCCAATAAAACAAAAAGCCCAGGTCCTTGGGACCTGGGCCACAAGCCGCTTGGCTATGTTATCTACTTATAGAGGGCGTAGCCTCCGAAGATCCTGAGCAGGCTGCCCGACATGCATCTCTCGTCCAAGTGGCACGTGGCCCGGTCCCCCGGGCCTGCTACACGCGCAGGACACCCGAATCTGCATGTCGCTCCGACTCATCTTGAACCTATTTTGACCGAGTCCAGGCCGGCTGTCAAATGAAAATATGACCTTCGCGGTCAATAATATAAGTCATTTACAATGAGCCAGTTATGGCTGTGACCGCAAACTTTGAATGTATACAGTGGCCGTCGGCGGAGCATCTCTTTGCTTCTTCTCGCTGGTCGTCTATGATGGGTCACCCATGGGGCTCTCGGACCTAACGGATCGCTCGCGGTGGATCCAGCGCTTCGCTTCTCGCCTGAAATTCCCCTACCTCTTCCTTCTCATCGCCGCCGTGTTTCTCATCGACCTTCTGATCCCCGATGTCATACCCTTCGTCGACGAGATTCTTTTCGGGCTATTGGCCGTCCTCTTCGGAACGTGGAAAGAGCGCAAGTCCGTCCAGCCCAAGCCGCCGATGAAAGACATCACTCCCCGGTGAGAATTCTCCTTTGTAGTCTTCACGAGATGTAGAGAACAATGCACAAGATCTCTTCTCTCATTCCCCTTGCGATTCTCACGGTGCTCGTCGGCTGTGGCGCTCAAGAAGAGCAACGTTACGAACTAAAGGGCCAGGTGGTGAGCGTGGACAGCGAAAACGGCACGGTCACCGTCGATCACCAAGAGATCGTCGGCTTCATGGGAGCCATGAGCATGCCCTTTCCTTTGAAGGATACCTGGGCCTTCGACCAATTGCAGCCCGGAGACGGTCTGAACGCCATCCTGGTCGTCCGCGGCCAAGAGTATTGGATCGAACAGGTCGTCATCAGCCACCCTCCAACTCTGCAGGATGCGGAAAGCGTCGTGCCTCCCCGCCTCGGTGAGCCGGTACCGGATGTCGGGCTCGTCAACCAAGACGGAACGCCGATCCGCATCGGCGACTACCGTGGCAAGGCGCTCCTCGTCACCTTCATCTATACGCGCTGTCCCCTCGCCGACTTCTGTCCGCGGATGACGCAGCACTTCGGAGTCCTCGAGGATATGTTGCGCAGCGAGCCGGACCTCTACCAGAAAACCCATCTCCTCACCATCAGCTTCGATCCCGACTACGACACGCCGGAGAAGCTCAAGGAATATGCCGTTCACCAACCGGGGACGACGAAGGAGACCCTCGAACATTGGGAGTTCGCGACCGGAAGCCACGAGAACATTGTGGAGCTGGCGTCTTTCCTCCAGCTCGACTACGCGGGCGCCGACGATCAAATCATGCACAACCTCCGAACCGCGATCGTCGCCCCCGACGGCACGTTGTTCAAAGTCTATACGGGAAACCAGTGGAAACCGGAGGAGGTACTGGAAGCCATCCAGTCTATGACTCTGGCCGACCAGTCCTGAGAACAAGACTCCAGGCTTCGAGCGTCAAATCCCACATCATTTCAAGCCTTTCCTCGGGCGTGGTTGAGCGGCTGAGGTTCTCGCTTGGTTCCTGGCCGATACGGAAGGCTCGAATGGGCCACGCTCTGCGCCGTGCAGCTCGTGAAGACAGCTTTCCATCACCTCCCGATGGTGCACTGATCCGGCTGGGTATCTGCCTCCAGCGCCGCGCTGACCGCATCATAACGAACCTGGCCTCTCCTCGATTGGCACCGTGGAAGCGCTGTGTTAAAATATCACACAGCACAGAGGATCGATGAGACAGAGCGTGACGATCAGCCTCTCCAAGGAGCTCAAGAAGGCTCTAGACGAGTCGTGCGCAGAGCAGGGTCTCTCCCGGAGCGATCTCGTTCGCGAGTCGCTGCAGGATTACCTCTTCGTTCGCCGCTTTCGACAACTGCGCGCCAGGCTCGTCGCCAAAGCGCGAGCACGGGGCATCTACACGGACGAGGATGTCTTCTCGCACGTGTCGTGAAGGTTCTTCTCGACACCAACATCCTCATAGCCGCCTTCATCGCTCACGGAACCTGCCATGAGCTCTTCGAGGACGTGGCCCGCAACCACCAGTTGGTCTCATCCAGATACATTCTGACAGAGCTAGAAGAACACCTTCATCGGCTCGGGTTTAGTCAACGCGAGGCCCGGGAGGCGCGGACTTTGGTTGAAGAAAAAGCTGCCCTGGTGTCTCCCGTCGACCTCGACTCGCCCCCAGGGATCGATCCCGACGACCTGCCGGTCCTGGGTACCGCCATCGCTGCAAAGTGCGATTGCATAGTGACTGGCGACAAAGAGCTGCTGACGCTCGGGTCTATCGGAGGTATTCCCCTCATGGGGCCGTCTGGCTTCTGGAGATTCGAAGACCGCTTCACCGACCGGTGAGGCAGTCGGACTCTGCTAGCCGTTAGCTTGCCGGAACGAGGCGTTTCAATTGGGGGATGGTGCCGAGGGACGGAATTGAACCGCCGACGCAAGGATTTTCAGTCCTTCGCTCTACCGACTGAGCTACCTCGGCCCCGGAGAAGCGTCACATTCTAGCGGAGGGGTTCCAAAAGTCAAGGAAGCCGGGCGAGTCGCTACGGGGGCGGACCGACGATCGACGGCTGAGCCGTTACCGGGGCTAGTGTCGAGCTGCGACCTTGACGGATTTTTCGTCGGGCTTGTCCTTCTCGGCGGCCGAGCCACCCGCCGCCACAGCCTGTCCCGGACCGGCGATCAACCCCAGCTCCTCTCGGAGTTTCTTTTCGAGCTTGTCGGCGACGTCCGCATTCTGGATCAGAAATTGCCGGACGTTTTCTCGACCCTGCCCGATACGCTCGCCGTTGTACGAGTACCAGGCACCGCTCTTGTCCACGATGTTGCGCGCCACTGCCAGGTCGATAAGATCGCCTTCCTTGGATATGCCCTTGCCGTACAAGATGTCGAACTCGGCACTCTGGAAGGGGGCCGCCACCTTGTTCTTGACCACTTTCACCCGGGTGCGGTTGCCAACGACCGTCTCTCCCTCTTTGAGTGAGGAGATGCGCCGTATGTCCAAGCGCACCGAAGCATAGAACTTCAAGGCTCGGCCTCCGGAGGTCGTCTCCGGGTTTCCAAACATCACGCCGATCTTCTCGCGGATCTGGTTGATGAAGATGAGGCAGGTCTTTGATTTCGAAACGATGGCGGTCAGCTTGCGCATGGCCTGGGACATCAGGCGAGCCTGGAGACCCATTTGGGCCTCCCCCATCTCGCCCTCTAGCTCGGCACGAGGCACCAGAGCCGCCACCGAGTCCACCACCAGAACATCCACCGCCCCACTCCTTATGAGAACTTCGGCGATCTCGAGCGCCTGTTCCCCACTGTCGGGCTGGCTGACCAGCAAATTGTCGGTATCCACTCCCAGAGCCTTCGCATAGGGGGCATCCAGGGCATGCTCGGCGTCTATGAAGGCGGCCATGCCCCCTTTCTTCTGCGCCTCGGCGATGGCGTGCAGCGCCAGGGTCGTCTTGCCCGAGGACTCCGGGCCGAAGATCTCGGCGACTCTGCCCCGCGGCAGGCCGCCGACTCCCAGCGCAGCGTCGAGCGAGATGGAGCCGGTGGAGATGGCGGGGACGTCCACGGTCTCGCGCGATCCCAGGCGCATGATCGAGCCCTTGCCGAACTGCTTCTCGATCTGGCTTACCGCAATGTCGATCGCCTTCGCTCGTCCGTTCTCAGACATGGTTCTCCTTTCAGAAGCTATATGACAGCCTTTGTCTCTTTGCGACTCGCGCCAGTATAGCCCCTTCCCGGTTTAGACGAAAACTCGGCCGCCGAGCCTCCCTGGGGGACCCACGATACCACATCTCGGGTGACGTGTTCAATGAGCCACTCGATATGGTGGGGGCCGCCCGCATCCCCGATATCGTGCTAGGCTTCGAGGCGTGCCGACACCGGTGGGTCATGCTCTCGGTGGTCTGGCCGCGTACCTGGCGACGAGGGGAGGCCGCAAGGACTGGGCTCTGCTAATCGCGAGCCTGGCCTCGGCCCTCTTGCCCGATCTCGACTTCTTGATCGGACCCTTCGCGGGACGGAGCTACCATCACTACTTCACCCACAGCCTGGGCTTCGCGGCGCTCTTCTTCGGGGTCGCCTATGTGCTCCTGTGTCGGATACAAAGGGCCGCTCCCTGGCGGGACGCCTGGGTGATGACTGGAGCGTACCTCTCGCACATCATTCTTGATCTTCTCGCCAAAGACACTTCCCCGCCCTTTGGCGTCGAGCTCCTCTGGCCGCTCTCCGATGCTTTCTTCATCTCTCCCGTTGCGGTCTTCACCGACATTTGGAGAGGAAGCTTGGCCCTCCTCTTCGGCCTCCACAATTGGACGGCAGTGGGATGGGAAGTCTTGGTGCTGTCACCGCTGGTGGGGCTCTTGTGGTGGCTCGGTCGCCTTCGAGCTCAGCTCGAGTAGGTGTAGAAGCCGCGTCCGCTCTTACGCCCCAGGTAGCCCGCATCCACCATCTTCCGAAGAAGAGGACAGGGGCGGTACTTGGGGTCGCCGAACCCTTGGTACAAGACCTCCATGACGCTCAGGCAGACGTCCAGCCCGATGAAGTCGGCGAGAGTGAGAGGGCCCATGGGATGGTTCATTCCGAGCTTCATCACCGTGTCGATGGCTTCCGATTCTGCGACGCCTTCCATGAGCGCGAAGATGGCCTCGTTGATGAGGGGCATGAGAACGCGGTTGGAGATGAAGCCGGGAGCGTCGTTGACCTCGACGGGAGTCTTTCCGAGCTTTTCGGCGAGAGCGTGCGTCGTCCGGTAGGTCTCGTCCGACGTGGCGATGCCGCGAATGATCTCGACGAGCTTCATGACCGGCACCGGGTTCATGAAGTGCATGCCGATGAAGCGCTCCGGTCGCGAGGTTGCCGCCGCCAGTTTGGTGATCGAGATGGACGACGTGTTGCTGGCAAGAATGACTTCGGAGGGAAGGAGCTTGTCGAGCTCCCGGAAGAGACTCTGCTTGGCTTCCACGTCTTCGATGATGGCCTCGACAACGAATTGCGCGCCTTTCACACCCTTCAGCTCCAATCCCGAGCCGATCCGTTTTCGAGCACCATCCGCCACGTCCGATGGGAGTTTCCCCTTCTCGACCATACGCCGGAGATTCCCCTCGATGTGGGCGAGCCCCCGCTCGACGAGCTCTTTCTTCACGTCACGCAGGTAGACGTCGAATCCCGCCTGAGCGAAGACCTGGGCGATGCCGCTGCCCATGGTCCCGGCGCCGATAACAGCGACTTTGCGGATGTTCACACAATTTCGACGGCAAGAGCCACACCGTTGCCTCCGCCCAGGCACAAAGCGGCGACGCCGCGCCGTGCCTTGCGATCGCGAAGCGCGTACACCAGCGTGGTGAGAACCCGGGCACCGCTGGCGCCGATCGGATGTCCGAGCGCCACCGCACCGCCGTGCACGTTGAGCTTGGCGG
>Ga0209002_10001395_pt1 | contig 19529 bp, 17 predicted proteins | sample Rifsed16ft2_FD_184010 | JGI IMG/M metagenome (GOLD analysis project Ga0209002, IMG submission 184010) | Soil microbial communities from Rifle, Colorado, USA - sediment 16ft 2 (version 2) | ecosystem: Environmental > Terrestrial > Deep subsurface > Rock core/Sediment | place: Rifle, Colorado... | reverse complement strand
GGGCCGCACCGGACCGGGGGACGGCGGCTTTCCTTCCGGATGTGGTTCAAATGTACTCATGATCACACGCAAGAGCGACTCTTGACGCAAACGACACTGTTAGAATTGATTCTCCCTTCAGGTTCACCTATATTTTGACTGACTTATGCCTTCCATCACGATTCGCCCTGCAGCGCCTGCTGACGGCCCTCTGATCGCCAAATTCAATGCGCTTATGGCCCTGGAAACTGAGCACCGCACACTGGACCAAAAGGTCCTGCGTTTGGGCGTCGAGGCGGTGCTGAGAGACCGGTCAAAAGGGATATACTACGTGGCGGAAATAGGGGGGACGGTCATCGGCCAGCTTATGATCACCTATGAATGGAGCGATTGGAGGAACGGGACGTTCTGGTGGATTCAGAGCGTTTACGTACTGGAGGAATACAGGGGGAAGGGGGTTTTCAAGACATTGTTTCAATTCATTGAACGGGAAGCAAAGAGCAGGAAGGATGTTTGCGGATTACGTTTGTACGCCGAGAAAGAAAATGAAAGGGCAAAGAAAACGTACGAGCGGCTGGGAATGAAGAAGACTTCGTATGAACTATTCGAAATCGATTTTGTTCTCAAGAATTCCGGGGGACATTCATGAACTGCTGCACTTCCCCCCAATGCAGTGGAACCAACGACTTCTTCTCGAAGTGGGCCCGGAGATATGCGAAACGGTTTCGCAAGAAGGGCCTTGAGAAAGTGCAGCGTTTGCTTCTTGACGGGATCAGAAAAGAGACGGTTCGGGAGAAAAACATCCTTGATATCGGTTGCGGAGTCGGGTCGCTTCATCTTACACTGCTGCAGGAAGGAGCCGCCGGGGCAATGGGAATCGATGTTGCCGAGGGAATGCTTGAAAAGGCCAGGGAATTCTCATCAACCCTGGGCCTGCAGGAGAAAGTCTCATACAGACATGGCGATTTTGTCGAACTTGCAGATTCCCTTCCCGACGCGGACATCACTGTTTTGGATAAAGTCGTTTGCTGCTATGGAGATCTCGACCGCCTGCTGGAGAAGTCATTGGGAAAAACCAAACGAATCTACGGCATTGTTCATCCCAGGAATAACTTCCTCGTGGGAGGAATGTTCAAGCTCCAAATTTCGATTCTGAAACTATTCCGGGCAAAATTCCACCCGTTCTGGCACGATTGGGAGCTTATGAATCAGAAGATCACTCAACACGGGTTTCAACTTCTTTATCAGAAACCCACTCTCGCCTGGAACGTCGCAGTTTTTCAACGCGTCTAAGGTCCTCTCCTTCCATGTCATCACCCCGGCTCGGCATTGAATCAGGCAAGGTTATCCTTGTTGCCGGAGTATTGGTGCACCTCAGTATGCTGCTTTCACTTCAATGGGGGTTCCTCAATCCTCTCTTTGACGATGCACAACACCGTTCGGGACAGGGCGTGGATTTCTACTCGGTCGTTCAGGCAGGGAAAAATCTTGTTGACGGAGTGAGTGTCTATTCCACGAAACCGGTTGAACAGATCGTACCTTACTACAATCCTTATCGTTACCATCCGTTTGTTGCGGGCACAATCGGCCTTCTTTCGATTCTGCTTCGTCCGGATATATCATATATCCTCTGGGTTCTCATCCAGGAAGGGCTTCTCCTCCTGAATATTCTTCTGACCCGTTCTCTTTTCTCCGATGCACGGTCTGCCGCGGAAGCGACGGGATTATGGCTTTTGTTCAGTCCATACTATCTCGAGCTCTATATGGGTCAGTTCTCGTTTCTCATGGGAAGTCTTCTCTTCTGGAGCATGCTCGCATGGATGAAAGGACGTGAACGGCCGGGGGATATCTCCTGGGTGCTTTCCCTGATGGTGAAATCGAACTCGGGTGTTTTTGTCCCCGTCCTGCTGAAATTAGGGAGATGGAAATTCGTCGTTGCAGCAGGAGCCATCTCCATAGCAATTGCCATTCCCTATTTCATCGCGCAGCCCGGCTCGCTGGCGGATTTCTCGCGCAACTTTACCGAAAGCGTAAAAGCCCAGACCCTCTTCGGCAATCAGGGATTCGCAGCGCTGCTCGGAGTGGTTGTTCTGAGATCCGCCGGGGTGTGGAGCGATTTTGTCCATGAATTTGCATTGAGAATCGAAACAATGAATGAGATGCTGATCTTGCCTCTCGCGGCCTGGACCGTGATTGTTGTGGCATTGGCTCTTGTTGTGACGGTGAGGACGTCCCGGGACTCGGGAATGGCCCTTCTTCTTCTGTGGATCCTTGCGTACTTTCTTTTTTATAAGCATGTCTGGGAACATCAATATGTCATGATGATTCCTTTCTTCGTTCTTCTCTATCATCAAATAAAAAAAGGAATGCTCACGATTCCGTTGTCCTTCTTCTGGATCGTATTCTCGATTGTCGCCTTGCCGACCGGATTTGTTTTCATTGATCGGTCGCCCGTCTTGTTCGATCCGGAAATTCAATGGCGAACCTGGGAAAGCATTCTCTTCCATGGGCCAAAGCCGCTGGCGGTGCTTGCACTTTTCATTGCTCTTTGTGTTCAACTTCTGCGTGCCAGGGAAAAACCACCGGCATCTCATTCTTATCAGGGAGTCTCATGAAGCTTCATCCGAAACATGTTGTTATGACCCTTCTTCTCCTCGCGGGCCTTTTGATGTCGGTGCTGACGGCGTCGTTTGCCTACTATACCAACGGCAGCCTTGGGTTCCCGCTGGACGACCCGTGGATCCATCTGCAATTTGCCAAGAACCTCCATGACTATGGGAGTTTCTCTTACTACAAGGGCGAAATGGCGACATCGGGATCGACGGCTCCTCTCTACACAGTGATTCTTGCCGCGGGTTTCTTTGTCACGAACAATGAAATGGTTCTGAGCTACGTTTTGGGGGTCGCCTGTTTTCTCGTCGGGGCCTTATTCATGTTTCGCCTTTCAGAAAGGCTCTTTTCGGGCGGGATGGTCGCAGCCGTAACTGCGACGCTGCTTTTCGTATGGGAACCGCGCCTCCAATGGGTCGCACTCTCCGGAATGGAGACCACGCTTTTCATTCTCTTGATCCTTGCCTCACTTCATTACTATCTCTCCGAACGCCCGATCGCTCTGGGCATTTCCGCGGGTCTTTTGATCTGGACGAGACCCGAGGCGGTTATCCTCTTCGGTGCCATTGCTGCAGATTGGGTCTATCGAGCAATTATTCTTCGGGGCAAGAAGAAAGAGAATGAACCTTCCCCGTGGATCGGAAGGGCTGTGATTATTGCGCTTGTCATCGGCGCCGGCTATATCCTCTTCAATTTCCTGCTCTCCGGCTCTCTTCTTCCCAATACGTACGCGGCAAAACTGAAATACTATTCAACGAGTACAATAAACTTCCCGCTGGAAGTGATGAAGTATATTTTCCAGGGCACCCAGGTGGTTCTGGCGCCGTTTGCGGCTGTTGGCTTGATTGCTCTTCTTGTCGATCTGGCGCGGCGGAGGACGAACTTGCTGTTGATACCGGTGTTGTTCGCCGTTGGGATGTTCCTGGCCTATTGGATGAAGCTTCCCTATTTGTACCAGAACGGGCGATACATGATGCCTCTTCTTCCAGTGATCGTTTTGCTGGGAATGAGCGGCGTTGGTGTTGTCGTTACTCTTCTTCAGAAGACCCTTCTTCGCCAGGAAGAAACGGTCCGACGACTCGAAATCGTCCTCTCTGTCATTTTCGTCGGAGCATTTGCCTACGGGTCTTGGCAAAACCGGCATGTCTATCAAGACTACTGCAAGTATATATCAGACCGGCAAGTCCGAACGGCACACTGGCTGAGGGAAAAGCTTCCGCAGGATGCTGTCGTCGCCACGCACGACGTGGGGGCCATTGCGTTCTATTCAGAACGGAGAATAGTGGATATGGTGGGACTGATCTCGCCTGAAATGATTCAGAATATCGGAAATCTCAACAAGCTGTATGGTTTTCTCACGCAACAAGGCGTAACCCATCTGGCTCTTCTCAGGAACTGGTTTGAAGTGGTGAACGTGAATGCGATGTTTCAAACGAATGAAGCGACGCCTGAGATCATGGAAGTTTTTAATTACGATCCCGGCCGGATTCACGTCACCTCAAAGGAGGTGAACTGGCTGACCGAAAGAAGCTGGCAGTTTCTCATCCGCGGCGACGCGCAACAGGGCGGACCGTTGATCGAGCGTGCCGTCAAACTCGACTCGCTTTCTTCGCGGGCACACCATCACTTCGGATGGGCGCTGATGATGGTCGGTCAATTTGAGCGATCTGAAGCTGAGCTCCGCTTGGCGATTGCCTTGAATCCTTCTTATTGGAATGCGTATTTTGCCCTTGCTCAGGTTCCCCTGAGACAGGGGAAGACCCGCGAGGGCATTGCAAGGCTTGAGAAACTGGTGACAATGAATCCCCGCATGCTGCCTGCCGATCAGCAGCTCGCCCAGATGTACGAACAACTGGGTGATACGGCAAAGGCGCGATATTATCTGGAGCAATACACAAAAGGGCTGGAGGTCGACGCGAAACGGTGATGATGGGTGGAAACCTTCAGGCATCGCCGTTCGTTTGGAACATTATGAGAAATCGGGTTCTGTTATCCTGGGTCATTGCCATTATTTCCGTTTTTGGCATAGCGTTTGCGCAGAATGACGCCGCCGCGATAAAACTGCGGCTGGCGCAAAGCTTTGAACAAAACGGCGATTGGGAGCAGGCCGCGGAACTGTACGAAGCCCTCTTTCTCAGCTACCCGCAGAATGTCGTATTCTTTGAGGGACTCCGACGCGGCTTCACGCAGCTGAAACAATATGACAAGGCCATCGACCTGATTCAGGACTGGATCTCAGGGAAGCCGGGCAATCCGAGCATGCTTTCCGAACTTGCGGGAGTCTACTATTTGAAAGGGGATGAACGCAAGGCAGACTCTCTCTGGCAGCTCGTGATCAAAACCGATCCAAGGAATCCTTCATTCTACCGGATTGTTGCCTCAAAGCTCATGGAGTTTCGGCTCTACGACCGTGCAATTCAGCTGTTCCTTGACGCAAGGAAAGCAACAGGCAAGAGCGATCAGTTCTCCGAAGATCTTGCTTCGTTGTATTCTGTCTTCCAGCAATATGGCGACGCAACCCAAGAGTACGTAACAATACTCAATACCCGCCCGGATCAGCTGCAGTCGATTCAGTCGCGGATGTCCATGATGATCAGTCGTCCGGAGGCACTTCTGGAGGCGAGAAAGGTTGTTGAGACAGAGAAGAACCGGCGCGGCGAAAGCATTCCATTGCGCCGGATGGCCGCATGGCTCTCGATGGAGGTGAAGGAATACTCCGCCGCTCTGGATGAATACAGGGTCATCGACAAACTCACAAAAGCTTCGGGGAACGAACTGTTCGCTTTCGGCCAGACAGCAGCACAGGAACGTGCGTATGAAGCGGCCGCGAAGGCGTTTCAGGAAGTCGTTGAACAATACCCCGGTGGCGCAAGGTTTCCCTTTGCACGATTCGGGTACGCCCGGGCACGCGAGGAGACAGTTGCGGGGCTGGATACCTCAGGTTCTCGGGCTGCCCTGCCCGATCCGGCCTGGCCGGTTTCGGAGACGCCCCAGGGGTTCGGGGGTGTCCTTCGTCTCTATGAGGCGATCATCAACGATTATCCCGGTTCGGACTTTGCGGCACAATCATACTTTCGCATCGGTGTCATCAAACAAGAACGTCTCTTTGATCTGGATGGTGCACGGGCCGCCTACGAAAAGGTCAGGACACTTCAACCCCACCATCCTCTTGCGAGCGAGGCTTCCCTGCGGATCGGCCAGGTGTCGACCGCCAGGAACGATCTCGTCGATGCAAGGGGACAATACCTGAAGCTTATGCATGACAGGAATCCTGATATCAAGCAGCAGGCGCTCGCAGCCCTCGCCGAACTTGATTACTTTGAAGCGGCGTACGATTCGGCAGAAACAAAACTCCAGATATTTGCAGCGAGCAGCACGAGCGATCTGGCGAATGATGCCCTGCAGTTCCTTTACTTCCTGCAGGAAAACAAATTTGCCAACCCCAGCGCCCTCGCGAGCTTTGCGCGTGCCGACTTACTCATGAAGCAGCGTAAATACTCCGAGGCTCTTGCACAGTTTGAGGAATGTATGAGGCTTTTTCCGAACGCTTTGATCGTTGATGATGCAAAGATGAAAACAGCTGAATTGAAGCTTCTCCTCGGCAGACCCATGGAGGCGCTGGAATCGTTTTCCGGTGTGGCCGCGCAATCGTTGAGCATCCTGAGCGACCGGGCACAAATGCGAATCGGAGAAGTGTACGAATCGCAATTGAGGAACAGGGAAAAGGCGATTGAAGCATATGAGCGGCTTCTGGAAAAATATCCACACTCCCTGTATGTCGATAAGGCGCGTTTGCGGATCCGCATGTTGAGAGGGGATGCATTATGAAGCAATGGACGGTTATTCTTGCGTTTCTCCTCTGCTCAGGGAACGCTGCGGGGCAAAGCAAACTCCTGATCCCGATGGATCTGAAACAAAGCGACCACTTGAAATCATACGGAGTCGCCTTCTGGCTGCTGGAAAAAGAGGGTGTCGTCGACTGGCTGTTGAACTACAGGGGCGGATCGTTCCTTGCGGACTATGCCGAGGTGCTTGCGCGGGAATGCAGAATCAGGGGAGTTTCGTTCGAGACGCTTGACGGATCCGCGGCCGCCGCCCTCTATGCCGAGGTGCAGCGCGATGACAATAACATGGATGTCGTCCGGCTGGAAAAGGCGCCGAAGATTGCAGTGTATGTTCCCCCCAATTTCAAGCCATGGGATGATGCTGTGACCCTCGCCCTGGAGTACGCAGAAATCCCTTATACAAAGATCTGGGATGAGGAGGTCCTTTCGGGAAAGCTCTCGGAATACGACTGGCTCCACCTTCACCACGAAGACTTCACCGGCCAGTACGGGAAATTCTATTCGAACTACCGGAATGCCCAATGGTACGTTCAACAGCAGGTGCTCTATGAACGCGAGGCAAAGCGCCTGGGCTATCGAAAAGTCTCCGATGAGAAGAAAGCCGTTGCTCTGGCAATACGCGACTTCATCGGCCAGGGCGGATTCATGTTTGCCATGTGCTCCGCGACAGACAGTTACGACATCGCCCTTGCAGCGGGGGGTGTCGATATCTGTGATGTCATGTTTGATGGCGATCCGCCGGATCGGGATGCACAAGGAAAACTGAACTTTGCGCAGTCGCTGGCGTTCGAGAATTTCACTCTGGACATGAACCCGCTGCGCTATGAATACTCCGACATCGACATTCCTCCGAGCGATCCTCCCGCGATCAGGGATCCTGAGACGGATTATTTCACGCTCTTTGAATTTTCGGCCAAATATGATCCGGTGCCGACAATGCTTACCCAGGATCACGTGAATATCGTGCGAGGATTCATGGGACAAACGACAGCATTTCGGAAGAAATTGATCAAACGTACTGTTGTGGTCCTTGCGGAGAGGGAAGGGACAGAAGAGGTGAGGTACCTGCACGGGAATTTTGGGCGCGGGACATTCACATGGTACGCGGGGCATGACCCGGAAGATTACCAACATCAGGTTGGAGATCCGCCTACCGACCTCAATCTCCATAAGAACTCACCCGGCTACAGGCTGATCCTCAATAATGTCCTCTTTCCCGCCGCGAAGAAAAAGCAGCAGAAGACGTAGTTGCCTCACCGTCGGGGGGAAACTCCCGACAACACCCGCCTGCCAATCTCACATTCGCCGCACCGCCCCTTCGTGCAATAATACCGATAAAGCTGAATCGATCCCTGTTGCAAAGGAAGGGTGCCGAGCGCTTTCTTCCCATAGAAAAGCTCCCGGTTCATTACCCTTGTGCTGCTGTTCTCACTGAGAACCGGAAAAGTCCTGCGCAGTGCAAGCACTCCCTCTCTTACCTGTACATCTGTGAATACCCGTGCGTAGAGGAGCGAAAGAGGAAAGAATGTGTTGACAAGTATATCATTGATTCGTGAGATTCCGAGCGCACGAATCGGCCTCTTCGTTGCCCTGTCGAAATGATAATGGTTGACCCAGAATTCATCCGAATCGATGAGGAGAAGCTGTTGAAGGTCCCGGATGATCTCCTCTGCAGGGGCGGGGCTTTTCATACGCCCGATTGCCCGTCGGAACATTTCATGAGTGAGGATATTTCGAATAATTCCCGGGGCGGCAGACATGCGAAGGGTAGGAAAGTTGTGCGGCCGGGTGGGTGAAAACTGCCATTCGGCAGGATGAATGTGCTTGATAGAAGGATCCTTCCGGAACTGTTTCCATCCCCGGGATAATGACCTCACGTAGATTCGGGATGCTTTCTCGTTCAAGGACCGCGCTGTCGGCAGCAGGCCGCTGATTCCAAACAGGAGACTTGTGAGTGCCAGGTGATTGTTCTGAAGTCCGCGTGACCGAACGAAGTTCAAAGAAACAGCCTTTGCAAGGCGGACGAATGGAATCCGATTCCGGCTGTAACCAAGTCCCTCCATGATTCCCTCATACAGAACCTGTTCCCACAAACGTCTGTCAGCGAGAACGCCGCGCGAGAGTTCGGGGTATGGGGCCGGAATCTCTTCCGGGAATCCCTCCTCCCTTGGACTGCCGTAATTCCGCAAGGGTTCTGCCAGCTTGTGTGTCGATTCTGCCACAAGCTCTCTCAATCGTTCCTGCAATCGCAGGATCCGCAGTTCCAGTCTCTCGATATCCATCCTGTGAAGCCAGAGTTGGATCTCTTTCTGCGGAACGCTTCTGTTCATTCCAAAACATGCAAGGGAGGCCGCCGTGCGCTCGTCTTGAAGGAAAGAATCCCAGAGCGTATTGACCGGAGCGGAGAGATAGGGAAGAAGAACAAGAAGCGGAACAGTACGGCGGCTCTTTGTTATGGCGGACCTGTGCCGGCGTGAGCCATTGAGGACGATGTGGAGGATCACGCGGTTATAGGAGGGCCTCAGGTGATGATCGTGTTGAGTCCATCCGACGGAATCCTGATGAAACTCAACGTCGCCGGCAAACGTGGTCGGGCCTATCTTGATGACGGCATCACGTACATCGGGTCCGGCGCCGTCGACAAGCTTGCCCGGAGCGAGAATGGTAACAGCGCGGCCGTCGGTTGTCCGCAGCTCGGACGATCGAAAGAGGCCGCGGGTCCAGACATATCTGAGAAATCGTTCGTGAATTGGAAATCCCCCCACAGGAATGAAGTCCCGTAAAAGGCACGGGATCCTCAAAATGGCATTAGCTCGCTGCACATCGCTCGCTAGCCATTTTGGGAATTGCAGATTGAAGATTGCTTGTCCGCCGGAGTTCGTTTCTTGAACGAAGGCGGAAAGATCGAAAAAGGCCCCCGGAGCCCGAAAATCACAAATCATAAATCGTAGATCGAAAATCGGCAATCGCAAATGACTCTAAATCGTTCCCCGATAGTTGTTTATCTCATTGTTTATCCTGAGTGCCTCGGAACGGGCTGCGGCGGCAAAATCTTCCCCTTTGGAAGCATAAAGAACCGCTCTGCCCACATTGACCAGAGCTGACAGTCCCTCTTTGTCGCACCCGTATTTGATCGATTGCCTCAAATCTCCTCCCTGTTTCCCAATCCCCGGAATCAAGATCGGCATTTCGGGAACCATGGATCGAATCTCCTTCAGCTCGCGAGGGTGTGTCGCTCCAACGACAAGGCCGATGTTCTTTCTTGTATTCCACTTCTTCGCAGTCTGAACGACCTTCTTGTACAACGGAGTTGAACCGACCTTAAGCCGTTGAAAATCCTTCGAACCCGGATTTGAAGTCAGTGCAAGCACAAAGACCCCGCGGTCCTCCTCCCGCAAGAAGGGCTCAATTGAATCGGCGCCCATATAAGGATTCGCAGTGATCGCGCTGAAATTGAGGTCACGAAACAACGCCCTGGCATATTGCTCGCTGGTATTCCCAATGTCTGCCCGCTTTCCGTCTCCGATCGTCACGATGCCGGAAGGAACCGTGGCCATCGTCTCATGAAGCACATCCCAGCCGTTTTTCCCGAGTGCTTCATAGAACGCCAGATTCATCTTGTACGCGCAAACGAGGTCGTGGGTGGCCGCTATGATCTCTTTGTTAAACTGAAGAACTGATTGGGGGGTTGACCCCAGGTGGAGGGGGAGAAGCGAGGGGTCAGTATCCAGACCGACGCAGAGGAGAGACTGCTGCTTTTTCTGAATACTCTGCAGATGCTCAAGGAAATTCATGACCGAAAGTTTTTCCACATCATCGACTCAACGGGCTTGATCCCCCGCTTGTTGTATTTGGCGGTTTTCTTGCTGGAATAAGGGATTTCGACCTCTCCGGAGATTTCGAAGTAGATCAATTGCCCGATGGGCATTCCAGCGTAAATTCGCACCGGCTGTCGCACGGAGATTTCCAGCGTCCAGGTATTGCAGAAACCGACGTCTCCCTTTCCTGCAGTCGCATGAATATCTATACCGAGCCGTCCGATGCTGCTCTTTCCCTCCAGAAACGGAACATGTTTGTGTGTTTCAGTGTATTCCTTTGTCACTCCGAGATAGAGCTTGCTCGGTACCAGAATGAGGCCTTCCTGCGGGATCCTGAAATAGTGCACACTGTTGTGCTTCTTGGAATCCAATATCTCTTCGTCGTACATGGCAAGCCATTCGCCCAGATGAACGTCGTAACTGTTGGAACCGAGCTGCTTTCGGTTGAAGGGCTTAACAACGATGTTGCCCTGTTTCATCTCGCGAAGGATTTGTTTGTCCGATAAAATCATCATGTTCCTCATTGTGATGGAGCGGAAATGTACGAAGAATTTGCGGCAAAGCAACTATGAGGGTTTAAAAAAACCTAAAGAAACGCGTACACAATTTCGCCGATCAGCATGAGCAGCACAAGCAGGGCCACGGCGAAGAACTTCCAATCGCGCTCCAGCATGAAAGCGACAACAGTCGCCGTCACGCGGAGAAAGGGAGTAAGCATCAGAAGGAGAAGTCCCGTAACCATGAGGTTGGACGCCGCGGTGGAATCGGGCCGAAAGGCTAAAAGAAGAAGTCCCGTTACCATGCAGAACGAGCTCACAACGATTCCTCCGCGGAGGATTCGTGAAATCCATCGTTCGGCACGATGAGTATTGGTGGACGCGGTCATGTCAACGAGTGAAGAGTTGAAATGCAACGAAGAGCAGGACTCCGATAAAGATCCATGTCAACACGCGAGTCCTGATCTTACTGCTGAGCCAAACACCGATAAATGATCCGGTCAGAACTCCGAGAATGGCCGATGAGGTGACGCCGGGATTGACATAACCGTGAGCAAAATAGATGAACGCGCTCGCTGCAGCGGTCACGCCGATCATGAAGTTACTCGTGGCCGCAGCGGCCTTGAGGGGGATTCGGCTCAGGAGATTCATGGCAGGTACCTTGAAGATGCCTCCGCCAACGCCAAGGAGCCCGGAAATATTTCCGGCAAGCAGCGAGACGGCCATCACCGCGGGCAAGTGCTGGACGGTGTATTCCATTGTGTTGCCGGTTATTTCATCAACATAAGTCCCTGAAATGGCTCCTTTCGCGGCTGAAGGAGCGCTTGAGTGAAAACGGCTCCGCCATCCCATGAATGCGGCGACAACGACCAGGAGAATGCCGAAAATCCGGGTAAGAATCTCGCCGCTGAGAAGCGTTGCCGTGAATCCCCCCGCAATCGCCCCCGCAACGGTGGTTGTCTCGAGCACCATCCCGAGCTTGATGTTCACGGTCTTGCGCTGAATATTCATCGCCGCCCCGGCGGTCGACGTGGCTATGACGGCCGTAATGCTCGTCGCAATGGCCTGATGCATGGGAAGCCCCATCACGAGAGTCAGGAAGGGAATGAGAATGATCCCTCCGCCGAGCCCGAGAAGCGCGCCCAGTGTTCCGGCAAACAATCCGCCGGCAAAAAGAAGGAAAAACGAAGAAATGTCCACAGGAATGAAAGGAATGACGTTCGCCAGAATACCGAAAAGTAAAGCGACAAGCAACGAGAAGACGGAGACGCAGAAATGTTACACTAGGAGCGCCTCAAAGTAAGCAGTGCGACTTCGGGTTTCACCATTCTGATCGGAACTCCAACCATCCCCACCCCGACGTTCACATAGAGATGAGCACTATCCTGACTGTAGAGTCCCATGGCGTACTTATGGATGAGATGAACAGGATTAAGATTGAGTGGGCCAAGCCTGAATCCAACCTGTCCTCCATGCGTGTGTCCCGCCAGCGTAAGGTCCATTCCTGCCGACCGGGTGTGATCCCACTCGTCCGGACGATGGGTGAGGGCGATCTTGAATGAATCGGGGTCAACGTCATCAAGGGCCTTGTTCCAGTCGGCAAAATTTGCCTGACCGCGCCCGGCATCATCAATTCCAACAATAGATATCCTCTCGCCGTTGACGGCGAGTCGCACATTGGAATTGTTCAGCATGATGATTCCGCGCTGTTCGACCGCCGACGAAACCTTCCGCGCCGTTGCAAAGTGATCGTGGTTTCCCAGGCACCCGAATATGCCGTATTCTGCCTTCAACATCTGAACAGCTTTGAACAACGGCTCAATTTGTGAATCGGAGGAGTCGACAAAATCGCCCGTGATTGTGATAGCGTTGGCTTCGAGGGAATTCACAATTTCGAAAATCTCCCTCATATCTCCCTCGGTCATGTAAATTCCGGAATGGATGTCGCTGACCTGGGCGATCGTAAATCCGTCCAGCCCGGATGGGAGATTGTCATACGTGAGGGAAAGTCTGTTGATCTGGTAGTCGCGGGCTGTTCGAACGGACGCGATAATCGGTACTGCTCCGATTACCGACGCGGCCGAAAGACCTCCGAGCCTGAGGAACCTGCGTCTCCCCGGATCGGGAACTGGTTTGGCCGGCGGCGCAGAGGCGGTTTCGCGGGACGAAATCAACAGAATGAGGCGGTTACCGGACCATCGAACAAGTCGCACGACGTCGAAAGCGGTGACGAGGAGGAACGCGAGGACAACCATCCCGAAAAACCATCCCATCGGATAAATGAGAAAGACCTGGACAACTGTTTGATCGTAGACAGAAGTGCCCCGTACAACCATCTGTGCAAAAAAAAGAATATTGACGATGAGAATAATCCAGCGAGCCTGTCGACGCCGTGATCCCTGCTCCGGTTCGGCGTACACATTGGCAGTCCATCGACGGAACACCCTGTACAGGCGGTACTGCATGGAGCCGAAGAGCACGGCGATAACAGTGGAAAACAGAGCAAAGAGCAGTAGTTGATTCATTACCTTTTCAATGATTATGTCTTCTGTGGAACAACGAGAATGGGCTTTTTGTCGCGCCGGTGTACGGGATCTCTAATATTCTTTCCGATTTGCCCAGAAATTCATGAGAAGTCCCGACATCATCATGTTGGCGACAAGCGCCGAACCCCCGTAGCTGAGGAATGGAAGCGGAATACCCACAACCGGCATGAGCCCCATCGACATGCCGATGTTGATCAGGACGTGCGTCGCAAGGACCGCGACAATCCCTATCGCGGCGATGCTGCTGAACTTGTTCTTGGAAGCCGAAGCGACTTTGATCCCGTGCATGAGAAGGACTCCAAACAGAATAAGGACGATCGATGCCCCGAAGAATCCGAATTCCTCACCGGGTACACAAAAGATGAAGTCCGTCCACTGTTCCGGGATGAAATTGAGCTGCGTTTGAGTCCCCTGCAGGTAGCCCTTGCCGAACAGCCCCCCGGAGCCGATGGCAACTTTCGCCTGAAGCACGTTGTATCCCGATCCGAGCGGGTCGGCCTCGGGATTCAGAAATGTCATGATCCTTTTCTGCTGGTATGAGGGTAATCTTTCATAAACAAATTGGACAGAGACCCCGACTGCGAGTGTCAGGGCGAAGGCAACGGCTGCAATGAAACGGTTTCTTCGGCTGACGTACAGGAGTGCCGCGCTGGCAATGACACTGATGATGAAGAAAGAGGTTCCGAAGAGCGCTCCGGCGGCGACAATCACGGGAGAGAGAATCGCAGCAAGCACAAAATTATCGACCCCGGCCCAATAGAGAATGGGAAGCAGCATGGCGAAGAACACAATTGAGGTCCCAAGGTCCGGTTGCGCAAGGACGAAACCCATCGGGATCACAATGATGGCGATGGCCGCAATCAAATGCTTCGGATCGGAGATGATTGTCGTGGTGCGGGAAAGGAATGCTGCGAGTGCGAGCAGCGACGCGACTTTTGCAAACTCGGAGGGCTGGCCGCCAAGATCTTTCGCGAGACTGAACCAGCTTCGGGAGCCCGACACGGTCTTTCCGACAACCAGGAGAACAAGGAGCACGAGGAGAAGGACTAGGTAACTCGGACCGACAAGACGATAAATGGTCTTGAGAGGGAGAATTGCCGTGACGATCATTGCCACGAATCCTATGGCGGCCCAACTCAGCTGTCGTTGAAAAATGGAAGCTGCTCCGGCGTCGTAGGTCGCGCTGTAGACGGAGATCAGCCCGATTCCCGCGAGAGCGAGCGTCACAAGGAACGTCTTGAAGTCGAAATATTCTTTGAAATATTCGAACATGGTTATTACTGAACCGCTGTTATGACTGTTGTCGAGTCAACTTTTGGCTTTGGGGCGATCTTGGGCTTGTACTGATACCGCTGAATACTTCCGAGGAGATATTTTTCCATGACCAGACCGGCAATGGGAGCCGCTTTGGAGCCGCCGTACCCGGCATTCTCCACCATGACCGCGACCGCTATTTTCGGATCGTCGAACGGAGCAAAACCGACGAACCACGAGTGATCATCGCCGTGCGGGTTCTCGGCAGTTCCTGTCTTTCCGGCAACAACAATATTGGGAATGCGGGCTGCTCCGCCGGTTCCGCCGGGTTCATTGACAGAACGCCTCATTCCCTCCCTGATCAGTGCAATGACGCGGGGTGAGAGGCCAACAGACCGCGTTCGATGTTGAAGCTCCTCCACCCGATTTGTGAACTTGTTTCGAATGAACTGAACGGCATGAGGCTGGTGCAATATGCCGCCGTTGGCGAGCGCAAGTTCATAGACAGCCATCTGAAGAGGCGAGACACCGAGTTCTCCCTGGCCGATGGCCAGGCTTACGAGATATCCCTGAGTCCATTTCCCTTTGCCGTACACGCGGTCGAAATAGTCCGCCGAAGGCACGAGCCCCATCGTTTCTTCTCCAATATCGGCGCCGGTTGATTGGCCAAAGCCGAACCTGTGCGCATACTCGGCCCACTTCTCAAGCCCCACCTTGTGTATCAATTGGTAGAAGAAAACGTTACACGATCTTTGAATTGCCTCGACGACATTGGTCGAGCCATGGACATGGAGGTCCTTGAACGTCCTGTTTCCGAATCGGTACGCACCGTGGCATACAATCCGATATTTTTCGTCGATAATTCCCTCCTCCAATGCGGCGGCGGCAAGCACCATCTTGAACGTCGATCCGGGAGGATAGCGTGTCATCGAGGCGCGATTGAACATTGGTTTTGTCGTGTCGTTGTTGAGTCTGGCCCACTCCTCGGCCGGAGTAACCCCGCTGAAAATCGACGGATCGAAGTCGGGCTTGCTCACCAGGGCCAGGATTGCACCGTTGGAGGGGTCGAGCGCCACAAGTGAACCGCGATAGTTTGCCATGAGAGATTCAGCTACCACCTGCGTTCCCGCATCGAGGCCAAGGATCAGGTCAAAGCCCTCCTTTGGGACCACATCGTTCTGTCCGCCTTCAAAGGGGCCCAGAATCTTGCCCCGGGCATTGACTGCGATGAACTCGTATCCTTTCTGACCGCGAAGCATCGTCTCGTAGCTCGATTCGAGTCCGGCGAATCCGATAAGATCGCCGAGACGATAGTATTCTCCCATGCGTGCCAGCTGCACGTCGGAGATTTCTTTGCAGTATCCGAGCAAATGGGAAGCGTACGCCCCTGAAGGATAATATCGTTTCGACTCAACCTGATAGGTAACGCCCGGAAGCCGATAGATTGCCTCTTCGATTGCAGAAAGTGTCTTGAAATCGATATCTCGTTTCACTCTTGTCGGAGAGAATCGCGAATACATTCGTCCGCGTTCGATTCGTTCCTCAATGCTTTCCTGATCCATCTGAAGAAGGGATGAGAGGAGAGGAAGATTCCGGCGGTCGAACTCTGCCGGGGTTATCATAAGAGTGTATGAGGGTCCGACGTCGACGAGAAGACTGCCGTTCCGGTCGAAGACATATCCCCTGATGGGTTCCTTGACGATCGAGCGAAGGCTGTTTTCTGTCGATTTCCTCCCCAGTTCCACATTATAGAAGAGCTGGAGCTGGTAAAGGCGAAAAAGGAGAATCCCCACGATTCCCAGAACAATAATGCGAAGAACCCTTTGCTGTTGAAGGGATCCGATCTCTTCCTGATTGCGGATGATCGTACTCATGTGGCGAGCCGGCGTGAGAAGGCGAACATGGGCAATGCGCTGATCGCGATGGTATACGCTGTTGTGGCAAGCGTGTACTGCATTGTTGCCAGCGCAGGTGAAGCGTCGCTTCCCTGAAAGAAGATCATGAAATATGGGATATTATGCCCAAGCGAACACAGGCCGACAACAAGGAGAAAACGGTATGTTCCCAGTGTCTGGTCGGTCTTGTTTTCGTTGTAGAAGTAACCCGCAAGGAATCCGGCGATGGTTTTTGAAAGCGCAGCAAGACCGAACAATTGTATGGAAACGAGATCCTGGAGCAGGCCAACAAGGAACCCTGCTATTGTGGCCTCGATCTGTCCCCGGCGCAAGGCCGCGTACACAACCCAAATGAGCAGCAGGTCCGGAACCATTCCGCCCAGTGAAAGCAGGGGAACGAACGCGGTCTGCAGCAGAAGCAGGCCCAACACAATCAGGATTGACCGGAAATGACGTTCCATGTTCGGATCAGGGGTTAAGCATCTGAATAACTCTGGTTTCAAGGTCCACCCTCTCGCTGTCGGGCACGGCAGTGAGTACAAAGACCTGCTCAAGACGGACAAAGTCCACGCTGGGCGTGACAACAACTTCGCGAAAGAGAGACCCCGCCTCCTCACGGACGCTCGATATGATTCCGATTCGGATGTCCGGAGGATACGTATTGCTGTAATCAGACGTGACAAGCACGTCGCCCGCTTTCACATCAAGTGTTTTGGCAATGTTCTTCAGGATCAACTTCTGCCCGTCCCACGCGAGAATCCCGTCCACGCGGCTCCGTTGAACTTTTGCACTTGCCCGAAAGTCCGTGTTCCAGAGGATATTGGCGATCGAATAGTTTTCGCTCGTGGCGATCACTACGCCGACGAGACCCAGCTCGCTCAGTACTGGCATCGAGGGCTGGATGCCGTCTGCAGTTCCCGCATCAAGCGTGAGAGAGTTACGGAGCAGAGTGAGATTCTTGCTGACGACATTCGCGGCAACCAGCGGCATGTCCGAGTCGGCTTTGAGGCCCAGGAGAGAGCGGAGGCGCATGTTCTCAAGCTTCGCCTCGCGAAGCCTGCTCGCCTCGTCGGCAAGCTCGACGTTCACGCGACGGAGGGCCTCATTCTCACCCTTGAGCTGAAAGTACCGCGGGATGAAGGAGAGTTGATTCTGAACGACACCCATCGCAACGGTCGCGAAGGTGCGGATTTGTTTTACCTGCGGTCTGTCGTTCAGCGAGAGCAGGATGAAGGAGAGTACAACCAGCCCGGCGAGGAGGACATATTCCCGAAACTGGAGAAAGAGATTGTAGAGGCGTTCAAGCATGGGAGGAACATCGAGTCAGCATCATCAGGTCGGGCAGGGCCCGCCCGGTCCGACTAGTAACGCTTGCTCTTGATGAGCACTTTTGAGTATTGATCCAGGCTCTCGAGGACTTTTCCCGTTCCCCGCACGACCGCCGTCAACGGATCCTCCGAAACGTGAACCGGGAGATTGGTCTCGAGTCTCAGACGCTCGTCGAGGTTCTTGAGCAGCGCGCCGCCACCGCTGAGCATGATACCGCGGTCGAGAATATCGGCAGAAAGTTCCGGCGGCGTTCGTTCCAGAGTCATTTTTACCGCCTCAACAATTTGCGCAATGGGTTCATTCAAGGCTTCGCGAATCTCCACGGAGCTGACTTCCGTCGTTTTCGGAACGCCGTTCACAAGGTCCCGACCCTTCACCTGTATCGTGATCTCTTCTTTCAGCGGCATCGCAGACCCAACTTCACACTTGATTGCCTCAGCAGTGCGCTCACCGATGAGGATGTTGTGGTTGCGCTTGAAGAACTGGATAATGGCATTGTTCATTTCGTCGCCGGCGACACGAATGGACTCTTCGTTGACAATACCCGAAAGCGCAATGACCGCGATCTCCGTGGTGCCTCCCCCTATATCGACAACCATATTCCCAACGGGGGCATCGACATCGAGTCCGACGCCGATTGCGGCGGCCATCGGTTCGGCAAGAAGGTGAACTTCCTTTGCACCGGCATGTTCCGCGGAATCGCGCACGGCGCGCTTCTCGACTTCCGTAATGCCGGATGGAACCGACACGACAATTCGCCGCGCCGGAACCCATGCCGAGTTGATCTTCTTGATGAATTCGCGCAGCATTCCTTCCGCAATTTCGAAATCGGCGATAACCCCGTCTCTCATCGGGCGAATCGTCCGGATGTCGCGGTGCGTACGGCCCAGCATCTCGCGCGCCTCGTTACCGATCGCAATGATCTTCTTTGTGTTGCGATCGAACGCGACGATCGAGGGTTCGTTGAGAACGATCCCTTTACCTTTCATCCATATGACCGTGTTGGCTGTGCCAAGGTCAATGGCAATGTCGGCGGAGAAGAGAGAGAAGAGACTCATAAGGAGTCTGAATGTACTAAAAGAAAGAATAACATTTAGTGCCTGAAATGCCGAATACCGGTGAATACCATCGCGATGCCGTGTTCGTCGGCCGCCCTGATCACTTCTTCATCCCGCACAGAGCCGCCCGGCTGGATGGCTGCGGTGGCCCCCACTTTGATGCATTCCAAAAGACCGTCTGCAAAGGGGAAAAATGCGTCGGAAGCCACTGCACTCCCGCGCAGATCAAGACCCGCATCGGCCGCTTTCATGGCCGCAATTCGGGCCGAATCTACTCTCGACATCTGGCCGGCTCCTATTCCGAGCGTCCGGTCCGAGAGCGCGTAGACGATGGCGTTGGACTTGACGTGCTTGGCTATCCGCCAGGCGAAGAACAGCGACTCAAGTTCGGACTTTGTGGGCTCACGCTTTGTGACGGCTTTCACGTCGGCGGCGGAAAGGCGGTCTGTGTCCGTCTCCTGAACAAGATAGCCTCCAAAAACCGGGCGTATATCCAAACTCCGGCTGCCCCGCGCGGCCTTGAGTTTCAGGAGCCTGCGGTCCTTTTTCTTCTTGAGAGCGGCAAAAGCCGCATCGGAGAAATCCGGAGCAATGATCACCTCAAGGAAAATGGCATTCAACAATTCGGCTGCACTCTCGTCGACGGGCTGATTGAAGGCAACGATTCCGCCGAAAGCGGACTTGCTGTCCGTGGCGAG
>Ga0209002_10001393_pt1 | contig 19541 bp, 18 predicted proteins | sample Rifsed16ft2_FD_184010 | JGI IMG/M metagenome (GOLD analysis project Ga0209002, IMG submission 184010) | Soil microbial communities from Rifle, Colorado, USA - sediment 16ft 2 (version 2) | ecosystem: Environmental > Terrestrial > Deep subsurface > Rock core/Sediment | place: Rifle, Colorado... | reverse complement strand
GAGAAGGTGTTCGGTGCCGCGTTCATCCAAGAGAAGATCGATGCTTCTCGGCGGAAGCCCTCACCGAACAGCCGCGGCGACTCATCGTAGTCACTGGCGTAGGGCATCCTCCAGAGCCACCGCCGCATCGGTTCCCGGATCCCGGTACTTGACGATCACGGCCGCATAGAGGTGGAGATTCTCTCGGGCGGCAAAGCTTCCCCGCGCCGGCCGGCTGCCGGGAACCACCACCGCTCCTCGCGGTATGGTTAGAGGTGCTTCCCCGCTTGCTCGCAACGTCGTTTCATTGACGAGATCGTAGACCGGTGTGCCGCGGGTAAGAATGGTGCCGGGGGCGAGGACGGCTTCCTTCTTGACGATCGTTCCCTCGTACACACCGCAGTTGCCTCCCACCAGAACCTGGTCTTCGATGATCACCGGCATCGCTCCCACCGGCTCCAATACGCCACCGATTTGAGCACCCGCGGAAAGGTGGACCCGCTTGCCAATCTGAGCGCAGGAGCCCACCAAAGCGTTCGAGTCGATCAGGGTGCCCTCATCCACATAGGCGCCGACGTTGACGAACATGGGCGGCATGCATACCACGCCGCGACCGATGAAGGAGCCGTCCCGGATGGACGAACCGCCGGGAACCACCCGCACCTGGTCTTCCAGCTCCAAGCCCCGAGGGGGAAACGTGTGTTTGTCGAAGAAACGCAGGGGGGGCTGCATCATGGAGAAGTCGGCGATGCGTCCCAGACGAAATCCCAGAAGGATGCCCTTCTTCACCCAAGCATTCACTACCCAGCCGTGGGCAGATGGCTGGGCGGCCCGAATCTCTCCCCGCGAGAGCTTTTCCCGGAGCTCCCGGAACCGATCCTCGGCGTCCGCTGGAAGCCGATCGCTCGGTAGCTGGTAGAGCTCTTCGATCGCCTGCCTTAGCCCCGCCTCGCCCATTGGAAACCGGCGCTCCCTTTGCTAGCCACGATCTCGCGTGAGCTCCTCGACCAGCTCCAGATGGGCCAATTGCTCGCGCAGACGCAGGCGATTCTCCCCGCTCAGGGGCGTCAGTGGAAGTCGGTAGTTCTCTGCGATGAGACCCATCATGGCCAGCGCGGCCTTGACCGGGACGGGATTGGTCTCGAAGAAGTTGGCGTTCATCAGGCCCAGGAGTCGGAAATGAATCTCCCGGGCGACGGCCAGTCTTCCCGCCAGCCCCTCTCGCACCATCTGGCTCATCAGCATGGGTACTTCGTTCGCGACGACCGAGATCACCCCATTGCCGCCCAAAGCGAGAATCGGCAGTGCCAGGTGGTCCTCCCCCGACAACACGCTGAAACCGGCGGGCCGACCGTCCAGGATCTCCATCACTTGCAGGAGATTCCCCGAGGCTTCCTTGATCCCGCGGATGTTTCCGTGCTCGGCCAGACGCATCACGGTAGGGGGAAGAAGGTTGGAGCCGGTACGAGAAGGCACGTTGTAGAGGATAACGGGGATCTCCACCGCATCGGCCAGCTCGGAGAAGTGACGATACAACCCTTCCTGGGGCGGCTTGTTGTAGTAAGGCACCACCGAGAGGATTCCGTCCACTCCCAGAGAGCCCACCGCCCGGGCTTGGGCCACCACCTTCTCGGTGCAGTTGCCCCCCACTCCCGCCACCACCATCACCCGGCCATCGGCGCGTTCTCTCACCCGTTGGATGACACGCAGCTGCTCCTCACTACTGAGTGTGGCGCTCTCTCCGGTGGTCCCACAGGGAACGATGCCCTCGACACCTCCCTCCACCTGGAGATCCACGAGTCTAGCGAGCGCTTCCTCGTCAATGGATCCGTCCGCGGTAAACGGCGTCACCAGAGCGGTGAGAGTTCCGTGCCACGGCTCATTCATGAATCACTCTCCGTCAATACCTCGGAGAACTCGAACACGCCCCTCTTACCCTGAACCCATTCGGCCGCGAACAGCGCCCCGCGCGCGAAGCCCTCCCGGTTGCGCGCGGTGTGCACGAGCTCCACGCTATCGGTGGCGCTGTCGAAACCCACGCCGTGTCGGCCGAAGGCTGCTCCCGCCCGTAGCGACGCGACGTGAAGCGCTTCGGGTGGTATCTTCCCCACCGGGTTTCCGACCTGCATGCGAGACTTTCGTCGCGTGCGCGCCAGCAGCCGTTCCGCCAATTGGAGGGCGGTTCCACTGGGAGCATCGACTTTGTCACGATGGTGGTGCTCCAAGACGTAGGGATCGTAGGCGGGGAAGCGGTCGAATAGGCGGGCGGCATAGTCGGCCAGTTTCAAGAAGAGATTCGCCCCAATCGAAAAATTCGCTCCATAGACGAGAGCCGTTTGGTGGGTCTCGATCCATCGCCGCGCTTCTCCGAGGCCATCGTACCACCCGGTCGTTCCCACCACCATCGGTACCCCCGCCTCGGCCACTCGACGGATGTTGGGTAGCACCGCCTCGGGCTGGCTGAAGTCGATGACCGCCTCTACGCCGGAGAGCGCCTCCCGACTGAGAGCGGCGCCGCCTGCGTTCTCTGGAAGGTCGATGGCGAACTGGACCCGATGCCCCTCCGCCCGCGCCAGCCTCTCTATTTCCTGGCCCATGCGGCCGCGCCCCACCAGTGCCAGGATCAAGTCACGATCTCCGTGTCCACCGACTCGAAGACCTCCGGCCTATCGACCCCCGAAAAGAACTCGGCGTGAAGGCGCTTGACGGCGTGGTCGGCGTCATCCTGGCGAACCACGAAGGATAAGTTCATCTCCGAAGCACCCTGGGAGATCATCCGCACGTTGATGTCCCCCAGCGCCGTGAAGGCTCGAGCGGCGATGCCAGGAGTGGAGCGGATCTCCTCTCCCACCAGACAGACGATGGCACAATCGTTCTGCACCGTCACCTCGGAGAAGGCGGACAGCGCCTCCACCACCTCGCTCAGCTTCTCGGTCGAGTCCACCGTCAGGGAAACACTGACCTCGGAGGTCGACACCAGATCGACCGGGACCTCCAGCCGATCGAAGACCTCGAACATCGACTTTAGGAAGCCGTGAGCCATCAGCATGCGGTGGGACTTGACGTCGATGACGGTGATCCCCTTCTTGGCGGCAATCGACTTCACCCCCACCCCTGTCTTCCGGCATCGCGGAGCGACGGTCGTCCCGCTGGCGTGGGGCCGGCGTGAGTTCAAGATGCGAACCGGGATGTTCTTGGAAACGGCCGGCTCGATGGTGGAGGGGTGAAGTACCCGGGCCCCGAAGTATGCAAGCTCCGCCGCCTCGGCGAAGGAAAGCTCTCGGATCGTCTTGCCCTCCGGTACCAGTCGATTGTCGGCGGTGAGCATCCCGTCCACGTCGGTCCAGATCTGGATCTCTTCTGCCTGGAGCGCCGCCCCCAGTAGCGAAGCCGAATAGTCAGATCCTCCTCGACCGAGGGTGGTCGGCTCGCCCTCGCGGGTGGCACCCACGAAACCCTCGATGACGGGAATCCTACCTTGTTCGACGAGCGGGGCTATCTTCACCCGGCAGCGCTCTGGCAAACTCTCACCATCGGGCCGCGCCTTACCGAAACGGGAGTCGGTGAGCATCACTTCGCGAGCGTCGACATGAACCGCGTCGAGACCCCGGGCCCGCGCCGCTGCCGTCAACAGGCTGACCGAGAGCCGTTCCCCATAGCTCACCATGGCGTCTTGGATGCGAGGAGTCAGCTCGCGCAGCAGCACCACTCCGCGAGTGAAGTTCCCGAGCTCTTCGGCGTAATGGGCGATGGTCTCCGCCAAGTCGCGCTCGGCGGCTTTCTGCAATCCCAGGTCGAATAGGATCCAACGGTGCCGACTTACCAGCTCGGAGAGTATCTCCTGGGCGGCCCGCGTGTCACCGGAAAGCGCGGTCTGCCCCATGCGAAGGAGCGCGTTCGTCGCGCCGGCGACGGCGGACGCCACCACCAGGGGACGCCGATCCTTCTGCTCTTCGACGATCTCGACCGCCCGCCGCATGGCCGGACCGTCCTCGACCGAGGTCCCGCCAAACTTCATGACGATCATCGAGGGCTCCTGAGGAAACCTCGCTCGAAAGCCAGCTCCGCATTGAGAATCGAGCCACCCGCCGCCCCTCGAATGGTATTGTGACCCAGCAAGCACATCTTGAATCCGAGGACCGGGCAGGGCCGGAGTCGTCCGATCAGTGTGGCCATGGCCTTTTCCCGGTACAGATCCAGCATGGGTTGGGGCCGATCCGGACCGTCCAGCAGCAAGAGGGGATGGCACGGAGCGGTGGGAAGCTCACGCTCCTGAGGCTCGCCCCGGAAGGATGTCAAGACGTCTCGGATCTCGTCCAGACGCGCCGGTCGGATGGTCTCAAAGGAGACCGACTCGCTGTGGCCATCGAAAACCGGAACGCGATTGACTTGCGCCGAGACCACCAGCTCGGCTGGCGTTACCGCACCGTCCAGAAGCCTGCCAAGAATCTTCCGGGTCTCCGCCTCCATCTTTTCCTCTTCGCCGGCGATGAAAGGGATCACGTTGCCGAGGATGTCCATGGAGGGCAGTCCCGGATAGCCGGCACCGGAGATGGCTTGCAGAGTGACCACCGATACCTTTCGCAGTCCGAAGGCGCGCTCCAGCGGTGCCAGTGCCATGGCCAGCACGGTGGTGGAGCAGTTGGCGTTGGTGACGATGAAACCGGAATCCGGTAAGCCACGGGATGCCTTCTGCCTCGGGATGAGGTTCAGGTGATCGGGATTGATCTCGGGAATTACGAGCGGAACGTCCGGCTCGAGTCGATAGCTCCTGGCATTGCTGAAGACCGGCACACCGGCTCGCGCCCAGGCCAACTCCACCTCCGGAGCGACGTCGGCGCTGAGCGCAGAGAACGCCAGATCGATTCCCTCCGCCGGATCCATCCCATGCACCTGCTGGCCGGCGAGGGCCTCCGGGAGGAGCGAGGGCAGGCGCCAGCCGCACGCCTCCCGGTAGGTCTTGCCCGCCGAACGCTCGGAAGCCGAGAGTCGAACCACCTCGAACCAGGGATGGTCGGCGAGGTGCTCCACAAACCTCTGTCCCACCGCGCCGGTGGCTCCCAGGATGGCGGCCTTGAGTCGCGCCCGCTTAGCCATCAGGATGCTCGCCGCAGGAGGGCGCCTGCCGCTTGATGATAGAGGTCCACGGCGCGGAGCGCCTCTTGCTTTTCGATTTTCTCTTGCGCGGTATGTGCATCGTGAATGGATCCGGGCCCGAAGAGCAGCGGTCTTCCGAGCTCGGTGAGAGCAGGGATGTCCGTGCCGAAGGCCATGGGAGCCACCTCGAATCCCGGTAGGGTCTCGCACCTGACGGCATCGTTTTGGGACACAACCTGGTACTCGAGGTTCCGATCGTCACCGATTATCCCGCGCAGCTTTGCCTCGGCCTCCGAGGCCTTACCCACCACCCGCACCAGAACGTCGGCGCTGGCCTCCGGGGCAATGACGTTCGCAGCGAGCCCTCCCGACAACGTTCCCACGTTCACCGTGGCCGGACCGAGGAGTTGGCTTTGCCCCCAATCGGCTTGCCGAATTCTCTCCAGGGTCCCGAGCAAACGCTCGATGGCGGAATCCCCAAGGTGCGGATAGGCGGAGTGGGCGGCTCGCCCGCGCGCCCGCAGGACAAAGCCGAACGTTCCCTTGTGACCCGAAGCCATGCGGCTCTCGGTGGGCTCCCCCACCAGAACGTATTGCGAGCCGGGCTGGAGCCGATTGGCGATCTTCGCCCCGATACTGTCGACTTCTTCGCCCACCACAAAAAGGAGCCCCAGTCCGTTCGCCCCTTCCCCGCGTAGCCGGGTGGCGGCCTCCAGCATCGCCGCCAGGCACCCCTTGGCGTCGCAGGCGCCGCGACCGTAGATGTACCGTTCATCCTCGGAGCTTCCGTAGAAAGGAGGAACGGTGTCCAGGTGCGTGCAGAGAACCACCTTCGGACGCCCGTCGCTCCGGGCGTAGACGTTGTAGCGATCCGCTTGGACCTCCTGCCGGGTCACCTGAAAACCACGGTCCTCAAGAGTCTTTTCCACGAAGCCAGCCAGCTCGGCTTCGCTACCGGTCACCGAAGGGATGTCGATGAGCTGCCGGATGAGGTTCCCGAGAGTCTTCATGCTCGGGTCTACTCCCAGACGCCGGGCAGCTCTTTCCGGCAGCTCGGACATTCACCCTTTTGCAGTTTGTTGTTCAGAATCGTGTAGCCGACTCGCTCGATGAGGAGCTGGTGGCAGCCGGGACAGAACGTGTTCTCCCACCGACCCACCTGCCCGGGGATGTTCCCGGCATAGACGAAGGCCAAGCCCTCCGAGGCCCCGATCTCGGCGGCGCGCAGCAGAGCCTTCACCGAAGTGTTGTCGGGACCGGTCATCTTGTAGTCCTGGTGAAAGGCGGTGACATGCCAGGGAATCTCCGCGGAAACGGAAGCCAGGAATCGTGCGATGTCACGCAGCTCCTCGTTGGAGTCGTTGAAACCGGGAATGACTAGCGTCACGATCTCGACCCAGAACCCCATCGCCTTGGCTGCGCCTATGGTATCCAGGACGTTCCCCAGCACGCCTCCCAGCGCGCGATAGTTCTTCTCCCGAAAGCTCTTCAGATCCACCTTGTAAAGATCGACGAAGGGCCGGATAAATTCCAGGACCTCGGTGGTGCCGTTGCCGTTCGAGACGTAGGCACACCGCAGCCCCCGCGGCTTGGCGTGTCGGAACACCTCCACCGCCCACTCGCTGGTAATGAGGGGCTCGTTGTAGGTGCTGGCCAGGGTGCTCGCACCGTAACGACCCGCCAGGCTCACCAGCTCTTCACCGCTACAAAGCATCGGCGAGGATACCGCCTGCGGGTCTCTGAGAGCCTGCGAGGTGAGCCAATTCTGACAATAGCCGCAGTGGAAATCGCATCCGAGCATGCCGAACGACAAAGCATCCGTCCCCGGCAGGGCGTGGAAGAACGGTTTCTTCTCGATGGGATCGCACTGCAGAGCCCCCACGTAGCCCCAGGGGACCCTGAGCGTCCCCCGTTCATTGAAGCGCACCTTACAGATTCCCAGCCGTCCCTCGGGAATGAGGCATCGGTGGCCGCATGAAAAACAGCGCACCCCTCCTCCCGAAAGCTTCTGGTAGAGCGTCCCCTCGCGAGTATGCTTGGCGAGGACGTCGGATAGAGCGGATGTTTGAACGGTCATGAGGAGTTCAGCTCAACCTCGCAGGTCCTCACACGACTCTACTCTCCACCCGCACCGCTCGCAAGCCGAGGCAACCCGGTCGGGCACCTGGGCGGCGGCTCAGTCGGAGAGCGACTTCCAGAATCGCCGGTGGGTGTTGCGAATCGCCTCGATGAGGGGCTCGAGCTGCTTGTCGTACTTTGCCGGACTCTCGGGCTCGAAACCTCCGGTGGGTGAGGAAAGGCCGGCCATGACCTCCAAGACCGAGACGATCGACTTCTCGACACCCGGCAAGTCATAGCCACCTTCCAGAGCAAAGACGGTCTTGCCTCCGCAGCAGGCGTCGGCAACGGAGAGAATCTCGCGGGTTATGGCCGCGTACCCCTTCTCGGTGAGGCCCATGCTGCCCAACGGATCCCGGTAGTAGGCGTCGAAGCCGGCCGAGACGAGAATCAATTCGGGCCGGAACTCACGACTCACCGGTCCGATCACTTCTTGGAATAAGGCGAGGTATTCCGCATCGCCCATGCCCGCCGGCAGGGGAGCATTGAGCGTGAATCCCTCGCCACTATCTCTCCCCACCTCTTCCAGCGCTCCGGTGCCTGGATAGAAGGGCGACTGATGGGTAGAGATGTAGAGCACTTCCGGAGAAGTATAAAAAGCTTTCTGAGTCCCGTTTCCGTGATGTAGATCGAAGTCGACGATGAGGACTTTCTTCAGGTCGCCATGGCGCATGGCGTGGAGCGCCGCGATGGCCACGTTGTTGAAGAGGCAAAAACCCATCGCCTTGTCCGGCTTGGCGTGGTGTCCGGGAGGCCGCACCAGCGCGAAGGCATTCGAGACTTCTCCGCTCAATACCGCGTCCACCGCGGTGAGTACCCCTCCCACCGCCAGCAACGCGATATCGGCCGACTCCGGAGAGGTGACGGTATCGCTATCGATGTAGGTTTGTTCCCGCCCGCGAGTCTCCATGATCTCGTCGAAATGCCGCTCGGTGTGGACCAGCAGGATGTCCTCCCGCTGCGCCATGCGAGGCTCCAGGGATCTCAGCTCATGGGCAAGCTGCGATGCGCCGAGCGCTCGGGCCACCGCGTCCATTCGAGACGGGCTCTCGGGGTGCCCGTCGCCGGTCCGATGCTCTTTGAACCGCGGAGTGTAGACGACGCCCGTCGAGCCCTGAGAGCTAATCACCTTCTCCTTTCGAGAAAGAGCGAATCACCCATCAGCGGCTCCCATCTGGATAGCGTCTCAGGAGCAGAGCTGCGTTCGTGCCGCCGAACCCGAAGGAGTTGGACAACACATGCCGCAGCTCGGCTCGCCGCGCCTGGTTGGGAACATAGTCCAAGTCACATTCGGGATCCGGGGTCTCATAGTTGATGGTCGGCGGAATCATCCGCTCTCTGAGGGCGAGGGCGGCTATGCCCGCTTCCAGGCCTCCCGCTCCTCCCAGCAAGTGTCCGGTCATCGACTTGGTGGAGCTGACCGCCAGTCGGCGGGCATGTTCACCGAACACTTTCTTGATGGCCATGGTCTCTGTGCGATCGTTATAGGGAGTAGAGGTGCCATGGGCGTTGATGTAGTCCACTTCCTCGGGTCGCACGTTCCCGTCATGGAGAGCCAAGGCCATGGCCCGGACCGCGCCATCACCGTCCTGGGACGGTGCGGTGATGTGGTAGGCGTCCGAGCTCATCCCGTATCCGACCAGCTCGGCATATATGGGGGCGTGGCGCCGCTCGGCATGCTCCAGTGTCTCCAGCACGACCACTCCCGCCCCTTCCCCGACCACGAACCCGTCGCGGTCTTTGTCGAACGGCCGGGACGCCCTCTCCGGTTCATCGTTTCGCGTCGACAGGGCGCGCATGGCGGCAAAACCGCCAATCCCCATGGGCGTGATGGCGGCCTCGGAACCGCCGGCGATCATGGCGTCGGCGTCGCCTCTTTGGATGATCTTCATGGAGTCTCCGATGGCGTGAGAGCTCGCCGAGCAGGCGGTGGCGGTCGCCGAATTGGGCCCCTTGGCGCCGAAGCGAATCGACACCTGTCCGGCCGCCAAGTTGATGATGCAACCGGGTATGAAGAAAGGTGAGATCTTACGCGGCCCTCCCTCCAGGAGATTTCGATGCTCCCTTTCGATGGTCGCGAACCCACCAATCCCGGAGGCGATGAACACTCCCACTCGAGCCGCGTTCTCCGGCGTGATCTTCAAGCCGGAGTCTTCCATCGCGAAGGTGGACGCCGCGAGTGCGTAGTGGATGAAGACGTCCATCTTCTTGACTTCTTTCTTCTCGACGTACCGCAAGGGGTCGAAGCTCTTCACCTCGCCGGCGATGCGACAGGAAAAGGCCGAGGCGTCGAAATGCGTCACCGGTCCGATGCCGCATCTGCCCTCTAGTAGAGCCTTCCAGGTCTCCCGGGTGCCGATCCCCACCGCCGACACCAGACCCACGCCGGTTATTACCACGCGCCGCGTCACACCGACGGCCCTGGTTTCCGCGATGGAGGCCACCGCACACTATTTCTTTGCATGTCCTTCGATATAGGAGACGGCTTCCTTGACTCGGGTGATCTTTTCGGCGTCCTCGTCTGGAATCTCGAGACCGAACTCCTCCTCCAAAGCCATGACCAGTTCCACCTGATCCAAGGAATCGGCTCCCAAGTCATCCACAAAGGAAGCGTCGGGAGTAACTTGCTCTTCGTCGACACCCAACTGATCCACGATTATGGTCTTCACTTTCTCTGATATGCTCATGCCAACTCCCTTCATCGAGTTCGAAAGCGCTCATTATAGCAATCTACATGTACAAACCACCGTTGACTTGTAAGACTTGACCGGTCAAATAACTGGCTCCATCGGATACCAGAAAGGCCACGCAAGAGGCCACGTCCTCCGGCTGACCGATGCGACCCAGCGGTATGGAGGACGACAGCTCTTCCTTGAGCTGGGGGGAGAGACTCTCCGTCATGTCCGTCGAAACATAGCCGGGTGCCACGGCGTTGACGGTAATGTTTCGAGAGGCGACTTCTCGCGCCAGAGACTTCGTGAACCCCAGAACGGCTGCCTTGGAAGCGGCGTAGTTCGTCTGACCGGCGTTGCCCGTCAGGGCGACTACCGAGCTCATGTTCACGATCCTCCCGTAGTGCTGGCGGATCATCGGCCGCAAGGCGGCCTGGCAACAATAGTAGAGACCGTTGATGTTGGTGGCCATGACGCTGTCCCATTGATCGGGTTTCATTCGGAGAAGGAGATTGTCCCTGGCGATGCCGGCGTTGTTGACCAATATGTCCAGGCGCTTCTCTCGCTCCAGTAACGCCTCGAAGCCGGCTCCCACCGCCTCCCGGTCGGCAACGTCCATGGACAGGGCTTCCACCTGGGCTCCGCCTGAGGACAGTTCTCGAGCCGCCTGTCGGGCGCGGCCTTCGTCACGCCCGGTGATCACCACCCGCGCCCCTGCCGCGGCAAGACGGGCGGCCACCGCTCTTCCGATTCCACGGGTTCCACCCGTGACGATGGCGACTCGGCCGGCCAAATCAGACACCGGTGACCTCCGCCAGGAGCCTCCGCAGACCATTGGGATCTTCAATGGAGGCGACCCGCACGTTCTCTGCTATCTTTCGCACCAGTCCGGAGAGGACCTTACCCGGTCCGACTTCCACGAATTGATCCACCCCTTCGTCGACCAAGCGGCGAACGGACTCCTCCCAGCGAACCGGAGAGGCCACCTGTCGAATCAGTGCATCCACCGCTTCCGCGCCGGTCCGAACCCAGGCCGCGTCCACGTTGGAAACGAGCGGAACTCGCAGATCGGAGACCGTCACATTCGCCAGGTCCCGCTCCAAACGGTGTTGCGCCGGTCTCATGAGCCGGCAGTGAAACGGCGCACTCACCGACAGTGGAATCACCCGCTTGGCACCGCGTTCTTTGGCAGCCACCGAGGCCCGTTGGACCGCCGCGGCATGTCCGGCGACGACGGTCTGGCCGGGAGCATTCAAGTTGGCCGGCTCGACGACTTCTCCGTCGCTCGCCTGGCTGCAGACTTCCTGGACTTCGGCCAGCCCCAGCCCGAGAATGGCCGCCATCGCCCCCTCGCCCACCGGAACCGCCTCCTGCATGTAGCGTCCCCGATTTCGCACTAGAACCACCGCATCGTCCAGGCGTAATGCGCCCGCCGCCACCAAGGCGGAGTATTCACCCAGGCTGTGCCCTGCCACGAAATCGGGCTCCACCCCCTGTGACGCCAAGGCGCGATACAAGGCCACGCTGGTGGTCAAGATGGCGGGCTGTGTGTTTTCGGTAAGCTTCAGCTCTTCCTCGGGGCCCTCGAAGCAAAGCCGAGAAAGCGGGAAGCCGAGCGCCCCATCCGCCTCCTCAAAGACCTGGCGCGCTTCGGGTCGCTCTTCGGCAATGGCTTTGCCCATTCCAACCTGTTGGGAACCCTGCCCCGGAAAAACCAGCGCCAACTTGCTCATACCGCTCTCATCTGGCGCCAAACCGTGGCCAGCTCGCGGAGGCCTTCATTGATCCGCTCGTTGCTGCCGCGGCCGACAACACGGGAGAACCGGATCGGCGAGCCGAGCCGGCCCGGCCTATTCCTTGACCTCCATGACCAGGTTCCCTTTGTAGTAACCGCACCCTGGGCAAACCCGGTGTGGAAGCTTGGGCTGGTGACAATTCGGGCACTCGGATAGCGAATGGTGATGAAGGGCGTCGTGGGTTCGCCGCTTGTCACGCCGACTCTTCGAGTGCCGACGTTTCGGATTGGGCATTCGGTAACTCCTTTCACCCGACTTCCCGTCGGGAGCCAGAACCATCCGCCGGGATTCTAGCGCCGCGCCAACTCCCAGGGCCTAGGGTGCGGTTTCGGTCGAACCCCCAAGGTTGTTCCAAACAGTTGGGAGCGGCAATACTATTTCAATAGCATCTTGAGGTTGGCCAGCCGTGGATCCACTGTCCCTCGGGCGCAGCTACAAGGAGAGAGGTTCATGTTGGTCCCACAATCCGGGCAGAGGCCCAGGCAGTCGACGCGGCAGATGGGTTTCATGGGGAGAGCCAGGTAAATCTGCTCCCGTATCAAAAGGCTCAGATCAATCCTATCGTCCTGGTAGAAGCTCACCGCCAGGTCTTCATCCCTGAGCTCCCGTTCCTCCTCTTTGCTCGGTCCCTGGTTCGCCGATGACGGGAGAAACAAGAGGTCGAGAGCCTCCTCAAAATCCATCCGGAACGGCTCGAGACACCGCACGCACTCGAACTCCACCGTCGCGACCAGCGATCCCGCCAGCCGGAAGGACGCCTCGTCCGCCGGCTCCACACGGCCCCGGAGTCGCACTCGGTCGACTAGGCGCAGCTCGTTCTGGTCGATCTCCCAGCCTTCCGGTGGAAGCGCAATGTTCAGCTCCTGCCCTTCCGGCGGCACGCACAATAGGTCGATAAACATAACAGCCCTTTGAGTTAAGCGCGGGCATTATAGCACGGAGGCGCGGCCTGTCAAGAACAGCCAAACCTGAGGAGGCGAAGCGAACGAGAGATTCTGCCTAACAAACAGACCCTGCATACACGCAATGTCCGAAAACAACACGGGTAGTTGCCACTTCTTCACGAGGCTGGGCTCACCCGGCGGCTAGGGTAGGAGCAGCTTCAGAAAACTCGTGCCGGCGTCGAGTGGCCCCACTCCGAAGTTCTCCGCCAGGCTCTGCCCGAGATCGGCGAAGCTCTCGCGGGTCCCCAGGTTGGCTCCCCCTCGGACCCGCTTTCCCGCCGCCAGCAGCGGGACGTACTCCCGGGAATGATCGGTTCCGGCAGTGGTGGGGTCACAGCCGTGATCTCCGGTCAGCAAGACCAAATCATCGTGGCGCGCTCGTTCCATCAGAGTCGGCAGGCTGCCATCGAGCTCCTCCAGGGCACGGGCGAATCCAGCCGGGTCGTTCCGGTGGCCGAACTGCTGATCGAAGTCAACCAGGTTGGTGAAGATCAGCTCCGCGGAGGACGTGTCCATGGCCTTCAGCGTCTCCGCCATACCGTGAGCGTTGCTCTCGGTATGAACCGACTCCGAAACTCCCGATCCCGCGAAGATATCTTCTATCTTGCCCACCCCGAAGACCCGGAGACCGTGCTCCACCATTCGGTCGAGCAGCGTGGGGCGAGGCGGTTTGAGGACGAAGTCTCGACGCCGCGGCGTCCTCACGAAAGACCCCGCCTTGTCTCCCACAAAGGGTCGGGCAATGATACGCGCCACGCCGTGGTTCTTGACGACAATCTGGAAAGCCACCCGACACATTCGGTAGAGCTCTTCCACGGGAATGACCTCTTGGTGGGCGGCAATCTGGAAAACGCTATCCGCCGAGGTGTAAACGATCGGCTTTCCGGTTCGGCAGTGTTCCTCGCCCAGCTCCTGGATGATGACCGTTCCGCTGGCGGCACGGTTTCCTAGAATTTGGCGCCCGATCCCCTTTTCGAATTCGGCGATCACGTCCGGTGGAAAGCCCTGTGGATAGGTTCGGAAGGCCTCCTCAAGGACTATCCCTGCCATCTCCCAGTGTCCGGTGGTGCTGTCCTTCCCGGGCGAGCGCTCGTTCATCTTCCCGAAGGCGCCCAGGATGCTGTCGTGGGAGCGGAGCGCCGGAACGAGCTCCCCCATCCCCAAGCGGGCGAGGAAGGGAATGGAAAGCGATTGTGAGGCGGCGATATGAGCGACCGTATTGGCCCCCCGGTCGCCGTAGTCTTCCGCGTCGGGGAGCTCTCCGACCCCGACGCCATCCATGACGATCACGATGGCACGTGAGAAAATCCGTTCTGTCACGCGCCCTTAGTCTTTCGTCTCCGCACCTCCTACCACCGGGTCCATGTTGAGGTAGTTGCCGAACTCCCTGGTGCCGCTGATAGTAGAGATAGCGTGCTTGAAGATCATTTGATCCACACCGTCGTTCTCCATGATGATGGCGAACCGGTCGAAGCTCTTGATGCGCCCGCTGAACTTCGTGCCGTTCATGAGGTGAACGGTCACACTGATCCGCTCCCGCCGAGCGTGATTGAGAAAGCTATCCTGTATGTTAGGAGGCTGTTTTTGCATGCACCCCTTCTTCCTTGCGTAGCTGGAAAAACTCCATCGGACTCCGTGGCGCCGGTCGAGCTCCGAGATACGACTCGATAGCCTCTCCTACTTTGGGATCATCGCCGCTAGAGGGGAACCAGGCAACCCCCTCCTCTCGCCGAAACCATGTCATCTGTCGCTTGGCGTACTGAAGGGTGGCTCTCAAGGTCGACTGCTTCGCTTGCTCCACATCCATCTCGCCAGCGAGGTGCTGCGCCACCTGTCGATAACCAATCGCCTTGAGGACCGGCGCCTGGGGCCCGTAGTTGCTCAACAGGCGTTGAACCTCACCGATCAACCCGCTGTCGAACATTTGCCGCAGGCGCACCTCGACGCGTCGAGCGAGCTCCGCTCGCGTCGGGGCGAGCCCGAAGAGCAACCTTGAGTAGCCGGCCAGCGGGCTCCTTCGGTCTTTCATCAAATCGCTCATGGGCCGCTTGGCGAGAAGGCAAACCTCCAGCGCTCGAACCGTGCGTATGAGGTCGTTGGGGTGGATCCGCTCCGCCGAGGCGGCGTCGAGCCGCGCCAGCATGCGATGGACGAACCGAAGCCCGCGACGTCCGGCGATGTCCGAGATTCGATGGCGCAGCGTCGCGTCTCGCCCCGGACCCTCAAACAAACCCCGCAGCAAGGCACGCAAGTACAGTCCGGTTCCTCCCACCAGCAGAGGGAGCTTCCCGCGGCCATCGATATCCTCGATGATCGGCGCCGCCAATCGAATGTAATCCGCCGCCGAGAACTCCTGGGAGGGACAAGCCACGTCCAACAGGTGGTGTGGAATTCCCCGCCGTTCGGAAAACGAAAGCTTGCCGGTGCCGATGTCCGCCCCGCGATACACCTGAAGCGCGTCACAGCTCACGATTTCGCTGGGGATACTCCTGGCCAGCCGCAGCGCCAGAGCGCTCTTGCCTGAACCGGTCGGACCAACGATTGCGATCAGGAAGGAGTGAGAGCTCCTCATCTCTTGTTCCCTAAGCGACTAGCCAACGAAGTACGAGAAGAAGGATGATGAGCCCCCCAAGCGTCACCGCTCCGTAAATTTCGCCGGTTTGCAGTCTGGGAAGGGAGACGGCCTCGAGGCGATCCAGAAACGACTGGATGACCGCGGTAACACGTCTCGGACGACGTGCCCCGAGTGGATCGGAACTCACTTGTCTCCTCTCATGGTCCGGAAAGTTTTTATGAGCTGGGCTTCATGAGAAGCACCGAGAGTCCTCTTCACCGCCAATAGCTCTGCGTACAGTAGCTCGTTGAGCGCTTCCACCAGGCGATTCCGTCGCTCGAAGGGTTTGACGCGGGTCACGTTGAGCTCAATCTGCTGAGGGTCGAGAGACCCGTCGCGCCGCAGCCTGACGCGCTCGAAGAGCGAGTGGGGTCGCCCCTTGAGCTCGCCCAAATACTTCTCGAGAATGATCTCGGCGATGGGTCCGACTTCGCCGGACATGTGGCGAAAGAGATACTTGTACATCTGGTTGTACAGCTCGACCATGCCCCGGTAGTCGGCGCGCTCGATGGCCTCCGGATCGAGCGGTGCCTGCTTGCGTCCCTTCACCGCGATCACCCCTACCGCCATGAACGTGTGCAGGACCTTTCGTGTCTCGGCTTCCCCAATCTCGCTGTCTTTGCAAATCTCCGCCACCGTCTTCTTTCCGTTGACTTGCCGCAGAACGTGCTCCTCGTAGGGCTCCAGCGGCACCGGCGACAGCTTGTCGGTCCTCTCCAAGATCGTATCCACCGGCACGAAATGGTTGCTGATCGTTCCGGTCCCGCTGATCCGGCGAATCCCTTCTACCGTCAGCGCCTCCACCTCCAAGTTGATGGTGATCTTCTCGCCGCGAGGGCGATCGCTTTCCTCGAACTGGAAGGAGCCTTCCTCCCATGTGAAGAGGCTCCACACGATCTCCCTTACCTGCTGCTCGATTCCCCACCACAGATCACGCGGCGCCAGCACGCCGCCTTCGATCAAGGCCTTGCCCAGGCGCTGCCCGCCCCGAATGCGTTGCGAGAGCCGGAGGTACTCATCGGCCGATATTTTGCCACCTCGCAGCAAGACTTCACCCAGCCGGTCCTGGCTGAGACTGGAGGCAGCAAAGACGACTCTTCCCTCCAGAAAGAAGAGCGCCTTGCGAACTCCGGTTTGCACAAAGGAAAGCACGCCGGTCTTCTGGGAGACTTTGAGGAAGATCAACATTTCCGGCAGACTGACATCGGAGAGTCGACCCCGCAGAGTGCCGCCCTTCGTTAGCTCTTCCGCACTAGTGACTTCAAAGGCTGACATGATAGGTAGGCTGGGTATCGGATTATGCTAGTGAAGGCGACGTGGCTTGTCAACTTCAGCCAAACCGAAAGGAGAACCTAACGGAATGTGGAAGGGTTCAAAGAACGGATCTCGGTGCCCGCATAGTAGTGAGCCAGGATCTCCTGGTAGCTGCGCCCCGCCGCCGCCATCCCATAGGCACCCACCTGGCACATGCCCACCCCGTGCCCCCAGCCCCGGCCGGTGAACACCCAAGCGGCCACGGTTCCCTCGAGTCCTGACTGCCGGTCGACGAAAAAGAGGTTCTCCCGTATTCCCAATTGCCGACGGATCGCCAAGCCGGTCAAGACGGCCGAGCCCCGTGTTCCCACCACTTCGAGCTCCGCCACGCGTCCCGATTTACCGTAGCGGACAGGTCTCAAGTCCGTGACCGACCCCACCGCGCTCTCTTCACTGAGACCCGCTGTCAGCTCGTCACTCGTCTTTCGAACTACCCATCGCGAGAAACGGGAGGAGCGGTCGAAGCTGCCACCATGAGAAAGCAAGAACAGGAGGTCGAGGCCTTCCGGACCGGCGTGAAACTCCAGGCGGTCATCCGGCAGCATGGAAAGGACCGGTGAGTAGTACGTCCACTCTCCGACTCTTCGGAACAGATAGCGGCGCGGCGCGGTAGCGAGAAGCTCTTCCGAATCGTCGATCTGGAGGAGCAGTTTTCCGCCCTCCACGCCCCGGAATCGCGCCGATCTGAGAAGCGGCTCACCGCGGCTGGCCAGCAGCCGGTACAAGGCTTCCAAGACCTCCCCCCGGGTGAGTTTCCGATCCGGGTCCAGTCCGTCCTGGGGAGGCTGCAGGACGCCTTCCTCGATCCAATGAGCCAGCCCGCGTCGCTCCGACTCGGATAGTCCGGGGGCGTCGGACTCGGGTACCAAGCGATCGGTGTCCAGCGAGGACAATAGGAAAGGAAGCCGTCCCTCCCAGCACAGGGTAGCGGTGAGCGCGTTGGCGAAGTCGCGAGTGCTCACCTCACGATCTCCGCCTTCGATAGCTTCGCATGGCCTTTGCCCGAGCTTGGCAAACGCACGTGAGCTCCATCGAGCAAGATCGGTGGCGGTGGCCGGCCCGGAGGGCGTTCCGCCTCCCAGCTCCTCTTCGGTGGCGATTCCCAGGATCAACGCCCCCGCCGCCTCCGGGCTCAGAGGCCTGACCAGGCTGGCGCTCAGATACGTGGGGGGAGCTTCCGCGTAGCACGGTCTGCTGACCAGGTAGGGATGTGCGGGCCCATCGAAAACGTTCTGCACGTCCTCGGTCCGTCCCCCGCAGGTAGAGGTATAAAGTGCGTCCACCGGCTCGCCGTCATAAGTCAGTAACTCTCCATCGGTGGCGGCTACCGCTTCGTTACCCATGGGCTGCTCCACCGCCGCACCGCCGTAGACCTGGCAGGCGGGCGTGTCGCAAATATCGAAGCCCTCGGCGGCGAACTGACCCAGGTGCTGCACGGCGTAGGTGCGAGCCGCTACCGCCTGGGCCTTGATCGCCTCGAGCTCGGGGAAAACGGCGGGCGAAAGCTCGGCGGGCACGACTCCTTTCAGATAGTCCTCGAGGCTGAGCTCATTGATCACGGTGAATCGATTGGAGGCATTCACGCGGATTTCGATGACTCCACGGTAAGGCGTTTCGTCTACCTCGAGCCACGCTCCCGAGGACGCGGGCCAGGCCACCAGAGACATGGCGGTGGTGAAGAACGGGGGTATGCCTGCGGCTCGCAATACCAGCCGCCTCGGCCGATGAGACGTCGATGGCTCGGAGACGGTCCGCAATCCCTGGTAGCCTTGACGCGCGAGCTCTGCCAGCGCCGCCTGCGCACCGGCCTCGGTTGTCCAATTGCCGACCCGCACCGCGAAGCGCCCGCTTACCGGCTCCCTTGTGATGTCCCCGCGGGTTCCCGTTTCCTCGCTGAGCGTGGTCAGTAGTTGTTGGGCCCGATCCCGACCCAGGAAGGAAGCGACCTGAACGCGGAAGAACACGCCCTCGACGCCGCCTCCCACTTCTCTCTCGATCAGTACTTCGTGTGTTTGGATTTGCCGATCGCCAGCGGCGAGCTGAAACGGTCGAGCGGCGGTCAGCCGAACCATCTCGGCCGAGGTGGTCAGACCGACGCGGATGCGGGGCTGGGGCGCCAGGAGATCCAAAGGAACCGGGCTTCCCGAAACACTCGTCGTTGCCGACTCTGGCGGCAGTGTCACCATCGGTGGCGCCGGCGGAGGTGGATGTGCCCTCCCCCCGCAGGCGAAGGCCAGGAGCAATGGAAGTGAGAGCGATCGCCGAAGCACTAGAAGAGATCGTAGGGCCGCTCGTTGTACCAGAAAATCAAGATGAAGTCGAAGCGGTCATCGGGATAGTCGGAAGGCAGCGGCAACAGGTCCGAGGCTCGCAGCGCTCCCACCGCGGCATTATCGAATCCGGGTTTCCCAGACGGGATCATGACTTCGAGCGCATAAATGTCACCGTTGCGCGCGACCGAGACGGCGACTGCAACGTGACCGAACTGGAAGGAGGCGGTATAGGGCGGCAGCCAGTTACGTCGCACTTCGGTCAGCATGCGCCGGATCCAGGGAACGAAGTTGGCCCCCTTGTCGTCGTAATAGAGCGTGTTGTCCTTCCCGGTAACCAAGCCGCCCTCGGGATTGTGAAACTGCATTCCCTCCATGAAACGGCGAATGTCCTCGAAGGGGCCGCCCTCACCGTTTAACCCACTCCGACCACTACCCCCCGGTGGTTCCGTTTGGAGCGGCTCGGGGTCGGGGCGGAGCTGACCGAAGAGGAAGTTATCCTTCGGCAAGAGGTCGGCCAGTTGCTTCTCCGCCTCGTCCGGCCGCTCCCCTGCCTCCCCCTCTTGGCCCGGTTCTTCGAGCTTCTTCTCGGTATAGAACTCGTCGGTATTGCCCTCCGAGAAAGGAAGATCGGTCTGGAAGTCCTGTTGCTTGTCGGGAGGCGCCGGCTGGGTTGCTTTGGGAATCCTCATGCGATCGGAGTCCGGCGGCTGAGGCTGGGCCTGCGGCTGCGGAGC
>Ga0209002_10001392_pt1 | contig 19542 bp, 14 predicted proteins | sample Rifsed16ft2_FD_184010 | JGI IMG/M metagenome (GOLD analysis project Ga0209002, IMG submission 184010) | Soil microbial communities from Rifle, Colorado, USA - sediment 16ft 2 (version 2) | ecosystem: Environmental > Terrestrial > Deep subsurface > Rock core/Sediment | place: Rifle, Colorado... | reverse complement strand
CGGAAAGGCTCGTGGCGGGCGCCGATGAACTGAGATACGAAGTAAGAAACCAGACAGCTCATTACCGGGCTTTCCTGCTCTATCCTCAGGATAGAGAGAAATACCGGAATGACATGCGACAGGACCATCAGCGCTTTGGCGAGATCATTCAGAACATGCGAAAACTCATTCTAACACCTGAAGGTCTGAGTATCCTGAATGGCATTGCAGATGTACAAGCGAAACATGAAAAGTCACAGGAAATGGTCATGGCCCTCGCAGAGAAAGGCAGGCAAGCGGAAGCACTTGCGCTTGGCATGAAAGAAGTTCTCCCTTTGTCTGAGGCACTGGTTGGGGAAGCAGATCGATTCCGAAAACGGGAGCTGCAGATAGAAGCTGATGGCCGGATAGAAGTGACCGGTGCGATAAACCGCTTATCCCTGATTATGATTGGCATCTCGCTTCTTGCAATCGGTTTCGGCGCAGCAAGCGGCATTTGGATTACGCGGTCAATCACACGACAAGTCAACGAGAGTGTCTCGCAGCTCTCATCGAGTGCAGCAGAGATTCTCGCAATGACCACACAAGTTGCAGCCGGGGCCTCCGAGACAGCGACAGCGGTGAGCGAGACAACGACGACAGTCGAGGAGGTCAAACAGACCGCACTGTTGGCCAGTCAGAAAGCGAAGTATGTGTCAGAGAGCTCGCAGAAAGCGGCACAAGTCGCACAAGTGGGAAAAAAGTCCGTCCAGGAATCGATTGAGGGGATGAACCGGATCCGCGAACAGATGGAGTCGATTGCCGAAAGTATCGTCAGGCTGAGCGAGCAGAGTCAGGCCATTGGAGAGATCATTGCAACCGTCAACGACCTGGCAGAGCAATCCAATCTCTTGGCAGTGAATGCTGCCATCGAGGCGGCGAAAGCCGGCGAACAGGGAAAGGGCTTTGCAGTTGTGGCACAGGAAGTCAGGAGCCTAGCTGAACAGTCGAAACATGCAACTGCACAGGTGCGGACGATCTTGAATGATATCCAAAAGGCAACAAGCGTGGCAGTGCTGGCGACCGAACAAGGAGGGAAAGCAGTTGAAGCTGGGGCGAAGCAGTCGGCGGAGGCTGGGGAATCGATCCGCGTATTGACAGAGGGTGTTGCAGAAGCAGCGCAAGCAGCAACGCAGATAGCAGCGTCGAGCCAGCAGCAGTTGGTGGGGATGGACCAGATGGCATTGGCGATGGACAATATCAAGCAGGCAAGCGCGCAAAACGTCGCCGGGACGAGACAGGCGGAGAAGGCGGCGCAGGACCTGCAGAAGCTTGGGAATAAACTGAAACAACTTGTAGATGAAAAAGCACTACCCAGGAATAACGGCAATGAAAAAGCAGGATGACGATTTCCTCAAGAAACTGCTTTCGACGTTTAAAATTGAAGCAAAAGAGCATATCGAAGCACTTTCTTCCGGATTGATTGAACTGGAACATGCCTCATTGCCCGAAAAGCAAGCGGAGATGGTTGAAACAATCTTCCGTGAAGCACACAGCCTCAAGGGCGCGGCACGGGCAGTCAACGTTATGGGAATCGAAAGTATCTGCCAGTCCATGGAGAGTGTCTTTTCTTCGTTGAAGCGCCGGGAAATTGCGCTTTCGGCAGGAATGTTCGATGTGCTGCACCACGCAGTGGATGGCCTCGAAACATTGCTCTTATCTCTTAATGCCGGGACAGCTGCAAATGAGAAATCGGCAACGAATTCAATGGTTCGTCAGATAGAGGATCTCCTGAAGGGTACAAAGACTATTAAGGTACGCGACGAACGTGGACGAAGGCCGATGCCTGACGGTCAGACGATGCTCCCGCCAACGTCACCACAAGATCTTTCAAAGGAATCTCGGAACGTAGCGGCGATGGAGACCGTGAGAGTGCCGGTTTCAAGACTTGAGTCCCTTATGCTTCAAGCGGAAGAAATGCTCTCGGCAAAGTTAGCGGTGGGACAGCTCAGTATTGACCTCCGACGCGTCGGCACCAACATTTCATTCTTACGCAAAGAATGGAGGAGCATCCAACCGGAATTTCATTCCTTGATGCGAGCGTTTGAAAAGAACGGAAACGGATTCGGAACGGATGGAGTCCATGCCAGAAAGGTTTCCGAATTCCTGCAGTCAAACGAGGCTTTCATCCGATCGCTCGACGGAGAAGCGAGCGCACTCATCCGATTGACCGATCAAGACCATCGGTCCATTGCCACCATGGTTGATAACCTCCTCAATGATGTGAAAAAGATCCATATGCTTCCATTCTCCACGGTGCTGGGAATATTTCCAAGATTTGTTCGCGAGCTTTCGCGTGAACAGGGGAAAGAAATAGAATTGACACTGCGCGGGGCCGAGATCGAGACGGACAGGCGAATCCTGGAGGAAATGAAGGATCCCCTCGTGCACTTGGTGAGAAACTGTGTCGATCATGGTGTGGAAAAACCAAACGAGCGGGAGCGAAAGGGAAAACCTCCGCGTGCATCAATCACCATGGCTGTCTCGCATCAGGAGGGCGATAAAGTCGAAATCATCGTCGCTGATGACGGCCCTGGAATCGACGCGGCAAGAGTCCGTGCGGCAGTTAAGAAAGCTGGCCTCATCACATACGATGAGGCGCACCAGCCGAGCGATGAGGAGGTCTTGCCACTCATCTTTGCTTCCGGAGTTTCTACAAGTCCCTTCGTCACGGATGTTTCCGGCCGAGGGCTCGGTCTTACCATTGTACGCGAGAAAGTGGAACGCCTGGGGGGCGTCGTTTCGTTCGAGACGCGTGTTGACGAAGGAACGACCTTCCGCATTTCTCTTCCCCTGACACTCGCCAGGTTCCGGGGATTGCTTGTTCGATTGAGAGACCGATTGTTCGTAATCCCGAGTCTGAATATTGAGCGAGCCTTGGCTGTCACATCGAGCCAGATTAGAACCGTAGAGAACAGGGAGACGATCGAGCTGCAGGGACAGGCGATTTCCCTTGTGCGATTGGAGGATGTCCTGCAGCTTCCAAGACAAGAACTTCCCCACGAACCGGAAAAGAAACTGCCCGCTGTTGTCCTTGTTTCCGGAAGTACGCGGATTGCGTTCCTGGTCAATGAGGTACTCCGCGAGCAGGAAGTATTGGCCAAAAGTCTCGGCCCCCAGCTCTGCCGCGTAGAGAATATTTCCGGTGCAACAGTCCTTGGGAACGGAACAGTCGTGCCGATCCTCAACCCGTTTGAGCTGATAAAGTCTGCGGTTCGCGCGACCCACGCTGCGATAGAACCGGAGCCTGCTGGCGGGAAGAAAGGTGAAGTGAAAAAGAAATCCGTTCTCGTTGTGGAAGACTCTATCACGGCGCGAACACTGTTGAAGAACATTTTGGAGATGGCCGGGTACGTCGTGGCGACGGCCGTCGACGGAGTCGACGGTTTCACCCAACTGCGGACGAACGAATTCGATGTTATTTTGTCCGATGTCGATATGCCGAGGATGAACGGTTTTGATTTGACCACCAGGATCCGGGGGGAGAAAAAGTTTGCAGAGCTGCCGGTGGTGCTGTTGACCGCTCTCGAATCGAGGGAGGACCGTGAACGGGGGATCGATGTCGGCGCCAACGCGTATCTCGTGAAAAGCAGCTTCGATCAAAGCAATTTGTTGGAAGTTCTTCAAAAACTCGTCTGAGATCCACAGGTTAGAAGAAGGATCATCATGATTAATGTCCTTATCGTTGAAGATTCGGCAGTCATTCGCGAATTCCTGATCCACGTTCTCAGTTCGGATCCCGACATCCGGGTTGTCGGCACTGCAAGCAACGGTCTTGAAGCTGTTGAGGCGGCCAGGGAAAAGAGGCCCGATGTGATCACGATGGATATCCACATGCCCCAAATGAACGGCTTTGATGCAACCCGTCGTATCATGGAAACAGTTCCTACCCCGATCATCATCGTAAGTGGAAGCTCGAGTCAGGAGGAAGTCTCTGCTCCATTTCAAGCGTTGGAAGCTGGTGCGCTCGCAGTCGTTCATCGTCCGACCAGTCCGGGTCATCCGGAGTATGTCCCAACGGCAAAGGAACTGATTCAGACGGTGAAAGTGATGGCTGAGGTTAAGGTTGTAAGACGATGGCCCCGGCCGATCAAGGAAGCACCGGTCCCATTGATGCCCAAATTGAAAACGAAGAAAGAACTTCCGGATGTTCGGATCGTCGCGATAGGGGCATCAACCGGGGGGCCTGTCGTTCTCGAAACCGTTTTGTCGCTTCTGCCAAAAAACTTTCCGGTTCCAATCCTCATTGTTCAACATATGGCGACCGGCTTCTTGCAGGGTTTTGTCGAATGGCTTACACAATCGACGGGAATCCCAACCCATATCGCGGCCCACGGGGAAGAAATCCAACCGGGTTACGCATATGCCGCTCCCGATGGTTATCACATGGGTGTGCAAAACAGCGGCCAAATACAACTCAGCAAAGACGATAAGGAAAATGGCCTGCGTCCCTCGGTCGCGTACCTCTTTCGCTCCGTTGCGAGGTCGTTCGGCAGGAACTCCATCGGTGTATTGCTGACAGGGATGGGTGACGATGGAGCGGAGGAACTCAAAATACTCAAGGAACTGGGGGCCGTGACAATTGCGCAAGACGAACAGAGTTCGGTCGTATTTGGGATGCCTGGAGAAGCAGTGAAAATCGATGCTGCCACATATGTGTTACCGCCAAAGAGCATTGCTCTCACACTTGCATCCCTCATGAAGAAATGCTAGAGAACGTCAATCTTTTGTCGGGGAGTTGAACAATGAATAGTACAGAAGCGAACACCAAGAACAGTGAAATTCTCATTGTCGAGGATAGTCTGACTCAGCGGGAACAGATCCGACATCTGCTTGAAGCTCACGGCTTCACTGTCAAGTCAGCCACCAATGGGAAGCAGGCGCTACAACAGTTGCGCAAACACCAGCCAGCCCTTGTCATCAGCGATATCGTAATGCCCGAAATGGACGGCTACACCCTTTGTGGAGAAATGAAATCCGATTCGAGTCTGAGAGACATCCCCGTTATCCTTTTGACATCATTAGCGAGCCCGGAGGATATCATCAAAGGACTCCAATGTGGCGCTGACAACTTCATTAAGAAACCGTTCAATGAGCAGTACCTCCTTTCGCGCGTCGAATATATCCTAGTCAATCGAAAGCTACGAAAGAGCGACAAACTCCAGATGGGAGTGGAGCTTTATCTCGGCGGACAGAAACACTTCATCACGGCGGATCGTCAACAGATTCTGGATTTGCTCATATCGACGTACGACCAGGCTGTGCGACTGAATGAGGAACTCGCTGAGAGAGAAAAAGAGATTGATCGCGCCAACATTACTCTGCGCGGTCTCTATCAAATTGCCAAAAGCCTGAACCAGTCAACCACGGAACGGGACTTGGTGGAACAGGTGCTGGCCCGCGCTTTGGAGCTCCCCGGATTTAGTGCTGGCTGGCTGGCGCTGGCTGATGGAGAGGCCGGCTTCCGAGTCGCTGCTGCCCACGGTGTCTCGCTGGACTCGCAAAAAGCCGGACTGCTGGACGGCATGTGCCAATGCCGCCGGAATCTTCTGGATGGTGAATTGCGAAGAACAACGATTGTTCCTGACTGCGACCGTTTAGTGAAGATGAATGGCGATGTGATTGGACAGCATTCACACGTGTGCATTCCGTTGCTCATGAATGATCGAGCCATCGGCATTATGAACCTGGTTGTTTCCGGTCAACTCGCATTTAGCGATGACGATCTCCAAACTTTCAACGGCATTGGCAACCAGATCGGGATTGCTCTTGAGCGTGTGAGAATGCGGGAGCATCTCGAACAACTCGTGCAGGAAAGGACGGCATCACTGACATCCGAAATCGCCGAGCGGAAGCAGACGGAAGAGGCTTTGCATGTCAGCGAGAAGCGATTTCGCGATTTGTACGAGAACGCCCCCAACGCATACTTTTCTGTCGGCGTGGACGGCCGCATCCGCAATTGCAACCGCCAGGCAGGAGAAATGCTCGGATACGACATCGAGAAGCTGGTGGGGCTGCCAATTAGCGAATTGTATGCAGACACGCCGAATGGGAAAGAGAAATCCACAAAGGTACTACAACGGTTCCTGGCTAACGAGGCTGTGCGCGATGAAGAATTACAGATGCAGAAGGCGGACGGCGCTTCCCTATGGATCAGTCTGACAGTAAACGCAATTCGAGACAGCCGGGGGAATATTACGGAAAGCCGCTCTATGGTAGTGGACATCACAGAGCGCAAACTGGCTCTGGAAGCACTCGCATCCGAACGAAACATGCTGCGGACACTGATCGACAACCTTCCAGATAGGATCTATGCAAAAGACGCTGAGAGCAGATTTCTCCTCAACAATGTAGCTCATATGCACGCGCTTGGCGCCAAGTCATTGGAAGAACTGACAGGGAAAACGGACTTTGACTATCGTTCTCACGAAACGGCAACGGTGCAATATGATGATGACCAGCGTGTAGTCCAATCGGGCAAACCCCAGCACGAAAAAGAAGAATGCGTGATTCTCAATAACGGAGAAAAGAGCTGGATCCTTGCCACGAAGGTACCTTTACGCAATTCTCAAGGCAATGTTATTGGAATCGTCGGCATCAGCCACGACATTACAGCGCACAAGAAGGCTGAAGACTCGCTGCGGGATTCAGAAGAAAAGTACAGGAGATTCTTTGAAGAAGATCTGGCGGGCGACTACGTCTCGACAGAGGAAGGGAAACTGATCGCATGTAACCCTGCGTTCGCAAAGATCTTTGGGTATGATTCCGTTGACGATGCGTTGATGGGTAACGTTCTCAAACACTACAAAGAACCGATGCAGCGCGAGAAATTCTTGCATCTCCTCAAGGAACACAAGAAGTTGGAATATTATGAGGAAGAGATGCTCCGGGTGGACGGGAAACAGCTTCATGTGATCGAGAATGCAATGGGGAAATTCGACAAACAGGGTGAACTCATAGAAATCAGGGGATACGTTTTCGACAACACAGAACACCGCAAGCTTGAGCAACAGATGATACGGGCACAGAAGATGGAGAGCATCGGCGTCCTCGCCGGGGGAATCGCGCATGATCTGAACAATGTCCTTGGTCCGATCATGATGGGAATCGATATTGTGCGCAAGAATGTTCAGGATCAAAAGAGCTTGAGAATGCTCGACACGATGGCCGTCAGTACACAGCGGGGAGCGGATATCCTGAAACAGGTCTTAACCTTTGCCCGCGGGGCCGAAGGTGAGCAGAAACTTTTGCAGCCAAAACGTCTTATGGAAGAAGTAGTAGCCCTGATGAAAGAGACGTTTCCACGGTCCATCGAGATCAGAAGTGAGGTGGGGAAAGATATTCCTACGGTTGTGGCTGATCCGACCCAGATCCACCAGGTGCTCTTGAATCTCTGTGTGAACGCGAGAGATGCAATACCAGAGCATGGTGAGTTGAAGATCGGAATAGAGAAAATGGACATCGATGAGAACTTCGCTCGAGTTCATCTTGGAGCAAAACCAGGCCTGTACGTCGTCTTTTCTGTAACGGATACGGGGACGGGGATTCCTCAGGAGGTCAAAGATCGCATCTTCGAGCCGTTCTATACAACAAAAGCGGTGGGAAAAGGGACAGGTCTGGGTCTTTCCACGGTAAGCTCGATTGTGAAAAGCCATGGGGGATTTATGACGGTCTACAGCGAGGTCGGAAGAGGGACGACGTTCAGGGTATATATTCCGGCCGCGAAGGAAGGAGAATTAAAAAGGCAGCAAGAATCCAAGGAAGAAATTCCCGGGGGTAAGGGTGAGCTCATCTTGGTTGTGGATGATGAAGATTCCATTCGTGAAATCACGAAAGCATTGCTTGAAAACCATGGGTATCAGGTTGCGACAGCGAACGACGGGGCCGAGGCCCTCGCCGTCTACGCAAAGCAGCAATCCCAGATCAAACTCGTGATCATGGATATGATGATGCCGATCCTGGGCGGTCCGCAAACGATTCAAGCTCTCCGAAGGATTGATCCGAATATCAAGATCATTGCCGTCAGCGGACTGACATCGGATGGAAAGACCACAGCGGTTTCAAATGGAGATGTTGCAGCTTTCCTGCAAAAACCGTATTCGTCCGATATGCTCTTGCAGACGATCGCTGTGGCGCTGGCATAAGGAATGGTGGAAATCGGGACTAACCAGTGTCCCTTCTGAAGGGAGGTTCGATGAAAAAGATACTCGTCGTAGATGACGAAAAGGGTCTCCGCGAAACTGTCGTTGTGGCATTACAGGATCGGGGATTTGAGACGATCGAGGCAGATAATGGAGCCGCCGCTCTCGATCTTGCCAGGGCGCATCGGCCCGATCTGATTATCACCGATGTCATGATGGACAATGGGAACGGCTTTCTGCTGCGGGAGTTGCTCCTGGAAGACCCCAAGACAGCCTCCATTCCAATGATTCTCATGAGCGGGGCGGCTCAAAAGGCGGGAGCTTGGGAATCCGACACCGATATCGAGTACCTCGCGAAACCGTTCAGTAACGCGCAAATTCTTTCGGCCGTCGAAAGAAAACTGAAACACTGAATCAATTGCACGCATATGCATCCCAAGACCAAGATTCTCATTGTCGAGGATGAGGAAGGAATGCGAGTATTGATATCCGTTCTCCTCCAAAGTTCCGGATATGAGGTCGACGAGGCATCAGACGGTGAAGAAGGTTTACAGATGGCTCAGAAGCTCCCTGATCTGATTATCAGCGACATTGAGATGCCCCGGATGACCGGATAGCAAGCAGGAGATCGGAACAACGGTTACCATCAATCTTCCCAGTCCACCCGTCGAAAACTAATCCCTCATCAGAACCAAAAAAAACGGCGCCTGCACGGCGCCGCAAGATAACGCGTAAGAATTTCCTCCTGTTAATCGTCGATTCCTTCCAGATCAAGCAGGAACGCATACTTGAACGCCGTGTCTTTGTACTGTTTGTATCGGCCTGAGACGCCCCCGTGACCGGCCTGCATCTCTGTCTTCAATAGTATCGTGTTGTTGTCTGTTTTCATCGTCCGGAGCTTCGCGGTCCATTTCGCCGGCTCAAAGTACTGCACCTGCGAGTCGAAAAGACTTGTTGTGATGAGAATGTTGGGGTATGCTTTCGATTCGACATTATCGTAAGGCGAGTATGAGAGCATGTACTCGTAGTACTTCTTGTCGTTCGGGTTTCCCCATTCGTCATATTCCGACGTCGTAAGCGGAATGCTTTCGTCCAGCATGGTGGTGACCACATCCACCCAGGGGACATCGGCAATGACTCCTTTGAAAAGGTCGTGACGCATGTTGATGACGGCACCGATCAGCAGCCCGCCCGCACTTCCGCCCTGCGCATACAGATGTTCGGGGCTGGTATAGCTCAGTTTTATCATGTATTCTGCGCAATCGATGAAGTCTGTAAACGTGTTCTTCTTGTTCAACAGTTTGCCGTCGTCATACCACGCCCTTCCCAATTCCTGTCCCCCGCGGATGTGGGCAATGGCATAAATGAACCCGCGATTCAACAGGCTCAGCCGGGCTGAGCTGAAAGTCGCATCTCTGCTGGCGCCATACGAGCCGTACCCATATAATAGAAGCGGGTTCTTTCCGTCGTTCGTCGTCCCCTTCTTGTACACAATCGAAACCGGCACCATTTTGCCGTCACGGGCCGGTGCTGAAACCCGCTCCGTTACGTAATCTTCACGGTTGAAGCCGCCGAGGACCTCTTCCTGCTTCAGAAGTGTCTTCTCCTTTGTCATCATATTATAGTCATAGACGGAATTCGGGGTGGTGAGGGATGTATAGCCGTATCTCAGCAACGGAGTATCGAATTGGTAGTTGGTGCTCACATAGGCAAGATACGCAGGTTCGCCGAAATCCAGATAATGTTCCCCTGCACCGGACCAGGGACGGATTCTCATTTGAATCAGTCCTTCTTTTCTCTCGACAACGACGAGGTTATCCTTGAAGATTTCGAATCCTTGCAGAAAGACATCATCGCGATTGGGAATAACTTCCACCCAATTCCTTTTTGTCGTCCGGGTCACGGGTGTCTTCATCAACCTGAAATTCTTCGCGTTGAGGTTCGTTCGAATATAGAAGTTGTCCTCATAGTGGTCCACATCGTACTCGTGGTTCCGTTCCCGCGGTTGCAGCACCGTGAAGCTGCCCGTCGGCGTATCGGCATCGATATAGCGAAACTCGTTGCTGAGGCTCTGATTCGAGGCGATCATGACGTACTTCTTCGACTTTGTCTTGAAAACGTAGCAGCTGAACGTCACATCCTTCTCTTCGTACACGAGCTTATCGGCGGAGGGATGGGTTCCCAGCTCGTGACGATAGATCTGATAGGATCGAAGCGTCACTGGGTCCTGTTTCGCATAGAAGACCGTCTTGTTGTCGTTTGCCCATGCGACATTACCGGTGACGTTGGAAATCTCGTCGGGGAGAAGTTCTCCGGTCGAGAGATTCTTAAACCGAAGGCTGTAGAATCGCCGGCCCAGGGTATCCTGTGCAAACGAGACGATATCCTGTCCGGAGCTGATATCAACTCCGCCGACGGAAGAGAACTTGTGTCCCTCCGCCAGGGCGTTCGCATCGATCATGATTTCTTCAGCGGCGTCAAGCGATCCCTTCTTGCGGCAATAGATGGGATACTCCTTCCCCTCCACGACGCGCGTATAATAGTAGTAATCGTCCCGCTTATACGGTACCGACAGATCAGTCTGCTTGATTCGTCCTTTGATCTCTTCGAACAACTCTTCCTGAAACCCTTCCGTGTGGCTCATCATGGTATCCGTGTAGGCATTCTCCGCCTCCAGATACGCAATCACTTCGGGATTCTCACGCTCCTTGAGCCAGAAATAGTTGTCTTCGCGGACATCGCCGTGTTTTTCCAGTTTCACCGGCTTGACCGCGGCATTGGGCGGCGTTGCCGTCTGTCGCTGGGGTTTACATCCTGTCATGGCAAGGAGAACAAGCACGATAATGGAAATGATAAGTGTGGGTCGCATGGGATTCTCCTGGGGGAAGGGGGATACCTCCGAAAGTACAGACTCTCGGAAAGTGACATGAGTGACACGTAAAGCGCGGATGCAATAGATTCGGAAACGCCCGTCAGCTGAGCTTCTGCAGGATCGACTGAAGAAATTCTTTTACTTCCGTCATCTCGGCGCGGATCTCCTCGTCCTGGATTTTCTTCCTTTGGGGGACGTTCAACAGCTCGAGCTGTTCACCGGCTTCCGATTCGGGGACATATTCTTCCAGGACTTTCTTCGCCCCCTCGATGGTGTACTTCTCGTCTCTCAAAAGCCCCTTGATATGAAGAATCAGCTTGATGTCCTTGTTGGTGTAGATACGATTGCCTGCGCGGTTTTTCTGCGGCTTGAGCTCGGGGAATTCCGATTCCCAGTAGCGGAGGACGTACTGTTCGAGGCCCGTGATCTTGCTGACTTCGCTGATGGAGTAGTAGAGTTTTTTAATTCCGATGTGCTTCATAACTGAATCCAAGTTAGGGAAATCTGTTCTGAGTTGCAACGTGCCGTAAAGCGGGGATATTATTACATCTTGGCGCCCTTTGCGCCTCCTTTGCGTCCCCTGCGGTTAAAATCTTAACCGCAAAGCTCGCCAAGAAGGCGCAAAGCACGCAAAGAGAAACGACGTGACGTACTTCAGTTCCTTTGACTTTTCAGCACGTTTTCATATACTCAGAAATGAAATTCTTGGCGGCCGGAATCCTTTTTCTCCTCTTGCCCCCTCTTCCGCTTCTTTCGCAGACCCCGGATACTGTTCATTTTCAATGGCCCAATCCCCCGTTTAATTCCAGTCACTTCCTCAACGCAACCTTCTGTGAGTATCGGAACACTTTGAGTGCAAACCATTTTCACAGCGGCGTCGATATTGGTGGTGCGGACGGCAGCGCGATCTATTCCTGCATCGACGGAATTGTTCATTCGTACAGCACCACGGATGGCGACAACAACTTCGTCAGGGTGAGGTCGTTGACCGGCGGTCAATGGAAGCATATCAGTTACGTTCACATCAACCCGTCGCCCGGCCTTTCCTCGGGGGATTCGGTCATCGCCGGCGAAACAGTCCTCGGGACGATCATTTCCGGACAAGGGCACGTACATCTCACGGAACGAACATTGGTTTCCGATCCCAATGTTTCAGGAGTGGAAATCAATGCTGTGCGAAACGGCGGAGGGCTTGATCCGTTTGTCGACACGTATCCGCCTGTGATCGACGAGTCTCAGATCCTTTTCCGCCAGACCACAACCAATGCGTTCCTTCCTTCCAACTCATTGTTTGGGAATATCGAGTTCATTGTGAAGGTGAATGAGCACAATGGGACCGGTCCCTCGCAAGTCAATAATGGTACGTACCAGCTCGGGTACAGGATCCTCACGGACTCCTTCACGGTCGCTTATGAACCCCCGGACGCCGGTATCCGATTCAGATTCGACAGGAAACCCTTTGACTCGGTGGTGGACAATGTCTTCTTCCCCGCGTATTCAAACACGGGCGCTCATTACTATCGGCTCACGAGCGGGCTTGGTGCAAACGATCTCTATTCGTCCAGAAGCGCGGAGCTGGGATTCGTCGATGTTTCCGCCCTTGCCGAAGGATCGTACTATCTCCAGATCTTCACGACCGATACGAGGCAGAACTCGGATACGGCGCTGTTTCCCATTTTCATCACGGACGATGACCTGGTTCCGCCGGGCTTTCCGACTCTCAGCTCTGCGCTCGTCGACAGTGCGGGGAACCTCACGGTATCGTGGATTGCCAACGGCGAGCCCGACATCAAAGGGTATCGGCTTCAGTTCTTTGACGGAACGACATGGGTAACCGCTGCGTCGGAGTCGACCCTGACGTCCGGTGTTACGTCGGTCTCATTCCCCGTGCCTCCGTCGTTTCTCCAGGCACCCGACAGTCTCAACAAGTTCGCGCTGGCTCTCACTGCCGTCGATACCGCAACTCCACCGAACGAATCCGCAAGGAGTGATGTCTACGCTGCCGCATATCCGTGGTTCACGAACGCTTCCGCTCCTTCCGTTGACTATCGCCTGCAGAGACCGATCCTTGTCGTGGACGGATTCGACAGGTTCGGAGGGACGGGAAGCTGGCCCTCGCCGACGCATGAATTTGTGAAATTCCTGGTCGACGCCCTTCCACCGCTCGCTGCTGTTTCCAGTTGCTCGAACGAGGCGGTGATTTCAGGAAGTGTCGAACTCACTTCCCATGCCTCGGTCTTCTGGCTTCTCGGCGATGAGTCGACTGCAGATAACACCCTTACCTCCGTCGAGCAGACAAAGCTGAAGACTTACCTCGAGGCAGGCGGCAACCTCTTTCTATCGGGATCGGAGATCGGATGGGATCTCGGAAGAGTGCACAGCCTCAGCGAGCCGGGAGACACTGCATTCTATCATAACTATCTCAAAGCGAAGTTTATCTACGACGGCAGCGCCGCAACGACTGCTGCCCAGGGAATTTCAGGGACCATTTTCGACGGCCTCACCGTAACGATCGGCCAAACCTATCCAGAGGATTATCCGGACGACATCGATCCAATGAACGGTGCCTCCCCTGCGCTAATCTATAACGCCAAACGGGGGGACGGATCCTGGCAGCTGGGAGGGATTTCGTATGCCGGGACGTTCGGGACAGGGACGGAACCGGGAAAGCTCGTCTATATTTCCTTTCCGTTCGAGACCATCGGAAGCGCGACGTACCGAAATGCCTTGATACAGCGAGTCGTGACGTTCTTCGGAATTCCAACGAACATCGTGCGCACGGATGCTCCGCTTCCCGCAACATTTAGCCTTTCTCAGAATTATCCCAATCCATTCAACCCGTCGACGCGTTTGACGCTCAATGTTCCGTTTCGCGGCCCGGTTTCTTTGAGAATATTTGACATGCTGGGAAGAGAGGTCGCAAACGTGTTTGACGGCGAACGCGATGTAGGGACTTACGTTGTGGATTGGAATGCATCGTCGTTTCCTTCGGGAATCTATTTTGCCGTCGCCGATTTCGGGCAGTCCAGACAAACAAGAAAACTCATGCTCTTGAGGTAACATTGCGCGCACTCATTGCCGTCCTGACCTTTTTTTGTGTGTTTCCGGCCCTTCAGGCCCAGAACCTCGTGCGGGGATCATACAGCCTGAAGGTCGAAGAACTCCGCTCCGAATCTGCTCTTCAGCTGACGCTGAGTGATGTTGCCGGGAGGGTTCTCTATCAGGTGAATCGGGAGTTGGCATATGACACGCCCCGTCCGGCGGTGCATTTGTACGCCGACGGCTCTGTTCTGATTGTCGATTCTTTCGCCGGAGTTTATGAGTACTATGGCACAAGCGGACAGATGGTGCGCCGGGTGCCGTTCAACGAAGAGATCCGTGCAAACCATGAGCGTATCACCTTTGTTTCGGGGAATGACTCAACGGCGGCGGTGCTGACATCCGAACCGGGAGAGTCCGAGAGCAGGATTCTGGTTCTTGACCGCGCCGGAACGGTCAGATTCGATCGCCCGTTTGAAGGAACCTTTGCATCGGGGCTGCTTCTTTCGCCGAACGGAGAGTTGATTGCCGGCGGGACATACCGTTGGATCGGGGCCTCACTTGCCTTCAACACAGAGTTCCTGACGATCGCCGGCACTTCGGTGACCGGGCTGGGCCACGAATTCAAGGGCGGTTCGTGGTCGCCGGACGGAACATTGTTCGTTGTGTATGGAAGAGAGAGAGCATCCCTGATCAACGTCATGAAACGCGAGATCATTTCAACATCGCTGCTTGGTGTGAACAGGATCGTGCACGATGTTTTCTGGGACGGTTCGATCCCGTACGTTGCTTCGTCCCCTGTTCCCAAGATGCGATCGGGGACATGGATGTACGAGGGCCTCGTCGTTTTGAATCTCTCCGACGGGCGAACAGCATACCAATCCGCCGAGGTATCGTTCAAGAGTGCGAAGTTGGAAAGTACCGTTGGGGGTGTTTCCGCAAAGATTGACGGACAATCGATTCGGATCAGATAGCATTTCCCTTCGCTTTCCCTCTGTCATAGAATTCCAATCGTTGAAAATCGCAACAACCGAACTTTTCAGTTGTTGACAGCAAATTGGAATTTCTTTATACTCATCCTACCTCATACGCCGGAGCCTTTCTTACAGGGAATTGCTCCTCGGAAGTACATAAGCGCAGTAAGCCCTGGGTTCTCAAGAACTCTTCATTCAAGGAATCATGTCGCATCCTCCCCATTGGCGGTTTTTTCCCGCTCCATTTACCTTCGCAAGCCTCTCTTCATTCCACTTCAATCCTTTGAATTGTATTCCGCAGTACTCCCATTTATTCGACCATAGTTATCGATAAGATCAAGAACGACTGAAAGAGCACAGGAGACAATCTCAATACAAACATGAAAACGCGGGGTGCGGAACATGCCGCATCAACACCCTCAAGTCCGCTTCCAACGGCTCTTCGCAGTGAACCGTAACACCTAGAAGGAGAAAAACAGTGAAAAGAAGATTGCAGTCGCTTGTCTGTGTCATTGCAGGTATTGTGGCTTTGTTCAACATCGCGTCCGGTCAATCGGTATTCAAAGTAAAAGGCACCACCAGCGACTCTTTGGTTGTCGTCAATGACAACGGAAAGGTTGGAATAGGGACGGCCAACCCATCCGAGAAACTCGAAATAAGCGGGAATCTGAAAGTCACAGGGTCGGTCAAACTCAATACGACGACAAGATATTTGACGATCGGCGCGGGTGCGTTCACGCCGTGGCAATCGCAATTCACTGACTATCACAAGGAGCGGGAAACGCTCTTCGGGCTGACTGGCGAACAAACGATGGTAGTCTTTGCTACGATCAACCTTCCTCATGGCGCTACTGTGACTGACTTCAGTGCAACGGTGACAGACACATCCTCCAGCAGGGATATCGTTGTCATCTTCGAGTCGGACAATATCTATTTTGCGTGCACGTCGAGTGGGACGCCCGGAGTGACAACGTTGACTCCCATCACGGCAACCCCGGGAATCGTCGACAACAGCAACTACACGTATTTCGTCCGTGCGACCTGGGTAACCCCGCTGGAGGGCAACATGGGCCTCAAGCTTCACAAAGTCAAAATTACGTACACTATTGATAGCCTGCCATAAGGAAGGACCTTCGAAAGACTCATGAAACATCATCGTTCAATTGTACGGAGCACCGTCACACTCATTGGGGCTCTCGTTCGTGGGAGGACACAGTGAAAGCAAATCTCCCATCTCTTCGTTCGCTCATCGTCGCCGCGGTGGTATTATTCAACATCGCGTCCGGTCAATCGGCCTTCTCGGTAAAAGGTGCAGCGAGCGATTCTCTTCTGGCGGTTAAGGACAACGGAAAAGTCGGTATTGGAACGGCCAATCCGGTGGAACAACTCGACATCAAGGGTGCTCTCAGGCTGGCAACCAACGCACAGGCGAGTAACGGGACCGTGCGATACACAAATGGCAAGTTCGAGGGTTATTCATCGGGCATCTGGTACATGCTTAACAACGAAATTTATACCCTCTCTCGCCAGAGCTCCACGACAAGCACAGTGCGAAATGCCGAGTTGATTTCAGCTCGATACAGTTTACGATTCCCGATACCGGATGGTATTTGATTGTCATCAACGCCAGCCTTACTAATAATGCCGCTTATCAGATAACCAGCGGTGTGGACGATGACGCCGGATACATCTACATAAAGAATGCAAACGATCCTCCCGGCCTTTACTATGAATTGCGCAATTTCTTTCTCAAGTACACTGATGGTTCGACGTTCAGATATATTTCTCCTATCGTCAATCATTCCATGGTGCACAACTTCAATGCGGGTGACCAGATCGTTGTTGGAGCGAGAGTGGTGTCAACAGGCACACCCACGGGCAACTGGAACATAAGCTACGTCACCGGAAATATCATAAGGATCAAATGATCGTATTAATGACATTCCATGAGGATCGCGCAATGAAGACTGAATACTCTTTCCACAGAAACGCAACCGGAATCATCATCCTGGCTTTGATTTCGTGCATTTCCTTGCAGGCCCAGGTGAGTATCGAAATCGGCGCCGCCGCCACGGTCGAGATTACCAACTCGATCAATCTCGATGTGAGCGGGAACTGGACGAACGGAGGCACATTCGTTCCGGGATCCGGCACCGTGACATTCAACGGCTCAAGCGGAACTCAGAATATTTCCCAGGGAACCGGTGCATTCAATAATCTCACCGTGAACAAAGCTTCCGGCAATGTCCATCTGACAAGCAGTTTTACTGTGAACGGCACACTCACGGTCACGAGCGGCGATCTTGATCTGAATGGAGAAACACTCACTCTCGGATCGAGCGCCACGGTTTCCGAAACGGCTGGGAATACGGTTATGGGAAGTTCCGGGTCGATCACCACGACAAGGTCCATCAATGCCCCGAGCTCACTCAATGTCGGCGGGCTTGGACTCGCCATTACGAGCGTTTCGAACCTGGGATCAACGACGGTTACCAGAACACATCAAGTCAGGACTGGAAACGGAAACTCGAGTATTGAGCGGGCATTTGAGGTCTCTCCTGCGAATAATTCCGGCCTGAACGCAACGCTCGTATTCATATACGATGACAGCGAGCTCAACGGGCTGACGGAGAATGACTTGACCTTGTTCAATTCCACCGACAACGGAACGACGTGGGCAGGCGCCGGAGGAAGTCTTAACACAACGAACAACACAGTCACACTCAACGGAATCGACGGGTTTTCCCTTTGGACGGCTGCAGCGAGTTCTACGCCTCTCCCCACGCAGATGGCTGAGTTTGTTGTGGAAGGTGGAGCTCGGTCCGCCGGAGGCGGATTCGATGCGAAATTAAGGTGGAAGACGGAAACGGAGGTGGATAATTTTGGCTTCGAAGTAGAACGGAAATTGGTTCGAGGTTTAGGGTTCAAGGTTCAAGGTGCGCAACCTGAAACTTCAAACCTGATTCCCGCGCACGCGGGAATTGAAACGCAATGGTCCAAGGCGGGCTTTGTCAAAGGCTCTGGGACCTCCACATCCCCAAAGGAATACTCCTCCCTTGACTGTCAGCTTCCACCCGGCCGGTATGCCTATAGGATCAAGCAGATCGACAACAACGGCTCCGCCCGGCACACCGATGTCGTGGAGGTCGAAGTGGGCCTTGCACCGAGGGAGTTTACGCTGAGCCAGAATTATCCGAATCCCTTCAATCCGACCACCACCATCGAATTCACTCTGCCCGAGGATGGGCCCGTAAAGCTTGACATCTTTGACATCCGGGGGCGGCTTGTTACGACTCTCCTGGATGAGAATCTGGCCGCCGGCATTTATCACCATGTTCTTTTCGACGCGGGCGCGCTTCCGTCAGGAATCTATTTTTCGCGAGTTGCGTTTGGGAATAGTTCACGTATCAGGAAGTTGACCTTCATCAAATGACATCGACAGCCAGGCAGACTGTCGTGAGAGACCAAGAACTGCTTGCCAGGTTATTCTCCGGGGACAAAACTGCTCAGCGCGCGTGGGAGGATTTCCTGGAGTCCTATTCCAATCTGTTTCTCAAGATCATCTGGAAAATAGAGAAGGACCGCGATACGGTGATGGAGAGATATCTCCATGTCTGCTCGAAGTTTGCGGAAAAGGACTTCGCCATTCTCCGAAAGTTCAAACAGAAGCACGGTGAGAATCCACCGAAGTTCACATCATGGCTGGGGGCTGTTGTAAGAAACATGATTGTCGACTCTTATCGTTCAACGGAGGGAAGGCGGCGCATTCCAAAGGCCCTTAAGGGGTTGCATGATCTCGACAGAAAGGTCTTTGAGCTCTATTACTGGCGCGGCTTCGGGCCGGAGGAAATCGATCAGGAGCTGGCGACAGGCATGAACGGATCGAGCGAGAGCATCTCCGATATCCTCGAGCGCCTCGATACAAAACTCCTTCGACCACCGGCAAAACCCGCACTCGAGCCGATGACTATCCGAATCTCGTACGACGACGGCGATTTCTGACTTCTGATCTCTCTGATTTCTGACTTCTGATTCGTTATATTTGTGAATGCTTTCCCTCAACAATATCGCAGTCTTCTTCGGTGAACGGACGCTCTTCAAGGACGTCTCCCTCGCCATCGGCCCCCACGACCGGATCGGCCTTGTCGGCCCGAACGGTTCCGGCAAAACGACGCTGCTTCGCTCCATCGCAGGCCTGCACCGGCCGGACAAAGGAGCCGTAGAGAAAGCCGGTTATGTCACCGTGGGATATCTTCCCCAGGAAGGGATCGCGGCCAGCGGGAAGACCCTGTACGCGGAGGCTGAAACCGCCTTCGCGCACGTTCTTGAGGTTGGAGAACGGCTTTCCGAGGTCCAACAGAAACTCGCCCACCTCCCCCACGATCATGAGGACTATCCCGAACTGGTGGAAATTATGGGCGAACTTCAACATCGATTCGAAGAGATGGATGCCTATCGGATCAAGTCGAAGATCGAAGAGGTGCTCATGGGGCTGGGG
>Ga0209002_10001387_pt1 | contig 19574 bp, 18 predicted proteins | sample Rifsed16ft2_FD_184010 | JGI IMG/M metagenome (GOLD analysis project Ga0209002, IMG submission 184010) | Soil microbial communities from Rifle, Colorado, USA - sediment 16ft 2 (version 2) | ecosystem: Environmental > Terrestrial > Deep subsurface > Rock core/Sediment | place: Rifle, Colorado... | reverse complement strand
TTTGAAGATATATTACCCTTCCCGTGTCCTGGGGGCTTTCAAAGATCTCTTCCGTGACTCCAAAGCCTTCCGGGCTTTGAAGCAGGGAGCAGCCTTATCCCAGCGAGGCTTTCATGTTCCGCTTACCATAGCGGCGGGAGAAGAAAGAAGTCTTCGCTTGCTGGGCAGGGCCTTTCTTTTAACATTGGGAGTAGGCGGGTCTCCGCTGCCGCTCTTTCTCCGGAAAAGCAGCTCTTTCCCTTTGGATGGCCCCGCCTTGAGGAGTAAGAGGGAATATATAAAGGAACTGGCGTTGGCCACGCATCGTCTCCACGGATGTGGTTTCGTCCATGGCGATTTGGTCCCTTCGAACATTCTGGTCCAGGCTCAAGATGGGAGAGTTACTTTTTTTTACATGGATAACGACCGTACCCGGCGCTATCCGGCATGGCTCCCCCATCTTTTATGGAAACGGAATCTGGTGCAGCTCAATCGCTTTGTCTTAGCTGGGATTACCCTTCAGGACCGGATGCGGTTCTTGAAAGCATATTTGGGAGGGAAGACCTGGGAGAGGAAAGGGCGCCGATTGGCGCGGTGGCTGGAGAAGAAAACCAGAAAAAGACGCCTGGAGTGTGACCGGATAGCCGCCCAGGTCAGCTTTAGGGAGCTCATGCGATGGAATGGGCGCTTTGCCAGGAATATTCAATAAATAGCATTAGAATATCATGGTTAACATTAATTCAAGAAACGTGCTTGTTTTACACCTTGCCGGGCTGGTGTTTCTCTGCGGCATTCTGTTCTTTTCCTTCCTTGATTGGGCCCCTTTTTTTGACAAGGGAGAGCCGAGGGAGGCGCTGGTCGTGCAGGAGATCTTTGCTCATGGGGATTGGCTGTTCCCGTTGAAATGGGGGAAAGAGGTTCCTTCCAAGCCCCCTTTATTCCACTGGTTTGCTGCCATGGCCTCGAAGGCTTGGGGCGGGCTAACCGAGGCCACTGTCCGTTTTCCGTCGGCCCTCTTCGCGACTGTTGGCGTTTTGTCTCTCTATTTTCTCGGAAGAAGGCTCTTTGATCCGCAGGCCGCTTTTTTAGGGGCAATCATCCTTTCTACTTCTGTACCGTACCAGAGCATGGCGATCTCTGCCCGAGTGGACATGACTCTGACTTTTTTTGTAACCCTAGCCCTGGTGATTTTCTATTTAATCTATCGGAACGACCTCACCGGGAATTTCGCTTACTACTGTTTCTATTTTATTCTGGGGATAGGTATCTTGGCTAAAGGCCCCGTTGGCCTTGTCCTCCCAGGAATGGTAATATTTTCTTTCGTCGGGCTGAAGAAGAGATGGGATCTTTTGTCCCGAATCTCTCTTCACCCGGGGGTGATCCTTACTTTAGTGATTGGCATGTCGTGGTATGGGACAGCCTTGATGAGGGGAGGGGAAGATTTTTTCAACCGACAGCTCCTTCATGAAAATCTGGCCCGTTTTTTTGTTTACGGTGAAGGGGGTTCCGGCCATCAGAAGCCGTTTTACTATTACTTCCCCTATCTCATTCTCGGAGGCCTGCCCTGGAGCCTTTTTTTACCGTTTGCGATGGTACAGTGGTTTAAAGATAGAGCCTTTTCGAAGGATTCTATCCTCTTTCTCCTTCTCTGGGTTGGGATTGTCTTTTTCTTCTTTTCTCTTTCCGCGGGGAAGCGGGCCATCTATCTCCTCCCCCTCTATCCTCCCCTTTCCCTCCTTATCGGTTTATGGCTCGCGCAACCAGGCACCGAAGGAAGAATCCGGCTCCTAGGGTTAAAGTCCGTTGGCTGGCTGGCGGTTTTCATGGGCTTGACTATGCTGGCTGTTTTTTTGGTAGTTGCGGCGGGAAATGGTACGTCCGGGCTCTTATCTTATTTTGCGGTGATGCTTAAACCTAAGGATCGAGCAAATCTCTCAATCGTCCAGCAAACCTTGGATCGAGCAGGATGGTTTTTTCTCCCCTTTTTGTTTTCGTCCGCACTCCTTTGGCTTTCCGTAGCTCGGAATCTATTGACCCTAAATGCGCGAGCCGCAGCGTTCGGTCTCGCTTGTTTGTCGGTGCTTACAGGTGTGCTGGTCCAGGGAGCCGTCATGCCCGCCATCGCCGAGTCCAGGAGTTATAAGCCTTTTGTCACGGAGGTTAAGCGTCAGCTTGGGGAGAATGAAAATTTGTATCTATACGGCGAAGGGTGGGATTACGCGCCGGTGCTTTTTTACCTGGGTGATCGGGTGCAGGTGATCCGAGCTGGCCTACCTTCGATGCAGGAGAAGATGCAGGAGTCGGGCGACTATTATATTATGGGCGAAAGGGAGTGGAGGAAGATCGCGGCAGGGGAGGCAGGGGTCATTCCTGTCGAGTTAAGAAGCCAGGGAACAGGACCCGACGGGAAGGACCCGATCGTTTTGGTTCGGGGAATGAAAAGCGGGAAAGGTAAATAAATGAAAACGGTTATTCTCTGCGGCGGGTTGGGGACGAGGCTCAGAGAAGAAACAGAGTTTCGACCCAAGCCTATGGTCGTGATCGGCGGAAAGCCGATCCTATGGCATATCATGAGGACATACTCCTTCTTTGGGTTCAAAGACTTCATTCTTTGTCTGGGCTATAAAGGTGAGGCGATCAAGAATTATTTTCTTGAGTACGACTTGGTGCACAGTGATTTTACTGTCCGACTGGGGACCAAGGAGATTACGCGCCATTCTGTATTTCATGACGAAAGCGATTGGCAAGTTACGCTGGCGGAGACCGGGCTTCAGACCATGACGGGGGGACGGATCAAGAGGATTGAAAAGTATATCGATGGGGAGGACTTTATGATGACCTACGGCGATGGGCTGGCAAACATTGATGTCGATCGCCTCTTCAAGTTTCACAAGGAAAAGGGGAAGATTGCTACCGTTACCGCGGTGCGGCCGGTAGCGCGCTTTGGGGAGCTTGCGGTGAATGGAGATCTCGCGGAATCGTTTCTGGAAAAACCGCAGATCGAAAGCGGTTGGATCAATGGGGGATTCTTGGTGTTCCGGAAAGAGGTATTTAACTATTTAGATGAGGACTGCGTGTTGGAGAAGGAGCCGATGGAAAGGTTGGCCCGGGAGAAGCAATTGGCGGTCTATAAACACGCCGGGTACTGGAGATGCATGGATACCTACCGGGATTTGGAGGCCTTAAGCCACGAATGGGAGAGCGGACATCCGGGATGGCAGGACTTACCCAAAGACTCCATAGCAGGGACCGGTAAAAAGGGTGCGAGGTGCTGAATGATTCAAGGAGTATCCATTCGTCCGTTGAAACAAATCCCCGATGAGCGGGGAAAGGTCATGCATATGCTACGGCGTGATGATCCTTGGTTCGAAAGGTTCGGGGAGATCTATTTTTCCGTGATCTATCCGGGCGCTATCAAGGCCTGGCATCTTCACAAAATCATGACCTTGAACTATGGAGTGGTTAGCGGGGCAATCAAATTGGTTCTCTACGATGACCGGGACGGTTCGCCTACGAAGGGGGAGCTTCAGGAGATCTTCACCGGCGAAGAATGCTACTCGTTGATTACCATTCCGCCAAATATCTGGAACGGGTTCAAAGGGATCGGCGCCAAGCCGGCCCTTGTGGCCAATTGCGCTACGGAACCTCATGATCCGTCTGAAATTGTTCGGATGGATCCTTTCTCTAAAAAAATCCCCTACAACTGGGATATCAAGCATGGGTAGCCAGAGGGCTGCGGTCATCGGCGCGTCGGGTCTAGTCGGTCAGGCCCTGATGCGGGTGCTGGAGAATAACCGATACGAGGTTGCCGGGACCTATGCAACTCATTCCGGCGACGGATTGCTTTCCCTGGATATTTCCGTGCCCTCCCAGGTACGGGATTGGTTCCGCCTCATCCAGCCCGAGGCGGTGTTTTTAACCGCGGCTCTAACCAATGTAGAATACTGTGAAGACCATCCGGAGGAGGCATATAGGGTTAACGTAGAAGGAGCAAGGAACGTCGCGGAGGAAGCGGCTCGCCGGCGTTCGAAGCTGGTTCTTTATTCTACTGACTATATTTTTGACGGCGAGAATGGTCCGTACGATGAGGCGGCTCAGCCCTCCCCCGTGAGTAATTACGGGAGGAGCAAGGCGGAGAGCGAGAAAGTTATTCGGGAGATGCTAGAGGATTACCTTATCGTGCGCACCACGGTTGTATACGGATGGGATCGACGGTCAAAGAATTTTGCCATGCAGGTTTACCAGAAGCTTCAGGGCGGCGTGCCCATTCAAGTGGCCGAAGATCAGATTGGCAACCCGACCCTGGTGGACTACCTGGCGGAGGCGAGTGTTCGTTTGGTTCAGCAAAAGACGAATGGGATAGTGAACGTTGTGGGTAAGGATCTGCTCCCCCGCTCGGAATTCGGCAAAGCCCTGGCGAAGTTCTTTGGCCTGGACCCTGAAATGATACAGGCCGTCCCTACTGCCAGTTTGAAGCAGCGCGCGCGACGACCGCTACGGGGAGGGCTGAGGACCGAAAAACTGAGCCAGTTACTGGGTACGGAAGCGATGGCCCTGGATGAGGCCCTCAAGCGTCTCTGCAGACAGTGGCAGGGAGACAGCCATAAGTCCGGTGCGAACTCTTAATAGCGCGAAGATGCCTGTTCAGTCCCGCGCTTCTATTCTCCGACAATATCGTTGTGAAGGCGAGAAAAACAAAAGTTGATGAAAATCGCGCTGGCGCATAAAAGACTGGACCTGGCCGGGGGGACCGAGAGGGATTTTTACCTCACCGCGCAAGGGTTGAGAGATCTGGGTCACGAGGTCCATCTCTTTTGCAGTGAGTTCGGGGTTGCGCCACCGGAAGGAACCCTGGCGCACCGCGTCCCGTGTCTGACATTGGGGCGGACAGCCCGTATGCTGAGCTTCGCCTTTCTCGGCCCGAAGGCCATCCTCTCACACAAGTGCCGCGTGGCCGTGAGTTTCGGCCGGATGGTTTCCCAGGATATCCTGCGTTGCGGAGGTGGATCGCACCGGGTGTTCTTGCAAAAGATGACGCAAGGGGAGGGGCCGCTGCGCCGCCTTTGGCATCGCATAAGCCTCTACCACCGGAGCCTTCTCGCCCTGGAGGCGATCCAGTTCCGTCCTCAGGGTTGCAAAAAGATTTTAGCGGTCTCCCAAGAGGTCAAGCGTGAGATCATGGCGGTCTACGGAGTGCCAGAGAAACGGATTGCGGTCATCTATAATGGGGTCGATCAAGAGCGCTTTCACCCGCGCAACCGCTATGGGGCGCGCGATCGGATCAGACGGCAGTGGGGGATTTCTCTTGAGGCCCCTCTGGCGGTTTTTGTCGGGAGTGGATTCCAGAGGAAGGGATTGGATCGACTGCTGGCAGCGTGGGGATCGCCGGGTCTGGAGGGGATCTACCTTCTGGTGGTGGGTGAGGACGCTCAGAGGAACCGTTATCGTTCCTGGGCCGAGAAACAAGCGAAGGGGAGAATCATCTTTGCCGGCCGGCAGGAGGCGATCGAGAACTATTACGGGGCAGCGGATCTTCTGGTCCTGCCGGCTTTTCAGGAGGCTTTCGGGAACGTCGTTTTGGAGGCGTTGGCCTCTGGTCTTCCAGTGGTCACGACCCGGGCAGTCGGCGCGGCCGAAGTCCTGACGGGAGAGCTGCAGCAAGGGATCTTGACCTCCCCGGATGATCCCCGAGAGATAGAAGCCAAGATCCTTTGGATGCTGGAAAGGAATCGTTGTCCGGTTTTATCGGCTGAGGCGAGAAGGATCGGGGAGAGCTATTCATGGAAAAATCACTTTCAGGAGCTTGAAAAGCATATCCTGGAAGTGGCTGAAATGGATCGCCGTGGGGCCTTTTCCTAATCCTCTTTTCTTAAGAATAGGTTCGTCCTCCCTCTGGGTGTGCCACGATCTTGGCGCAGACCCCAATCTCCGTCTCTTGGCTGATCCTGACCTCCTCCTGGCCAGTCCCGAGTGCCGGATCATTAAAGACCAGAGAAAGATCAAAGTGGGACTGATCGCGATGGAGATTGGCGCAAGACCAAGGGGGATCTACCTGAAGAGATACAACGCCTTCTCCTGGCGCTATCGCCTGGGCTCTCTTTTCGCTCAATCGGCTGCCTTGCGCTCTTGGGCAGGGGCGAGGATTCTGATGCGCGCGCGGTTCCATACGGGCCAGCCCCTAGCAGCGATCGAATGCCGCACCTGGGGGATGTTGACGAAGAGCTTCTATCTTTCAGAGGAGATTGTGAGAGGCGAAACCGTGGATGCCTATTGGCAAGAGGAACTTATGCCCAAGAAGGGACCCGATGGGTTTCGCCGCCGCCGGGATTTTTTGAAGGGCTTGGCAAGGCTTTTCCGTTCGCTGCACGAGTCGAATATTTATCACAACGATCTCAAGGATGCCAATATCCTTGTCAGCGTTGGCAACCAGCAGCGAGAAGAATCCTTTTATCTCCTGGACTTGGAGGGGATTCGGAGCTATCGCTATCTGAATCGACGGCGGCAGATCAAGAATCTCGTCCAGTTGAACCGGACATTCGGGAGATTCCTGCACGGGAGCCAGAAGCTCTACTGGCTCAGGGGCTATTTGGGAGAAATATTCGCGGATCGAAAAGAAAGAAAACAATGGATCCGACAGATTCTATCAGAGAGCCGGCGGCGGGATCGGCGCTCGTCAAGAAAAGTCCTGCGGGCCGAAGGCCGAAGGAAGGAAGCGCATGGCCTCTGAAGCGAATGTTTTAAATCGGGCGTCCGGCGCCCGCCTTTTGGGCTTCGCCATACTATTGGCCGCTTTGGTGCGTCTCTTTCTATTCTGGCAGTATTACTGCATCAGCTCCGATGGCGTCCATTACATCGACGCGGCCAAAGATTTCTTCTCCGGCAGGACCGCCGAGGGCCTGTCCTCGGTCTATCCGCCCGGCTATCCGCTCATGGTGGCCTCGCTCTATGCGCTGATCGGCAATTGGGAGATTGCCGGCCAGATCTGGTCTCTTCTCTCCGGAGTGCTCTTGCTCATCCCTTTATATGTCCTGTGTAAGAGGCTTTATGGGGAGAAGGTCGCGTTGGCGGCCTGTTTCCTTGCCGCGATCGCCCCCCACCTCGCGCGCTACTCCGCTCATGTGAGAACCGAAAGCCTCTTCATCTTGTTGTCCACAGTCGCGCTGCTCCTTTTTCACCAGGGTATCGAGGCGGGATTAGTCAATCGTTTTTTTTATGGCGGTTTGGTCTCAGGCTTCGCTTATCTCGTGCGGCCTGAGTCCATCGGATTTCTAGCCATCGTGCCCATTACCCTGGCGGTCCGATGTTGGGTGAAGCACCATCGGGGTTTTCGCTGGTTCTTCGGTGCCTGCCTCCTGCTGTTGGTTGGATTCTTGCTGCCGGCATCTCCTTTTATCTACTATCTCAGTCTGGCTGCCGGGCAATGGGGCACGGTAAGCCGCAAGGCGGGCGTCACTCTTTTTATCAGCTTGCAAGAATCCGGCCTCTTGGAAGCGCTGGAGCCGGGAAGCATTCCCAATCTTGGGTCCTTGACTATGATCGAGTTTATCAGCAATTATCCTACCCTCTACATGAAGAAGGTCGCCCTAGATCTTCTCCCCTCTGTTGGGATTTTTTTCGAGGCGCTTTACTATGCTTACGTTCCTTTCCTCTTGGTGGGACTGTGGCTGGCGGTTCGGAGGAGATTCTGGGAGCGGGAAGACCTGCTGCTCGCGGTCTTCATTCTTTTCTACATTGTTGGTTTTGCCCTGATCTACGTCAACCGAAGGTACTCGGTCCAGATGATCCCGGCGGCGTTGGGTTGGACCGCCGTAGGGCTCTTATGGTGTTGGGACTATCTGAAGAAATTCATTCCTCCCAAGAATTTCGGGGTCATCGGTTTTGTGCTTGCGTCCCTTCTTGTTTTGGCCACCCTAGGCAAGACCCTTAAACCTATTTCGCCTGAAAAGGCCCATGTCCGTGAGGCCGGATGGTATTTTAAAGGCTTGAAGGGCTCAGATGAGCTAAGACTTTTGGTCTTCGATGATCGGATCTCCTTTTACGGAGAGGCGAAGCCGATTCTCTTAAGCGAACTAAAGGAGCAAGATTTAATCCGGTATTTGCGACAGGGGAAGGCGGATTATCTGGCGACGGAGATCGCCCCCTGGCAACAATACTTTCCTATGGTTGCGCAGAGCCCAGGGCTCTATGGGCTGGTCTGGGAAAGAGAATTTCGGGCGACTGGGAAGGGAAGGTTAATTGTCTTTAAGGTCGGTCATAAGGAGGGGGAATGACAGCAGACGATAGAAGTCCTGGTCGGCCCAAGGTTGTCGTGGTCATGCCCGCTTATAACGCGGCCAAGACCCTGAGGATCACTTACAATGCCATCCCCATGCACAAGGTGGATCAGGTTATCCTTGTGGATGACGGTAGCACAGACGAGACATTGAAAATAGCTAAGGAGCTGAAGCTGGAGGTCTTCGTGCATGCGCGGAATTTCGGCTACGGCGCTAACCAGAAGACCTGCTACACCGAGGCCCTGAAGGCGGGCGCCGACATTGTAGTGATGCTCCATCCCGATTATCAATATGACCCGATTCTGCTGCCCGACGTTGTGGCTCCGATCGAGTCATCGGAGGCCGATGTGGTCTTAGGCTCAAGGTTTTTACAGGGAAACGTGTTGGAGCAGGGCATGCCCTGGTGGAAGTATCTAGGCAATAGATTCCTGACATGGGTGGAAAATTTAGTCTTGGGATTGAATCTTTCAGAATATCATACCGGATACCGTGCCTATAGTCGGAGGGTATTGGAAGAGACCCCTTTTTTGTTAAATTCTGACAAGTTTGTCTTCGATCAGGAAATGCTAGTGCAGGCTACCTATATGGGATTTAGGATCAAGGAGGTGCCAGTCCCGACAAGGTATTTTGCGGAAGCATCGAGCGCAGGCTTTGTCACGAGCGCGGTTTATGGTCTGAGTATTCTCCTGCTCCTGGGCCGTTATCTGCTGCATCGGATGTCTGTACTGGACCTAAAGCAGTTTCAACGCTTCACCGCAAGGTATAGGAGAATCGAGTGACCGATGAGGATCTGAAGCCGGGACGCTACGGGTTGAAATCTTTCAAGTACAGCAGCCACTACTGGGTATTGAAGCTATTGTCTGCTGAGAGTGGTCCGCTCAGAATATTGGATGTCGGGACCTCCGATGGTTATATAGGGGCGATGCTGCAGGGGCGAGGCCATTACGTCGTAGGGATTGAAAGGCACGGGGAAACAGCGGAAAAAGCCAGGCAGCATTATGATTCTTTTCATGTGGGGGACATAGAGCAGTTCGAGTTTCCTTACAGAGAGGAGTTTGATTATATCCTGTTTGCCGATATCCTAGAGCATCTCCGTGATCCGACTACTGTGCTTAGACGCTCGCTGCCGTCTCTCAGAGAATCTGGAAAGATAATCGTCTCCGTGCCGAATATCGCGAATTTTGTCATCCGGTTGTGCCTGCTTTTTGGAAGATTCGACTATATGGATCGAGGCATCCTCGATACAACTCACCTTCGGTTCTTTACTTTAACAAGTTTGAAGAAGATGATGCTGGAGGCTTCATGCCGTATCATTGAAGTTGTTCCCACTCCCTTGCCGGTCCAGACAGTTTTTCCGGTAACAGAAAAGAGAGTGTTTGCTCCGCTCCACGAAGCCCATTACGCCTTGGTGCGTCTTTGGAAAACCATGTTCGCCTATCAATTTGTGGTTAAGGCAGCCCCAAACTGGTGAGGATGCTGGGTATCTTGAGGGTGCAGAGCCACAGGCGTTGTTGACAGCAGGCAAATAAAGTGGGTAAAAGGCAGAGATTGTGAAAGCCCTCGTTCTTGCCGGAGGTAGGGGGACAAGGCTTCGGCCCCTGACCCACACAGCGGCTAAGCAATTGGTCCCTGTGGCCAATCGGCCCATCCTCTTTTATGTCCTCGATAACCTTGCCAATGCAGGGATCAAGGAGGTAGCGGTTATTGTCTCCCGTGAGACTGGAAAGGCGATTCGCGAAGCGGTGGGTGACGGGAGCCGTTGGGGATTTAAGATTGAATATCTGCTTCAAGAAGAGCCTTTAGGTCTAGCCCATGCGGTCAAGGTGGCAAGGCCTTTTCTAAGCGAGAGCTCTTTTGTCATGTATTTAGGGGACAATCTCATCGGTTCAGGGATTCAGGAGTTTTACGAGACCTTTCAAGCAGCCGGGGCAGATGCCTTGGTCCTTCTTAAACAGGTTGAGGATCCCTCAAACTTTGGCGTTGTGGAGATTGATGGGACGGGGCGTGTGCTGAGGCTAGTGGAAAAACCGAAGCAGCCCAGGTCAGATCTTGCGCTGGTGGGGATTTATTTCTTTTCTCCTGAGGTTCACAGAGCCATCGAGGAAATTCAACCCTCTTGGCGGGGGGAGCTGGAGATTACCGATGCCATCCAAAGGCTTCTCGACAGCGGAAGGCATGTGGCGGGTCATGTCCTTAAGGGGTGGTGGATCGATACGGGGAAAAAGGATGATCTTCTTGCCGCTAATACGGTTGTGCTGGATGAATGGGTTAGACGTAAAGTCGATGGAAGCGTGGATAAAGAAAGTCAAGTCATAGGACGAGTCACGATAGGGAGCGGCAGCAACATCCACGGGAGCATAGTAAGAGGTCCGATAGTTATTGGAGAAAATGTCTTGGTTAAAGATTCCTTTATTGGCCCCTTCACCAGCATCGGAAAGGGAAGCCGAATCATCCATTCGGTCGTAGAGCACTCGGTGATACTAGAAGGTGTCTCGATTGAGAATGTGGACCGTTTGGAGGATAGTCTTATTGGCAATGGGACAAAAATTTTTAAGGACCAAGCGACCCGGCAGGCCTATCGGCTGATGGTTGGAGATGATTCCCACGTAGAGCTTTAACCTTAGTACCTGAATGGATGGGCTGTGATGGATGCTCAAAAAAAAAGCCAATTTATAGAAGGGACTATCGTAGGCGTAGAGGTCAGGCCTTTAAAAAGACACCTTGACAAGCGCGGCTGGTTGGTTGAGATCTTCCGGATCGACGAGTTGGATCCCCAGATCCGACCTGTTATGGCCTATATTTCTGAGACCTTTCCTGGTGTCACACGGGGTCCCCACGAGCATGTCGAGCAGACCGATTACTTTTGTTTTTTAGGTCCTTCCACATTTGAGGTTATTCTTTGGGATAACCGTCGTGACTCTCCTAGTTATTGGCATCGACAAGCCTTTTTGATTGGTGGGGACAACCCTTCTATTATAATCGTACCTGAGAGAGTCGTCCATGCCTATCGTAATATAGGACAAAGCCCGGGCTGGGTTATTAATTGCGCCAACCGGCTTTATGCCGGGGAGGGACGAAAAGGACCGGTGGATGAGATTCGCCACGAAGACGATCCTCATAGTCCATTTCGTCTAACCCCTTAGCATGATCCTTCTAGTTACAGGAGGAGCCGGCTTCATCGGCTCCCATTTCATTCGCCTTGTTTTGGAGAGACGCCCTACTTGGAAGGTGATCAATCTGGATAAGCTCACCTATTCGGGCAACCTTGAAAACCTGAAAGATGTGGCCGACCGCGAGCAGGAAAAGCGTTACTTTTTTGTTCCAGGAGACATCTGCGATGCGACTCTACTGGAGGCTCTATTTGCTGGAGGGCATCCTCTCTTGCGTCAGCTAAAGCCTGAAGGATCAGATAGGTGTCCCATTGATACGGTGGTGCATTTCGCGGCTGAGTCCCACGTGGACCGCAGCATCCGCGATGCGTCTGCTTTTTACCGCACCAATGTGGAGGGGACCCGAATTCTACTTGAGGCCGCTCGAAGCCATTGGAAAATAGGGTCTACCGGTCAAGGTCCGTATCGTTTTGTTCATGTTTCCACTGACGAGGTCTACGGCTCATTGGGACCGGCTGATCCTCCATTCCGGGAAGAGGACCCTCTTAGACCCAATAGTCCCTACGCCGCTAGTAAGACGGCTGCGGACTTAACCGTTCTGGCCTATCATCATACCTACGGACTTCCAGCGATTATCACCCGCTCAGGAAACAACTACGGTCCCTATCAGCATCCGGAAAAGTTTATTCCCTTATTTATCACCAACGCAATAGAAAACAGGCCTCTGCCTTTGTATGGGGACGGTCTGCAGGTGCGCGACTGGATCTATGTGGAGGATCACTGTAAAGCGCTCCTCCTGACTCTTGAGCGAGGCCAAGTAGGAGAGGTTTACAACATTGGGGGGCGCGAGGAGCACGCCAATCGTGAGGTGGCCGAGTTCATTGCCCAGCGCATGGGAAAGAGTCGAGACCTTATTCGTAAGGTGGCGGATCGCATAGGGCATGATCGCCGCTATGCCCTCGATGTCACGAAGATCCAATCAGCCCTTGGATGGAAAGCCGAGCGCTCCTTTGCCCAAGCCATGGGAGCGACCATTGACTGGTATCAGTCCCATCCCGCTTGGTGGAAAAAGCTCAAAGATGAGGCCTTTTGGAGCTACTATCAAGAGGTCTATGGCCCATTGGAGAAGTTGCCCCAGGACCAGTCAGATTAGGATGAACGCGTGGATTGAATTTCATGTCAGGTCCTTGCCCTCTCTGTTTCCATGAGGCCGCCTCCGGCCTTTTCCAAAGCCGAGATCGCGTCCATGGTCTTCCAGGGGTTTTTACTGTTTTTCAGTGTCATCGCTGCAGCGCTGTTTTTTATCTACCTCGCCTAGGAGATCAAGAACTCGCGTCCTACTACCCAGAGATCTATGGTCGCTACCGGGTCTCCAGGTCGCTGGATAAAAGGAGCTACAGGGGAATCAGGCGCTTTATTTTGGAAAACCACTATGGTTACCCGTCGTTAAAAGGTGGGGATCCATCCCAGGCTAAGAAGTGGATAGCACTCTTTCTCTCGCTCTTCATGGCCAAGGATGCAATTCCGCACCGGGGCGAAGGGAAGTTTCTCGATATTGGCTGCGGTGGGGGTTCTTACCTCTATCGGCTCAAACAATGGGGATGGAATGTTTACGGGGTAGAACCAAGCGGCACAGGGGCAGCTCAGGCCCAGTCTTTAGGGTTGAATGTCCACCACGGACAGATCCAAGATGCGAGGTTCCCCAACAGCTTTTTTGATGTGGTCCGGCTGCACCATGTCTTGGAACATCTAACAGATCCCCGAGGCACATTCCGTGAGATCAAGAGGGTTCTAAAGGCCGATGGCCTAGTCTATATCACTGTTCCCAACACCCGCAGCCTAAATTTTTGGCTGTTTGGCGAGAACTGGTATGGTCTGGATATCCCGCGCCATGTCGTTTCCTATTCGCCGGAGGCATTGAAGTTCCTATGCGATGGCACCGGGTTTGAAATCGTCAGGATGCGCTTTCGCTCGGGTCCGTTTAATTTTGTCAGAAGTGTGAAATACTACCTGGAGGAGACAGGCGATCGTTGCCCTTACTGGTTAAGGCGGATCAACTGGCCGAGCAATAAGATGATCCGGCGGACGCTTAAACCGTTCTTTTTCTTTATCGACCGAGTTTGCTTTGGTGATGTCTTACAGGCCACGTTACGGAAGATCGCCTAGTTGTCCCGCCTTGATTGAAACGCGGCGAGTCTTGATGCTATAAATCCAATTTGAAAGTTGCTGTCTTTGACATAGGATGGCATTCGGAGGGCTTTGTGGGTCGATCGTTTAATATAGGAGATTTCGTTCTTTCCCGGGATGGCCCGGATTGCTTCGTCATCGCGGAAATCGGGCATAACCACCAGGGCAGCCTGGAGAAGGCGAAGGAGGTTTTCCGGCGCGCCAAGGAATGCGGCGTCAATGCGGTCAAGCTGCAAAAACGCGACAATCGCTCCCTGTACACCCGAGAGATGTACAACATGCCCTATAACCACGAAAGCAGTTTCGGCCCTACCTACGGCGCTCATCGCGAGGCGTTGGAGTTTGGCCACGACGAATACGTCGAGCTGAAGCGGTATGCAGGGGAGATCGGCCTAACGATGTTCGCTACGGCCTTTGATTTTGCCAGCGCCGATTTTCTGGCGAAACTGGAGATGCCGGCCTATAAAATCGCCTCGGGCGATTTGAAGAACAAGCCTCTCCTCAAATACGTGGCCGAGATAGGCAAGCCCATATTCGTGAGCACGGGCGGCGGTACGATAGAGGATGTGCAACGCGCTCACGACGCCATCATGCCTATAAACTCGCAACTCTGCCTTCTCCAGTGCACGGCAAGCTACCCGGCGGAGGCGGAGGAGATGAATCTCCGGGTGATTACCACATTTACTAAGCGGTTTCCTGGCGTAGTCGTCGGGCTTTCGGATCATCAGAATGGCATCGCCATGGCGGTCGTCGCTTATGCGCTCGGGGCGAGGGTCATTGAAAAGCACTTCACATTGAACCGTGCCTGGAAGGGGACGGATCATGCCTTTTCGCTCGAGCCTATCGGGATGCGCAAGATGGTGCGTGACCTTCGGCGCGCGGAGGTCGCTCTCGGTGACGGGGTCAAGCGGGTTTATCCGTCGGAGGAGAAGCCGTTATTCAAGATGGCGAAGAAACTGGTAGCGGCCCGCAACCTACTGCCCGGTCATATCTTGGCACGAGAGGATATCGCCATCAAATCTCCCAATGACGGGCTGGCGCCATATGAAATGGAGCGGCTTATTGGAAAAGTAACCGTTCGTCCTCTGCGTGAGGATGAGAACATCTCTTTGGATGATCTGAGGGAAGAGCCGTGAGAGAGAGTAGGCGTGGTCTTGACGGATCGGCCCTTGAACAACTGCTGCGGAAGATCCGTCTTATCGTCTTTGACTTTGACGGGGTCTTTACTGACAATCGGGTCCTCGTCGGTGAAGATGGCAGCGAGTATGTTTTTTGCAGCCGCGCCGATGGGCTAGGTTTGGCGACTTTGCGGCAGCGCGGGATTGACTGCATGGTCCTTTCTACTGAGACGAACCCCATAGTTGCGAAGAGATGTGAGAAGCTGAAGCTGGAGTGCTTCCAGGGTTGTGCCGATAAGTGGAAATCCCTGAGAGGGATTCTTCAGAATAAAAAGATAGATTTAACTTACGTGGGATATGTGGGCAATGACATTAACGATCTATCCTGCATGGAGAATGTGGGCGTCGCCATTTGTGTGGCCGATGCCGCGACGGAAATCAAGGCTGTGGCTCATCTGGTTACCTCTCGGCGAGGTGGCGAGGGTGCTGTCAGGGAAATATGTGATCTTGTGATCCGGGCCAGGAACACGGAGAACTGAACGGCGCGTATGGCTGACGAACCCACCTATCTGGAGCATATCTTCAGTTTAAAGGATCGGATCGCTGTTGTGACCGGCGGCATGGGACAGCTCGGCACGGAATACGTAGGTGCTCTGGCGCGCGCGGGCGCAAGGGTGGCTGTGTACGATATTCAGGAACACCCTAACGACGTTCTGAAGAGTCTGGCAAAACGATATCCGGTGCTGTTCTTCGCGGTGGACATCACTAACCGCAAGGGTCTCGCGGAGGCGACTGAGCAACTGGAGAGTGCATGGGGGGCGCCGACGATATTGGTGAATAATGCAGCTGTGGATTTTCCTCCTCAGGCCTCCGGGGAAACGTTTGAGGATGCCTCTGTCTCTCAGTGGCGGCAGGTTCTGGAAGTAAACTTGACGGGCGTTTTTCTCTGTTGCCAGGTTATTGGGGGGCGCATGGCACGGGCCGGGGGGGGAAGCATTATTAATATCTCGTCCATCTATGGTTTGGTTTCTCCCGACCAACGGATCTATGAGAGTCCAAGGAAGGGGGAGAGTTTTATCAAACCAGCAGCCTACGGGGTGAGCAAGTCGGGTTTGGCAAATTTGACACGCTATCTCGCTACTTATTGGGCGGACCGGAATGTCAGGGTCAATGCCCTCTCCTTGGGCGGGGTATTCAATAATCAAGAGGAATGGTTTGTGACCAACTACTCGAAGCGCACTCCCATGGGTCGAATGGCCCGTCAGGATGAATATAACGGGGCTGTTGTGTTCCTGGCATCAGATGCCTCTTCCTACATGACCGGGGCCAACCTGGTTATCGACGGAGGTTGGACGGCGTGGTGACGAAGGAAGATGACGATGGAGAAGGCAATTTTCCCTGCGCAGATTCCAAATTGGATTCAAGGCCAAGAGCGTCCCGCGCTCGCCGGCGAGATGTTTGACAAACTCAACCCTGCTACCGGCCGGCACCTGTGCCGAGTAGCTCGGTCCCGCGCCGGGGATGTATTGCAGGCGGTTCGTAGCGCTAGAGAATCACAGCTCGTTTGGGCCGAAACGCCGCCGGTAATACGCGGTGAAATCCTGCATGAAATGGCAGAAAGGCTAAGGAAGCGTCGAGAAGAGGTCGCACAAATTGTCGCTCTGGAAACCGGCAAATCTTTTAAATCGGCATTGGCGGAGACCGATGGGGCGGTGGCGTTGGGATTTTTTATGGCCGGTGAGGGGCAGCGGCTCTACGGCCGGACTACGACCAGCGGTATCCCGAACAGGTATGCCATGACTGTCCGGCAGGCGATTGGCGTGGCCGGTCTTATTATCCCGGCAAATACCCCGATCGCGAATGTTGCTTGGAAAGTATTCCCGGCGCTGATCTGTGGAAATTCGGCCGTACTCAAGGCGGCTGAAGACTCTCCGGTAACGGCTTGGGTGTTTGGCGCGATCGCGCAGCAAGGGAACCTCCCCGCTGGAGTGCTCAATGTCGTGCAGGGTTACGGCGACGAGGCCGGCGCGCCGCTGGTGGAAAACCCTGACGTGGGTGTTATCAGCTTTACGGGTTCGACGGTGGTGGGGCGTCGGATTGCGGCCACCGCCGGAGAGCGGCTGGCAAAGGTATCCCTGGAACTGGGCGGCAAGAATCCCCTGGTTGTGTGTGATGATGCTGATCTGGAGAATGCCGCTAAGTGGGTTTTACTTTCAGCGTTCAGCAACTCCGGGCAGCGCTGCGCCTCGGCAAGCCGCATCATTGTCTTTGACGCTATCTACAACGAGTTCCGGGATATGATTGTCGAACGGGCAAAGAAACTCAAGGTGGGGCCGGAAGATGATGACGACTTTGGCCCGGTGATCAATGAAGATCAGCTCCGAAACATGGTGCAATGCGTAGAACAGGCGCGGCAAAGAGGTGCGAATGTTCTGACCGGCGGGCGCAGGCTGGTCGATCCCGAACACCGGCCCGGCTTCTATATGGCGCCGACGATTCTTGAAAACGTGAAATCGGACGACGAGATCTCCAAGACCGAGCTTTTTGGCCCGATCGCTTGCCTGTATCGTGTCAAGGACTTTGGCGAAGCACTCGCACTTGCCAATGATTCTCCCTATGGGCTCACGGCCTGTATCCATACACGCAGCCTTGATCGGGCAATGGAGTTTACACGGAAGGTCCAGGCCGGTGTGGCAGTGGTTAACGCGGGAACTTATGGGAGCGAGCCTCACATGCCTTTTGGCGGCGTGAAACAGTCGGGAAACGGTTGGCGAGAGCCTGGCACGGAAGCGCTGGATGTATATTCGGACCTAAAAGATGTCTACATCAGCATTGACCCCGACTCGCTGTAGCCCAGGAAATCATGCTTAAGCTCATGCTGATTCCGGTGGCGGAGTTTGAACGAGTCCGTGCGGCGCCCACTGAAAAATATGAGAAGTTGACGCTGCTCTCGGACATGTGTCGCGCCAACACCCTGGCCTCGGTAAAACTGGCGGGGTCGGGACACCTCGGCTCCAGCTTTAGCTCGCTGGATATCGTAACCCTGCTCTACTACTCGGAGATGAACACGGCTCAGTTGGGAGTCAGCCATCCAGACCGAGACATCTACTTTTCGTCAAAGGGGCACGACGCCCCGGGCCAGTACGCGGTCTTGTTTTCCTTGGGGATTCTGCCAAAAGAAAAGTTTTTGAAGCTCAGACGGTTAGACGGGACCTATGGCCATCCGGACGTCGGCACACCGGGGATGGAAGCAAATACAGGCTCGCTAGGAATGGGAATTTCGAAGGCGAAAGGAATGGCGTTTGCTAAAGTCTTGCGGAGACAGGGAGGACGGATCTTTGTGATGACGGGGGATGGTGAGCTGCAGGAGGGCCAGATCTACGAGGCCTTGCAGACGGCAGCGCACCAAAAGATCACTAACCTGAACATGATCATCGACCACAATAAGGTGCAGTCGGATAAACCCGTTACGGAGATTGTTGATTTAGGGGACCTGGAGGCCAGGTGCCGCACCTTTGGCTGGCATGTGGCACGCTGCGATGGACATGATTTTAGGCAGTTGGAAAGGGTGTTTGCTGAGTTCAAAGCAATCGCCGATAAGCCGAAGATACTCATCGCCGACACGGTAAAAGGACGGGGCGTGTCGTTTATGGAGCACCCGACGGCTTTGAAAGCCGGCGGTGGAATTTACCGTTGGCACTCCGGGGCTCCGGACGATAGAGCCTATTCGGATGGCTACGATGAGATTGTTGCACGCGTTAACGATCGCTTGGCGCGCGCCGGGATGCCTCCCTTGAAGCTGGAAGAAGTTTTCCGGGAAGAAAAGGGGACAAGCGGTGCAGAACGCGAATATGTGGCCGACGCCTTTGGGCAGGCACTCGTTGAAATAGCAGCGGAGCGGGAAGACTTAATAGTCCTGGACGCGGATCTCTCTGCGGATTGCCGGCTTCGGGCATTTGAGCTCAAATATCCCGAACGCTTCATCGAGAACGGAATCGCCGAGCAGGACATGGTTTCCATGGCGGGCGGGCTGGCGCTGCAGGGCTTTCTACCTGTGGTCAATACCTTTGCCAGTTTCCTTGGCGCGCGGGCGAACGAACAGATTTACAACAACGCCTGCGAGCAGACGAAAATTATCTATGTCTGCCACTATGCGGGGTTGATCCCGGCCGGACCCGGCCAGTCCCATCAGAGCGTTCGTGATATTTCGTTGTTCGGCGCTCTGCCCAACTGTGTCATGATCGAACCGTGCAACGGCGAGGAGACCCGCATGGCCCTGCGGTATTGTGTTGAGGAGGAAAAAGGAAACTCTGTGCTGCGGTTGATTATCGGTCCATCGCCGAGATCGATTTCCCTGCCGCCGGGTTATACGTTCACCCCCGGGAAAGGCGCCGCGCTGACGGAAGGAACGGACGCCGTGCTGTTCGCTTATGGTCCCGTGATGCTGCATGAGGCGCTGCTGGCCGCGGAGAAACTCAGGGAAACGGATTTCAAACTCAGAGTGGTTCACATGCCCTGGCTCAACAGAGTGGAGCCGAAGTGGTTCGGAGATATTCTGGGCCCGTGCAGGCTGGTTTGCGTGCTTGAGGACCATTCCCCCGTCGGCGGATTGGGCGATATGCTGCTGAATGCCCTGGCCGGCTCGGGGCTGTTGGAGGGCAGGAGATTTAAAAAATTCGCCGTCGAAGGATATCCTGCCTGCGGAACTCCGCAGGAGGTGCTGAGATATCATGGCCTGGACGGCGCTTCGTTGGCAGGACGAATACGATTAGAATGTGGCGAGAGAAAGTGATCTGGCAATAACGTGGAAGTTCTGGGATTGATTATTGCTCGGGGCGGCTCGCAGCGCGTTCCCGACAAGAACATCAAGCCGCTGGGAGGGCGCCCCTTGCTTGCCTACTCCATTG
>Ga0209002_10001382_pt1 | contig 19621 bp, 13 predicted proteins | sample Rifsed16ft2_FD_184010 | JGI IMG/M metagenome (GOLD analysis project Ga0209002, IMG submission 184010) | Soil microbial communities from Rifle, Colorado, USA - sediment 16ft 2 (version 2) | ecosystem: Environmental > Terrestrial > Deep subsurface > Rock core/Sediment | place: Rifle, Colorado... | reverse complement strand
CAGATGCTCGATCTGGAAGCGGAGGGGCGGAGTCTCACCCAGGACGAGCTGGAGCGGATGCACCGGGCCAAGACCGGGGCCTTGATCGCCGCCGCCGCCGTGCTGGGCGCCCGGGCCACCGGCGCTGACGAGACGCGGGTGGCCGCCCTGCGGGGCTACGGAGAGGAAATCGGCCTCGCGTTCCAGATCGCGGACGATCTCCTGGACGCCAGCGGCAGTTCTGCGGAGCTGGGGAAGACCGCCGGAAAGGACGCCCGGCAGCACAAGGCCACCTTCGCGACCGCGCTGGGCCCCGACGCGGCCCGCGCCGAGGCCGCGCGCCGGGTGGCGCGTGCGGTGGACCACCTGCGGCGGGCCAGAGTAGATTCCACGCTACTCGTGGAACTTGCCCACTTCATGCTTGAGCGGAGGTCGTAGGTCCGCATGGGCTTGCTCGAATCCATTCGCGGCCCGGCGGACCTGCGCCGGTTGGCGCGCCACGAGCTGCCGCAGCTCGCGGACGAAGTTCGCCAGCGCCTGATCGAGGTCGTCTCCCAGACCGGCGGTCACATCGGCGCGGGGCTGGGCGTGGTGGAGTTGACCGTGGCGCTGGTGCACGCGTTCGACACGCCGCGCGACCGGATCGTGTGGGATGTGGGCCACCAGGGGTACCCCTGGAAGATCCTCACCGGTCGGAACGACCGGCTGCCCACCCTCCGCCAGCAGGGCGGGCTGTCGGGTTTCTTAAGGCGCGACGAGAGCGAGTACGACACCTTCGGCGCCGGACACGCGGGCACCGCCGTCTCGGCGGCGCTGGGCATGGCCGCCGCGCGGGATCTCGCGGGGGATCAATACCACGTGGTCGCGGTCGTGGGCGACGGCGCGCTGACCTGTGGCCTGCCCTATGAAGGGATGAACAACGCCGGGCACTCCGACCGCGACGTCATCCTCGTCCTCAACGACAACGGCATGTCCATCGCGCCCAACGTGGGCGCCATCAACAAGTACCTGGGCTCGATCATCGCCAGCCCGGCCGCCAACCGGTGGCGCGAGCGGGTGAAGCACCTGATCGAGAAGGCCTCGCACGTGGTCGGCGGCCCCCACATGGTCGAGTTCGCCAAGACGGTGGAGGAGAGCGTCAAGAACCTGTGGTCGCCGGGCATGCTGTTCGAAGAGTTGGGCTTCCGGTATTTCGGGCCGATTGACGGGCACAACGTCGAGGCCATCCTCAAGGCCTTCGACCTGGTGAAGACGCTGAAGGGGCCCCGCGTGGTCCACGTGATCACCGAGAAAGGCAGGGGCTTCCCGCTCAAGGAGCCGGACCTCGAGAAGTTCCACGCGCGCAATCCGTACGACCCGGTGACCGGCGTGCTCCGCCCCGCCGGGGGCGGCCCGCCCGCCTGGACCAAGGTCTTCGGCGAGGCGTTGACCCAGCTGGCCGCGGAGCATCCCGAGATCGTGGCGATCACGGCCGCGATGCCCTCGGGCACTGGGACCAACATCTTCCAGAAGAAGTGGCCCGAGCGGTTCTTCGACGTCGGCATCGCGGAGGGGCATGCGGTGACCTTCGCGGCCGGTCTGGCGACCGGCGGCTTCCGGCCGGTGGTCGCCATCTATTCCACGTTCCTCCAGCGCGCCTACGACGGCATCATCCACGACGTGGCGATCCAGAAACTCCCGGTGATCTTCTGCCTGGATCGCGCCGGGATGGTGGGGGCGGACGGACAGACCCACATGGGGCTGTACGATCTGGCGTACTTGTCGGCCGTGCCCAACATGACGGTGACCCAGCCCAAGGACGGGGCCGAGTTGATCGGTCTCTTGCGTTGCGCGCTGGCGCACCCGGAGGGCCCGTTCGCGATCCGCTACCCCCGGGATAGTGTCTCAGCCCCAGCGCCCGCCGTATCCGCCGTGGCGCCCATTCCCTATGGGACCTGGGAGGTTCTGCGCCACGGTCGCGAGTGCGCCGTGCTGGCCGTGGGCGTGATGTCGTACCCGGCACTGGAGGCCGCGGCGCTGCTCGCCCGTGACGGCTTCGACGTGAGCGTGGTGAATTGCCGCTTCGTGAAGCCGTTGGACCGCGCGATGCTCAAGACGCTGGTGGCGGATCACCGGCTGCTGGTGACCGTGGAAGACGGTACCAAGGTGAACGGATTCGGCGCCCAGGTGGCCGCCGCCGTGCAGGAGCTGGCGCCGGAGGTTCGGGTGGTGGTGATGGGTGCGCCGGATCGCACGTTTGAGCACGCCTCCCGCCAGGAGCAGCTGGCGGAGGCTGGTTTGACCGGTACCGGGATCGCGGACCAGGTCCGGGCCTGGGCCTCCGAGGAAAGCCCGTCGGTCAGATGAACGTCGGCGTGGTTGGGAACCCGCGGTATTCGGACCTCCGCGGGCTCCTCACGCGCCTGGCCCAGGCAGCGCAACGCCACCGCTTCACGCTGTTCTCCGAACCCGAGCTCGCCGAACTCTGGCCCCAACCCGTCGCTCGGCTGGCGGACGGTGAACCGCTGGACCTCCTCATCACGTTCGGGGGCGACGGCACGCTGCTCCGCGGTGCCCGGCTCCTGGCGGAGCGCGACGCTCCCATCCTCGGCGTGAACCTGGGCCGCATGGGATTCCTCACCACCGCCACCCCGGAAACCCTGGACGAGGCGCTGGCCGCCGCCGCCTCGGGTAGTTACGAAGTGGACACCCGGTGCGCGCTCGAGGGTCGGATCCGTGCCCCGGACGGCATCGAGCGGCCCGGGCCGCTGGCGCTCAACGATGTCGTCCTCCACAAAGGGGGCGTCGCGCGGGTCATCGGCCTCCGGGTGCTGCTCAAGGGCGAGGAGATCGGCCGCTACAGCGCGGACGGGATCATCGTGGCCACGCCCACGGGCTCCACGGCCTACTCGTTGAGCGCCGGCGGGCCGGTGGTGCTGCCCGGCGTGGAGGCGTTGGTGATCACGCCGATCTGCCCCCACACGCTGGCCGTCCGTCCCATCGTGGTTCCCGGGGACTCGGAGGTCACCATCGAGCAGGTCCCGCCGGTGGGCGACGAGGTGTTGGTCTCCTACGACGGCCAGGTGGGGACCACGCTCAAACCCAGCGAGCGGGTCCTGGTCCGGCGGGCCCGGTCCGCCGTTCATTTGATACGGCTCGAAAAAGAAGGATTCTTCGCGCGGATGCGGCGCAAGTTACAATGGGGAGACTTGAGCGACCGCGAGCGGAGCTAGTGGATACGCAGAACGCGCCATGGTGGGTTCCTTCGCGGCCTGTGGTGCGTGCGGACCGGCGGACCCGTAGGGTCCGTCGTGCGTTGTGCGATCGTGCCTCGGGTCCGCCGAGACCGCACAGCCCCAACGGCCGCTCCGGGACCCACCATGGCGTGTTCTGCGCTGGTTCCAAGGCGTCGCTCGCCGTGTCTGCCGTGACCACGCTATGCTGACCGAACTGCGCGTTCGAGATCTCGCCGTCATCGCCGACGTCACGTTGAAGCTCAAGGCCGGGCTCAACGTGCTGACCGGCGAGACCGGGGCGGGGAAGTCCATGCTGGTGGATGCGCTGGCCCTGCTGCTCGGCGAGCGCGCCAGCGCGGACATCGTGCGCCCGGGCGCCCCGCGGACCATCGTGGAGGCCGCGTTTGACCTCTCTGCCCCTCCCACCCCTCCTGCCGCTTCTGCCGCTTCTGCCGCCTCTGCCGCTCAGCAGCTTGGAATCGACCTTGACGACGATCAGTTAGTAGTCCGCAGAGACATCAACGCCGAGGGCCGGAACCGTGCCTGGGCCAACGGCTCGCCCGCTACGGTCGGGGCGCTTGCTACCTTGGGCCAGCGGCTGGTGGACCTCCATGGCCAGCACGAGGCCCAGTCGCTCCTCAAGTCGGCCGAGCAACGGGACATCCTGGACGCCTTCGGCGACGCCCAGCCGGAACGCGAGGCCGTGGCGCGGGCGTATGCCCAGGCCGCGGAGCTGCGAGACCAGGAGCGGCAGCTGGCGCAGAAGTTGGACGAGGTCAAGCGCCGGGCCGACTACTTGCGCCATGTGGTGCAGGAGATCGCGGCGTCCCAGCCCAAGGTTGGTGAAGACGAGCATCTCGCCACTGAAGCCAAGCGGTTGTCCAATGTCGAGGAGCTTACCCGGTTGGCGGAGCGGCTGGCTGGGCTGCTGGACGGCGAGCAGGGCGCCGCGCTGGACGCGCTGGCGCAGGCCTCGCGCGCGCTGGATCAGCTGGAGCGCATTGACGCCAGCGTGGCGCGTTGGCGCGAGTTGCTGGACCAGGCGTATGCCGGCGCCGAAGAGCTGGCGCGGTTGGTGCGGGGATACGCGTCTGAGATCGAAATGGACCCGGGCCGGCTGGAAGGGGTGGAGCGGCGGCGCGACGTATTGTACCGGTTGACGCAGAAGTACGGGCCGACCATCCACGACGTGATCCGGTTTGGCGAAGAGGCCCAGCGTGAACTCTCGCTGTTGGACACGGCGGATGACGACCTCAGGGCGCTCGCCGAGCGGCGTGAGGCGGCGGAGGCGACGCTGGAAGAGGCCAGCCGCCGGCTCACCGCGAAACGGAAAAAGGCCGGGACCAAACTGGCGCGCGCGGTGGAGGATCTGTTGCCGGGACTGGGGATGCCGGGCGGGAAGTTCGCGGTGCAGATCACGCCGGCCTTGGCCGTCACGCAGGCGGGAGCGGACGAAGTCGTCTTCCTGGTGCAGCTCAACGTGGGGCTCGAGGCCAGGCCCCTGGCTCAGGTGGCGTCCGGCGGAGAGCTCTCCCGTATCATGCTGGCGCTCAAGGTGGTCCTGGCCCGTCACGATAAGGTGCCCACCTTGGTGTTCGACGAGGTGGACCAGGGGATCGGCGGCGAGGTCGCGATGCAGGTGGGCGAGGCACTGAGCCAGGTGGCGGCGTCGCGCCAGGTGCTGGTGATCACGCACCTACCGCAAATCGCGGCCCAGGCGGCGCACCATCTGGTGGTGAGCAAGCAGCCCAAGGGTGGCATCGCCACGGCCGACGTGCGGGTGGTGAACGGGGAAGAGCGCGTGGAGGAAATCGCTCGCATGCTGGGCGGGGCAGGCGATCCCGTGGCCCGGCGGCACGCCAAGGAGCTGCTCAAGAAGGTGTCGGCGCTGGTGGGCTGAGGGGTCACCACCAGCACGGCGACGAGAGGGCCGGTGGGTCGCGGAGCGCGCGTCAGTGGAGCGCGCGCCATGAAACTCCCCTCGTCTGCGGCGCGCGCGGAACTGCTAGCGCGCGAAGGGACCCGGCGGCCCTCTTGTCGCCCTACGATCTAGAACAGCTTGGCGTGAAACCGCAGATACAAGTGCAGCACGGTGCTTTTCGGCACCAGCCCGCCTGACCCCGAGAAGGCCGCCTGGTAGCTCAACCCCCCTTCGACCGGCAGCGCCGTCCGGGTCCCGGTGGTGTCCCGTTGCGGCCGCGTGGCTCGGTACGCGATTCCGCCGCCCAGACTCAGCGATTGGCCACCCGAGCCGCGGGCGATGTCCTCCGGCGCCGGCGTTCCGGGCAGCGGGGACACCGTGGCGGAGAGCGCGTAGGAGTCTGCCGCTTTGTGGAAGTAGTACGCCGATCCGTACACCTGAAACCCCTCGCTCAGCCTGAGCGAAGGGTAGACCGCGGCGCGGAACGCGTCTCCCAGCTGACGCTCCGTGAGGTACTCGTGGGCGGCGAGCGCGATGGGCCGCTCCGGGGGAGCCCAGCGCATCGAGAGTTGGTCGGCGAACTGGTGCGTGTACATCGCCGTGCCCGAGAGCCCCAGTCGGCCCGGCTCCCATGCGAACTCCACCCCTCCTTCCAGGTCGAGCTGCTGGTCCCCCGTTCCCAGGTTGAAGACGTGAGTTGGCTGTTGGCGGTATCCGGTGGGGAGCCGCACGCCGGTGGTGAGGACGGCCCGAAGCCGCGTACCGCGCAGCAGGCCGATGCGCACGAACGCCTCGACGTCGCCCAATCGGTAAATGCGCTTCGGCGTGGCCAGCAGCAGCAGGTCGTAGCCGAAGACCGAGTCCGTGATCACCGTCTGAATGCCGGCACTGTCCAGCGGAGCCGTTGGCAACGGCAGCGTCGCGCTGACCGTGCCTGCGCCCAACGCCGCCAGCGAGTCCGCTACGGCCTTGATCTCGGCCCGAACCGCGAGGCCGGCCGCTGAGAAAGCGAGCGGCGCAGTCGGGGGCAGGGCCTGGCCCGGGGCCCCGGTCAGGATCACCAGCGCATCACGGAGGCGGATGGCTCGCGCCAACAGCGCATTCGCAGCGGCGCACTGCGCGCTGGATGGACAGCCGTAACTCCCCCCCGTGATTTGCGCCTGCAGCACCGCAATAGCAGCGCCGAGCTGTGACCGCAGCGCCAGGATCTCTGCCGCCGCCGCGGCGTTGCCTGCGGCCGCTGCCGCCTGGTTCCATCCCACGTTGGCCCCGGTGCTGTCCACGGCGAGCACGCCTTGGACCCGCGTCTTCACGAAGGGAACCCGCACACCGAGCGTGAGCCAGTCGGTGAGGCCAACCGAGAAGTCGAACGGGAACCGCCGCACGTCCGCGTCCAGCGGCAGTGTCACCTTGCCCAGGCTCATGCGGTAGGTGCTGTCGCGCGTGAGGTCGCGTACCGCGGCCTCGGCCGCGGCGAGAGAGGGCAAGAAGTTGCTGCCGGCGGTGTTCGGGGAGAGGTAGCGGCCCAGCGGCTCTATCGTTCCGCTGCTGTCGAAGCGGGTGTCGTAGTGGGCGTAGCTGGGCAGAAACCCGATCTGGAGCATCCCGCGGGGAAGGACACGGGCATCCACGTACCCCAAGGGAAAGGTGCTCCACTGGGGGAACTGGGCGGCGCACGGTGCGGCGCCGCCCCCGATGAGGAGCGCGGCAAAGAACCCAGTTGTCCAGGCGGTACGGGGCGGGCCAGGGAACATGGTCGCGGGAATCTAGATGCACGGCAGCGTTGCGACCAAGGGCGCCGCTTACGGCGTCGGTGGTGCGCCCGTATTATGGCGCCATCTGCCCACCAGGCCGAGATCGCTCATGACGCATGGAACCCTGGCATTGATCCTGGCGCTCGGGCTGCCGCTCCAGGCGGGCGCGCAGCCGACGCTCGTCCTCCGGCACGCGAACGTGGTGGATCCGACGCAGCCTCAACCCATCCGCGACGCGACGGTCATCATCGTCGGCGGGAAGATCGAGCGCATCGCTACCGGTGCCGTCCAGGAGCCACCGGGCGCTCAGGTGCTGGACCTTGGCGGCAAGTACCTGCTGCCGGGTTTCGTGGATGCCCACGTGCACATCGGGAGTCTCGATGCGGCTCGGCGGGCCCTGACGTCCGGTGTCACCACCGCCCGAAGCATGGGCGTTGGCAACTTCGCAGACGTGGGGCTCAAGGAGCTGGCCGCCAAAGGGCTGGTGGACGCGCCGGAGATCGTCGCCGCGGGCTATCACCTGCGGCCGCAGCCGGATCCGGCCCTCTTCATGGACCATCCCGAGGTGGGAGACCTGATGAAGGCCCCGCTGCACGGGCCGGACCCGCTGCGCCGCGTGGTGCGCGTGATGCTCCAGCGTCGGGTCCAGGTGATCAAAGTGCTGGCCACCGAGCGGGCGGGCACGCCGGACACGGACCCGCGCCAGCAGGTGTACTCGGAGGACGAGCTGCGGGCCGTCGTGGAAGAGGCGCGCACCGGGAACATCCCGGTCGCGGCGCACGCGCATGGTGACGAGGGAGCCCGTGCCGCCGTGCTGGCGGGCGTCAGGAGCATCGAGCACGGGACGTTCTTGAGCGACTCCACGCTGGCGATCATGGCCCGGCGAGGCACGTTTCTGGACCCCACCATCGCTATCCAGAGTGATCTGCTGGAGCCGGGGGGCGATTATGACAACGCGGGCCTCAAGATCCGCGGCCGGTTCATGGTGCCCCGGGTGCACCAGATGGTGGCGAGCGCCCACCGGCTCGGCGTCAAGATCGTCACCGGGACGGACACGGGATACGGACCCAACAGCGTGGTCCGCATGAGCCACGAGCTGGAGGAGCTGGTGAGTTGCGGGCTGACGCCGCTGGAGGCGCTTCGGGCGGCCACCGCGGCCGGCGCCGAGCTGCTGGGCGTCCAGAGCCGCACCGGCCGTATCGCGCCGGGCCTGGACGCGGATTTGATCGTGGTAGAGCGGAATCCGCTGGAGGATATCCGGACCACGGCAGACGTGCTGCTGGTGGTGAACAACGGCAAGGTGGTGGTGAACCGGTTGGCGTGGTGATGATCATGCGTCGCTCCGTCTGGGTCAGCGCGTCTCTCCTTGCCGCCGCGGCGTGCGCACCGCGCACGACGGCGACGAAGCCTTACGATGTCCTGGTCTCCGGCGGCACCGTCGTTGACGGTACCGGCCAACCGCGCTTCCGGGCGGATGTGGCGGTCCAGGGCGATCGGGTCGTGCGAGTGAGTCGTGAGCCGATTCCGGCCGACTCCGCCGCGTTGGTGCTCGATGCCGAGGGACTGATCGTCGCGCCGGGGTTCTGGGACAACCACGCCCACATCGCCACCACCATTCACGAGCATCCCCTGGCCGAGAACTTCATCCGCCAGGGCATCACCACCATCGTCGCCAGCCTGCACAGCGGCGATCAGCCCTACCCCCTCGAGCCCTACGCGGCCTCCCTGCGGGTCGCTCCCAACGTGGGGTTCTTCGCGGGACACTGGTGGGTGCGGCGCGAGGTCATCGGCATGGCCAACCGGGACCCATCCCCGGACGAGCTGGAGCGCATGAAGGCGCTGGTCGAGGAGACCATGCGGTCGGGCGCGCTGGGCCTCTCCACCGGGTTGCTGTACGTACCCGCCAATTACGCCAAGACCGAGGAAATCATCGAGCTCGCGAAGGTGGCGGCCCGCTACGGCGGCATCTATGTCACGCACATGCGCGATGAGGGGCGGGGACTGATCCACTCTGTGGCCGAGACCATTAGGATCGCTTCCGAGGCGGGGATCCCGGCGCAGATCAACCACCATAAGGCGGTGGGCGCCGGTCAATGGGGGTGGAGCGCCCGCACGCTGGCCATGATTGACTCGGCGCGAGCGGCGGGGCTGGACATCAAGCACGACCTGTACCCCTACACGGCCTCGAGTACCGGCTCCAGCATCCTGTTCCCGCCGTGGGCGCTCGCCGGGGGCCAGGACTCCCTGGTCGTGCGCCTCAACGATTCCGCGACCCGCCGTACCATCGAGCGCGAGATGGTCCCGCTCATGGAGGAGGAGCGCGGTGGGGGTGATCTCTCACGCATCCAGTTCCGCGTGGTGCCCTCGGACCGCCGGTACGACGGCAAGACCCTGGCGGACTTGGCGCGCGACCGCCGCATGCCCATGACCACGCAGACCGGCATCCAGCTCGTCATCGAGCTACAGATGAAAGGTGGCTTCAGCGCCATCTACCACAGCATCAACGAGGACGACGTCCAGCGGATCATGCGGCACCCCTTGGCCATGTTCGAGACCGATGGCGATCCGGTGGAGATCGGCGTCGGCTTCCCCCATCCGCGGAGCTACGGCACCTTCCCGCGCATTCTGGCGCGTTACGTGCGGGAGCTCGGCGTGCTGACGTTGGAAGAAGCGATCCAGAAGATGACGTCCATGCCGGCGGAGCAGCTGGGCCAGGCGGGGCGCGGAGCGGTTCAGGAAGGGGCGTACGCGGATCTCACGGTGTTCGACGACGCCCGGGTACAGGATCGCGCCGGCTACACCGACCCGCACCAGTATTCCGTGGGGATCCGGCACGTGATCGTGAACGGGACGCCGGTGATCCGGGACGGCGCATTGACGGGAGAGCGGCCGGGCCGGTGGTTGAAAGGGCCGGCGCGGCGGCCGGCGAGCTAGCGCCCCGTGAGCACCTGCTCGACCGTGGCGAGCAGGGTTTTCTTCTCCAGCGGCTTGGACAGCGTGGCCTGGGCACCCACGCCGGCGGCGATCTTGAGCACGTCCTCTTTGCCCAGGTGCCCGCCGCCGGACACCGCGATGATGCGAACATCCGGAAACTCATGCCGCAGCCGGATGATAGTCTCAACCCCGTCGATATCCGGCATGTACAGATCGGCCAGCACCAGGTCGCAAGGCCGGGCGCGATACGCCTCGATGGCCTGCCGCCCGTCGGCCGCCTCTTCCACGGTGTGGCCGGCTCCAGTGAGCATGCGCGAGACGATCCGCCGAAAGTCTGCCTCGTCGTCAACCACCAGGATGCGGGCCATGGCGCGCTCAGCTGCCCCGCTCGGCCACGCCGCGCACCGTAGTCACCAGCTCCTTGAGATCCACCGGCTTGCGCAGGACGGGGCGTCCGGTCTGCTTGAGGAACGGGCCCACTTCGTCGTGCTCGGTCCAGCCGGTGGCGAACAGCACGCGCTGGGCCATCTGGGGGTAGTCCTTCAGCAGCTCGTCGTAAAAGGTGCGCCCCTCGAGAAACGGCATATGGACGTCGCACACGATGGCACGGTATTGGTGCCGTTGTAGCTCCGCGAACGCGGCCAAACCGTTTTCCACCGCGGTCACCATGTAGCCTGCCCGCTCCAGCGAGCGCGTGAACACGCGCCGCACGTCTTGGTCGTCGTCAACGATCAGAATGTCCACGCGCTCGTCATCCGGTGGTAAACGGGGTGGTGGAGTCCCAACACTCCTGCTGGATGCGTTCGACCTCGGGCTTGGATGCCAGGAACGCCGCCACGACCTCCGGGTCGAAGTGCCGCCCCGCTTGGGTCTCAATCATGTCGTAGGCGGTCTGGTTAGGCAATGCGTCGCGATAATGGCGGTGGTTGGTTAGGGCATCGAACACGTCGGCCACGGCGCAGATCCGTCCCCCCAGCGGTATCGCCTCACCGCGCAAGCCGTTGGGGTAGCCGCTGCCGTCCCATTTCTCGTGATGGGACAGCGCGATCTCCTCGCCGGCCTGGAGCACGTCGGAAGGTGAGCCATGGAGAATCCGTGCGCCCATGACGGTGTGCCGCTTCATGATCTCCCATTCGTCGGGCGTGAGCTGGCCCGGCTTGAGCAAGATCGCGTCGGGGACACCGATCTTCCCCACGTCGTGCATGGGCGCGGCGTGACGGATGGTTTCGATCCGGCCAGGCGAGAGCTTGAGCGCCCTCGCGATGACCTCGGAGAACTGGCCAATCCGCTCGATGTGCGCCGCGGTGTCCCGGTCTTTGTACTCCGCGGCGATCACCAGCCGGCGGATGGTGTCCAGATGGGCGTCGTGGGTCCGGCGTTGGGCCGTGGCCATCTCCTCCAAGGCGCGGCGCAGGGCCGCCGTGCGCTTCTCGACGGTCCGCTCCAGCTCGGCCTGGTGTTGCTTCAACAGGTCGCTGGCTTCCTTGAGCTTAAGCAGCCACTGCGAGCGCAGGCGCAGCTCGTGGATCTCGAACGGCTTGGAGATAAAGTCGTTGACGCCGGCCTCCACCGCGCGCAGGCGATCCTCCTTGCCGCCCAGCCCCGTGACCATGATGATCGGCAGGTCAATGAGCCGGGGGTTCTGGCGAATACGCTCGGTGACCGCGAATCCATCCATGCCCGGCATCTCGGCGTCGAGCAGCACGAGGTCAATGTCCAGCTCGAGTTTCGCCAGCGCCTCGAGGCCGTCCTGCGCGGCCTCCGTCTGGTAGCCCAGGTTGGCCAGAATCCGCTGGAGCAGCTTCCGCGTGTCCGGCTGGTCGTCCACCACCAGCACGCGCTTGCGGGTGGCGGCTTGGGGCGCCCTGGCGGGATGGCGGCGCGGTTCTCCGGGTCCAGGGCGTGTCACTTGGGACCTCGTGCGGAGGGCCCCTTACCACGGCAGGTACGCGTTCCGGTCACGGCTACGACGCTGCGTCGGCAAAGTCCGGGTAATACTGCTGCAGGCACGCGGGGCAGAGCCCGTGACTGAACTCCGCTTCCGAGTGGCTGCGAATGTAGCTCTCGATCTGGATCCAATAGCCCTTGTCGTTCCGGATCTTCTTACAGTGCGCGCAGATGGGGAGTAGTCCGCTCAGCGTCTTCACCTTGCTGAGGGTTTCCCGGAGCTCGACAACCAACCGTTCTCTGGCTTCCTCGGCCCCGCGACGGCGCGTTTCCAGGCTCAGCACGAACGGCATCAGCAAGGCCGTGAGCCCCACCGCGTCCACCAGGGCTTCGACGAGGCTGGTGGTGGCGCCCGGAACGATGTGTGGCAGCAAGAGCATGACCACTACTTCCGCCAGGAATACGACGCCGAGGGTAACCGCCGCGATTCGCATGCCCGAGCGCAGGACCCGCGCCAGAATATGGTCACTGGATGCGGCCGCCGGGGTTGATGGGAGGGGGCCTGGTGCGATCATAGACGAGACGCCTCCAGGACGTCGCGCGGGAAGGGGTTGGGCACCTTTCTAGGGCGTTTCCGCGGGGCCATCGAGCACCTCGCGCACGCGACGAGCCAGGGCGCCAGGGGTAAACGGCTTCTGAATCAGATAGAGGCCCGGCTCCAGGATGCCATGACGCGTGAGCGCCTCGTCGGTGTACCCGGACATGTAGAGCACTCTGGCCTCGGGCCGCGACTGGACCAGGGATTCGGCGGTGGACCGACCGCTTATCCCTGGCATGACCACATCGGTGAGCAACATGTGGATCAGTCCCTCATGGGATCGGGCTACCTCGGCTGCGGCGGCTCCATCCTCGGCCTGGAGCACGTGGTAGCCGCATTTCGTCAAGGTCGTGGCCACCAGGTTGCGCACGCCCGGGTCGTCCTCGACCAGCAACACCGTTTCCGTCCCCGTCGACAAGCCGGATTGCTCCGGGTCTCGCTGAAAGGGGACTGCCCCCTCACTGAGGCGTGGCAGGTAGATCTTGAACGCGGTGCCGTGCCCCGGCTCGCTGTAGACCCAGATGTGGCCGCCGCTTTGGTGGACGATCCCGTGCACGGTCGCCAGCCCGAGCCCCGTCCCCTGGCCCCGCTCCTTGGTCGTGAAAAACGGTTCGAAGAGATGGGCCTTCACCGTCGGGTCCATCCCGTGCCCGGTGTCGCTCACGGCGAGGAGCACGTAAGCGCCCGGCGTGACGCCGCTATGGGTCTCGGCGTATCCCTGGTCCAGGTCTACGTTGCGGGTCTCGATCGTCAGCTTGCCACCTTGGGGCATGGCGTCGCGGGCATTGACCGCCAGGTTCATGACCACCTGCTCCAGCTGTCCCGGGTCCGCTTCCACCGTTCCCAGATCCGGCGCGAGTACCACCGCCAGCGTGATGTCCTCGCCCAGCAGCCTGTGGAGCATCGCCTCGAGACCCGAGACGGCTTGGTTCAGGCTGAGCAGTTGGGGCTGGAGCACCTGTTTCCGGCTGAAAGCGAGCAGCTGCTTGGTGAGCCGAGCGGCGCGATCGGCGGCCGCGCGGATCTCCGCTAGATCGTTCCGCGCCTGGTGCTCCAGCGAAGGCGTGGCAAGAAGCAGGTCGCTGTAGCCGATGATCGCGGTCAGGATGTTGTTGAAATCATGCGCCACGCCGCCCGCCAGCCGTCCCACCGCTTCCATTTTCTGGGCCTGCCGGAACTGCTCCTCGAGGCGTCGCGTGTCGGTAATGTCGTAGCCCACGCCAATTAGGAGATCGCCTGGGCCCTTCGAGTCGCTCCAGAGAGTCAATCTGGTTGACCCGTCCCGTGCCCGAACCTCGCGCTCGTATGGCATTGTTCGGGGTGCCGTCTCGCCCCGTGCGGCACGAGCCGCCAGCGCGCGTTCGGCGTCCCGCTGCTCAGGCACCGTGAATGTCAGCTCCCACCAGCCGTTGCCCAACACGTCGTCGGGGCTGTATCCCAGGACTGCCTGGACCGACGGGCTGGCGTACCGCACCAGGCCATCTCGATCCGAGACGACCACCAGGTTCCCGACCTGTCTCAGAATACTGTCCGACAATCGCAGCGCCTCTTCGGTTCGCTTGCGATCCGTGATTACGTCGAACACGGCTACGAAGTGTTCATCGCGGGGGCGATACACCGAGATCGCGAACCACATCTTCAGTGCTTGGACATACGTCTCGAATGTCTCCGGCACGCCGGTCCGCGCGACGCGGCCGTAGCTCTGGAGCAACTCCGGATCCGACTCCCGGATGCCCGGAATCACCTCGGACACCTTCTTCCCGACCACGTCCTTGAGCCCCGTCAGTCTTTCGAAGGCGCCGTTCACGGCCAGGTAGACGAAATCCTGAGGACGCCCCTGGTCGAATAGCATGCGGCAATAGGCGAATCCGTTCAGCATGTTGTCGAACAACGAGCGGTAATGGTGCTCGCTCTCCTGCAGCGCCTCCTCGGCTCGCTTGCGCTCGGTGATGTTGTGCACCGAGCCCACCAGGTGCGTGCACTTCCCGGCCTCGTCAAACACCGGCGCGATGGTTACCTCGCCCGTCAGGGTGCCCGTCGGGTACTGGGATGTCTCCTCCCATCGCACGGCCCGCTTCCCGCTGATCGCCTCGGCGTATCTCTCCGTTACCTGGGTCAGCGCGGGTTCCGGAATCACCTCATCCACCCGCTTGCCGATGACGTCTTCGTAGCGCAGCCCGGTAACCGAGCAAAACGCGGGGTTGACGGAGGCAAAGCGGTAGCGGCCATCGTCCTCCACCGCCAGATGGAAGATCACGTCCACGACGGTGTCGTAGATGGACGAGAGTTGATGCTCCCGTTCCCGCAGCGCGGCGGTCCGCTGCTCCACCAGCTGCTCAAGTCGGTTCCAGAGCCGGGCCCGCTCCAGCGCGTACGCGATCTGGTTGCCCACGCCGTAAAGCACCGTGAGGTCTTCCTCACTGAACATCCCCTGACCCTCGCCCACCAAGTTCAACACGCCGAGCCTGCGGCCTCCGCAGTGGAGCGGGACGGTAGCGTGCACCCGAAGCGGGCCGGCGGTCCCCTTAAGGCGCTCACACTCCAGGATGTTCGTGACCTGATCGAGCTGGCCTGCCAGCAGCATGCGACGGCACAGGCAGTCCCCCTCCATAGCCCCTGGTTTGGCCAGTGCCCGCGGGAGGTTGCGGCTCCCTGCCAGCCGTAATGCGGTTCCTTCGCCCTCCTGCAGCCAGATCCATCCGGCTCGCACGGCGGGAAGGAGCAGGGCGTGGTCCAGAGCCGTCTGGATGATCTGGTCCTCCGTGGTGCAGGCGTTCAGGCTGACCGCGATCCGATATAAACCGGCTAGGGTCTCGCGCGAGCGTGCGAGTTGGGCCTCTCGCTCGCGGAGCTCGCGGTTCTGCCGCACCGCGTCCTCGAACGTCGAGACCAGGAGATCCAGGATCTGCTCGCGCTCCGAGGTGATGGTGAACTGGCGGCCCATGAAGTACACGGTCACGCCGGCACGGACGCGGCCCCGCGCGCGCGCCCGCCGCGTGGCTAACAGCACCGCCAGCCGCTCCAGCAGATGCTCCGGCTCGTACGGTTTGGTGAGGAAGTTGTCTGCGCCGGCCTCGAGACCGTGAATGATGTCCATGGGGTCAGAGAGGCTGGTGAGCAGGACCACCGGCGTCTCCCGGTGCGGTCCGGCCTTGATGCGGCGGCACAGCTCGTACCCGTCCACGTCCCCCGGCATCACGATGTCGCTGATCACCAGGTCGAATGCGCGCTCGCCCAGGATCCGTAGCGCGTCGTCGCCGCTCCGGGCCAGGGTGACCTCGAACCCTCCCTCTCCCAGGGTGGCCAGAAGCGCCTCGGCTTGGGTCGCGCTGTCCTCCACGGCCAACACCGTGGGTTGCTTCTCGCCCTGCCCCTTGATTGGGGCCTTGCGTCGTCGCACTAGGGTCTTGGGCACGCTAGCCTCCCGCTGCTTCACGGCCGCGCGGCGCCAGCTCCGCCAGCCGCTGAGCGATCTCGTCGGTGGACAGCACCTGGTCGACCAGGCCCGTTGCCACTGCCTCACCCGGCATCCCGTACACCACCGATGACGCCTCGTCCTGCGCGATCACAGCCCCGCCGGCGGCCTTGAGCGCGGCGAGCCCCGCCACCCCGTCGCTCCCCATCCCGGTCAACACCACCCCGACCACGCCGGGCCCCAGCGCCCGAGCGGCGGATTCGAAGAGGTAGGTGGCGGAGGGCCGGAACCCGGCAATCGGCGGAGCATCGGACAGCTCGATGCACCCGTTCCGACCAACGCCCAGATGCCGGTCGTCCGGGGCCACGAACACCGAGCGTTCCCGCAGCGGCTCGGCCTGCTCCGCCACCTTGACGCGGAGATCGCAGCTCGCGTTCAACCACTCCGCCAGTCCCCCAACAAACCCGCGCGCAATGTGCTGCACCGCCAGGATCGGCGCCGGAAAGTCGCGGGGCAACGCCTGGAGCATCTGCTGGAGTGCGGCCGGCCCGCCGGTGGAGGCTGCCACCGCCACCGCCCGCACCGGCGGTCGCGCGGCGCGCGAGGGAGGGCGGCGTGGGCGCTCGGTGGAGACGGGCTGCCGGGCCCACCGGCGAACTACCTTCACGTCGGCCATCGCTTTCACCATCGCCACCAGTTGCGCCTGGCGCCCATTGAAAGAAGGCGACTGCGGGTCGTCCGGCTTGGCCACCACGGTCAGCGCTCCTGCCCGGAGCGCGTTGAGCGAAAGGTCCACGTCCTGGCCGCTGGAGCTGGAGGACACGATGATGATCGGCGCGGGGGCCTGGACCATGATCTCCTTGGTGGCCTCGAAGCCGTCCATGAGCGGCATGTGCACGTCCATGGTGATCAGGTGCGGCCGCAGCTTCCTGGCTAGCTCCACTGCCTCCACGCCGTTCTTTGCCTGGCCCACCACCCGGATGTCGGGATCGCTCTCCAGAACGGCCACCAGCAGCTCCCGCACCGTGAGCGAGTCCTCCGCCACGACTACGCGAATCATCTAGGCCGCCTTCATGAGCCCAAGAATTGCTGAATCGTGTCGAGCAGATGCTGTTGATCGAAGCTCGACTTCCCGATGTAGGCGTCCGCCCCAACCTCGAGCCCCCGCGCCCGATGCGCGGGCGTTTCCATCGCCGTCACCAGGATTACCGGCAACTCGCTGAATCGCTTCGAGCCACGGATGGCCTCGCACAGTTGAAACCCGTCCATCCGCGGCATCTCGATATCCGCCACGATCAGGTCGCAGCCCTGCTCCTGCAGCTGTCGCCAGCCCTCGTCGCCGTCCACCGCCGTCAACACGTCGTAGCCGGCGGCCTCCAAGATGCTCTGCTCCAGGGTGCGCGTGGTGATCGAATCGTCTACCACCAGGATGCGCCGCCGGGCGGGGCCCGCCGCCTCCAGTCGGGCCGGCGCGATCCCAACGTCCATCGCCGCGCTCAGCCCGGCGCCAATCAAGGCCTCCGGGTTCAGCACCAGCGCGATGCGGCCCGAGCCCAGCAGCGCGCCGCCACTGATGAGTGGACCCGCCCCGCCCTTGAGGCGCAGCGGCCGGAGCACCACCTCGTCTTCCGCCATCACCTCGTCCACGGCGACCGCCACGCGCCGGCTGCCGGTGCCCAGCAGCACGGCGGGCAGCGGGGTGGGCAAGGGCCGGTCGTTCGGGGTGGAGACGAGGGCAGACAACGGGACCAGTCGTACCGGCCCCGCGGCGGTGGTGATCACCTGCTGGCCTTCGATGAGTCGGATCTCATCTGCCGGAATCCGCAGCAGGCGCTCCACATGGGTGGTGGGAACCGCCAGGACCTGCGAGCCCAGAGCGACGAACACCACCCGCACGCTGACCAGGGAAGGGGGACACTGGATGACGAACCGCGTCCCGCGGCCCGACTCCCAAGACACGTCGAGCGTGCCCCGGACCCGTTGGGCGGCCTCCCGCACGATGTCGAGGCCTACGCCGCGGCCGGACACCACGCCCGCCTCCGCGCGGGTCGAGACGCCCGATGCGAACAGGGCGTTCACCACGTCGTGGTCCGCGTCGGGAACCGGCCGGCCACGCTGGGCCAGCGCCCTACGGATGGCCGGCACGTCCAAGCCCGCCCCGTCGTCGTTGACGGTCACGCTGAGCCGGTCCCCTTGCAGCACCGCACCCACGGTGATGGTGCCGCGCCGCGGCTTTCCCGCCTGCTCGCGTGCCGGGGGCGGCTCGATCCCATGGTCCACCGCGTTGCGCACCAGCTGCAACAGCGCCTCGCGCAGGCCGTCCAGCACCGCCCGATCCGCCTCGACCTCCCCACCCACGACCCGCAGGTCAATCTCCTTGCCGCCTGCCGCCGCCAGGTCGCGGACCGTGCGAGGAAGCGTCTCGCACGCGTCGGCGAAGGGCCGCATCCGTAGCTCCCGGACCTGGCGCTGCACCGCGTCCGCCGTCTTCACTACCCGGTGCGCGTCGTCGCGCGCCGACCGAGCGAGATCCCCCAGCCCGCGCACCAGGTGCTGGAGGCCGTCCTCCAGCACGGTCAGCGACTGGGTAGCCGGGGCAACGCCGGCGCGCTCCAGGGCGAGGCGAATCCGGCGGCTGCCTTGCCGCCACCCGCTTCTGGAGCGCGTCGCCAAGTCGTGCAGCTCCGCCACCAGAGTGGCGTGGGCCGTGAGCTGGCCCTTGGTGACCAACAGCTCGTTGGTCGCCGCGAGCAGGGCGTCGAGCTTGGCGGCCTGAATGCGCACCTGCCCGTCGCCGGAGCCCGCTTCTGCGGGCGTCGCTTCAGGGGCCTCCTCGGCGGGGACCGGCGTGGCCTCCGCGTCGCGTCCCGCGGCTAACGCCTCGGCCAACTGAGCCAGGGATGAGCCGGCCAGACTGGTACCCTGTTTGAGCCGCGCGCCGGCCTCGCCCAGGGCGTCCGCCGCCGCGAACAGCGACTGGAAGTGTCGTGGCGTGAGCGTCGTCTTCCGGTCCCGCGCCTGCGCCAGCAGGCTCTCCAGCCGGTGGCACGTCTCCTCGATGAGTGGCACGTTCGCGGCGCGAGCGGCGCCTTTCAGCGTGTGCGCCACCCGAAAGACGGCTTTCAGTCGCTCCGGATCGGTCGGAGCAGCCTCCAGTGCCAGCAGCTCGGTGTTCATGGTGCGGAGCTGTTCGTCCAATTCCCCCAGGAAGGTCTGGAGTAGACGCGCGGCGAGATGATTCCGGTTCACGTCGCCTTCGCCCTCACCTGTCGCGCGTGGCGATTACCGCCTACCAGCTCGAGGAGCTTGGTCCCGAGGGCGTTCAGGTCTTGCGCGGCGCGCTCCGCCTGCCGGGTCGAGGCCACGTTCTGTTGCGTCACCTCGCGGATGTTCCCCATGGCCTGGCGCACCTGACCCATGCCGGCCGCCTGCTGCCCGGCCGAGGCCAGGATCTGCGCCGCTGCCTGGGCCGCCTCCGTCACCGCGTCGGTTAGGGCGCGGATCGTCTCGCCCGCTTCGGTAACCTGCTTGGCGGTGGCCGTCACCTGCTTGGTGCCCTGCTCGGTGGTCATGACCGCGGCGCTGGTTGCGCGCTGGATCTCTCCCAGAATGCGCCGCACCTCGACGGTGGCCTTCTTCGATTGCTCGGCCAGCGCTTTGACCTCGCTCGCCACCACCGCGAAGCCGCGGCCCTGCTCGCCGGCGCGGGCGGCTTCCACCGCGGCGTTCAGGGCCAGCAGGTTGGTTTGCTCGGCGATGTCGGTGACGCTGGCGATGATCTCTCCGATCGCCTGGGCCTGCTCGGCCAAGGCCAGAATGCTCTCCGCAATGGACTCCACTTGCTGCCGGAGCGCTCCCATGGCCCCCGTGGAATCCTCCACCGCCTTGCGACCGGCCTTGCCGATCTCCGCGGCCCGC
>Ga0209002_10001381_pt1 | contig 19626 bp, 13 predicted proteins | sample Rifsed16ft2_FD_184010 | JGI IMG/M metagenome (GOLD analysis project Ga0209002, IMG submission 184010) | Soil microbial communities from Rifle, Colorado, USA - sediment 16ft 2 (version 2) | ecosystem: Environmental > Terrestrial > Deep subsurface > Rock core/Sediment | place: Rifle, Colorado... | reverse complement strand
CTGGGTGAGGGACCAGGACGATGTCGACGTCCGGGTCGAAGCGCGGCGCCAGGGCGGCGTAGGCGAGGGGGAGCCGCCTCGGGCCGACGGCACCGTGGCGGACCTCGACCCCGTTCTGGAGGAGGCCCTTCGCAAGCACGCGCGTGCGGGAACTCCCTGGGTCGTAGGAGCCGAAGAACAGGACCTTCATCGGTTCCCTCACGAACCTGTGGGCACCCGCGGTCGGCCGAAGACCTTGTAGCCCGTGTAGCCCAGGAGGGCCGCGGCCAAGCGAAGGAGGCTCCAGAAGGTCGTCTTCTGCCGCATCATCTCGAGGGGCCGGTAGTGGCCCCACAGGGCGCCGTGCTTCAGGGTGAGCTGCTTCCGTCCGGCCCCGTTCCAGAACGCCTGTCGCACGAAGTCGTAGTAGGAGTCCCGCGTGCGGTGGTACACGAGCGCGTTGGGCCGGAGCCCGATCGTATACCCCGCGAGGACCGCGCGGAGGTTCAGGTCGATGTCCTCCGCTGTCACGAACCACGGGTCGAACCCTCCGACCTGCCGGAGGACCTCGCGCTTGTAGGCGAGGTTCGACGACGGGAACGTTACGTCGTAGCCCTGGACGAGGAGCTCGACCCGCTCCAGCTCCTCGAAGGGGCGATATCCGATCTGGATGGAGCGACCCGCGACGACGTCTCGGGTCTTGAATCCTTCCCGGATTTCCTGGAGCCAGAAGGGGTTCGCGATCGCATCGCCGTCAATGAAGGCGACGGCCTCGCCCTTCGCCCTCGCGATGCCGAAGTTGCGCCCCTCGCCGCGCGTGCCCCCGCGGATGTACAGGTGGACGGAATCGTACTTCTTCTCGTACTGCCGTACGATGTCCCGGGTCCCGTCCTGGCTCCCCGCGTCCACGGCGAGGATCTCGAAGGGAGGTTCCTGGACGACGAGGCTGTCGAGGAGATGGGCGATATTCCTCGCCTCGTTGCGGACCGTGATCACCACGCTGATGAACAATGCCGCGGCGAACGTAGCCTCCCGTAAAGATGCTTTCGGAACGAGGCGACTCCGATCCTCTCCCCGGAGGAGACGTCAAGCGGGCCGGATCCCGAGCTCGACGACGATTTGCTTCGCGTGGTTCGGGAGAAGACGCTCGAGGACCGTGTCGTAGAGGTACCGCTTCGGGAGGATCTGGACGAGGAAGTCCCGTTCCCGTCGCACGACGAAACCCTCGGCACGGAGCGCTTCGAGGAAGTACTTCCGGGTGAAGAAGTGGATGTGGCCCACGTCGGATCCGTCGTGGAGGGTGCGGTCGTCCGGGAAGACGCCGAAGACCGCCAGAGCGACGCGATTCACCGGGATCGCCACGTTCGGGGTCGTGAGGAGGACGCGTCCCGAAGGTTTCAAGACCCGCCGGATCTCCCGGAGGAATTTGAACGGATAGCGCACGTGCTCGATGACCTCCGTGGCGATCACAAAGTCGAAGGCCTCGCTCCGGAACGGCAAGGCGTGGCCGTCCGCCAGGAGACTGGGATGGCCGCGCATCGAGAGGTTCACGCCCACGTAGCGGCAACCCTTCTTGTCGAACGTGGCCTCCCCGGGACCAATCTCGAGGACCATCCCCTCCGGAGGCAGAGCCTCCTCCGTGACCCGCTCCCGGATTCGGAGGAGATGGAGGTTCATGTCCTCGATGCGGCCGATCTTCAAGGACAGCCACGAATGGGGCCGATTCCAAAAGGCTTTCCCTCGGCCACCGAGTTCTCACTCGCAGGCCGCTCGCACCGCGTGGCGAACGCAGAAGGCCCGCAACCTTATACAACCGACCTCATTACGCGGAACCGGCTCCATGGCGCGAGTCGTCACGATCATCGGGACCCGCCCGGAAATCATCAAGATGGCCCCCGTCGTCAAGGCCCTCGACGCCCTCCGTCACGAGCATGTCCTCGTCCACTCGGGCCAGCACTACGACCTGCTCATGGACAGGGTCTTCTTCAAGGACATGGACCTTCGGAATCCGGACCGGCAGTTCGAGCTCAAGGACCAGCCCCCCCATCTCCAGGTCGCCTCGACGATGCGCCACGTCGCCGACGTGACGGCGGACGCTGACCTCGTCGTCGTCCACGGAGACACGAACACGACCCTCGCGGGCGCCCTGCTGGCCAACAAGCAGGGGCGCGCGGTGGCCCACGTGGAGGCGGGAATCCGGTCCTTCGACAAGACGATGCCCGAGGAAGTCAACCGGATCGTGGCCGACCAGCTCTCGGACCTCCTCTTCTCGCCCACGGACATCGCGCGGGAGAACCTCCGCCGGGAGAACGTGACGGAAGGGGTCCACGTGGTGGGCAACAGCGTGATCGACGCCCTCCTGGGCAACATCGAGATCGCCGAGGAGCGATCCACGATCCTCCGCACCCTGGGACTCCAGCCGCGGAAGTACCTCCTGCTCACCTTCCACCGCGCGGAGAACGTGGACGACAAGGCGCGCCTGTCGCGGGCCCTGGACGCGTTCGAGTCCGCGGCCCGGGTCGCGGATCTTCCGATCGTCTTCCCGATCCATCCGAGGACCGCGCAGCGGATCGGCGCATTCGGCTTGGAAAAACGCGCGGCGGCGCTGGAGGCGTTGCGTCGCATCGAGCCCACGGGCTACCTCGACATGCTCCTCCTGGAGAAGAACGCGGCCCTCGTGCTGACGGACTCCGGCGGCCTCCAGGAGGAAAGCTGTTTCTTCCGCGTGCCCTGCGTGACCCTCCGCGAGAACACGGAACGCCCGGAAACCCTCCAGATCGGGTCGAACGTGCTCGCAGGCACCGACCCGGGGCGGGTCACGGATGCAGTCCGACGGCAGCTCGAAGCCCCTCGGGACTGGCCCAACCCGTTTGGGGATGGCACGACCTCCGCCCAGATCGCCGATCGGATCGCCGCCTTCCTGGAGTGAACGCATGGCCGTCCGGGTCGCGATGATGCGATCCAAGAGCGTGGGAGGCATGGAGCCTCGGCTCGAGCGCGAGGCCCGCGCCCTCGCGAAGGCAGGGTACGAGGTCCACGTGATCCTGTGGGACCGGGAGCTCGCCTATGCCGCGGAGGAGGACCGCGGGGGCATCGCGATCCACCGCGTCCACCTCCCGGCCCCGTACAACCGCCCGGCCCTCGCGTGGAAGCTCCCGGGATGGTGGCGACGGGCCTTCCGCATCCTTCGCTCCCTTCGGCCGGCCGTCGTCCATGCCGCCGACTACGACACGATCCCGCCCGCGCTCCGGGCGCGCGACGGCTGGGGCGCGAAACTCGTGTTCGATATATGGGACTTCTACGCCGACATGTTGACAGGAAGGGTCCCGAGGTTCCTCCGACGATCCCTCGCACGAAGGGAGGCGGACGCGATCCGCGTCGCGGACCTCGTGATCCTTCCGGACCTCGCCCGGCAGTCGAGGCTTCGCGCGAAGCCCCGGCGGGTCATCGAGGTCATGAACGTCCCCGAGGACCGGCCACTGACGCCGAAGCCTCACGACCGGTTCGTCCTCTTCTACGGCGGCAACCTCTCGAAGGACCGCGGCCTCCTGGACCTCGTCCGCGTGTGCGAGGCGACCGGGGCCGTCCTGCTCGTTGCGGGACAAGGTCCCGACGAGGCGGAGCTCCTGCCCCTCGTCGAGACGTCGCCGCAGGCGTCCTTCCTGGGCGTCCTCTCCCACGAAGAGGTCCTCCACCAGACGGCGGACGCCGATGCGATCCCCGCCCTCTACGATCCGGCGGTTCCCAACAACCGCCTCGCCGCGCCCAACAAGGTGTACGAGGCCCTGATGCTCGGGAAACCCGTGATCGCCTCGGAGGGCACGGGCATCGCGGAGTTCGTCCGCTCGGAGCGGGTCGGGCTCGTCGTCCCCTACGGAGACACGGCCCGCCTCCAGGAGGCCCTGGAGAAGCTCATCCTCTCCCCGCAGCTCTGCTCGGAGATGGGGGCGCGGGGACGGCGCGTGTACGAGGCCCGTTTCCGATGGGAGGCCATGGAGGCGCGGCTCCTGGACGCGTACCGGGAGCTGGTGGCCGGGCCATGAGGATCGCGATGGTGGCGCCCCACTACGATCCCGAAGTGGGTGGGGTCGAGTCGAGCGTCCGCCTGCTCGCGGAATGGCTCGTCGCGCGCGACCACGCCGTCACCGTGCACACGTCGGCGCGCGCCATGGACGGTCGGCTCCTCCCCTCGGGCGGGACCCTCGGCGGCGTCGGGATCCGGCGATACCCCTTGCAGCTGGACCTCGGATACTTCCGGAGCGCCTTCCGCCCTGTCCTCGGGGACGCGGACCTCGTCCATCTCCACGGATACGGCGTGCTCACGAACGACCTCGTCGCGCGCCGCGCCGGGCGGCCGATCGCCTTCTCGCTCCACCACGGGGTCTCCATGCCCCATCCGACCGCCCTCACCCGCCTGCAGCGATCCCTGTACGACCGGCTGATCGGGACCCCGACCCTGCGACGCGTGGGGGCCGTGATCCTTGCGAACCGCCAGGACCTCGCCTGGCTTGAGGCACGGCGCGTGGCGCCGAAACAGGCCGTCGTCCTTCCGACCCCGCTCCCGGACGAGGCGTTCCTGCCCGGCGATCCGGCGAGGGTGCGGCGCGAGTTCGGCGAAGCGCCCTTCCTCCTGTACCTGGGGCGGATCCATCGGGAGAAGGGCGTCGTCGAGATCGCGCGGGCCCTTCCCCAGCTACCCGGGCTCGAGGCCTGGTTTGCGGGGCCCGATGCGGGGGCGGGCCGGGACCTCCGCGCGGAGGCGGCGAGGCTCGGCGTGGAGGGACGGATCCGGCTCCTCGGGTACGTCCCGGAGGACACGAAGCGGGATCTCCTGGCCGCCTGCACGTGCCTCGTCCTGCCGAGCTTCCACGAGGCCCAGGGGATCGTCGTGGCGGAGGCCTGGGCCCAGGGCCGCCCCGTCGTGGCGACGCGTGTGGGAGCCCTTCCGGAATGGGTGGAGGATGGGATCAACGGATACCTCGTCCCTCCGGGCGACCCAGCGGCCATCGCGGTGGCCGTGGCCCGCCTCGAGGCCGACCCCGCTCGGGCCGTTCGGCTGGGCGGCCGGGGTCGCGAGCGGGCGGACACCCTCCGCATGGCGCGCCTCGGGCCGGAGTACGAGGCCCTGTACGCGCGTCTTCGCGGCGGGTCGTCGTAGGCCTCCGCGGAACCGGTCAGGTCCGGGCCGCGAGCGCTTCGAAGAGATCCGAGTACGCACGCGCCTCGGCGTCGACCGTGAAGGAGCGAAGGACCGTCTCCCGGGCCGCAATGCCGAGGCGCGCCGCGAGAGCGGGATCCTCGATCGTCCGCCGGATGCGGTCCGCGAGGGCGCGCGGATCCCCACGGGGGAAGGTGAGCCCGTTCTCCCCGTCCCGGATCGCGAACTCCCCGTACCGCGATGCGGTGCGAACCACGCATCGACCGCAGGCCATGGCCTCCAGCGTGATGTTGCCGATGCCTTCGACGGGGGACGGATTCACGACGACGGACGAGGCCGCGTACACCTCGGGCATGCGATCGTGCGAAATCCCGCCGAGCCACTCGACGGGCAGGGACCGTTCCCGAAGGCGCGCGAGGACGGCCTCCCGGATCGGGCCGTCTCCGACGATTCGGAAGGAGGCGCGGACCCCGCGGAGGGCCTCGACCGCATCGAGGAACACGTCCACGCCCCGGTCGGGCGTGAGACGCCCCACGAACGTGACCACGCCAGCGTCCGGACCCGGCGTGGGCCGGAAGCGATCCGGATCGACGCCGTTCGGGATGACGACGTACTTCGCGCGGTGCTCCGCGGGGAACAGGGCCTGCGCGTAGTAGTGGTCCACGACGGTCACCGCGTCCGCGAAGCGGAGCTGGGCGCGCTCCTCGAGGGCAAAGAGTCGGGCCATCACGGGCCGCCCGTACCAGTGGGAGGCCGCGCCCCGGGCGCCGAGGACCACCCGCGTCCTACGGAAGACCCGGAGGGCCTGCCAGAACGGGAGCACGTTCAGGGTCGCGGTAGACGGGAGGTTCACGGGCCCCGGGACGTAGAGGACACGGGCGTCGTCGTGGCGCAACGCGTCCAGGGTCTCGAGCACGATCCGCGCATCCCGCCTCCAGTAGCGCGCGAGGAGTCGCGGGACCTGCAGGGCGTCGTGCCACGGGAACCACTTCTCCACGGCGGGCGGGACGACCCTCACGGCGAAGTTCCCGAGGGCCGAAGGCGCTACCCCAAGCACGGCCGGATCCGCGGGCGTGATCAGGGTGCCGCGGTGCCCGAGCTTCGACAGCCCCTGAGCGAGGCGCACGATGTGCGTCTCCATGCCCCCCGTTCCGAAGGCGTTGTAGTACGTGACCAGGACCACGGGGACGGGCACAGCGGGAGTATCCTTCCCCGCCTTCTTGCCCTTAACGGGTTCGCGCGGCGGATCGTTCGGCCGGAGGATTCGCGCGGACCGGAGAATCGGGCGAGTCCGGATTGTCAAGACGGCGGGGGCGCCCCGCTACGTTTTTATATCCATCACCTCCTTCCGCGTCACTGTCCGACGCTGGTCGGACGTCAGAAGGATATGGATGGGATGGGTAGTGGCAGTCTGCGTCAGCGCTGACCTTCTCCCCTTCAGGTGAGGACCGTGTTTCTGAAAGAGATCCAGATGGAGAACTTCAAGTCCTTCGGTCGCAAGATCTCGATCCCGTTCCTGCAGGGCTACACGTCGATCACGGGCCCGAACGGCTCCGGGAAGAGCAACATCGCGGACGCGATCCTCTTCGTCCTCGGCCCGAAGAGCTCGAAGGCGATCCGCGCGGGCAAGCTCACGGACCTCATCTGGAACGGCGGGAAGGAGAAGAAGGCCGCGGACTACTGCCAGGTGAGCCTCCTCTTCGACAACTCGGACCGAGCGATCCCGATCGAGGCGGACGACGTCAAGCTGACGCGGTACATCGGCCTCAGCCCGTCCGTCGAGGGCGGCTGCAATTCGTACTTCTACATCAACGACCGGAAGTCCTCCCTCTCGGAGTTCGACTCCCTCCTCGCCCACGCGCGCATCTCGGCGGAGGGATACAACCTCGTCCAGCAGGGGGACGTGCAGAAGATCGTCTCGATGTCCTCCGTGGACCGACGGCGGGTCCTCGACAGCATCGCGGGGATCACGAAGTTCGACGACGACATCGGTCAGGCGGAAGGGAAGCGCCGGGAGACGGAGGAGAACCTCGATCGGATCCGGATCATCCTCGAGGAGATCGACAAGCAGCTCGCGCAGCTCGAGGCGGACCGGGAAGGGGCCCTGAAGTACAAGGCGCTCAACGAGCGCCTGTCGACCGCGAAGGCCCAGCTCGCGTACAAGAACCGGGAGCTCATCGAGCGCCAGATCACGGGGACGAAGGAGCAGATCGCGAAGCACGAGGCGGACAAGGCGAAGCTCGCCGCGCAGAAGGAGGACCTCCGGAACCAGCTCGATGCGGCCGTCGCCCGATTGAACGAGCTCGAGCAGGAGATGGCGGAGCGCGGCGGCGAGGAGGCGAAGCAGCTCAAGGAGAAGCTCGACGCCCTGCGGATCGAGCGGGCCCGCGCCACGGACGGGATCGAGACGTCGAAGGAGACGCTCAAGCAGGTCCGGGCGGAGACCGCGGAAGCGAACAAGGAGAGGGCGAAGGTCGTCAAGGAGACGGACGCGCTCGCGCGCGAACGGACGAACGTCGACGGGCGCGTCGCGGAGCTCGAGGAGCAGATCAAGGGCGCGGACCAGGACCTCCATGACGTCGACGAGCTCGCGTCCAAGAGCGACGCGAAGGTCCTCGGGATCCAGAAGCAGATCATTGCGCTGAACAACGAGATCGACCAGGTCGAGGAGCGGCTCAAGGGGCTCGTCCTCGAGGGGGACCGCACGAAGGAGGCGATGGCGCGGCTCGAGTCGGAGATCGACCTGCTCGAGGAATCGAAGAAGCAGTACCAGGTCGAACTCGACGACGCGGACTGGCAGCTCCGGGAGCTGCGGTCCTCCACGAAGGAATCGGGGAAGAGCCTCCAGAAGCTGCAGCAGGAATTCCACGAGAGGCGGAACGAGGAGGCGAAGCTCGCGAGGCAGCAGGCAGACCTCCAGGGAGCGATCCTGAGCCTCACGCGGCAGTACGCGCAGCTCAAGGCGGAAGCCGACGTCGCGGAGAACCTCAAGCGAGGCTACAACGCCGCCGTGTCCGCGATCCTCGAGGCCCGCGAGACGGGGTCGATCAAGGGGATCCACGGGACCGTCGCGCAGCTCGCCCACGTCGAGCCGTCGTACGAGACGGCGATCATCACGGCCGCAGGCGCGCGGATGCAGGCGATCATCGTCGACGACGACGGGGTCGCGGCGGAGTGCATCGACTACCTGAAGAAGCGCAAGATCGGGCGGGCGACGTTCCTCCCGCTCAACAAGATGCTCGTCGGGAAGCCCCGGGGCAAGGCGATCCTCGTGGCGAAGGAATGCCTCGGGTTCGCGATCGACCTCTGCCATTTCGACGAGAAGTACCGGGACGCCTTCTTCTACGTGTTCGGGGACACCCTTGTCGTCCAGACGCTCGACGAGGCCCGCAAGTGGATGGGCGGCGTGCGGCTCGTGACGCTCGAAGGGGAACTCATCGAGGCCTCCGGCGCGATGGTCGGCGGCGAGATGGAGCGCACGCAGATCAAGTTCGGCGCCGGGACCGCCTCGGAGCTCGAGAAGATCGCGGAGAAGCTCCGCGAGGCGCAAGCGGAGGCCGAAGCGGTTGCGAACCGCCTCGACGAGCTGCGGAAGGAGATCATCGACCTCGAGGTCCAGCTGAAGGACTACGGCGGCAAGTCGGGCGCCGAGGAGGTGAAGGCGAGTTCCCTCGAGGCGAAGCGGAAGGAGTTCGCCGCGAAGCTCGCGTCCGCGAACAAGGACCTCGCGGATCGGACGTCGCGGTTCGAGGACGCCGCGAAGACCGCGAAGCGGATCGAAGAGGATCTCGCGAAGTTCACGAAGGCCCTCGACGCCCTGAAGGCCAAGAAGGACGAGAGGAAGAAGGCCGTCATGGCGGCGACGCCCCAGCAGATCTCCTCGAGGATGAAGGAGCTCATGACGCGGCGCGCGTCCCTGGCGGAGGAGCTGAGCGGCCTGCGGTCGAAGCTCGAGGCGATGGCGACCCAGACCCAGTTCCTCGACGAGCGCCGGACGGAGCTCGACGCGCGCCTGACGTCCCTCGACGACCAGCGGAAGGACCACGAGAAGCGCATCGAGGGGTTCCAGGAGTCCCTCGGGCGGCTCGAGACGGAGATCCGCGGGCTCGAGAAGACGGAGAGCCAGATGGGCAAGATGATGAAAGACCTCCAGGACGCCCGCGATGCCGCGTACAAGGAGAAGACGGACCGCGAGGCGGACCTCGACAAGGTCACCCACAAGATCGAGACGAAGGAGGATTTCCTCCTGAAGATGGAGACGGAGCTCAAGGTCCAGGAGGAGCAGCTCGCGGAAGCGGAGCGCGTGATGACGGAGATGGCGGTCGAGCTCAAGGAAGGCCGGCTGCCGAGCCTCGAGGAGCTCAAGAAGACGATCTCGGAATGCGACGCCGCCATCAACGCCCTGGGCCCGATCAACCTCCGCGCCCTCGAGGACTACGACGCCCAGCAGGCCCGCGCGGTCGAGCTGAAGGACGAGTTCAAGCGGCTCGAAGGCCAGAGACAGGAACTCATCAATCTCGTCGCCCAGCTCACGGAGCGCAAGAAGGAGGGCCTCGCGAAGGTCTTCACCGCGATCAACGAGAACTTCAAGCGCGTCTACGCGGAGCTGAGCGAGGGCGGGGAGGCGGAGCTCCTCCTCGAGAACCCGGAGGACCCGTTCCTGGCAGGCCTCGTCGTGAAGGCGAAGCCGCCCCACAAGAAGGTCCTGCGGCTCGAGGCCCTGTCCGGCGGGGAGAAGTCCCTCGTCTCCATGGCGTTCATCTTCTCGATCCAGGAGTACGACCCTTCGCCGTTCTACATGCTCGACGAGGTCGACCAGAACCTCGACGCCGTGAACGCGGAGAGGGTCGCCCGGATGATCCGGCGGAACGCCTCGACGGCGCAGTTCGTCCAGATCTCCCTCCGGAAGGTCACCCTGAAGGAGGCGGACCACCTGATCGGCGCGACGATGATGCCCGGCGGGACGTCGGAGGTCATCATGCGCGTGAACCTCGCGGACATCGAGGACGAGAGACCCACGGAGGTGATCCCGGCATGAGCGACAACTACCAGGCGATCTTGAACCACCTGCTCTTCCACAAGGCCCTCATCAGCGAGTCGGAAGGCGGACAGCGGATCAACCGATACCTCGCGATGCTGAACGAGATCGACCAGGGCATGCACGTCGCCGTGCGAGATCCGTTCGAGAAGTCCGTCGTCGCGGCGTTCGAGCTCGTCCTGGAGCGGCAGCTGGACCCATGGGAGATCAACCTCGTCCCCTTCACGAAGCTCTTCTTGGACAAGGTGAAGAAGGACGGCGCGGTGAACTTCGTGACCGCGGGGAAGCTCGTCTTCCTCGCCTGGTCGATCCTGAAGATGCAGAGCGACAAGGTCCTCCTAAACGCGATGCCCCCGACGCCCGAGGTGCCCGCAGACGAGTGGGACCTCGACATGTTCCGCGACCCGGCGGACCTCGACTACAACCAGGTCGTCCTCGCGGGAGAGGCGAACCCCCTCTCGGAGGCGATCCGGCGCGAGGGCCGACGCGCCGTGACGCTCATGGAACTCATGGACGCGTTCGACGAGGCGCGCCGTGACGCGGAGATCCAGATGCAGCTGAACGCCCTCCGCGAGGCCGCCGTGCGGAAGTTCGCCCCGAACTTCCATCAGAAGGTCCACGGGGAGGACCTCACGGAGGACATCGCCCTCACGTGGCACCGGATCGCGCAGTTCAACGGCGATCCGATCCCCCTGCGCCAACTCACGATGGGCGGGATCTGGGACGAGGTGACCGTGTTCATGAGCCTCCTGTTCCTCGCGAGCCTCGAGAAGGTGAAGGTCTGGCAGAAGGACTTCCCGCACGGGGAGATCTTCGTGAAGCGCCTCTCCATGGAAGCGGACCTTCCCCTGGAGGAGCTCCTCTCCCTCCCCGTCCTCGGGCCGAAACCCGACGCCCCGACGCAGGGGGCGGTCCCATGAAGGAACGCGCGATCGTGGAGGCGGCCCTCTACTCCGCAGGGCGGCCGCTGAGCGTCGCGGAGCTCGCCCGCGCGACGCGCCTCGACGAGGCGCGGGTCAAGGAGCACCTGCGGGCCCTCGCCCGGGACTACGTGAAGCGGGAGAGCGCGCTCGAGGTCGCCCCGATCGGGACGAAGTGGACGATGCAGATCCGATCCGAGTATACGGAGCGGGCGAGGACCTTCGCCCCGCCGGAGATCGAACGGGACCTCCTGAAGACGGCCGCGCTCATCGCCTACCACCAGCCGATCCTCCAGAGCGACCTGTTCGACATGATCGGCTCGAAGGTCTACGAACACACGAAGGCCCTCGAGGAGCTCGGGCTCATCGGCCGGAAACCGTCCGGGCGGTCCCTCGCCCTCACGACGACCCGCTACTTCGCGGAGTTCTTCGGCCTCAAGTCGACGGACCGCGACGGGATCCGGAAGCTCATGGCCCAGAAGGCCGGGGTCCCGTACACGGAACGCTCGGAAGCGGCCCCGGACGACGTCCCCGCGGCCGACGCGGGGATCGGGGACGCGGACCCGGCGGTCGCGCCGGCGTCCGGGACGCCCCAGCCCGTGGCGACGACGAACTCGTGACCTCCGGCAGGGCCCTGAATCACATGTGATAACCAGGGGCTAAGCCGTTTATAACCTCGTCCCGCTAGATTCTCCCGCACATCCTCGGAGGAAGAGCCGAGGCCTTCCCCTGGGAGAGCGGAGCCTCGAAGCGTGAGCGGGTATCTGCGGGACAGTCAGCTGCGCCGGCAGCTCGAGGAGAAGGTCAAGGAAGCCACGCGAACGCGCCAGGCCGCGGAGGATGGGGTGAGGACGGCCCAGGACCTCATCGACCAGGCGAAGCGGATCGACGCGAACGTCACGGAGGCGGAGAAGGCCCTGGCGGAGGCGGGCGCCGCGCTGGCGGACAAGGACTTCAAGGTCGCCGCGGAGAAGGCTGCCGTCGCGGTCGAGCGAGGGACGCGGATCTACCGCGAGCGCGCGCGGACGATCGTCGACTCGAGCGCGAACCTGGCGAAACTCGCGAAGAGCACGGGAGCGGACCTTGCGGAAGCGGAGGCCGCCCTCGCGAAGGCGGAAGGCGCCCTCGCGAACGACGAACTCGGCACGGCAATCGACCACGCGAAGAAGGCGTGGAAGCGGAGCGAGAAAGTCCTCCAGGAGCACCTGTCCTCTTCCTTCTCGAAGGTCCAGGCCCTCATCCTGTCCGGGAAGAACCTGGGCCGGGACGTGGCCCATGTGGAGGACCTCCTCTCCCGGGCACGGACCGCGATGGAGAACAACGACTTCCAGAGCGCGACGGAGTTCACAAAGGAGGGCCTCGAGACGATCACGGACGATCTGAGGTCCGCCCTGGAGAAGGAGGTCCGCGAGGCGGAGGACCTCATGCGCACGGCGCAGGAGCTCGGGGCCGAAGCGACGAAGTCCGCGACCCTCATCGAGCGCGCCCGGGGCGATGTCGCGAACCTCGATTTCGAGAAGGCGAACAACGCCGTGCGGCAGAGCCGCGCGGAGTCCGACAAGGCCCTCCAGCGCAGCCTGGACGGCAAGATCGCCGATTTCACGAAGTTCATCAACGACGCGCGCGCGCTCGGCGTGGAACCCGGGTCCGCGCAAGAACATTTCGCGAAGGCGGAGGCCGCGATCCGCAAGGGCGACTACCGGGAGGGCGCGCAGCTCGCGAAGCAGGGCTTCCAGACCCTCCAGCAGGCCCAGTTCCAGCGGGTCGTCGGCGTGATCGGGACGTCCCGGGAGAAGTTCGTCGCCGCGGTGAAGCTCGGGATCGACCTCGCGGGACCCTTCGCGGACCTCAACGTCGCGCGGGAGGCGCTCAAGCGCAACGCGTTCCGGGAGGCCCTCGAATCCGCGCGCAAGGCGGAGACGGAGGTCGACCGGATCCTCGATCGGTATCGCAAGGTCGAGGTGAGACTCAAGGACCTCCACCGGGCGTTCGCGGAGGCCGAGTCGTTCGGCGTGAACGCGAACCGCGCCCGGGTGCAGGCGGACAAGGCGCGGAAGGCGTACCAGAACCGCGACGCCGCCGCGGTCGAGCAAGCGATCGACGCCGCGTTCGAGGAACTCCGGAAGTCGGAGCGGGAGCGCGTCTTGGAGTCGATCGAACGCGTCGAGTTCATCCTGACCCTCGGGGAACAGAACGGCGTGGACCTTTCGGAACCGTCGCGACTCCTAGAGGAAGGGATCATCGCGACGAAGGCGGACGAGCACCGCAAGGCCCTCCGGCTCGCGATGGACGCGGGCGCGAAGGCGGACCATATTCTCACGGACTTCGCCGCGGGCCGGGTGTCGGCGATGCGGAGCGCCGTTCCCCACCTGGGGGACGAGGGGGCGAACCTGAAGTCGCTCATCAACCGCGCGGACACGGCCCTCGCGTCGCGGGACTTCGAGGGGGCCTTCCGCGCGATCGGGGAAGGCCAGAGGTTCGTCGAGGCGCGCACGCGGTCCGAGGCGGAGGAGATCGTCGAGGACCTCGGGCTCGCGATCCAGCTCGGGATGGACACCGGGGTGGCGATTGCCGCCATGGAGCCGATCCACCGGGAGCTCAAAGGGTTCCTTGCGGCCGGCCGGATGACGGAGATCGTCGCCGCACGGGATCGAGCGTCCACGCTCCTCGCGGGCGTGACGGACGCCCTCGTGGCATCCGTCCGGACGCGGGTCGCGACCGCGCAGGCACTCAAGATCGACGTGGACGAGATGGCGGATCTCCTGCGCCGGGGACGGATGGCCTTTGGCGTGCAGAACTACCACGATGGCCTGAAGCTCCTCTCCGAGTCGAACGAGCGGGCGAGCCAGGCGACGGCGCTCCACCGGCAGGCGTACAACGCGATTGCGAGCGCGGCCGCGTTCGTCGCGGACGCGAAGAAGCGCAACGTCGACGTGTCGAAGGTCGTCGAGATGCTCGTGGACGCCAAGAAGGCGTTCGAGCGCCTCGAGTACGAGCGCGCCCTCCAGCTGGCGTCGGAGGCACGCGCGGAGACGGACAAGCTCACGATCCTCTACAGCTCCGCCCAGCGGATCCTGTCGAGCCGCAGCCGGCTCGAGCTCGCGGGACGGCTGGGCATCGACGCTCCGCACCTCCGGGAGATCTTCACGGAGGCGAAGGAGGCGATGAAGTCGAAGGACTACGGAAAGGCGCTCGAGCTCGCGCAGCGCTCGGAGGTCGAGTTCACCTCCCTCATCAAGGAACGCATCGGCGCGAACCTCGCGTCCGCACAGGGAGGGGTCGGATCCGTCGAGGGCGCGAACCTCGCCGCGATGTCGGACGAGATCGTCCAGGCGAGGCAGTTCATGGACGCCGGGGAACTGGACCGCGCGGCTGACCTCGCGCTCCACCTGCGGGAACAGCTCGACACGTTGAAGCGACAGGGGGACGAGGCCACGGCCGCGATGGCGCGGGTCCGGGACGTCCTGGGGGACGCGGAGGCGATGAGCCTCGCGATGCCCACGACCCTCTCCCTCCTCGAGAAGGCGGAACGGGCCCACAAGATGGGGCGCTTCGAGGAGGCCCTGGACCACCTCGCCCAAGCGGAAGCCGAGGCGACGAAGGAGCGGGACCAGGGAATCGCCCAGGCTATGCGACGCTTCGAGGAGAGCCTCGCCCGCGCGAAGCGCGAGGGGACGGACGTCCGATCCGCGGAGCGGCTGTACGACCGCGCGCGGGAATTCTTCCGGAACAAGAAGTACCGTCAGGCGCTCGCGACCGCCGTCCAGAGCGAGGCGGAGGCGGAGCGCGTCGCCCTTCAGCAGACCCTCGCACGACAGGCCGTCGAGGCGGTCGAACGGAAGCTCAAGGTCCTCGGGCGGCCCTCGATGGCCCTCACGAACCTCGCCCGAGAGGCCCGACGGGTCTTCGACGAGGCGGACTACGTGAAGGCGCTCGACGCCGCGATCCGCGCGACGGATGCGATCGCGGACTTCCGAATCCTCCTCGAGCACACGCAGGAGATCCGGAAGCGGGCGGAGGGCCTCCTGACGAGCGCCCGGTCGCTCGGGGCCGACGCGGGGAAGTTCGAAGCCCTCTTCAACGAAGGGGATGCGGCCGTCAAGATCGGCGATGTGGAGCGCGCCCGCGGCGCCTTCTCGGGAGCGATCGAGTGGGGCGTCTCGGGCCTCCGGTCGTCCCTCCAAGAGCGGCTCCGGGAAAGCGAAGGCCTCGTCGAGATGTGCCGCCGGCTCCAGGTGGATCCCACGTCGGCGCTGAACCGCTTCGCGGAGGCGCGGACCCTCCTCGAGTCGGAAGACTTCCAGGCCGCCCACGATCGGATCGAGGCGGGCCGCGAGGCCGCGCAGACGGCCCTCGGCGGGAGGCTCCACAAGGCCCTTGCGGAGGCGGCCGACAACGTCGCGCACGCGAAGAAGCTCGGCTCCGACGCGCGGGATGCGGAGGAACTCCTCCGGCAGGCGAGCGAGCAGACGATGCGCGGCCAGTTCGAATCCGCCCTCGAGGTCGTCGACCGCGCGCTCGAGCGCGTCGAGTCGGCGAAGGTCGTCGAGAAGCGCTTCATCGACCTCTCCTACAAGGCGGAGACGACGATCCGGAACGGGCGAAAGTTCGGGATCGACATGCGAGCGGCAGAAGCGAGGCTCGCGGAAGCCGTCCAGCTGCGCCGCAAGGACTTCGCGGAGGCAATCAAGGTCGCGGAGGAAGCCTATCGCCTCGCGTGGGAATCCACGGAAGCCTTCGCGCCGAGCCTGACGGCGTCCCTCGAGGTCGGGCCCAGCCGGCTCAACGAGTGGGCGGACGCGACCCTCACCCTCGAGAACGTGGGCAAGGGGCTCGCGAAGGACGTCCGGGTGCGGATCCTCGGGGACGCGGAGACGGACGGACTCCCGGAGGTCCCCGCGGTCCGGGCGAAGGGCCAGGAGGTCGTGAAGCTCCGGATCAAGATGACCGCGTCCGGGAGCGTGCCCCTCGCGATCCAGATCGTCTCCCACCGGGTCTTCGACGGGAAGGAATACACGCAGGAGATGATCGCGCAGATCGACGTGTCCGAGGTCGGCCAGGAGAAGGCGAAGCGCCTCGTCGCGGACCTCGAGAGCCGCTGCCCGACCTGCAAGGGCCTCATCAAGAAGGGATTCAAGGTCACGCGGTGCGGCTGTGGCCGCGACTTCCACGAGCTGTGCGCGTCCCGGGTCGGCCGCTGCCCCGTGTGCTTCCGGTCCCTCGGGACCGCCGCGGCGTGATCAGGCGAGCCGGCCGGCCGCCGCTTCCGCCACGGACACGATCGTGCCCTCCGCCATGGAGCGGAGGATCCACTCGACGTCCTCCGCGAGGGATCGGTCGTCCGCGAGGGGCGCGACGCCCTCCCGGATGGCGGCATGGGCCGCGCGCGGGCCGAGCCCGGGCCTCAGGGGCGCAAGGAACTCAAGGCCCTGGGCCGCGGAGAGGTACTCCATCGCGACGACCCGGCGGGCGTTCTCGATCGCCTGCCGCGCCTTGAGGGCCGCGGACATCCCCATCGGCACCCAGTCCTCCTGGTTCGCCGACGTCGGGATGGAGTCCGCGGACGCGGGATGGGCGAGGACCTTGTTGTCGCTCGCGTACCCGGCGGCTACGTACTGCACGATCATGAGGCCGCTGTTGAGGCCGCTCTTCTTCGTGAGGAAGGGCGGCAGGTCGCTGAGGCGCGTGTCGACGAGGCGGGCGATCCGGCGCTCCGTGAAGCCCGCGAGGACCGCCATCGCGAGGGCGACGTGGTCGAGGGCCATCGCGAGCGCCTGGCCGTGGAAGTTCCCGCCGATCAGCGTGCGGCCGTCCGGGAACACGAGGGGATTGTCCGTCGCCGAGTTCATCTCGATCCGCAGGACCTCCGCCGCCTGGTCGACGGCCGCCCGGCACGCCCCGAGGACCTGGGGGATGCACCGGAGCGTGTAGGGGTCCTGGACCTTGTGGGGCCCCCGGTGGGACGGGACGATCTCGCTCCTCCGGAGGAGCCGGCGCAGGTTCCGTGCGGTCTCCCGCGCGCCCGCCTGCGGCTTCAGGCCGATCACGCGATCGTCGAAGGGCTTCGGCGAGCCGCGGAGGGCCTCGAACGACATGGAGGCCGCGACCTGCGCGTCCGCCAGGAGCCGCGAGGCGTCGTGGATCGCGAGCCCCCCGACCCCCGCCATGACGGACGTCCCGTTGATGATCGCGATCCCCTCCTTCGACTGGAGCGTGAGGGGCCGGAGGCCCGCCCGCGACAGGGCGTCCTTCCCCCGCAGGACGCGGCCGCGGACCTCCGCACGGCCCTCGCCAATGAGCACGAGGCCCAAATGGGCGAGGGGCGCGAGGTCGCCGCTCGCGCCGAGGGACCCGCGGGACGGGATCTGCGGATGGACGCCCCGGTTCAGGAGGTCGAGGAGGCGGGTCACGAGGACCCGGCGCACGCCGGACACGCCCATCGCGAGGGTGTTCGCCCGCAGGAGGATCGAGGCCCGAACCTCGTCCGCCCGGAGAGGCTCGCCCTGGCCGACCGCGTGGCTCCGGAGGAGGTTCACCTGGAGCTTCCGCACGTCGGGATCGGGGATCTCGACCATCGAGAGCTCCCCGAAGCCCGTCTTGATGCCGTAGGCCATGGAGCCCCTCGCGACGAGCCGCTCGAGCGCCGCGCGGCTCGCGTCCACGCGCTTCGCCGCCGCGGGCGCGAGGCGCACCCGCTCGGCCCGTCGGGCGACGCGCACGACGCCTTCGAGGTCGAGGGAACGGCCGTCGAGGATGAGCATGAGGCCCCGCCGCGCGCGGCATCCCGCTCGTGCGATATAGTTTTGGCGCGGACCCGGCGGCACTGCAAGGCGTTAAGCCCCTTCGGACCATCGGGACGAGCGCATGCAGATCGTGTTCCTCGGCACGTCGGGTTCATGGCCGACGCCGAGGCGGAACGTGAGCGCCGTCGCGGTGAAGCGGGGACCTGAAGTCCTCCTGTTCGACTGCGGCGAGGGGACCCAGCGGCAGTTCATGCTGAGCAAGCTCAGCTTCATGCAGACCTCCCGCGTCTTCATCTCCCACTTCCACGGAGATCACTTCCTCGGCCTCCCGGGGATGGTGCAGAGCATGTCGATGAACGGGCGCGAGACGCCCCTCGAGGTGTACGGCCCCCGCGGGATCGAGCGGCTCGTGGGGGACCTCGTGAGCCTGGGGTACTTCACCCCGGGCTTCGAGGTGAGGGCGAAGGAACTCCCGCCGGGGGAGGCCCTCGACTGCGACGAGTTCGTCGTGCGGGCGTTCGAGGCCCGCCACACGGTCCCCGGCCTCAGCTACGTCCTCGAGGAGAAGCCGCGACCCGGGCGGTTCAGCCTCGAGAAGGCGAGGGCCCTCGGCGTCCCGGAGGGGCCCCTGTACAGCCGGCTCCAGGACGGGGTGTCGGTGACCGTCGGAGGCCGCACGGTCCGACCCGAGGAGGTCCTCGGGCCCCCGAGGCGCGGCCGCAAGATCGTGTACACCGGGGACACGATGCCCCACGACGCGCTCCTCGAGATCGCGCGCCATGCGGACGTCCTGATCCACGATGCCACGTCGGACGCGGCCCTCGAGGAGAAGGCGAACCGGTACGGGCACTCGTCCTCCCGGCAGGCGGCGGAGGTCGCCCTCAAGGCGAAGGTTGGCCGACTCGTCCTCACCCATCTGAGCCCGCGGTACGAGGACCCCGCGTCGATCCTCGAGGACGCGAAGAAGATCTTCGAACGGGTGCAGGTCGCGGAAGACTTCCTGGAGATCGACGTGCCCTATCCGGATTGAGGGCACTCCCTCGGGCGCATCGCGGAGGAAGTTATCGTTGGATGACGATAACGCGGGCTGCCCGCGGGCTCAGTCCCGAGCCGCCATCCGGGTCCTCGTGAGGTCCACGAAACGGCCCATCTCGAGGCGCGCCCGGTCCGCGTAGGCGGAGACCTTTCGAGCGACGGCCTCGCGGGCCTTCGGGTCCCCCGCCGGCCCGACGTATTCCTCGACCTGGATCCGCCGGCCGCCCCGGGCCTCGTAGTGCCAGAAGTACAGGTACCGTCCCCGGCGGATCCGCTTCACGCAGTAGCCGCAACCCAGCATCATCGCGTCCACGACCTCTCGTCCGCCGGACGAATGGCGTTATCGTTATTTAACGATAACGGCGAGGGCGGCGAATCCGGGGACGGGGCCTTCACGATTCCCGCGGCCGGGCTCACAGGAGCTTCATCAGGTCCGACTTCGTCACGATCCCCGTGACCTCGCCCTTCGTCGTCACGAGCACGGCGTTGTAGTGGCGCAGGAGGCTCGCGGCGAGCTCGACGGGCGCCTTCGCATCGACCTGCGGGAACGCGGGTTCCATGACCTCCTCCACGCGGATCCGCGCCAGGTCTTTCGGGTCCCGGCCGGACAGGATGAGGTTGTTGATCACCTTGTCGGAGATCGAGCCGACCGGGTGCCCGGCGTTCATCACGGGCATCTGGGAGAACTTCCAGTGGCGCATCTCGTTCGCCGCGTTCTCGAGGGCCATCTTCGCCTCGACGTACTGGACCTTC
>Ga0209002_10001378_pt1 | contig 19642 bp, 20 predicted proteins | sample Rifsed16ft2_FD_184010 | JGI IMG/M metagenome (GOLD analysis project Ga0209002, IMG submission 184010) | Soil microbial communities from Rifle, Colorado, USA - sediment 16ft 2 (version 2) | ecosystem: Environmental > Terrestrial > Deep subsurface > Rock core/Sediment | place: Rifle, Colorado... | reverse complement strand
TTTTCGGCAGGCCTCTGAATGCTGTAATGAATGGCAAGAAAGAATCCTACTGCAAGGGTCGCTTTGCGGTCCACAAGATTGAAACATCGGCTTTGTGCTGGCGTGGATGTCGCTGTCGAGGATCTAAACTGCATTCCACCATCGGTGTTATCACGGGCGATTCTGTTTTCTGTCTTTTACCCTGATGACGAGTTTCAATCCCGACCACACCTCATCAATTGAACAGACCTTCACATCCACCAATCTATTTCTCAATGCGATGTCTCTTACGACATTTTCATTGAGGTCTGTTTTCACATTCGCTGATTTCTTCGGCCATGAAATCCAGATCGCGCCGTTCTCTTCTATTTCTTCTCTTAATCCCCTCATGTCTTTCCCCAACTGAGAGGCGTTTGTCGTAAAATAATGTATGAGGTCCTTCTTCGTTTTGACGCCTTTGACAAGCCTGATGTCCGGCGGCATGTCTGTAAAGAGGTCATAATAGTGATCGGGTTGATTCACCAGTCTTAGCCTGGTGTTGCTCTTGATGCCAAGTTTCTTGGCTAGCGGCGTTCCCGAATATCCTGACGTTTTCATTCGCGTTATCTCGCAGACATTGGGTTGGGGCCGATCCTGTGCGGCATCGAGATCCCTTTCCCGAAGATCAGGGTGTCGGCTCTTTTTGGCGGGCCTCCTGGACGCGACGCACAATTGTAAGAAAGAACCCTACGACGAGGGTGACGGTTCCCATCCATACAAGGTTGATCATCGGCTTGATGCTCGCTTCAACGACGAGCGTCTCCCCCTTTCGCGCGGCCACCGGATCATCAGGATGCTTCACTGAGAGCTGAACTTTCGACTTCGATGGGTCCTCTCGGTCGGGCAGAATGCGCGAAAGCGTGAACACGTACTCCCCACCCCCCTTCACGCCGTATAGAACAGGGACAGGCTCCATTCCCCCCTTTTCGCCTTTGATCGAGGCAATCAACTTCTTTCCTTTTCCTGCTTTCCCCTCTTTCACCAACAACTCGGCGCTGATGGTGAAATCACGCCCTTCAACCATCGCCATTCGGTCTACATTGGTGAAATCGACAAACTCGACGTTGAGATCCCCAATCGCGGTCGCCTGGCCCTTTTGGATCTCAACTGACTCCTCCTTCGCTCCGGTCGGCTCTTCCAGCGAAAGCGGTGCGACGTAGATATCCTTGCTCAACAGGTTCATCAGGTCGGGATGCCTCATGATCCCCTTCGTGAACTCACTGTAGTACATCACGGGAGCGACGGAATGCTGGCGGCCGTCTTTTTCAAGGTCAACACGAAATGCGTACTTCTCATTATCGATCGGAGCATAGCCGACGTAGGTCATCTTGTAGCCGAGGGCTTCAACCGGCTTGTTCCTTTCAAGCGATATGGTCTCCTGCTCATCGTATCGCTCGCTCGTGATGAATCCGAGACAGAGAAGAGCAATTCCGATATGAGCAATGGACCCGCCCACAAACTTCGGGTTGCCCGCGTAAATACCGTAGCCAACCTGAGCATTCGCAACAAGCGAAAAGACTGAGCAGAAGGCGAAGAGAAGGATCAAGACCTCTTCCGACGCAAAGATCGCCACCAAAATAGTGGAGACCGCTGAGATACCGAGGGAGGGCAACATTCCCCGAAGGACCGATCCCCCCGTGGAATGCTTCCACCAGAGGAGCTGGCCAAGTCCCGACAAGAATGCAATGGCAATTCCCAGCGGGAGATTCGTCTTCACATAGTACGACATCTCAACGGCCGAGGCTTTTCCTTTCATAATTGTAGTAATGATGGGAGACGAAGTACCGATCGTCACAAAGATGGCCACCGCCGCAAGCGCAAATGCTCCGAGGAAAAGGGCAAATTCGCGCGAGAAGAACGAGTGTTGGACCGGTATTTTCGGCATTTCCCGTGCACGGACAAAAAGAAGTCCGAATCCAATCCCTGCAAAAAAGATCATGCATCCCAACAGAAGCCAATAGACCCACATCCCGGGATCCACAAACGAGTGCACCGAAGTCTCGCCCAATACGCCGCTCCTCGTCAGAAACGTACTGTACAAGACTGCAAGAAACGTGAGAATACTCAACGAGAAGTTCGTTTTTTGGTAAGCCCCGTTCTTACGCTGAACGAGTGTCGTATGGATCGTCGCAACGCACACGAGCCATGGAACAAGAGATGAGTTTTCGACCGGATCCCAACCCCAGAAGCCGCCCCAGCCGAGAGTCTCATAAGCCCAATAGCCGCCCAGAATGATTCCCGTACCGAGCACCATCGCGCCAAAGACCAGCCATGGGGTCGCGACTTTGATCCAGGTCGTATAATCGCGCTTCAGAAGACCGGCGATTGCATGGGCATACGGCACCGCCATCGATGAGAATCCGATGAAGAGGATTTGAGGATGAATCACCATCCAGTAATTCTGGAGAAGCGGATTCAATCCCTTTCCTTCAACCGGGAATTGGGCCCAGATGTTCTTCGCAGAATCGAGGATCACGGTATTCCCTTCGCCTGAGGGAATCGGGCCGGTATGAATAAGGTCGTTGGGGAATTTGTCCCAGATGAATTCAAACGGATTCTTCACGATCAGCATGAGAAGGAGGAACGAAAGAATGAGCGAATAGATACTCATCACTTCCGGTTCGTAGTCCTTCTTCATTGAATACTGCATCAGAAAAACGCCGATGAGCGACGTGTAAAGAGCCCACAGGGTGAAGCTCCCTTCCTGGCCGGCATAGAAGGTCGAAATCAGGAGGGGGAGAGAAAGAGTCGTCGAACTGTAGTTCCAGACATAGGCGTACTGGAATTGATGGGTGAGAATCAGATAGAGCAGGATGGCAGATGCGGAGAGAAGAGAAATGGTCGCGAGGTGATAGCCGTTCCGGGCAAGCCCCAAAAGAAAGGGGTTCCCGGTTCTATACACCCGATAATACATGAAAGAACATGCCAGTGCGGCGAGCAAGGCAAGTTTGATGAGAACGGCACCCACAATACCGATCGTCATTCGGAAATCGTCCTCCTTAGAGCGTCTTTTTTACGGCTTCGGCGTCTCCCTCATATTTCGACGGGCACTTTGTGAGCACCTCGTTCGCATGAAAATGATCACCGCTGATCGTCCCTTTTGCGACGACACTTGTTGCGAGCTCGAAGTTGTTGGGTTTGGCACCATCCAACACAACTTTCATCACCTTCTGGTTGTCATCCCTCATGTAGAAGGTGAACTGTGCTTTATCCGCATTAAAATCGCTCTCCATCTCCTTCATCCACTCCCCTTTTACCTGCACTTTTTTTCCGGTCTTCTCGGCTGTGGCAAAGTCGGCATATTCCACGTTCGATTCAAAGAAGTTCACGGCTCCCAGCACAAGGCCCACCACAATGACCGTCGCAGCAACAATTACCTTCCCGTTCATAATTTCCTATCCCTTCTTCATTGATTGTTCAAGTTGTTTTACTTTCCTGTCCAGCCTGAATAAGTAGAAAACGATTCCCACCCAGATGAGGAGGATAATCGTCATGACAATAAACAGCTGGTTGTTCGCGAGAAAGTCGAACATTTATTCCCCTTCCTGTTGAAGTAGTCGGTGATAATCCAAACGCGCAATCCTCAAGCGAAGGTTGAAGAGCCAAACGTACAGAAGACTGAATCCGGCGAGCCCCGTATAAAAGAGCACCCGCATGTTCGCCGCCATCATCTTTCCTTCGAACAGAGGCCCGGATCCCTCATCCCCTTTTGCACCCGGATGAAGTCCGCTCACCATTCGCGGCATCACAAAGATAAAGAACGGGACGGTAAGCCCGGCGATGATCGAATAGACAGCGGAGAGCGCAGCCCTCTTCTCTTCCGATTCCACGGCGGATCTCAAAGCAAAATACGCACCGTAGATCAAGAGAAGCACGAAGATCGACGTTTGGCGGGGATCCCAGTTCCAAAATGAGCCCCAATTGAACTTCGCCCACAATGCTCCGGTCACGGTCGCCAGAATGCAGAACAAGAGTCCCAACCCTGCCGACGTCACGGATTTCAAATCATCGTCGATGTTCTTCTTCCGGAGGTACTGAATGCCATAAAACGTCGAAACAAGGAAGGCGAGGACGGTCGTCCATGCCGTCGGAACGTGGAAGAAGATATTGCGCGCCTTTTGTTCCAACCCGGGAATATTGGGAAACTCAAGCCAGCCGGCAGGTGAGGGAACAAGAGGGATCGCGAGCCCCGCAACCAGAACAAACGAGATAAGCACAACAGATCCAAGCTTGACGTACTTCATCGAATGACTCGACTCCTCGAAAAGTCCATGGTACTCGACATTAATCCTTCCAAACATAGTCAAAAAGCAGGTATGAGCCGGCGGTAATGACCATAACATAGGAGATTAACACCAGAAAATCTACAGCAGCGTCAACGAATTGTTCGCCGTCGAGAGCTTTTGCTGTTGCATTCATCACGCTCATAAGCAGGACAATCAGGATGGGAAACGAAAGAACGGGATACAAAGTTCCGCGGCTGTTTGCCTTCGCGATGATCGCTGCAATGATCGTGGCAGCGGACGCAAGACCGAGGCTACCAAGGATAACTGTCGTCAGAAAAATGTCGGGCGATTGGATTGTGAATCCGGGAAAGGCAATGGTATACACAATGGTGACGCCGAAGACGAGAGACAAGGTAAGGAGAACATTGAAAAGGAGTTTTCCGAAATAGACCGAGGAAGAGACTGCAACGAGTTGAAGCGTGAGCGCGGTGCCCCGCTCTTCTTCGCTCACAAAGGCCCTCGACAACCCGGACATCGCCGAGAAGAAAACAACCACCCAGAACATTCCGGCAAGGACTGTACTTGACGGCTGATCTCCCCGAAGTGCAAAGAGGATGATGGAGACCGTGGTGAGCACAAACATCAGCAGGGCATTGAGGGCATACCGCGTCCGAAGCTCGGACTGGAGGTCCTTCACAATAATCGCAAAGATGCTCTTCCAGGTATTCATCATGCGCCGATGTGAATTCTCTTCTTGCACCATGACGCCTCCCTTTCGTCATTGGTCGCAATAATGGTAAGCGTTGCTGACTGCAGCTCCGTCACGGCATCGCGTACTATCGTGCATCCCTCTTCATCAAGGTTCGCCGTGGGTTCATCGAGCATGACAATGGATGGAGCATGGCCCAGCGCAACAATGTATTTCAAGCGCTGTTTCATTCCCGACGAGAATGTCCGCACGAAGTCGTCGCGTCTCTCCCAGAGCCCGTAGGTTCTGAAGATTTTTTCGACATTGGAAGTTGAAGGAAGGGCGGTATTCCTGATCCGCGACAGGATCGTAAGGTTCTCGAGCGCTGTGAACTCATCGTAGAGCTGCAGGTATGGTGAGACAAGGCCTATCATCGGCCGCACTCCGTCCATATCCTCAGGTTTCCCGGAAATCGCATATTCCAGCATTCCTCTGCTTGGAGTCAGCAGTCCCGCGAGAATCTTGATCAGCGTTGATTTTCCCGATCCGTTCTTTCCGGTAATGGCGAGGGATTCACCGGTGCCCAGGGAGAATGAAATGTCCTTCAAGACCGTTCTCCTGTTGAACGTCTTCCCTATTTCGGATGCACGAAGAGTGAGGGAGCTCATCGGATGATTGCCATCTTCCAGCGGTATTCCCGCTGTCCCGTTTTTAAAAAGACAAAATGGATTCCTGTGGAAACGTTACCTGCAAAATCCCTCGTTGGAACGCTTACAAACTGTTTCCCAAAGAGATCGGAGATCGGGTACGAACCGGAGAAGACAAGATCGAATGTTGTGGTCAGAAGAAAGACACGGGCAGGACCGGGCAACGAGCCTTCCGCGGGCAGCACGAGGGTGGTGGCCTCCTGGACCTTCAACGGATTGGGAGAAGGAAGCGTCCTGAGGATCAGATTCGATTCGGATGCACTGCCGATATAAAGCGTTCGCCAATCCTCTATAGGCTCAGCGTCAAAACCCATTGTGAGCCCATTCGCCAGTTTCTGCAAGGCGCGCGCCTCCACCGATTGCGCGAGTGTGAGCCGAAGTGCTGCCCGTTCACCCGGACTTCCGTATGCCCCCTCATGGTTGACGTTCGACACGCCGGCGATGATCGTGTCGCCGGAGGCGACAAACGCATAGTACTGTGCCGACAAGGGATACGCCTCGCCCTGAACGAACGTCGATGCGCCGTTCAGCGTCACCGTGACGTTGGGCTGAATAGAAGGAAACGAGGCCCCTTCAGGATAATACCGAAGGGAGTCCGCCCTCGGCCCCGTAAAGATATTCCACGACGAAAACTCCGCAAACGCGGCTTTAAGGCTGCTCCCGCGGTTCCCAAGAACGCGATCCATGCTGTTCAGCGCGGGCAGCGAAAGCATTCCCTCCCAAATCTCTCTTATGATATCTCTTCCGAAGCGTCTCTCCAGGTACTGGTTCCAGATTGATCGTTCATACCCTGCGTAGCCTGTCGTTCTATCGAAGGTGGTAAAGGGACGGGACCGTCCCGATGCTTCTTTAAAGGTCTGAAGAAATAGTGCAAGATCAAAGTAGTAGTCGTTGACATCATCGTAAACTTCCTCCTCCATCCAAACCGAGGTCAACTCATAGAAATAGAAATCCGAATTCGGTACAGTGTTCCAGATTCCGTACGATCCTATCTGCAGCGCGTGATGGAATTCATGTGCGGCGGTCACCCGAACTCCGTCCAATCCCTTTGTCCTTTGCGAGAAATAATCGTTGTCGATCTCAATGAACGTGACGAATCGATCCCGGGCGCCGCTTTCCAGCTGCGTCTCCCCTTCCCACGATGTGAAGCCGAAGTCTGTCACCGCCTGACTCACGATGTACACATCGTACTCCGTTCCTCCCCCGATCCCGGCGTCCGGCGGGGGCGGCCTGAATCCCATCAGCCCGACCTCCATGTCCCAACAATGGTCGAAAATAGCGCCGACGGAGTCGACGTACTCATCCCTGGAATTCGCGATGGGATTCAGCGGCTCTCCTCCAATCATCTGCGGCAGGTTTACGCCCGAAGTATCATGATGTATCCGGAACCGTCCCGAAGGACTGAGGCGGCTCGTGTGCAGGGCAGGTCTCGATACGATTTGCCGCACGGACAGTCTGACGTTTTCGGGAAATTCCTGCATTCTTCGCATCGCATCAAAGACGAGCGGGGTTCCACACTTCCCGTCGGAATCCTCCACTTTCTCTCTTTCGTTTCCGCGAAGGATCTCCCGAAGGCTCTCCAGGGATCTTTGCTGTGCTGCCGCGCCGGCAGTCATGAGAATGACAAGCACTATGGGGAGAAGACGGTTCATGGGAAAAAAAGGATTGCTGCAGGAGGATGGGATTCGCTCGAGGGTAGGTGGATGCAAAGCAGCCGGTTCATCGATTTCAAAGAATGCGATTTCAGCGGTTCTTCTTGCGGCGATGCTCCAACCGCTGGGCTCTTCTTCGGGCAGCATCAACATATCGACGCTTTTCATGCTTGGTTTCGGGCCGAATGGGCGGGACCTCCACAGGCTTCCCCTTGTCGTCGATGGCAACAAATGTCAGATATGCTGTATTTGCGTGCTTACGCTCCCCTGTCAGAAGGTCTTCAGCCGTGACTTTCACTCCAACCTCGACCGACGTTCGGAAGGCTCTGTTCACCGATCCGTGAAGGATCACGACCTCGCCCTCCTTGATGGGGTGGAGAAAATTGAGTTCATCAACCGAGGCTGTTACGCAGACTTTGTTCGTATGTCGAAATGCCGCAATGGCGGCGCAAATGTCCATCCAGTGCATCAACTGGCCGCCAAGGAGGTTCCCCAGCCTGTTGGTGTGGTTGGGCAGTACCATTTCAGTCATGTGAACCTGAGACTCACGTATTGTTTTCGTTTTGCCCATCGTCTTTATCCGGATGCGCCCTTTTCTGTCGTCTGTCTGGGGGCCTTCAATTCTTCTTCCAACGCATCCTTCGCATCCTTCAGCAGCGCTTCCGCCTCTGAGCGAAGAATACTGGAAGAATACTTCTCCAGAAACCGATTTGCGACGTCCCTCGCGTCGCGAAAGCGGCGGCGCGCGAAAAGAGATACACCCTTCTTCAGAAGGGCAGGTTCTGCATAGGGACTGTCATGGTATTTCTCGAGAACATAATCAAACGAAACCGTCGCGGCGCGAAAGTACGTCATCTTCATATAAATGATGCCGCTTTCATATTCTTTTCTCGCAAGTTTGGCATTGAGCTCGGTGATTTTTTGCTCGGCATCCGGAACGCGCAGGTCCGTCGGGTAATACTCCAGGAAGGCCTGGAAGGCATCGATTGCCTTTACCGTGAATTCCTGGTCGTGGTAGTATTCGGGAGATCGATTGTAGTAACACATGGCGACCTGGTACTGCGCCTGCGCGATGAATTCGGATGTAGGCATCGAACGAATGAGCGTTTCGTATTCAAATGCCGCAAGGATATAGTCTTCCCTTCGGAACTGGCATTCGCCCATGTAGAACTGTGCATCATCGGCAAGGCCGCTCCCCTGATACTGCAACGAGAGAACCCGAAAGTCGTCATAGGCTTCGAGATAATCCTCATCATCGAACTTTTCCTTTGCAATCCTGAATAGTTCCTCGGCACCGGGTGGATTGTCCTGACTCTCCGAAGAGCATCCGCCAATGTAGAAGAGAACCAGTGCAACGACCGTAAGCCGCAATATCTGTCCGAACATTTTTGAAAAGAGCCTACTGAATGACTGCAAACGTGGTATCCTTTCTGATAATCGAAACGCTTGAGAGCTTCCGAAGACGTTCCTCAACGAGAAGCCGATCGGAGGCGGGAACGGCAAATGAGGGCTGAAATCCCGCCGTCAACGGGAGAAGGTCGATACTCTCAATCCTGACCCCCGCAGTATCTTTGACGGCATTCAGGGCCACAGCGATCCCTCTTTGAGTCCACTCTCTTTGCGGTTGATAGAAGACAAAATTGCCCAACGAATAAAAGATCCATTTCCCTTTGTATTTTTCAGCTCCCTGCGGGACGTGAGGATGGTGTCCAAACACGAAATCGGCTCCCGCATCAACGATATCTCTCATTTCCCGAAGGGTATGCTTGTTCGGGCGGTCCTTGTATTCATCCCCTCCGTGATAGCTCACCATGACGAGGTCGACCTTTGGCCGCAATATCGCTACGTCCTCCTTCATCCGCACCCGGTCGAAGAGAGAGACATGCCCTTTCCAGCCGGTTTTTCTGTTCACAAACTGGGTATACGCAAGAAAGCCAACGCGTATCCCTTTCTTATCAAGAATGATCGGCGAAAACGTTCCCCCTGAATCCGCCGAAGTACCGATCCACATGACCCCTGCATCTCTGAGATATCCGATCGTCTCGCGCAATCCAACCATCTTGTAATCGTATGCATGGTTGTTGGCTGTAGCAACGGCGCTGATCCCTGCCATTTTCAATGAGAGTGCAGCCTTTGGCGGGGCGCAAAAGATATACCGATCACGAGGATGTTGCGTCTCCCCTTTCTGGTCCGTTATCTGACTCTCGAGATTTCCGAATACGAAATCGTATCTCGAGAACACCCCGCCCGCGAAGACGAACGGATATTGGAGGCTGTCTTTCAGAATCATCTGCCCCACATGACGGCCGAGGTTGATATCCCCCACAACAAGCAGCGACAGCCGCCGATCCCCATCGCTCTCGACCATTCCCCCCACTGCCAGCCACGTAACAACGCTCAGAAGCCAGTTCATTCTAGCTTCGCACAGTGAAAAAGAGGTAGACGATCAGGATCGCTCCCGAAATGACGACCAAAGGTTCAATGAACCTCTCGAGAGCCGTTGCACCACTCGAACCATCCCTGGAGAATTCACCCGGGGAGCTTCGGAAGCGACCAAGATATTGCGCTCCGTCCGCTTCTTCCCACCTGGCGTCGCAAGTCACTTCTGACGCGGGGGCCTCGAGACGAACAATTCCTGAAATCCGCAGCACCTTGGCATCGGCAGAAACATGTTCCCCCGTCACAATGAGCCGAAGGTCTGTCTTGCCGAACGATTCCAGAAATGCGTTCTCTATGAGAGACCTATCCTTCTCGGCCTCGACAACAAGGATGATACGGCCGGAGGCATCCTGCGGACTTCTTACACGAACTGAATCGGCAATACTCCTCCACTGGAGCATCAACAAACCGGTCTCATCGGTTTTCTCCGATTGCGCCGGCATCGGCGACACCCAAAATGCCGCCAACAAAGCGATATTCGCGGTTACCTTGTTCAAACGTACAGGGTCAATGTAGCCAAAAGTCGGAGGATATTCAAATCGGCGGGCCGTCAGCCTCTCTTTTGCCTCGTCTCGACGATTCTTTGCAGGGTGGAAAGCAGCAGGGCAGGGTCTTCGTCAAGGACGTGACGCGAAAATCTCCGGGCTCGACGCACATTTTCCGATGAAAGCTCCGCAACGAGGAGGTCCTCCTCGAACATCTTCGCGGCCGCGATCGCTTCGCCGGAGGGGTCGGTAATCATTGACCCGCCCCAGAAATTCACGCCATCTTCGAATCCCACCCTGTTCGAAAAGAGAAAATATGTTCCGAGCAGCCGTGCATATGCCCTTTGATGCTCGTGGTTGACCTGCATCGCGGACAGGTTCTTCTTTTCTCCCTGAACCCTGGTCGGGCTTGCTGTCGGGCACAGAATGGCTTCGGCTCCGTCCATCGTGAGGGCATATGGAAGGGACATATGCCATGCGTCCTCGCAGACAAGCACGCCGAATCGCCCATGTTTCGAATCAAAAGAGCTGAGATGGCTGCCGCGGCTGAAGTACCTCCCCTCTTCGAACATCCCATAGGTGGGGAGATACAATTTGCGGTGCGTGTGCCGAATTTGTCCGTCTTCCAGAAAGAGCGCGGAATTATAAATGGCATGGTTTTCGCCGCTTTCCACACACCCGCACACGATGGAGATTTGGCGGCTCTTCTTGAGAAGATCCCGAAGCAAACGATTCTTTCGAGGCTCGATCGCGACCTCCCACGCAAGATCCTTGATCGTGTATCCCGTGAGGCTCAGTTCGGGGAACACAATAAGCCCGGCCTTCCTGCGAATGGCCCGGTCGATAAACGCAAGATGCCGGTCGACATTTTCCCGGAGACCGCCGACCGTGCAATCGATTTGTGCTATTGCTGCGCGCAGGTTCATCGGTTTTCAGGAAATGTCGATCATGCGGATGTCTTTGATATACTGAACTGTCTTGTCCTCCTTCAGGTTCTTCAGTTTTTCCATCTTGAAATGAATCCGATCGACGTTCTCTTTCATAATCGTGAGATACTTCACGGTGTTCTCCGCAGGGCCGCCATCGAGGAGTTCCCGCACGATGCCTTGCATGGCTGCAAGCGGCGCGCTGACCTCGTTTGTGATGTTGACGATCATCTCCTGGATAGCTTCGAGCCGTTTCTTCCTGATTTCCAGCTCTGCGACCTCTCTTTTCAGTTTTCGTTTCTCAACGACGCTCATGATCGTCTTCGGAAGGATGGGAGTTGAAATTTCTTCCTTGACAAGATAGTCCTCAACGCCCAGCTTCATGACTTCCACGGCCAGATTGACATCCTTGTTGACGGTAAGAAACACCACCGGCGAGGCGACATTTTTTTCCTGCAGGCTGCGGGTCACTTCCAGCCCGTTCAAACCCGGGAGGAAATAGTCCATGAGAATGACGTCGTATTGTCCGGCAAGAGCCTCATCGATGCCCTCTCTCCCATTGCCCTTCCATTCAACCGCGAACTTCATTTCTTCCGACTTGCCGAGGTACACCTTGACCAACTTGGCAAAATCAGGATTATCCTCGATGAGCAGAACCCGTATTGACGGCTTTTCTTCCATAATCATCCTCGGCGCGGGAGCTTTGCGATCCTCGACCAGTAATCCAGAACAGACTGAAGCGAGCCGCTCAGCTCATTCATAATGATTGCTTTGCTTATATAAGTGCTTGCACCCAGCTCATACGCTTTCCGGACATCCTCTTCCCTCTCGGAGCTGCTCAGGATGATGACAGGGACATTCTTTGACCTCTCGCTCGATTTCAGCTGGGAAAGTACATCTCTTCCGTCGATTTTGGGAAGGTTGAAATCAAGGAAAATCAAATCGGGAGGGTCGGTGGCCGGACGCCCCGCCTTTGCAAGATGAATGAGCGCTGTTTCTCCGTCTTTGAAAAACGTCAGGCTCGTCTGATGACTTGTCTGTTCAAATGCCCATTTGAGGATCTTTGCGTGATCCTGGTTGTCCTCGATCAAGACAATGCGAAGCGGCGAAGCGGCATCCGCCATATACTGATTCCTCTCTAGCTTGTCGGCAACGTAAAATGAAACGTTGTTCCCTCACCCCTTTTTGACGTCACCCATATCTGTCCTCCGTGGCCCTCGATGATCTTTCTGACGATCGTCAAACCAGCCCCCGTTCCTTCATACTCGTCTTTGTTGTGTAATCGCTGAAAGATCATGAAAATCCGCTCGAAGTACTCCTCCTGAATCCCTATTCCGTTGTCCGAAACCATTATTTCGCTCATGTGACCGTGAGGGGCGGATGTAACCGAAATCCGGGGCACAGGCTTGTCACAGAATTTCACTCCGTTGGAGAGAAGGTTACGAAAAACGATCCGAAGATGTTGGTCGACTCCGAGTACTTTGGGTATAGTCGGCTGTATCTCGATGACCGCCTGCCGTTCACGAAGCGTGTATTGCATTTCTTCCTGAATTCCTCTTACAAGACTGTACAAATCGATGACGGTCCTCTCTTCGGCCAGCTTGCTGATTCTCGACAACTGGAGAAGGTCCTCAATCAAGCCCTTCATATGAACACAAGAATCGACGATTGATTTGATATAGTCCTTCGCGGGTTCGTCAAATGACGCGGAATACTCCTGCCGGATGATTTTTGCATATCCCTCCACGCTGATCAACGGCTCTTTCAGGTCGTGGGACACGACATAGGTGAAATCATCCAGCTCTTTGTTACGCGCCTCAATTTCTCTGGACTTTTCAAGGGTCTCCTGGTGGAGATTTGCCTTTTCAATTGCTATGGCCGCAACATTCGCAATGCTCTCGAGAAGAGTCAGATGGTCACGGCTGTACGCGTTCAGTTCATACGACTGTGCCGACATGATCCCGATAATCCGGTCTTTTGAGAACATCGGTGCATGCAAGAGCGATGCAGAAACGAGCTCCGTGTTGCCGAATGCCGCGCTGGTCGGCTTCTCGGGGATCTTTTGACGAAGATCGAGAATCGGCTTCCTCTTGGTGATGACATTCCAACTTGCCGTCTGGTGCAAAAGGGGAAGCGGATCGGGCGGAGGAACGATTTCTGTCTGTTTTCCATCGATCACATCCACCATGTAGAGCCATCGGACTTCCTTGCGCTCATCATCATAGATCTCGATATAGAATGCATCCGTCGGGATGACCTTTTTCAGCTGTCGAAACGTGATCCTGCTTATTTCAACCGGATCAAGAGTCCCGCCAAGCATCTTGCTCAGCTCGTAAAGGACCTCGAGGCGCCGTACCTGACGGTTCAGCTCGGCGCGGGCATTCTGGCGCTCAGTGATATCGCGCGCAATGTTCACCATGAGAATCGGATCGCCTGCGGAATTATGAAGCAGCGTCGTGTTAAGGCTCACGTCGATCCTCTTCCCCTCCTTGTTGACCCATCCGATATCAAAATCACGAAGTTCGCTGTGGGATCTCAGCCCCTCCAGCCAGGACATGTAAATTCGGAGGCCGCCTTCATCGATCCACGGATAGGGAATCGTGGCGTTCAATGCCTCTTTCCTCGCGAAACCCGTGAGCTTCTCGAATTCTGCGTTCACGTCGAGAACTCTGCCCTGCAAATCAGTGATAATGAGGGCATCCGCCATGGAGTTTACGACATTGCGGAAGAGGCGTTCAGAATCTGTAAGCCTTCTCTCCAGCTCTTTTCTCAACGTGATGTCGCTGATCGTGAGATTCAGTGCAAGCTCGCCCTTGTACGAGCCGAGAGTCAGCGACGCTTCGACATCGATGGCCGTGCCGCCGGTGTCGATCATTCTCGTTTCGAAGCGGGCGGGCACGGATTCGCCGTTCACTTTTCTTCGAAGGAGGAGCTGGAAGAACCGCCGCGCAAGCGGCTCGACGGACTCCAGAATGTTCTTTCCGAACAGGGACTCGGCGGATCGGTGACCAAGAATCCGGGCGAACATCTGGTTAACCAGAACGAGCTCTTCACCACGGAGGATCCCCACTCCGTACGGTGAATGCTGGATGATCGATTGGTAATACCCCTCCTCATTCGTTCCCTCTGAAAGCAAAACCTGAGAGAAGAACGATGAGGCTTTCAGCGGACGCGATTGGGAACGCGGCAGGTCTGTCGCCCCTTCGTTCTTCATAGTGAGGAGGTAGCGCCCTGAATCGAGAGCATTCCATTGAATCTCCACGAAGCGCGCTCCCGCGCCGTTTGACCGGGACTCCGTGCGGACCATGCCCGCCTTGCGCCTGAGAAACGAACGGTAGTCAAGGGACGGAAAAAGCTGACCCACCATGATTTTGAGGACAGATCGTGAAGGGAGATTGAGAAGCTGGCGTGCGTGTTTGTTTGCGGCCTCAACAAGCCCGTTGCGATCGACGATCATGCATGCCCCCGGGAACACTTCGAAACCCTTTGAAAAGTCGACCAGAGGCCGGGTTTTCGGGCTCGCCTTTAAGGGCTGTTTTGCTCCGTGTGGTGACCGTGACTTCACCGTACCTCCGTGCTCACCTCTTCGGGGCTCGTTCGTCCGACATAACCGGCGAGCTCCCTGATACGATCCATCAGCTCACGAAACTTGTCAGGACGCAGCGATTGAAATCCATCGGAAAGTGCCGACTCGGGATTGGGATGTACTTCAACGATCAGACCATCCGCACCGGCTACGATAGCGGCCAGTGCCATGGGAATAACGAGATCCCATGCACCGGTTCCGTGGCTCGGATCCACAATCATAGGGAGATGAGAGAGCTTCTTCACAAGCGGTACCGCATTCAGGTCAAGCGTGTTCCTGGTGTAGGTTTCAAAAGTACGGATGCCCCGTTCGCAGAGGATGATATTGTAGTTCCCGCGGGAGGCAATGTACTCGGCCGACATGAGCAGTTCCTCGATCGTTGCAGAAAATGAACGCTTCAAGAGTACCGGCTTGCCGATTTCTCCCAGTTTCTCCAGCAGCGAGAAGTTGTACATATTCCGGGCGCCAACCTGGATGATATCGGACTGTTGGGCCACTTGTGAAAGAGTATCCGTGTCCTTGGCCTCCGTGACAACGTACATCCCGGTCTTGTCAGCCGCTTCCCGCAGATACTCAAGTCCCTCCAGCTTCAGTCCCTGGAATGAGTAAGGCGACGTGCGGGGTTTGAACGCACCGCCGCGCAGGAATTTCACTCCCGTTTCCCGCAGCATTGCCGCCGTTTCGAATATCTGAGACCGGCTCTCGACCGAGCATGGGCCGGCAATGATGTTTATTTCCTTTCCGCCTATTTCGCTCGTGCCGACGCGAATCACTGTGTTCTCCGGCTTGATTTCGCGGCTCACCAGCTTGAAAGGCTTCGACACGGGGATCGCGTCCAACACGCCGGGAAGACTCAAGAATTGATCCGGGCTGACGCGCCCCTTGTTGCCCGTGATCCCTATCGCCACGCGCTGAGCACCGGGAATCTCATGGGGAACATACCCGAGCTTCAGGACTTTTTCCTTGACCGTCTCGATCTCAGCAGGCGTAACACCCTGTTTCATCAGTATCAGCATTATCGCTGCCCCTCTCTTCTTAGAACCGAACTTGCGGAGCGTCCTGCGCACCGCTTACTGCCTGGAAGTACTGAGCTTCCTTGAAATTCCCGAAGCCTGCGACCAGGGAGCCGGGGAACCGGCGAACTGTCGTGTTGTATTCCTGCACCGTCTCGTTGAACCGGTTGCGCGCAACAGCGATCCTGTTCTCTGTCCCTTCAAGCTGTGATTGGAGCTGCAGGAAGTTCTCGTTCGATTTGAGGATTGGATAATTTTCCACGACCGCAAGGAGCCGCGATAACGCCGAGCTCAAGCCGTCCTGCGCACTTTGAAAGCGTGCAAATGCCTCCGGATTGTTCAGAACCTCGGGCGTGACCGTGATCTGACCGACCCGTGCCCTTGCACTCACAACGTTGTCCAGAACTTCCCGTTCCTGCTTGGCGAATCCCTTTACCGTCTCAACAAGATTCGGAATGAGGTCATATCGACGCTGGTACTGGCTTTCGACCTGGCCCCAGCCGGATTTCACTCCTTCATCAAGCCCGACGATCTTGTTGTACGTGGAGACAGCCCAGACAACAAGAATCGAGGCGACAAAAAGGACGCCGATGAGGACGACAATACCGATAGAAAGTTTTCGATTCATTCTTCAACTCCCGTTTCATTTTGGGTTTTTGTGAAATTCTGTGATCGATCTTCGACAAGCTGCAATACTTTGCGTTTCGTCTCCCCAACCGCAGGCGAAGGCTGCCATCGACGCACACTTACAGGAATCAGCTCTACGTCCACGCTGTCCCCGACCGTTACTTTCAGCACCCCGGTCTCATAGGTGTGTTGCGTATTGCCCCCAAAAACGAAGTTCCCGAGGGAATAGGCAATATGCTTACCCTGATACTGTTCTATGCCCTGGAGGATATGCGGATGATGGCCGACAATCAGATCGGCACCGGCATCCACAACACGATGTGCCAGACGCACCTGCCACGTGTCGGGTTCCGGAGCGCGCTCAGTTCCCCAGTGGAAGTTCACAACCACGAAATCAACTTTCTTCTTGAGGGACCGAACGTCCTCGAGGATGAAGCGTTCGTAACGCGGGGCAAATCCGGCCCGTTTTGCGGTCGCTTCGAAATCGCCGCCTCCATAGTACCCAAGAAAACCAAACCGGCGTCCCTTTGTGTCCAGGATAATCGGAGCCCGCGCGTCCCGAAGGTTCTTTCCGATACCCACATACTTCACTCCCGCCGAATCAAGGTTCCTGATGGTCTCCTCGATCCCCTGCAATCCGTAATCGAAAACATGGTTGTTGGCACAGTTGACAAGCGAAACACGCCCGTCCTTCAGTGTTCCGATGGCGGCAGGATTCATCTTGAAATTGTATTTCTTCTCAACCCTTTCCGTTACCCTTGTGACAGGATGCTCCAGGTTCACCATGAAAATATCTGCCTCTTCGCCCGGCTTCCACAATCGAAACACATAAGACGTATCAGTGCCTATGGCCTTTTCAACGTTGTCCGACAAGGTGACGTCTCCGGCAAAGAGCAGGGTCACCGGTTCGGCGTTCTGTGCCTGGAGGAGGCTGAATCCTGTGAAGACGATAAGTGTAAGGATGAGAAGATTGCGCATAGATTCGCTAATTTTTCATGTTACAAAATCTTCATGGGAAAAACAACCAAACCACTCATTGGGGGTTGCATCCTAAAAAGTGTGGTAACTAGGAAGCAGAAGCCCGACGATCAAAAGCTTCATTAAGAGAGCGCACTCTGAGAGCGAGGAGGTTGTTGGCACCTTGGCGACTCCACGACATTCCACGGCGCTTCATGCGTCGACCAACAACGATGTCAGCAGCTTTCTCTACTACACCACTGCCCACCGGACCTGGACGATCATAGCGCATGCCATCAAGGTTGCGCTCAAGATACAAACAGAACGTATGTAACTCCAGACGGTGCTCGCCATCCGAAGGCTGCAACCGTCTGACGTACTCAAGAGCCTTCCTCGGTGCTCGATCCCTCCACACCAAGGAGCAGAACTGCTTCGACTGGCGCTCCGTCAATACCTGGCCAGCAGCCTTGCGTAAGTGATAGGCATCGAGTGTATAACGAATCCCGGGGTGGATGGTGCGCTGCAGGTTCCGGATCCATGCTGCTCCATCACCGATCAGGTGCACGTCCGTCTCTGGCTGGATGCCATGCCTCAAACACTCCCCATACCAGCGCTCCCCAAATTCCTCAGCGGGTGCTGTCTCGCCATAGACCATGCGTTGCTCTGTCCGTCGTCGGTTCCTGCTGAGCTGCTTTGTTCCCGTAAAGGCTACCCCTAATTTCACTTCCATCTTCCGCTTGCCCCTAACTTCTTCAATCTCCGTCACTTCCCGACTCGCCACCATCGTCCCATCGATCTCGACCACCACGGCCTTCTTTTTCGGCTTCTCCGCTCTGGGCATCTCCCCCAACTCAAAGACCTTCCGCCGTTGCTCTTCGACTCGCTCACGTTCCTTCTTACCCCTGCTCTGAACAACCTTCCAGATCCCCATCCGGCTCAGTTCCATCCCACTCAACTGCTTCAACGTCTCTCGACTCATCTCATAGGATTGCCCCACCGCTACTTGCACACAGTGCTCTTGCGCACGCTCGCTCACCCGAGGTATCCCACACTGACCAAACAATGCATACAGGCTCCCAGATCGCCCCCGTCGCTTCAACCGCCTGATCCTCACCCACACCCCTCCCAGACTCGTCTGCACCCTCCGCCTGACATACCCCTTGTCAAGATACCGCCCCCTCGTCAATACCTCATCTGCCGCTGCCCGATCCATCCCTTCCAGCTTCGCTTTCATCTCCTGAAGCATCTGTTCCCGATGCCGGCCTACGAGCTCCTCCTCAAATCGCTTGAACTCTTCTTTCCCGTTCCCTACCTTCTCTTGTGCACCTGGTCCCATAGGGTTTACCCTCCTTCGATAGTCTTTGAACAACTCTATCGTCGGGTAAACCCTTCTCTTTTTCAAGACCCTCCTTACCACACTTTTACGGATGCTTCTCCGCATAAGCAGGAGGTTCTGGTGACTTCCAAAGGGATTTACGTCATACTCGCAGGCAAGCTAACAAGATTGCTAACGCTCTTGCTCAGTCAATACCGTCAGGTTGAGCAACCGGTTAGGATGCATTCACTGAAGTCCTAGCCAATTTCTCACTAGAACTGTACCGAGAATACCTAGGATGGCTCCCATAACGGCCGATATGAGTGCGATGATGATTTCATCTTTGTTTCGACTCCAAAAGGACATGGGAACATCGCGGGAGACAAGAATAATAGTCGAATTTCTTCTGAGTCTTACAAATAGAACCCAAAACACTATGGCAAGGGCACAGTATGAAAATGCGCTTGTGAAGGGCGATCGAATGAATGTCGCGGCAAGGGAAAAAATATTGAGTCCCCAAATAGAATAGTAACTGTACATGAACCACGGTTGTCGCCTAGCTTTTGCGAGAACTTGACTCAGATTGTGGAACAAACCCGCACTGTCAAGTGTGCTGGATCCCACGTATAACTTTGCCCACATACGCGTAAACTCAATCCTGGAGTATGGTCCACTTGAGTTTATCTCCAACTCGAAAAGCTCACGTTTCCCAATATTTGCGACAAGTTCCTCAATAGAATCAAAACTATAGCCTGAGGATTCGAATTTATGGTCCTTGGAGCATTCGCGAAGAATCTGTTGTATCTCAACAAGGTCATTGAGATATAGCTTGATGGGAAAATAATCTTGGGAAATAGACTGGTCGAGTTTTTTCATCTTCTAGGCAAGATTAGGATTCATTGTGAATGCAACCTAACGCGTCGGTTCAGCGGCGGGCCGCGCAGCGGACCGACCGCTGCAACCGGTTGTTAGATGGCCGTTCGCCGTGATGTGCCAATTCCCG
>Ga0209002_10001374_pt1 | contig 19657 bp, 16 predicted proteins | sample Rifsed16ft2_FD_184010 | JGI IMG/M metagenome (GOLD analysis project Ga0209002, IMG submission 184010) | Soil microbial communities from Rifle, Colorado, USA - sediment 16ft 2 (version 2) | ecosystem: Environmental > Terrestrial > Deep subsurface > Rock core/Sediment | place: Rifle, Colorado... | reverse complement strand
CGGCCGCGATGCGCACGCCGTCGCGCATCGGGATCATCACCTTGCGCTCGATGATGGCGAGCGAGGCCAGCTCGTTCTCGATCGCCCAGCGGCGCGCCCTGACGCTGTCGGGCATCGGGCCGCCACGGCCCTGGGCGGGGGCGACGTGCGGAGCGGCGAGGAGTCCCGCCGCGGCGAGAATCAGGACGCGGATGTCGCAGCGCATGAGAGTGCTCCGGGATGGAAAGGGCCTTGCTGGCGAGTATGCGATGAGTGCGCGCGACGCGCCAGCGTGAGTACCGGGCGGAGGGTTACGGGCGCGCGACATGCTCCCGCAGGAACGCCGCCGCCCGGGTCAGCGCCACGCGCGACTCCGGCACAACGCCGTCCAGCATCTGCCAGCAGTGGAACACGCCGTCGAACACGTCGAGCGTGGACGCGCCGCCCGCGAGCGTGATCTTCTCGTGCACGCGGCGCGCGTCGTCGAGCAGCAGCTCCGTCGAGCCGACCTGGAGGAGCACCGGCGGGAGTCCGGCGAGATCGGCGTACACGGGGGATGCGTGCGCGTCGCGCGGTGAGGCGTCGCCCAGGTAGGCCGACGCGAACTCGGTGAGGTTGCCGGCGTAAAACATCGCGCAGCGCCGCGCGGGCGCGTGCGAGATGTCGCCAGTGCCGGCCAGGTCGGTCCAGGGCGAGAAGCACACGGCGCAGGCGGGGAGCGCGGTTCCCGCGTCCCGCGCGCGAAGGAGCACGCCGAGCGCGAGCCCGCCGCCCGCGGAGTCACCGGCGAGCGCGATGGAGCCGGCCGGCAGTCGGAGCCGTTCGAGCAGCCAGCGGTACGCGGCGAACGCGTCGTCGAGTGCCGCCGGATACCGGTGCTCGGGGGCGAGCCGGTAGTCGAGGCTGAACACGCGCAGCCCGCTGAGCCGCGCGAGCCCGGCGGTGATCGGGCGGTGCGTGACCGGGGAGCACGAGAGATAGCCGCCGCCGTGGAGGTAGAGGATCGTTCCGGGGCCGCTACCCGTCGTGAGCCACTCGCCGCTCGGCGCGCCGGTCCCGCCGCGCTCGACGCGCTCGACGCGCTCGACGCGCTCGACGCGCTCGACGCGCACGACGCGCACGCCGCGCGTGCCGAGCCAGCGGAGCGCGGGCAGCGTGCTGAACACGCGGCGCGAGCGCCGCGCCACGGCGCGCGCGTCCTTTCCCCAGCTTCGGCGACGGACGACCACGCGGATGACGGCGCTCACGACGCGCGCTTGCCAGCTCGGCACGGATCGCTACGCGGCGTGCGGGAGAAGCGTGGCGTCGAACACGAGGCGCACGGGTCAGAACCGGAACACGTCGGCGCCGCGCTGGGCGAGCCGGCTACGTCGCGGCCGCGCCGGCCGCCGCGGCGGCAGCCCGAGCGGCGGCGGCCGCGGCGACCTCCCCGCTACACCCGAAACTGATCAGGCCCATGCCGAGGCCCTTGAGCTTGTTGTGCCAGAGGACCGCGCCGTTGGAGGCGTCGAGGCAGAACAGCTCGCCGTTGGCCCCGGCGAGGACGCGCTCACCGGCGCGCGCGATCGTGATATAGGTCGCGCCCTTCACTTTCGTGCGCCAACGCTCCTCGCCCGTCGCGGGATCGAGCCCGACCACGCATCCGCCGATGCCGATGAAGAGGGTGTCCTCGTCTCGCCGTCTCATGACCTGGTCCCCTGGATCTGCTTCGCGACCTTTTCGACCTGCTCCATCACGCGGAGCACGTTGCCGCCCCAGAGCTGCTCGATCTGCTTCTCGGTGTAGCCGCGCCGCACGAGCTCGATCGTCACGTTGATCGCCTCGCTCGTGCAGGTGTAGCCGTCAATGCCGCCGCCGCCGTCGAAGTCGGAGCTGATCCCGACGTGGTCAATCCCGATCAGCTTCACGGCGTAGTCAATGTGGTCCACCAGGTCCCTCACGTTGGCGCGCACCGGTGCCGGCGGCGGGAACTTCGCGTTGAGCGCGTCGAGTTTCGCCTGATACGCGGCGAGCTTCGCCGAGTCCAGCGCGGCAAGCGGATTGCCGCGGCCGCCGCCCCCGCCGCCCCCGCCGCCCCCGCCGCCCCCGGCGCGTCCCGCGCCGCGGCCGCCACCGGCCGCCCCTCCCGGTCCACGCCCGCCGCCGGGCGCTCCGGCCGCGGGATACCCGATGCCACACACGCCGCTCGGGGTCGTCGCGCCACGACCGCCGCCCCCGCCCCCGCCCCCGCCGCGCCCGCCGCGCCCCACGACGTTCGCCGGCAGCCCGAACTCCTGCGCCAGCGCCGCGAGCGCCGCGACGCGCTCCGGTGACGGCGGCGACGCGCACTTCACGTACCCTGAAAACGCCACCGTCTGCATCACCCCGCCGTTCTTCTTGAGCGCGAGGAGCTGTTCGTCGTCGAGGTCGCGCGACGCCGTCCTGCAGAGCGCGCGCGCGGACGAGTGCGACGCGATGACCGGCGCCCGGCTGTTCGCCATCACCCAGAGGTTCGACTCCTTCGACGGGTGGGAGATGTCGAGCATGATCCCCAACCGGTTCGCCTCGGCGACCACCTGCTTGCCGAGCGGGCTCACGCCGTTCCACCGCCATTCGTTGTTCGCCTCGCCGTTGTTCGAGTCGGAGAGCTGGTTGTGCCCGTTGTGCGCCAGCGAGAGATAGCGCGCGCCGTAGTCGTAGAACTTCCTGACGTTGGTCACGTCGGTGCCGATGCCGTAGCCGTTCTCCACGCCCATCAGCGCGATGAGCTTGCCCTTCGCGTGGATGCGGCGCACGTCGGCGGCGGTGGTCGCGATCTCGATCTCGTTGGGGGCGAGCTTCTCGGCGAGCCGGTGCACGGCCTCGAACTTCGCGACGTCCACCGCGTGCGCGCGCGCGTAGGCGCTGTCCGAGAAGTCCTGCGCCTGGCCGACGTAGATGCTGAAGAACACGCCGTTCATCCCGCCGTTCCGCATCTTCGGCAAGTCCACCTGCGAGGCCTGGCCGGTGACGTAGTTCGGCGTCGTGTCGGTCATCGCGCGGGGCTCGAAATCCACGTGCGTGTCGAGCTTGATGACCTTCGCGTGGATCGCGCGCGCCCTGGCGACGATGGCGCTGTCGCCCTGCGCCGCCGCGCGCTGCCAGAGGGGCGCGAGCGCGAGGGAGAGTGCGGTCGCCAGCGCGACGCCGCGCGCGGAGAGTGGGAGCGCCATGCGGTGGAGCATCATCGTCAGGACCTCAGTTCACGGGGAGAGACGCCGGGTGCCGCCGACTTCGAGAAGCTACGCAACGCGGTGAAGATGCGCTGGACGCCGCGGCCCCGGAGCCATTCGCGGTCGAATGCCGTGAAGGCGCGCGCGAGCCGTTCGCGCGCGCGTGTGGCGAGCGCATCGAGTCCGATGCGCGGATCCCGACTGCCGCCCGCGCGACGGCGGCGCTCGACCTTGGCGCGTTCCGACCCGATCCGCGTGAGGAGCACCCGCGCGTCCTGCCACTCGCCGAGGGCGTCCTGAAAGCGCTGGAGCCGTTCGATGACGCCGCTTCGCCGCGCCGCGGTGAAGGGCTCGAGCAGGTAGCGCAACCGCTTCCCCGCGATGCGCGCGCGATGGGCGTCAACGCCATCCTCGAGGGAATGGACGCGCCGCAACGTGGCCTCGAGCTCGAGCGCCTGCGCGCCCATCAGGTCCGCGACGAGTGTCCCCATCACCGGTCCCGCCTGCGCCCACCGGCGCGCGCCGGGCGCGGGATCCGACGCGAGCTCCCGCTCGAGCCGCCGCGCGGTCCGTTCGAAGTCGCGCCGCAGCCGGCGGGCGAAAAGTAGTGACGCCGCGCGGCCCTCGCCGCGGATGCGCGCGGCGAGCGCGTCCGCGCCCGGCCGCGATCCCGCCGCCAGCCCGGGCTGCACGGCGAGCCATGCCAGCAGGACCTCGGCGTCGCGCACGTCATTGGTCGCGTGTGCCAGGTCGCGGAGCGCGCGACGCGACGTGCCGTGGACGCGCCCGACGAAGACGCTCTGAAACGCGCGCAGCCAGCTCCGCAGGCGGCGGAGCGCCACGCGGAAGTCGTGCAACGCCTCCTCGTCGCCCGCGCGCTCGAGGCGCGCGCGCTCGCGCTCAAGCGTACGCAGAAGCTGCCGCGCGATCCGGGGCGCGACGAGGCGGGCGGGCTGCGCGAGGAGGTCCCGTGTCATCTGCGCTCGCGGCATTCGCCCCTTGCCCTTCACCACCCCTTCGCTCTTCACCATTCGCCCTTCACTCTTCACCACCCCTTCGCTCTTCACCATTCGCCCTTCACTCTTCACCAAACCCCTCACCCCTCACCCCTCACCAACATCCGAGAACTTCACCAGCTTCCCTTTCTCCTCATCCCACAACGCCAGCCGCATCGCGCGCACCCCCGACACCAGCGTCAGCACCGGCGCCTCACGGAAGAACGCGTTCTCGTCGTGTGCCCGCTGCAGCCGATAGTTCGGAATCCGCGGCGCCAGATGATGCACGTGGTGCAGGCCGATGCTTCCGGTGAACCACTGTAGCAGCCGCGGGAGCCGGAGGTGCGAGCTGCCGCGTACGGACGCGGCCTCGTAGTCCCACGTCTCGTGCGGCTGCCAGTACGTGTCCTCGAAATGGTGTTGCACCACCACGAGCCACACGCCCACCACGCACGCCAGGTAGAACGACGGCAGGTAGACCAGCAGCACCGACCGCGCGCCCGCCACGAGCACGAACGTCGCCAGGAGCCCCGCGATCGCCACGTTCGTGGTCCAGACACTGATCCGTTCGCGCCGCCGCCCCGCCACGCTCGGGCTGGGGAAGCGCTGCACGAGGATCAGGTGGAGCGGCCCCAGCGTGAGGAGAAACGCCGGGTGCCGGAAGATGCGGTACCGCAGGCGGCCCCAGCGCGAGGCCGCGCGGTACTCGCGCACGGTGAGCGTCTCGATGTCGCCGTGCCCGCGCCGGTCGAGGTCACCCGCGGTCGCGTGGTGCATCGCGTGCACCCGGCGCCACATCACGTAGGGCGTCATCATCACGATCCCCGTGACGATCCCGACCGCGTCGTTCACCCTGGGCCACGGCAGGAACGAGCCGTGTGCGCAGTCGTGCATGATGATGAAGGTCCGCACCATCAACCCCGCCGCGAGGACCCAGAGCAGTGCGGTCGCCCAGGGCGCGAGCGCGAGCAGGCGATGCATCACGACGAGCGTCGCGACGAGCAGCGCGAGCGTCGTCACGAGCTGCGTGAGCGACTTCCACGCGTCCGCGCCCTCGTAGCGCGCGACCACCGCGCGCCAATCGGCGCCGCGGGCGCGCGCCACGCCGTCCGGCTCCGCGGACTCCGGCGCCACGCCGGCGCTCACGCCGGCGCTCACGCCGGCGCTCACACCGGCGCTCACGGCAGCACCGCCACCGCGATGTGCGACGCCGCCCCGGGCGAACGATGCACCGTGTGCGTCTGCGCCTTGAAGTCGCTCGCCCTCGCCTCGAAGATGTTCGGCACGTACGTCTGCGGGTTCCGGTCGTAGAGCGGGAACCAGGTGCTCTGAACCTGTACCATGATCCGGTGCCCCCGGCGGAACCGGTAGACCTGCTGGTAGAGGTTCACCGTGAAGGGCGTCACCGTGTTCGCGGGAATCGGCTGCGGCTTGCTCCAGCTCCGGTGGTAGCGCCCGCGCAGGATGTCGCCGGCGACCATCAGCTCGTAGCCGCCCATCTTCGGGCCGTTCGGCTCGCTCTGCGCGCTGTCCGGGAACACGTCAATCAGCTTCACGACCCAGTCGGCGTCGGTCCCGGTCGTGCTCGCGAAGAGACGCGCCGTGACATCGCCCGCGATCACGAGATCCGCCGTGAGCGGATCAGACGCGTACGTGAGGACGTCGGGGCGGTTGTCCACGAAGCGCTGGTCCTCCACCAGCCACTGCCGCCAGCGGGTGCCATCCACCGGTCGCGCGATGTAGGGAATCGGACGCTTCGGATCCGACACCCAGGAATCGGAGCCCGCCGCCGTCGGCGGATCGAACGACACCTTCCCGTTCTCCCGCAGGTAGATCTTCGCGGGCCTCGCCTCCCTGGGCGGCCACGCGTCGAACGTGCGCCAGCCGCTGCCCCACACTTCGTACAGGTAGGCCTCGGCGAACTTCCCGTCGCCCACGCCGTGCAGGTAGTACGCGAACCACGGCCGCTGGATCTTCTCGCGGAAATACGGCCCGATCCCCACCCCGAACCTGATCGGCCCGATGTTGTCGCCCGCGCCCGACCAGCCGCCGTGGAACCACGGCCCGAGCACGATGTGGTTCCAGTTCCTCGTATCGTTCTTCTCGAGCGTACGGTACGCCTCCTGCGGGCCGAACACGTCCTCCTGGTCCCAGTAGCCGCCGACGTTCAGCACCGCGACATCCGGCCTCGTCAGCACCTTCTGCATCGCCTTCGCCTGCCAGTACTCGTCCCACGCGGGGTGCGTCCTGAAGCCGGTCCACGACGGCAGGTTCGCGATGCCGTTCTTCTCGCCGAGTTCCTTCAGCGTCGGGAACTTGAGGTACCAGTCGTAGCGGTCATACCGGTCGAACCTGAGCGGCGAGGGCAGGCTGTCCGGCCATTCCATTCCCGTCGCGTACTCCACGCCGAACGACTGCCGGAACGCGCCCTGGTGGAAGAAGTCGTCGCCCATCCACGTGTCCGTCATCGGCGCCTGCGGCGAGATGGCCTTGAGCGCCGGGTGCGGGTTCACCCCCGCGATGCCGGCGAGCCACCCGGGATACGACACGCCCATCACGCCGACGCGGCCGTTGTTGTTCGGGATGTTCTTCACCAGCCAGTCGATCGTGTCGTACGTGTCGGTGGCCTCGTCCACGCCCTTCGGGTCCTTCGGATCGTGGAGCGCGCCGTTCATCACGAACTTCCCCTCCGACCGGCTCGTGCCACGCGCGTCCTGGAACACGAAGACGTAGCCGTCGCGGGCGAGCTCCTGGTACGCGACGGAGATCGGACCGGGATTGAGATTCCGTCCGACGCCGTACGGCGTGCGCACGAGCATGATCGGCAGGGGCTTCGGCATCGTCTTGGGCGCGACGACGATGGCGTAGAGCCTCACGCCGTCGCGCACGGGAATGAAGGCCTCGCGGCGGTCCCAGTCCTCGGCGCGCGCGGGATCCTGTGCGCGCAGCGTTGCGGCCGGGGCGAGGGCCGGCACGACGCGCGCGAGGGCCGGCGCGACGAGCGCGAGAATCGGCGCGAAGACGGCGAGACGGACGGCGAGACGGACGAGGCGGCGAGTCACGACGGGCATCGGGGACCTCTGGCGAAGTGGGCGTCGGCTACCGGCGGCACGTGACGCTGAACGCGATCGCGTTGTTGCGAAGCCTGACCTGCGTCACGCCGGGCGTGGCGGCGACGATGGTGCTCGTGCCCGTGCGCTGGGCGATGAACTCGGGACCGTTGGCGGTCGTGAGCTGGAACGTCGTCACGCCAGGCTGTACCTCGCCGAGGAGCACCTTGTTCGCGCCGTTCCGCGCGGCGCTGTAGACCTCGAGCACGCCGCGCGTGCTGTTGCGCACGGTGAGCACCCGCGTTCCCTCGCACGCGGCCGTGCCGGTGCTCGGCGCAGGTTGCTGTCCGGCACAGGCCACGGCCGCCGCGATCACTGCGGTGAGCGTGACGTGCAGGATCGGATGACGCATGAATCCCTCGTTGGATCAGGCATCCGATTCTACAGCCGGAACCGGAGTGAGACCAGCGGTGCGCCTGCGGCACTGGCGCCGTGGCACGTGCCGGCACTCCTACAGGACGTGCAGCTCCGCCACCCGCCGGAAGTGGTGTCCGTAGATCGCCAGCGTCACGGCGCGCGGCAGCAATCGCGGGCGGCGAAGCGCCGTCCAGGCGAGGAGCTTCCAGTAATGGAACCGCTCGCGCCCGACGATCCCGAGCCGGAGCGCCGATCGCACCAGCGCGAGCAGGCGCTGGAGGTCCATGCGCTGCCGCACCTCGGGCGTCTTGAACTCGCGCAGGAAGGTGCGGACGCGCCGGTAGTACTGCTTCGGCGCGTAGAGGTGACGGAGGAGCGCCTGGTAGTGCTCGCGCAACGACTCGAGTCCCATGCTCGGAATGAGATTCGTGGTGCCGTCCACGTTGTCGCCGGTCATCTCGCCGGTCAGTCTGCCTTCGCGCTTCATCCGGTCGTAGAGGCGTGTGCCCGCCGGCGCCTGGAGCATCCCGACCATCGCGGTCACGATGCCGCTCTTCTGGATGAACTCGATCTGGCGCTGGAACGTCGAGGGCGTGTCGGAGTCGAAGCCGACGATGAATCCGGCGTTCACCTCGATGCCGGCGCGCTGGATGCGCTTGACGTCCTCGATGAGGTCGCGCCCGAGGTTCTGCTTCTTGTTGCAGGCGGCGAGCGCGTCCTCATCGGGCGTCTCGATGCCGACGAAGACGTTGTCGAAACCCGCCGCGGCCATCAACCGCAGCAGCTCGGCGTCGTCCGCGAGATTCATGGACACCTGCGAGTTGAACGGAATGTGCCGCCGGCGCCGCTGCCACTCGATGAGCGCGGGAAGCAGTTCCGCCTTCACCAGCCGCTTGTTGCCGATGAGGTTGTCGTCCACGAAGAAGACGGACCCGCGCCACCCGCGCTCGTAGAGGGCGTCCAGCTCGGCGATCACCTGCGCTGTGGTCTTCGTGCGCGGGCGGTGCCCAAGCATCGCGGTCACGTTGCAGAACTCGCAGTCGTAGGGGCACCCGCGGCAGAACTGCACGCTCATGGACGCGTACCGCTTGAAGTTGAGGAGCTCCCACAGCGGCACCGGGGTCGCGCGCAAATCCGCGTGCTCGTCGCTCGCGTAGACGCGCCTGGCACAGCCGCGCGCGAGGTCGTCGAGGAACGGCCGGAGCGTCAGCTCCGCCTCGTTGAGCACGAAGTGGTCCACCTCGGGGAAGTCCGCGTGCTCGGCGGAGAAGAGCGGGCCACCGGCGACGACGGGGACCCCCGCGGCCTTGCAGCGCGCGATCACGTCGCGCGCCGAGTGGCGCTGCACGATCATCCCGCCGACGAACGCGTAGTCCGCCCACGCGAGGTCCTCGTCGGTGAGGCGCGCGACGTTGAGGTCCACGAGCCGCTTCTCCCACTCGCGCGGGAGCATCGCGGCCACCGTGACCAGCCCGAGCGGCGGCGATGCGGCCCGCCGGCGGATGAACCGCAGGGCGTGCTTGAAGCTCCAGAACGTGTCCGGGAACGCCGGCGAGAGGAGGAGGATTCGCATCGGCCGCGGGGGCTACATCGCGGGCCCGAGGATCCGGTCCAGCTCTTTCTTCCGCGCCTCGAGCTGCGTCTTGAGCACTGCGTGCCGCTCGATGGCGTCTTTCCCGATCTTCTGGTCTGCGGTGTTCGTCATCGAGTAGAGATACGTGATGTGCGTCTGCAGCTCCGGCTTGCTGTAGCGCACCGTCGGCGTGATGAGATGCGAGGCCAGCTCGTTCAACTTCGCGAGCTTCTCGGCGTCGCCGCCGCCGGCGCCGCGAAGGCGCTGCTGCGCGGTGCGTACACGGGCGACCGTTTTGTTCACGTCACTCACCAGGTCACGCACGCGCATGTTGTGCGCGAACTGCGCGCGCAGGTCCTCGAGCGTGACGCCGTCGCGGAGCACGCGCGGGTCCTCGGCGATCGTGAGCGGCTGCGTCTGCGTGAAGGCGCCGGCCTTGAGCCGCACGGCGTAGGTGCCGGGCACCGCGACGGGCCCGTTGCCGCCCGCGACGCCGTCGCCGGAGAGCGGCCCGGGATAGCGGAGGTCCCACGTGAAACGGCGCATCCCGCCGCTTTTGTCGAGACGTGCGGCGCCGCCGCCCCGGCCGCCGCGCCCGCCGGCGCCCTCTTCCTCGTCGGGTAGCGCGACCACGCCCGGCTGCGCGCCGCCGGCCGGCGCCGCGCTCGAGAACGCGCGCACGACCTTGCCCGCGCCGTCGAGAATCTCGAGCGTGACGTCCCCGGTCGCGGCGCTCGCCAAGTAGTAGTCAATCTGCGCGCCGGCCGCCGGATACTGCACGCCGCCGCCCCGCCCCCCGCCGCCCCCGCCGCCGCCGCGCCCACCGGCGCGCGTGCGCGTCGCCTCACGCGGCTTGAACAGCACCGCCGGCGCCGCCGCGATCCGATCGTTCAGCTGGTGCAACGGCGTCAGGTTGTCGAGAATCCAGAAGCTGCGCCCCATCGTCGAGAGCACCAGATCGTTCCGCGTGATCTTGATGTCGGTCACGGGGGTCGCCGGCAGGTTGAGCTGGAACGGCTGCCAGCGCGCGCCGTTGTCGAACGAGACGTACATCCCGAACTCGGTGCCGGCGTAGAGAAGCCCCGGGCGCGCGGGATCCTCGCGGACCACGCGCGTCGGCTCGTCCTTCGCGATGCCGTTCGTGCCGTCCGTCAGGCGCGTCCACGACTTGCCGTAGTCGTCGGTGCGGTAGAGATACGGCGCGAAGTCGCCGAGCAGGAACCGGTACGCTGCGACGTAGGCCGTGCCCGGCTTGTGCGGGCTCGGCTCGACCTGCTGCACGCGGCCGAGCGGCGGCAGGTCCTTCGGCGTCACGTTCGTCCAGTGCAGCCCGTCGTCCCGCGTCACGTGCACGAGACCATCGTTCGAGCCCGTCCAGAGGAGTCCCTTCACGAGCGGCGACTCGCGAATGGCGTAGAGCGTGCTGTAGACCTCCTCGCCGGTCACGTCGAGCGTGATCGGCTTGCCGCTCGCCTCCTGCGGCTCGCCCTTCGGGAAGGCGGTCAGGTCCGGCGAGATCTTGTCCCACGTCACGCCTTCGTCGCGCGTGCGATGGACGTGTTGCGAGCCGTAGTAGACCGTCGCGGCGTCGTGCGGCGAGACCTCCATCGGTGAGACGCGCTGGAAGCGATAGATGAGCGTCGCGCCGCCGTTGCCGTAGAGCGACTCGCCGCCCACCCAGTACTGCTTCTCGTCGCCGCTGCGCAGGTTCATCCGGCTGAACTGCCCCTTGCACGAGCCGTACACGATCTCCGGGTTCACCCGGTTCGGGATGATGGGACCCGTCTCGCACCCGGGGCCGGTGCGCCACTCGTTCGCCTGGCCGCTGCCGAGCGGAAGCGACGGGACGATCAGCGTGCTGTTGTCCTGCTGCGCGCCGTAGACGCGATACGGGAACTGGTTGTCCGTCGCGACCTGGTAGATCTCGGCCGTCGGCTGGTTGGCCTGCGTGCTCCAGGTGCGGCCGCCGTCGAGCGAGACGTTTGCGCCGCCGTCGTTCGACTGGATCATGTAGTCCGAGTTCCGCGGGTTGATCCACATCTCGTGGTTGTCACCGTGCGGCACGGGGGACGTGCGGAACGACTTGCCGCCGTCGGCGCTCCGGTACCACCCCTCGTTCCCGACGTACACGACCTCGGCGCTGTTCGGGTCGGCCCAGAGCGTGGTGTAGTAGAAGGGGCGTGTCCAGAGGTTCGGCGCGTCGTTCACGAGTGACCAGGTCGCGCCCGCGTCCTCGGAGCGGTAGAGTCCGCCGCCCGGCTTCGCCTCGACGAGCGCGTAGACACGGTTCGGCGCGACGGCCGGGATCGCGACGTTGCTCCGGCCGAAGAGGTCGTTCGGGAGTCCGCCGCCGAGCTTCGTCCACGTGTCGCCGCCGTCGGTGCTCTTGTAGAGGCCGCCCTCGCGCGCGCCGCTGATGATCGTCCACGGCTTCCGCTGGCCGCGCCACATCGAGGCGAAGACGACGTTCGGGCTGCCCGGTTGCAGCTCGAGATCGGCGGCGCCCGTCGAGTCGGAGAGGTACAGCACTTTGCGCCAGGTCCGCCCGCCATCGGTGGAGCGGAAGACGCCGCGCTCGACGTTGGGCGCGAACGGATTCCCGAGCGCCGCGACGAAGACGAGGTTCGGATTGGTCGGATGCACGCGGATCGTCGCGATCTGCCCCACGTCGCGGAGCCCGATGAAGGCCCAGGTGCGCCCCGCGTCGGTGGACTTGAACACGCCGCGCCCGATCGAGACGTTGCTCCGGATCTTGGACGAGCCGGTTCCCGCGTACACGACGTTCGGATCGGAGAGCGCGACCTCGATCGCGCCCATCGAGCCCACGGGGAGCTGGCCGTCGGAGACGTTGACCCAGTTGTGCCCCGCGTCGGTGGTCTTCCAGATGCCGCCGCCGGTGGACCCCATGTAGAAGGTCTGCGGTTGCGACGGGACGCCCGTCACCGCGGTCACGCGCCCGCCGCGCATCGGCCCGATCATCCGGTAGCGGAGGCCGGAGAAGAGCGAGGGGTCGTACGTCGCGCGCGATGCTTGCGGCGCCGCGCTGGCGGCCGGCACGAGGAGGAGCGCAAGCGCGAGCGTCGTCGCGCGGATCGTCGTCGGGTGCGTCATCGGAACTCCGGTCATCGGTCCTCGTCTAAACATAGGTGTTCGCCGTCCGGTCAGCGCGCGGCCGCCCTGCTTGCGGCACGGGCAGATGGGATCGCAGTTGCACGCCTCGAAGTACGAACTGGACACGGACCAGTTCCGCATCTGTCGGCCCTCCCGGGAGGATCTGGGTCGCGGCGCCTCCCGCTAGCGCGGGTTCCTGAGCGAAGAGTAGTGCGCGTCAATCTTGCGCACGTAGCCGAGCGTTTCGCGGTACCGCCACCGCGGCACCGTCGGCGCGACGACTTCGATGCTCGCCCAGCGCGCCGGCTCGAGCTGCTGCGCGCGCGCGGCGGCCGACGCCCGCGTGATCGGCCCCTCGCCGGCGTTGTACGCGCCGAACATGAAGGGCAGGCGCTCCGCCGCCGGCACGCGATCCTCCCACCGCTTCCAGAGCCCGCGGTCGTGCAGGATCCCCGCGGCGATGTTCCACACCGGATCGTCAATGGACTGGAACTCGGGACGCTTCGTCTGGATCGCCTGGAACGTGGACGGCATCAGCTGCATCAGTCCGCGCGCGCCCACCGGGCTCCGCGCCGCCGGATCGAGGTCGCTCTCGGCCATCGCCTGTGCCTTGAAGTAGCGCCAGTCGAACGCGATGCCGAAGTAGCGCTTGCTGTACTTGCGGAAGGTGGCGTCGTAGCGCGTGAGGCGCTGGGCGCGCAGCGGTCCGGCGCCGGCCAGCGACGCGGCGGCGAGGAGCAGCACGAGGCGCCCCGCGACCGTCGCGCCGCGCGTCCGCCGGGTCCGCCGGGTCCGCTGGGTCCGCGTCACGAGTCGTTCCCGGGGCATCGCCGTCAGTTGAGCGAATGCCCGATGATCATCGCGATCGCGATGAAGATCGCCGCGATGAAGATCGCGACCGCCACGTTTCCGCGCTTGAGCTCCTCCGCGAAGTTCACCTCGGGCGTGAACTTGTCGAAGGCGCGATAGCTGAACCACATCAGCACCACGCCGAGGACGGCGTAGCCGAAGTTCAGCGCGATGATGGAGAGGTCCACGGTGCCTCCACTGGGCGGCGGGTGCGCCTATCGAGGGCGAAAGGGGTCCGTCGCGGGCCGCGCCCGACGCTGGTCCTCCACCATCTTCGCCACGTCGGCCAGCAGCTGTTTCGCGTCGTAGACGATGCCGTCCTTGATCGTCCACTTCACACCGCCCACGTGCTCGGGCTTGCCGGTCTGGTCGTTGAGCTTGAGCGCGCCCGTTCCGTACAGCACCTTGAGGTTGGCCAACGGGTTGTGGTCCACGATCATCAGGTCGGCGAGCAAGCCCGGCCGCACGGCGCCGAACTCGATCTCCTTCCCCTTCGGCCTGGCGAGCGTTTCCGCGGCGTGGAACGTCGCGCTGCGGATCACCTCGAGCGGGTGGAACCCGGCCTCCTGGAGCAGTTCCATCTCCTGGATCGTCGAGAAGCCGGGCGTGTTGTAGATGAAGCCCGCGTCCGAGCTCGCCGTCACGCGGCCGCCCATGTTCTTGTAGTCATTCAGGAACTCCATCCACACGCGGTAGAAGTTCCGCCACGCGACCTCGTCCCAGGTGGTCCAGTAATACCAGTACGAGCCGTGATTGCTCCGGCTCGGCGTGTAGTAGTCCCAGAGCATCGGCAGCGTGTAGCTCGCGTGCCAGGGCGCGGCCATGTGGTGCGTCATGTCGCGGCCGGTGAGGTACGCCACCATCGTGGGATCGAGCGTGACGTCGCGCTCCCTGAGCTTCCTGAGCAGCGCGTTCCACTTCTCGCCGTGCGGCGTCACGAGGTTCCACTGGCGCGCGACCTGGCCGAAGCGGTGCTGCTCGTCGCTGTAGTTCATCTCCACGGGCCAGGGCTGCACGGAGTTGCGGTCGTACATCGCCTCGAAGAGCCCGTAGAAGTGCGTCACCGTGCCGAGCCCGAGGCGCGTGGCCTCGTCGGCGTTCATCTGCGCGACGCCGGTCTGCGCGAGGTGCGCGGTCGTGCCCAGGCCGAGCTTCTTCGCTTCGTCGAGCAGCGCGGCCATCAGGTCGGGGCGCTCCGCGCCCAGCTTCAGGCCGTCGCCGCCGTTCTGCGCGATCCAGCGGACCCACGCGCGCGCCTGCTCCGGCGTCCGGATCGGGCCCTGGTCCCAGCCGGAGCCGGGGCGCTGGTACACGAAGTAGCGCGGCGCGGTGATCTCGTTCCTGGCGCTGCGCGCCTTCTCCTTGATCGAGTAGTCGAAGCTCGCGAAGGGGACGCCCCGGACGGTCGTGATGCCGTGGGCGAGCCAGAGCTTGTTGTAGTACTCCGAGTCGGGCGCCTTCTGCGTCGTGCCCTGGTGGACGTGCACGTCCACGAGGCCGGGGAGCACGTACATCCCGGCGCCGTCCATCTCGCGCGTGGCGCCCTTCGGCCGCTTCGTCGAGTCAATCGGGACGTTCGGGACGCCGACGCCCACGATGTCCGTGATCCGGTTGTCTTCGATCACGATGTCCATCGGTCCGCGCGGCGGGCCACCCGTGCCGTCAATCAGGGTCGCGCCGCGGATGATGAGCTTCGCGAACGGCCCCTCGCCTTCGTGCCGCGCGGGCGCGACGCGCGGATCCTCCTTCCGCTCGTTCCTGAGGGCTTCCAGCGCGGCCGCGCTCGGCGCGGCCGGTTGCGCGGCGGGACGCTGCTGCGCCAGCGCGGCCGGCGCCGGAGCGGCGCAGATGAGGGAACCGGCTGCGCTCGCCATCGCGATGCGCCGGAGCAGGACAGGGGTTCGCATCGGTACTCCGAAGTCGAGAGAGACTCTCGTAAAAGTACGCGAGAGAGGCGGGGGCGGCGAATCGCACGAGTGCTCGCCGCGGGCGCGACCCACGGGCGTGAGCTGACGGCTGACGGCTGACGGCTGACGGCTGACGGCTGAGAGCTGGCGGTTCGCTCCGCCCTCGTGCATGCTTTCCGCCGCTTCCTTCTCGACTCGACACACCTCGGCGTGCACACGCTCCTCCTCTCCGATCGCGACGTCCGCGCCCTCCTCCCGATGGCCGAATGCATCGGCGTGATGGAGCAGGCGCTGCGCGCGGTAACGGACGGGACGAGCATCCTCCCGCTCCGCACCGTGATTCGCCTTCCCGGTTCACCGAACGCGTTCGCCGCGATGCCGGCCGTGCTCGGCGCGGGTGCCGCGGCGGGTGCCGCGGCGGGTGCCGCGGCGGGTGCCGCGGCGGGTGCCGCGGCGGGTGCCGCGGCGGCGATCGGCGCGAAGATCATCACGGTGTTTCCGGGCAACGACGCGACGCCCTACGACTCGCACATCGGCGTGGTGCTCCTCTTCGACGCGGAGCGCGGAACCCTCGACGCGATCGCGGACGCATCGTCCATCACGGCGATCCGCACGGCGGCGGTCTCCGGGGTGGCGACGCGGCTGCTGGCGCGCGAGGACGCGGCGGAGCTGGCGCTCCTCGGCGCGGGCGTACTCGCGCGGCCCCATCTCGAGGCGATGCAATGCGTGCGGCCCATCCGCCGCGTGCGCGTCTGGAGCCGCTCGGGGGCGCGTGCCGAGGCCTTTGCGACGCGCGCGCGGCACGACGTCGAGGTGGTCGTCTGCGCGAGCGCGCGCGAGGCGGCGACGGGCGCCGACATCTTGTGCACGATCACCGCGTCGCGCACGCCGGTGCTCGAGGGGGCGTGGCTCGCGCCGGGCACGCACGTGAATGCCGTCGGCGCGTCGCTCCCGACGGCGCGCGAGCTCGACACGGCGGCCGTGCGACGCGCGCGGCTCTACGTGGACGGCCGCGAATCCGCGCTCAACGAAGCGGGCGACTTCCTGATCCCGCGCGCCGAGGGCGCCGTGGATGACACGCACATTGTCGGCGAGCTGGGCGAACTGCTCGCGGGCACGGTCGCGGGACGGCGCGACGCGAGCGAGATTACGCTCTTCAAGTCGCTGGGGCTCGCCGTGGAGGACGTCGCCGCGGCGCGGCACGTGTACGAGAAGGCACGCGCCTCGGGCGCGGGAACGTCCGTCGCGCTCGGCGGACTGCGCTCTCACAGCTGACACGCGGGGTGACCAGTGCAGGCATCGGCTCCGGCTGACCTTGGCAACGCGAAGACGATCCTCCTCGCGGCGCTCGCGGCGTTCGGGCTGCTCTACGTCGTGGTCGTCGGGCGAGGATTCGCGCGCGTCAGGAAGGAGGGTGGGGCGGGGCACGCACCCGGCAGTCCGCTGGCGCCGGAGGCCAAGCGCCTCGGGACCGGATTCGTCACGAACTTCTTCGACACGCTGGGCATCGGCTCCTACGCCACCACGACGTCCATCTTCAAGTTCCTGAAGCTGATCCCGGACGAGCAGATCCCCGGCACGCTCACCATCGGGCACACGCCACCAGTCATCGTGCAGGCGTTCATCTATACGCGTCTCGTTCCCGTGGACGCGACGACGCTCATCCTGATGATCACCGCCTCGGTCGTCGGTGCGTGGCTCGGCGCCGGCGTGGTGGCGCGATGGCCGCGACGCAAGATCCAGCTCGGGATGGGGCTCGCCCTCTTCGGTGCCGCGATGCTGATGCTCTCGAGCCTCCTCGAGCTCACGCCGGTGGGAGGCGAAGCGCTCGCGCTCTCCGGCACGAAGCTCGGGCTGGCGATCGCGGGCAACTTCATGCTCGGCGCGCTGATGACGCTCGGAATCGGTCTCTACGCGCCCTGCATGATCCTCGTTTCGCTGCTCGGGATGAACCCGACGGCCGCGTTCCCGATCATGATGGGTTCGTGTGCGTTTCTCATGCCGGTCGCGAGCGCGCGGTTCGTGAAGCACAAGAGCTTCAACGCGCGCGCGGCGCTCGGCCTGATGATCGGCGGGATTCCCGCCGTGCTGATCGCGGCCTTCATCGTGGTGTCACTCCCGCTCACGTACGTGCAGTGGCTCGTCGTTGTCGTGGTGCTCTACACGTCCGCGACGATGCTGCGCTCGGCCGCGCGCGAGCGCGCGCTCACGGCCGCTGCGCAAAGCTGAGGTTTCGGACGCGCCCCGACTGCACGGCGAAGCCCGTGATGCGCCCGCGCGCGTCGCGCGCGAACTCGAGCACGGCCCCGCCGCCAACGAACAGGTCGCGGGCCACCGGCTCGAACACGCCGAACCTCCGCCCGCCGCGTGTGATGACCAGCCGGCCGCTGTCCGCGACGAATGTGTTCGTGGTCTCGATCTCCTCGCTCAGGTAATCGCCTGGGTATTCGGCGAGCTGCGCCGCGGAGAGCGTCTCGAGGCCGAAGCGCTGGTGGCGCGTTGTGCCGCCCCGGGTCCGGATGCTGAGGCGCGCCGGCATGCCGCCGGTCCCGCCGTCGAACGTCCACTCCGTGTTCGTACGCCCCACGCGGAACCGGCCGCCGCCGAGCGGAACGAGACGCGTGAGCGCGCCGCCCGCGCCGGCCATCAGGCTGTCGCCACGGATTCTCGTGCGCCGCACTTCGCCGAGCTCGACGTTCCGCCACGCGCCTTCGAAGCCGCGCAGTTGCTCGAGCGTCATCGGCACGGGAAGCGCCGACACCAGCGCGCTGTCCCACGAGCCGATGGTGTCCGGCGACATTCTGGCGCCCAGGTAGACCGTCGCCACCTTGATCGCCAGGGTGTCCGGCCCTGACGTCGAGAGGTTGCAGAACGTCGTAACGCTCAGACGATGCTCCGGGAAGCGCACGAAGTGCGCGCGGTAGCCCGCCCACGAGCCACCGTGCGAAACGGTGTGCAGTCCGCGCCAGCTGTCCACGCTGACGCCGAGCGCGTACGAGATCGTCGAGTCGTTCGTCAGCTTTCCGCGCACCTGGAGCGAGTCCACCAGCGCGCGGCCGCCGACCACCGGCTCCTCCCAGTTGCGGTCCCAGCGCGCGAAGTCCTCGACGGTGGCGTGCATCGAGCCGGCGCCGCCGGTGCCGTCGAACTGCGAGGACGCGATCGCGAAGCCGTCGGCGCGTGGCGCGTACCCCTGCGCGCGGTTCGGGATGATCCCCGCGTGATCGCTGAGCGAGCGGGAGTCGTTCATCCCGAGCGGGCCCAGGACCCGTTGCTGCAGGAACTGCGGCAGCGGTTTGCCCGTGAGGCGGTAGACGAGCTGACCGACCAGCGCGAAGCCGCTGTTGCTGTAGAGGTAGCGCGCGCCGATCGGAAAGTTCGTCTCGGCGGAGCGCGTGATGACGCGCAGGAAATCGAGCGTGTCGGCGACGCCCTCGAAACTGCGCCCCGCAAGGCCCATCAGCGTCAGGAAGTCGCGAATCCCGCTCGTATGGTTGAGGAGGTGCCGGATGGTGACGCCGCTCGCGTACGCGGGCAGCTCCGGGAAGTACTTTCGGATGTCGTCGCTGAGCGAGAGCTTACCGTCCTGTGCCAGGAGCAGAATCGCCGTCGCGGCGAACTGCTTCGACACCGATCCGATGTCGAAGACGGTGCGCGGCGTGTTCGGGACGCCGAGCTCGAGGTTGGCCATGCCGTACCCGCGTGCGTAGAGGATGCGGCCGTCGCGGTACACCCCGACCGCGCAGCCGGGCGAGTCCACCCGGTCGAACGCGCGAAACACCGCGTCCACGCGCGCCGTGAGCGAGTCACGCGCGCCGATGACGTACTGGGCGCGCAGCGCGGCCGGCAGCGCGAGCAAGAGCATCAGTGCACGAAGACGCATGGCAGGACCTCCACCGAAGTAGTGCTCACAAGTGCCGACGACGGGTCACCGGATGCGCGCGACGCCCTTCCCGGGCAGCGGAAAGCGCTCGAACACCGCGGGGTCGTGCCCCGGCACGATGAGCCGGGGGCTCGCGGCGATTCTCGTCATCCGCTCCTGTGCCGCGAGGTTCGAGAGCGAGTCGAGCGTCTGCGCGACCGGCCGGCGCCGGTCGAGATTCTCGTACTGATAGAGGTTGTCCGAGGCGAGGACTAACCGGCGGCGGCGTGCGTGCACGTGGACGGGCTCGCTTCGAGAGGTCGGCTCACGCATAATACTCCCTGGAGATCAGGCCCGCGCCCGTAGCTCAATTGGATAGAGCTTCTGACTTCGGATCAGAAGGTTGGGGGTTCGAGTCCCTCCGGGCGCGCTGGAGGACGAGGGCGTGCGGCGAGCAGCGGCTGCACGAGCGCCGGCGCCCGTCAGCATTCCGTGGCTTCCGCCCGTTAACTCACACTCGGCCCGTTCAACCGGGCCGTCCCCCGTTTCCTGTTTGTCGCGTACAAGGAGGCAGGATGTCGCGGCACCCGAGATCCATCCGCTGGCTCACCTGGTCACTGGCCACGCTCGCCGCGCTCTCGGTGGCGCCGGCCGCCCTCGCCCAGCAGAAGGTTGACGAGGAGTACACGAAGCAGATCAAGCAGTTCCTGCGCGACCCGCGCA
>Ga0209002_10001373_pt1 | contig 19675 bp, 13 predicted proteins | sample Rifsed16ft2_FD_184010 | JGI IMG/M metagenome (GOLD analysis project Ga0209002, IMG submission 184010) | Soil microbial communities from Rifle, Colorado, USA - sediment 16ft 2 (version 2) | ecosystem: Environmental > Terrestrial > Deep subsurface > Rock core/Sediment | place: Rifle, Colorado... | reverse complement strand
CCCAGAACGAGCTGCCGCTCGTCATCCAGCAGATCGTACGGGAGAAGGAGGAGCGCTTCACCCGGTTCTTCAACGAGGCGCAGGCGATCACGACGCGGTTCCACATGCTCGAGCTGCTCCCGGGGCTCGGGAAGAAGACGATGTGGGCGATCCTCGAGGAGCGGAAGAAGGGCCCGTTCCGGTCGTTCGAGGACCTCGCGAAACGGGTCCCGCTGATCCATCACCCGGACCGGCTCGTCGCCAAGCGCATCGAACAGGAGGTCGCGAACCCGGGCGAGAAGTACCACCTGTTCGCCGCGCGCTAGGACCCGAAGGGCTCCGACTCCACCTCGCGCTCGATCCGGGCGGACTCGTCCTTCGTCACGCGGAGAAGGCGTCGTGCGTCCTCGAGGACGTCGCGGACCTTGGGCGTGATCTTCCCGGCCGCCATCGCGTGCCGGAACAGGTCCCGGTACGTCTTCCGCACGTCCTCCATCGTGCCCACGACCTTCGTGATCACCTCCGTCTCGATCCGGCGGTGGTCCAGCTCGGAGATCTCAAGGTGGGACCGCAGCTGCTCAAGCAGGAGCTGTTCTGTCGCCGTCACCTTGCCGTCCTGCCACGCCGTGAGCAAGGCCTTCGTGTACGCCTCGATCTTCTCCAACCGCTCGTCCATCTCCCGCTTCCGCCGCTCGTCAATCGTCTCCAAGTACTCCATGTCGAGGACGGGCGCCGCCATCGCCTCGCGCACGATGTCCGAGAAGCTGAGCCGCACGGACGTCGCGCGGTCGATCTCCTCGAGCGCCATCTCGCGCATCTCGCCCTTCACGCGGATCGGCACCCTGATCGTGGAGAGATGCACCCGGATCCTCCCGGCCCGCTCCCAGCCCTTCCCGCTCAGGTAGTAGGCGAGCATCCTCTGGCGCATCCCCTCGATGTGCGCCTTCCGCTCCGCGACCGCGCCCTCCGCGACGAGCTCGTCGAGGTACCGGGACACGTGCTTCCGATGAATCCCGGCGGCGAACGCGATGCTCCTCTGCGTGAGCGCCATCGGGAGCCCGAACCGGTCCTCCATCCCCTTGAAGTCGGAGAGGTAGAGGAGGACGCGCTCCTCCGTCGTCAGGGACAGGCGGTTCTCGGACACAGACGGGGCGCGGCATCCGCTCCGGGCGTAAAAGGATGCCGAACCGGGAGCCGCGCCTGCACCGTCCGGAGGGAAGGGGTCTACATGTATCCCGATTTCTGCAACGTCATCAGGTCTTCCGTGCTGAGCTTCTCGCCCTTGCGGAACCGCTCGAAGATCATCTCTGCCTGACGCTTCGCGCTGACCTGCACGACGGGCTCCCCCTCGTCCGTCCGACCCCGCTGGCGAAGGCCGTGGATGATCTTGTCGTAGTCGTGAACCTGCCGGATGAAGTCGATGTGCTTCTTGTGCTCGTCGTCGGCGAGGAGCTTCGTCTTGATGAACTCCTCCTGTGCGAGGTCCGCCTCCCTCCGGAGGGCGTCGCCTTCCTCGAAGAGCTTGACCATCGCGTCGTGCTCCTGTTGGGCGGCGTCGGCGAGCTCGCCGACCTTCCGGTGCGAAGCTTCGGCGATTTCCTTGGCTGCGCCCAGCTCCTGGACCGCGGCGCGGACCTCCGCGTCCTGCTCGAGCTCGGCCTCGCGCTTGCGGATCTCGGCCTGAAGACGGCCGAGCTGCTCGATGATCGCCCTCTCGTCGGCGGGCTTGAGGACCGCGGTCTGCTGCCGGAACTCGAGCTCCCGCATGTCCCGCACAAGGCGGGCGACCGGGATGCCGCCGCGCGGCGCCTTCGTCCGCTTCACGTCGTTGACCTTCGCGAGGAGCTCGTTGACCCGGCGGTTCCAGCGGTCTCGCTCGACCTTGGTCGCCTGCACAGCCGCGTTCAACTCGTCGCGTCGCTGGCGGTGCCCGGTCGCCTCCTCGACGCGCGCGCGCACCTCGGCGTTGAGGGAGTCCCGCTTCTCGACCCACTCCCTCGTGCCCAGGTTCAGCTCGTCCCGCCGTCGGCGGTGCTTCTCGGCTTCGCCGTTTGAATTGTCCCGCTTCGTCTCCAAGTCTTGGGGAACCGCGACCGGGACCTCCGTGGCCATCCAATCCGTCAGAACTTTCCGTCTCCCTATAACCTTTTCTCCCGATGGGCGGACCCGCGTCACACGCCGCCGGATTTCAGGATCTCACGGATGATCGCGCCGAACGCGTCCTCCACGTGATCGCCGGTCTTCGCACTCGTGAGGAACGCGGGCCAGCTCCGGTCCTTCGCGAACTTCCGGATGTCCGTCTCCCTCAGAGGCCGGTCGGGAACGTCGCTCTTGTTCGCCAGGAGGCACACGGGAATCTCCCCCGCGACGCTCGTGATCGCCTCGGCCCACCCGTCGAGTTCGACCATCGTCTCCGGGCGGGTGACGTCGCACACGGCGATGATGCCGTGGGCCCCGTGGTAGTACGCGTCCTTGAGCAGCTCGCGCACGTTCTTGTTCCCCCAGATGTCCCAGAGGATCATCGTGACCTGCAGGGACCCCCGGGTTGCGTGCGCCGTCTCGAAATCCTTCTTCGTGACCTTCGCCCCCAGGGTGGCGATGTACCGGTCGTCGTACTCGTCCATCACGTACCGGCGGATCAGGGACGTTTTGCCGACCATGGGCTCGCCCGCGAGGCAGACTTTGACCTTGACCCGCTGCTTGTCCATCTGACTCGCCAACACGGGGGTATTCTCGAACCGGGAAACAACTTCCACGCATATATGAGTGTTGACCCCAAATTCTCGCGGAGCGTATCCACGGATGGGTCTCGACGGCGGAATCTATCGCGGCGGCGCGAGGCGGTACCGGGCGTGCGCGGGACTCCCCGCCCCGTAGCAGAACTGGATCGTCGAGAACGAACCTCGCAAGCCGGCGACATCCCCCGCGACGGATTTCGGATCGTCTCCCTTGACGACGACGCGCGCCATAAGCTCCGCGACCTCGTCCATCTCCGACTCCCGCATCCCCAGCCGCGTGAGCTCCTGGCTCCCGAGGCGAACGCCGGAGGGGTTCACGGGGGAGGTGTCGGTCGGGAGGAGGTTCTTGTTCGCGATGATGTTCGCTCGCTCCAAGTCGAGCGCGACCTTCGCCCCCCCGCCGTGGGCGCGGACGTCCACCGCCACGATGTGGGACTCCGTGAAACCGTACGGTTCCGCGAGGACTCGAAGCCCTCGCGCGTGGAGCGCCGTCGCCAGGGCTTTCGCGTTCCGCACGACCTGCTCCGCGTACGCGCGGCCGAACTCCAGGTGCTCCGCGAGCGTGACCCCCAGCGCCGCCATCGCGTGAAGGTGGTGGTTGCTCACGACGCCGGGGAAGACGCCGCGCAGGAGGCGCTTTTCCATCTTCTCGTCGCGGGGCTCCGCGAGCAGGATCCCGTGCTGCGGACCCGGCAGCGTCTTGTGCGTGCTCCCCGTGATGATCTCTGCGCCCTCGCGCAACGGGTCCTGGAACTGGCCGCCCGCGATGAGGCCCATGACGTGCGCTCCGTCGTACCAGACATAGCACCCAATCTCTTGGAGCGTGTCCCGGAGCTCCTTCAGGGGCGTGGGGAACAGGAACACGGACTGGCCGAACAGCGCGATCTCCGGTCGTACGGACCTCAGCACCTTGATCGTCCCGTCCACGTCGAGGTTCATGCGCTCCGCGTCGAAGGGGTACGTCACCTGTTTCATGCCGCGGACGCCGACCGCGCCGAATTTGGCGGTGGAGATGTGCGCGCCGTCCGACAGAGCAACCGTGGAGATGACGTGCCCGGGCTCGCCCAGGGCGAACAGCACCGCAAGGTTCGCGTTCGTCCCGGAGATGGGGCGGACGTCCGCGTGGCGGCACCGGAAGAGGCGCTTCGCAAGCTCCGTGACGCGGACCTCGACCTCATCCACGTACACGTTGCCCTGGTAGTACCGCTCGCCGGGGAGGCCCTCCGCGTACCGGTCCTGGAAGTCGACGAGCATCATCTCCCGCGCGAGCGGGCTGATCAGGTTCTCTGACGCGATCATCGGGAGGGATTTGGAGAACCACTCGTGGTGGCGGTCCAGCCGATCCTGGATGAAGACGAGGTCTTCATTCATCCTGTGCCAAGCACGGGCACACGCTCATGGGGATAAAGAGGTTGAGCCCGATCCTGCCGTGACGAGCCGAGGCAGAGGGAACCGCGGCTTGCTGAGGATCAGAACACGCGCGCCTTCCCCGCGACCACCCGATCCTTGATCGTGTGGACGTTCGCCAGGCCGTCGTCGAGGATCCCCTCGACCGTGCCCTTCACCGCCCCGATCTTCACGCCCTCCGCGAGCGACAGCTGCGCGACCGCGACCTGCGGCTCGTCGATCGGCTTCCCGATCTGCGACACGATGCGGACCCACACCTCCTCGACGTCGCCCTGGCACTCCTCCGCGATCCGGTGCGCGACGTCGAACGACAGGAGGTTGTACAGCTTGCCGACGTGCGTGACGGGGTTCTTCCCGGCGGCCGCCTCGAGGCTCATCGGGCGGTACGGAGTGATGAGCCCGTTCACGCGGTTCCCGCGGCCGACGGACCCGTCGTCCCCGTTCTCGAAGGACAGGCCGGTCACGGTCAGGTACAGGATGCCCTCGTAGTAGTTGTCGCCCGTGTTCACGTCGACGAGGACCTCCCGGTTCGTGATCTTCACCGCGTTGTCGAGGATGCGCTCCCGCAGCTCCTGGATCACGTTCACGTAGTGGTCCTTGTCCGGCACGAACTTGTCCACGATGGCGGCGGCGACCGTGAGGGCGATCCGTTCCCCGATCCGCACCGCCATGACCTTCACATCCTGCCCGACCTCCGGGAGGTCCTTCTTCAGGACCCCGTTGATCATCTCCTCCGTCCGGAGGGCGAGGAGTTCCGTCTCGCTGTACGGCGCCGCCGAGACCCCGAAGGACGTGTCGTTCGCGAGATGCCTCTGCGTGTTGTACAGCCCGCGGAGGTCGACGCTCCCCTGCCCGATCTTGCAGTCGATCACGACGTCCGCGTCCACGTTCAGGTTCGAGCAGACGTTCGTGAGGTACTCGTGGGCCGCCGCCACCGCCGTCGTTCGGTACGGGAGGCGCTCTCCGTTCACCTGGGTCACGGCGCGGCCGACGAGGAGCACGTACGCGGGCTCGAGCACCACGCCCCCGCCGAAGCGCGGTGCGCTCTGCCCGCCGACGACCTGGACTTCGTCCGTGTTGTGGTGCAGGATGCGGTCGTACCGCTCGATGTACATCCGGCAGAGTGCGCGGGAGACGGATTCCGCGAGCCCGTCCGCGATCGAGTCCGGATGGCCGATCCCCTTTCGCTCGACGATCTCCGTCGACTGCTTCTCGATGGGCGTCGTGTCGTGTGCCTCGACGACGATGTTCCGAGCCACCGTGTGCTCCCCCGCCAGGGAATGCGCGGCAAACGCGTGGGCGTCCTTATTAGCCTTGTGTTGCTCTGCGGACGACTCGCCGGGCGCGCCTCAGTCCGAGTACGGAACCTCCAGTTGGAGGAAATCCTCCGCGAGAACGGTGTTCGGGAACACCGGCGTCGCGTCCGCGAGGATCGACGCGCCATCCTCGTACCGCGGGCTGACATGGGTGAGGGCAAGCGTCCGCACCGCCGCGTCTTTCGCGACGACCGCCGCCTGGCGCGCCGTGCTGTGGCCGTATCGGTTCGCCTTCTCCTCGAGGCTCGACTCCGCGGTCGCGTCGTGGATCAGGAGGTCCGCCCCGCGGGCGAACGTGACAAGCGCCTCCGATGGCATCGTATCCCCCGTGTACACGATCTTCCGGCCCCGCCGGGGCGGGCCGAGGACCATGTCGGGCGTGAACGTCGTCCCGCCGTGCTCGACGGGCCGGCCCTCCTGGAGCCTCCGATACAGCGGTCCTTCCGGGATGCCGAGCGACTTCGCCCTCTCGAGGTCGAACCGGCCGGCGCGTACCTTCTCCTCGAGCGCGTACGAGAGCGCGGGGACCGTGTGCACCGCTTCGAGCGCACGGACGCCGTACTCCCCGAAGTCAATCGTGTCGCCGCCGGACATCTCGCGCACGGGGGTGTCGAACCCGGCCTTGAAGTGCCCGAGCGTGAGGAGCCGATGGACGAGGTCCTTCATCCCGCGCGGTCCGTACATCTCCAGGGGGGCCTGCCGGTCGTTCATCGTCATGGACTGCACGAGGCCTGGGATCCCGAGGAAGTGGTCCCCGTGAAAGTGCGTGATGAAGATTCGGGACACCTGCATGTAGGACATCGGCGAGAGCATGAACTGTCGCTGCGTTCCCTCGCCGCAATCGAAGAGCACGACCTCCGGCCCCCGCTTCACCGCCACCGCGCTCACGTTGCGCTTCGGGGTGGGCCAGCTCCCGGAGGTCCCGAGGAACAGGACTTGCATCTCGCGTCCGAACCCGCAAGGCGGGTAAAACCTTTCGGCCGCGGGGTTCTGTAACCTCCGCGGATGTTGGCCGTCATGCCACCCCCGCCGGGACTCCGCTCCGCTCGGCTCCCGGTCGGCGTCCCGAAACCTCCGGGGACGAGGACGCCGATCGTCGCCCGAGTTGGTGCAGAACTCGGCCGCGGAAGGCTTTTCCACGGGACCGCCATCGCGGCTCCGTGATCCTCGTCGATGGGGCCACCCTCTCGGTCCCCGATGTCGTCGCGGTGGCCCGCGGGGGGGAGAAGGTCGCGATTGCGCCGCGGGCCCGGGCGGCGATCGAGCGGTCCCGGCGGGCGGTGGAGGAGATCGTCCGGAGCGGCCGGCTCGCGTACGGCATCAAGACAGGCTTCGGCCAGCTCGAGAACGTGTCCATCCCCGCCTCCCAGGTTCGGGAGCTGCAGCTGAACCTCCTGCGCAGCCACGCCGTCGGCGTCGGCCCGCCGCTCTCGCGGGCGGCCGTCCGTGCCGCGATGCTCATCCGGGCCAATGCGCTCGCCAAGGGATTCTCGGGGGTGCGCATGGCGGTCGTCCAGCGGTTCCTCGACTTCCTGAACCGGGGCGTCCATCCCGTCGTCCCGTCCAAGGGGTCCCTGGGGGCGAGCGGAGACCTCGCGCCCCTGGCGCACATCGGTCTTGTGCTCGTCGGGGAGGGAGAGGCAGAGTACCGCGGGAAGGCGCTCTCCGGCGACGCCGCGCTCCGGGCGGCCCGCCTGAGTCCCCTCCGCCTCGAGTCCAAGGAAGGGTTGGCGGTGATCAACGGGACCGCGGTGATGGCGGGCCTCGCCTGCCTGGCGGTACACGACGGGACCGCGTTGCTCAAGGACGCACAGGTGGCGGCGAGCGTCTCCTTCGAGGCCCTTCGCGGAAGCCCCGTCCCGTTCGATGCCCGCTTGGACGCCCTCAAGCCCCTCCCCGGGTCCACGACGGTCGCGGCGAACCTTCGCCGCCTGTTGCGGGGAAGCGAGATCATCCCCTCGCATCGAGGACCCCACAAGGTCCAGGACGCCTACACCCTCCGGTGCATCCCACAGGTCCTCGGATCGTGCGGGGAAGCGCTGGACTACGCGAGACGGGTGACGGAGATCGAGATCAACGCCGCGACGGACAACCCCCTCGTGTTCCCCGACGGCCGGTCCATGAGCGGCGGCACCTTCCACGGACAGAGCCTCGCGATGGCCCTGGACTTCCTCGCCCTCGCACTCTGCGTCCTCGCCGGGTTCTCGGAGCGCAGGATCGCCCGTCTCGTCGACGCACACCTCAGCGGCCTTCCGCCGTTCCTCACCGCGCGGAGCGGACTGCACAGCGGGATGATGGTCGTTCAGTATACGGCTGCGGCCCTCGCGTCGGAATCCAAGGTGCTCGCCCATCCCGCCAGCGCGGACTCCATCCCCACGAGCGCGGGGCAGGAGGACTGGGTCAGCATGGGCCAGCACGCCGCGCTGAAGTGTCTGCAGGCCCTGGAGAACGCAGGGCAGGTCGTCGCGCTCGAGTACCTCGCGGCCGCGCAGGCCCTGGAGTTCGTGAAACCGCTCGAGCCGGGGCGGGGGCCCCGGACGGCATGCCTCACGATTCGGAAGATCGTCCCTCTCCTGGAAGGGGACCGTTCCCTCCGGGAAGACCACGCGAAGGTCGTGGGCCTGATGAACGGTCACGAGATCGTGAAGGCTGCGGAGGAGGCGGTTGGAAGGTTGCAGGACGTGAGCATTCTCGGCCTTCTGCCCGCTCGATAGCCGGGCTCCTATACGCTCGCCGTTCTCCCACGGTCGCGTCCCTCCGATCCACGGCGGCAGCAGGGAACGTTCCCCAGAACGAGGGCGATGGCCCGGAGCCGGATGGGCTGCGAGCATGCGCGACGACCGGACGGCCCGCCGAATCACGGGACCTTGAACGAGAGCTTCTTCCGCTTCACGTCCGCCGCCAAGGACTGCCCGCACGAGGGACACGTCGGAGTCCGGGCCGCACACGACTCGTGCATGTCCCGGTTGCAGTGGGGGCACCGCCGGATCGTGAACCCGACCTTGATCAGCCCCTTGCACATGGGGCACCGGGATTCCGCCGTCGCCTGCACCTTCGGCGGCTCCACGGAGGGGAGCACGGGCTCCGCCACCTCGATCGTCGCGATGACTTCTTCCATGTACTCCTTCCCGTCGAGCAATCGTGCGCTCTTGATCTGGATCGCGAGCGGGATCGAACCCGCCGCCATCATCTTCACCTTGAGCGGAAGCGCCTCCGTGCCCTTCGCCCGAAGGGTCGGCAGGTCCTTCAGTCCCGCGACCTCCGCGTCGCCCAGGATCTTCACGGTGACGTCCTTGGCGACCGCCTTCGCCGTGTTCGAGAGCGTCAGGGTGGCCTCCGTCCACTGTCCCGCCATCGGGTTCTGCACCTCAAGGGTCGCGATCAGGCTCGGGGAGTACGACTCGATCGCCTCGTGCGCGATTCGGTGCGCCTCCTCCGCGACCTCCGTCGCCCGGTCCGGGTCCACCTTCTTCGCACGGATCGCCTCGGCGAGCATGCGCTCCGCATCGAGCACGTCGATGCCGAACTTCCTCGCGCGGCGGATCATCGACTCCGCCTGGAAGCTGCGGTCGGCGAAACGCTTCTCCGAGTCCATACGGAGCTGAATCGACTCGGACGCGCCCTTCGTCGCCTGGAGGGCCGCTTCGTACTCCCCCGCCTGGAAGTGGCTCCGCGCCTTGCCGAGCATCTCGCCCGCCCTCAGGGTGTCCGCGCCGAGTTTCCGGGAGTGCTCGATGTTCGATTGGGCCCCCGCGATCGCGTCCTCCACGATCTTCGCGAGCCCGAGCTTCGCGGCCGCCATCCCTTCCTGGATCAGGCTGGACGCGCCTTCGTAGTCCTCCGCGTCGAACTGCGCCTTCGCCTCGCCGATCTTCTTCAGGGCGGGCGACGGATTGGCCCCCAACCGCTTTGCGAGGTCGATGAACTCCCGCGCGCGGACGATCCGCCGGTCCACCGCCGATCGAACAAGCTCGTGCGCGGCGTCGAGGGTCACCTGGTACGCGTCGCGCGCGGCCTCCGGTGCTCCCTGTTCGATGAGGTCCCTGGCCTTCTGGAGCTGTTGCGACACGGACGTGACATCGAGATCGATCGCGCTGCCCACCTCATACAGCTGCTCCGCCCGCTTCCCGACCTCGATCGCTTCCTCGTATCTCTCGCGGACGTGCGTGAATTCCTCGCCCGTCTTGATCGCGACGTCGAGCGCGCGGATGTAGTCGCCCTGCTCCATCGCCCGCTTCGCCTCGTCGAGCATCTTCTTGAGGTCCGGCGTCGGGGAGCCGAATGCGGTCAGCTTCTTCTCCGCCGTTTCGATCGCCTTTGCCGCCATTTCCTGCTGCAGGCCGACCTTCTCCGCCTCTCCTTCCGCCTGCATCGCGAGCGCCAGCGCCTGGCGGTACTTCCTCTCCGAGAGGAACTCGCGGGCCCTCGCGAGCAGTTTCTCCGCGGTCCGGGTGTCCACGTCTTCGCGCTTCGCCTTCTGGATGCCCTCCTCGAAGCGGGTCATCATCGCGTCGATGTCCGTTTGGCGGCGAAGCTCGAGGGCACGAACCGCCTCGGACGTCAGGTTCAGGACCTCCTCGTACCGGCTCTCCTCGTAGGCAGCTTCCGCCCGCGCGACCGTCTGCGCTCCCTCGCCGGGCTCGATGTTCATCGCCTCGAGTTCCGTGACCATGTCCCTGGCCCGGCCGAGGGCCACGGAGGCCGCCTCCTCGCCCTTCTTGAGGCTCTCGATTTCCTCCCGGACCGCCAGCGCAAGCCCCAGGGCCTCCGCGAGTGCGCCCCGGTCGAGCTCCTCCCGCGCCCGGATCACTTTCTGTTCCTGCGAGAGCAGGTTCATCGTCTCCAGCGATCGGATGACGGACTCGGAGGCGCTGAGGAGCGTCTGGACCCGCTCTTGGATCAACTCCCGGACCTCCTGCTCCCCCCGCTCCGAGTACGAAAGGGCCATGTCGTAGTCCTTGTTCTTCATCGCCTCCTTCGCCACGTCGAGGATCTCCATGAGGTGGGGGGCGTCCACTCCCGCCTTAGAGACGAGGTCGAGCAGCTCCCGGGCGGCGATGATCTTCTGAGCGGACGTGTACAGGACCATGAGCTTCTCCGTCTCCGTCTTCGCCCGCTGCGCGAGGTCCAGCGCGCGCTCGTGGTCGAACCGCTCGTGCGCCCGCTTCGCCTCGAGCAGCATCTCGAGGACTTTGCTCACGTTCACGTCCCGCTTCTTCGCCTCCGCGACAATCGCCGCCGCGCTCGAAATCGCGTTGTATACCTCGTTGTGGCGGCCCACGGTCTTGTTCGACTGCTCGTTGCACTCCCGCAGCAGGTGGAGTGCCTCGAGGTGGTCCTCCACGCCGATCGCCATCTTCGCGCGCTTGAGCAGCTCCCGCATGTCCGTGATGTCGATCTGGAGGTTCTTCGCCTCCACGACCTTCGCCTTCACGAGGTTGAACACGTTCTCCGTCACGACGCCGATCTCGCGGACGACCCGCTCCCTGCGGCCGATCACTTCGGCGTACTTCCCCCGGTCGATGTCCACGTTGACCTCCTTCAGGCTGGCTTCGAGGGTGGAGACGTCGCTTCCGAGCTCGATGCCGATCTGGATCGCCCCGCGCAGGAGCTCGTGGAACTGCAGGACCTTGTCTTTCGTCTTCCCCTCCGTGAGACGGGTGGCCTCCTCGACGTACCCGTACGCGGTCTCGAAGTCCCGCGCGCTCAGGGCGGACTCGGCCCGGTCCGCGAGGCTGCGGGCCGAGGCGGCGTCCTCTCCAAGGAACTGGATGCTGCTCTGCAGGCCCGTGATCGAATCGCTCAGCGACTTCTGCACGGCGCGCTCCGTGAGCTCCCGGCTCCGGGTCGCGAGCTCGATGGCCTTCGCGAAGCTCTTCCCCTTTGCGGCGCTCACCGCTCCCTCGAGCGTCCGGCTCGACTCCTCGAGCTTCGCCCCCATCTTCTCCCCGGCGGTCAGCAGGAACTCCGCCTTCTCGATGACCTCCATGGCCCGATCGGACTGAATCCGGTCGAGCTCTTCGCGGCTCCTCCGGATGAGGTCCACCGCGCCCCGGAAGTCCCGCCCCTCGAGAAGCGAACGGGCGCGATCCAGGTACCGCTTCGCGGAGGTCGTGTCCACGCTGCGCACCTCCGCCTCTGCGAGTGATCGCTGGAGGGTGCGGAATTCCCCCTCCACGTCCTGGTATTCACGGACGACCTGCTCGACCGCCTCATCCGCTTTCTTCGTTGCGTCGAGGGCCTCTCGGAACCGGCCGCCCTGGATCGCCGCACGCGCCCGACTCAGGTGCTCCATCGCGGGCGAGATGTCTGCGCCGACGTTCTTGGCGGTGACGAACTTCGCTCGAGACGCGCTCATCGTCTGCACCACCCGGTCGAACTGCGCCTTCTGGAGGACCTGGTACCCCTTCCTCGCGATCCCCGTCGCATCGTCGAGGCGGCCCTCCTTCATCGCCCGATCGAATGACTTGAACAGCTCGCGCGCCGCGGATACGTCCGCGCCGATCCCCTCCGCTTCCGCGAGCATCCTTGCGAACTCGGACGTCCTCGACTCCAGGCCCTTCCCGAGGGCCTTCTCCGACTCCTGGCGGGCCTGCCGGAGCGAGTTCAGCGCCTTCTCGTACTCGCCGCGCTGAAGGTCGGTCCTCGCGCGGTCCATGAGACGCATGATGTTCGCCGCGTCGCCGCCGAACTCCCGGACGGTCTGGAGCGAACCCTCCGCATCCTGGATCGCCCGGTCGACCTCCGCCTGCAATTCCCCCCGAACGGACTCCAGGCACTCCTTCGTGAACGAGAGGGCCGTCTCGAAGTCGTTCGACTCGACGGCGGACCGGGCACGGGACAGCAGGTCCTCCGCCGTCGCCGTATCCTTGCCCAGGTTTCTGGCGGTGATGATGAGCGCCTGCGCGGTGGAAAAGGACGTGGAAAGCTGCTCGTGGATGACCTTCTCGCTCTTCTTCCATGCGCGCTTCGCGTGGTCGACGGCCTCCGGGTAGGCCTCCTTCGCGAGCGCGTCCTCCGCCCGCTCCAGGGCGGACATGCCCTCCTTGTCCTCGGTCCCCATTGCCTTCGCGACGTTCAACAGGGTTCGCGTGCTGTCGATGAGATGGCGGGCACGCCCCCCGTACGCGCGCTTGCCGCGCTCCTTCGCCTCCGACGCCTTTTCGAGCGCGCCCTTGTAGTCCTTCCCGGACGCGAGCGACGTCGCCTCCGCGAGCGCGGCCTCCGCTTCCGCGACGTCCGCGTCGACACCACGGGCGCCGTCGATCCACGCCTTCGCGGCGCTGATCTCCTCTTCCGACTCCTGCCGGACCTTGGCCGCTTCCTTGACCTTTTCCTCAAGCTGCTTGCGAAGGGCAATATCCCGCAGGAATCCGCTGCCCATTTCTCCGGCTCCGCTGGTCCGGCTGGCCGACTGGGACGCCAGGCGGCGTGGTCGCAGCTTCGATGACGGTCCTTCTACATAAACGTAATCGTGTGATTACGGAGGCGTCGTGGGGGGTGGTGCGGCTTCGGCCGGAGAGGGAGACGCGGGCGGTATCCCCGCGCGCTCCCCGAGGATTCGCTTGATCTCTTCCCGGTCCGTCGTCGGGAGCCCGAAGAACTCCGGGAAGTTCCCGCTCGTCTTCAGCTCCAGCGTTTGCCCGACGGGGCGCGCGGTGACCAGGTTCAGATCCGTCAGGGACCGGACGTGGTCGTACGCCTTTCCCCCGACCATGCGGACGAGGTCGCTCTGCTTCACGGGCTGGTGGTACGCGATCAGCGCGGCCGTCTTCAGGAGGTCCTTCGGGACTTCCGGCGGCGCGAACGCCTGCGCCTTCTCCCCGTACTCCGCGCGGATCTGCATCGTCCACTTGTCCCCAATCCGCGCGACCTCGATCGCGCTCCCCTGCTCTCCGTACGCTGCCGCGAGCTCGGCGAGGGCGGCGCGAACCGTGTCCGCGGAGAGCCCCGTGGTCCCCGCGAACTCCTCCACCGCCAGGGGCTTGCCCGCAGAGAACAGCGCGGCCTCCACCACGCCACGCTCCGTCATGCCGCCACCTCCGGGCTGCGCGAGGTCTCTGGGACCGCCTCGATCACCTCGTCGGTCGAGGTGCGCTTCACGAGGATGTCCCCATACGGGAAGTTCTCCTGCGAAAGCGCGACCTTCTCCATCTTCGCGAGGAACAGGACCGCGACGAACACGGTGAGCCGCTCCCACGGGTCGTGGCTCGCGAGGGACTCGATGGGGATGGGCTGTCCGTCGAACTGCAGGATGCGCGACCACGTGAGCGCGAGGTCCTCGTTGAGGTCCTCTCCATGGACCTTCGACGCGAAGTCCCGTGGCGCGGTCGCGCGGGCCTTGTCGCGGAGCGCCGCGAGCTCCCACTGCCGGGCGGCCTCGGCGCGGGCCTCGTCGAGCGCCTCCATGAGTTCCATGAGGGTCACGGCTCGCCTCCCCTCGCGGCGAATCGCCTCCTGGATGGGCACGCGACCCTGGAGCACCGCCTCCGTGTAGTCGCGCGGCCCCGGCGGGCCGTCCCCTTCGAACCCGAGGTCCCAGTCCGCGAATGCCCACGCGTCGAGCGGCGGCGGCTCGGCCTTCGCAACGAGGACGTCGCTCTGCATCTTGAGGATCGACCAGGCCATCGCGACGAGCTTCCCGGCGGTGACGAAGTTCACGACGCCGTCATCGCGGACCTTCTCGAGGTACAACCTCGTGAACGCCGCCAGGTCGATCTCCCACGGGTTGAACTGCTGCTCGAGCACGAGTTCGAACGCGGCGGCGATCGCCTTCTCCATCGGGTCCCGGACCGCGAGGTAGCGCCCCCCCTCGATCTCGCGGACCATCTCCATGTACTGGGCGATCCGGTCGCCGGACTCGTGGTCCGCGCTCAGGGCCTTGTGGAACACGAGATGGTTCAAGACGTCCTCATAGTTCGTCACGCGGGCACCTCCTCCGCGGGCTTCTCCTCGTGCACGTCCGCCAGGCTGACCTTCATGACGACCTCGCTGATCCCGTCCGAGCGCATGGTCACGCCGACCAGGTGGTCGGCCTGCTTGAGCGAGACCTTGCGCAGGCTGATCTGCACGAACTGGGCGGTGTGCGAGTTTCGCTGCACCATCCGGGCGACCTTCTCCGCGTTCACCGCGTCGAGGTTCTGGTCCACCTCGTCGAGGAGGTAGAACGGGGACGGGTCGTACTGCTGGATCGCGAAGATGAACGCCATGCTCACGAGGGACTTCTCGCCGCCGGAGAGCGCCTCGAGGCGGAGCACCTTCTTGTGCGGCGGCTTCGCGCGCATGATCAGCCCGCCTGCGAGCGGGTCCTGCTCGTTCTCGAGGACGAGCTCGGCCTCCCCGCCCTCGCTCAGGTCCGCGTAGACCCGCTTGAAGTTCTGGCTGATCGCCTGGAAGACCTTCAGGAGGCCCTCCCGCTTCTTCCCGTTCAGCTCGCCGACCAGGTTGACGAGGTCCTTCCGCTGCGTCTCGAGCTGCCCGAACTCCGCGCTCAGCTCGTCGTGGCGCCCCTGCTGCGCGTCGTAGTCCTCGAGCGCGCGGAGGTTCACGTTCCCGAGCGCGCCGATCTGCGCCTCCGCCTCGGCAATCGTCCGCTTCAGCGCCTCCATGCTCGGCAGCTCGCCCGTCACCGCGACCTGCACGAGGGCGATCTCCTCCTGCGCCTGCCGCAACTTCCCCTCTTCCTCCTGCAGAGCCATCTGGAGGCCGAGGGTCCCCTGCTCCTTCGTCTCGATCTTCTGGGTCACCCTGTCGACGGCCGCCTCGAGGTCCGTCTTCCCCTTGTACGCCTCGTCGCGGGCGTCCTGGAGTTCCTTGACCTCACGGCCCATGCCGTCGGCGATCTTCTCCAGGGCGCGGATCTCCTTCTCCACGCCTGCGAGCTTCGCCGTGAGCTCCTCGATGCGGGTCGCCGTCTCCTCCGCGGACGTCCGGTTCGCCGCTAACCGCGCATCGATCTCCGCGAGGCGGTCCCCGAACACCTCGAGCTGTGTGTCGAGGCCCTCGAGCTTCCCGCGAAGCTGGTGGAGCTCCTCCTGGCGCTCCGACTTCGCGGCGGTCAGCTCCCTCATCTTCGTGGCGACCTGCTGCGGCGTCGCGTCGATGACCTGCTTCTTCTTCGTGTCGCGCTGCTCCTTCAACGCCGCCAACTGCTTCGCCAGCCGCTCCGTGTCCTGCCCCGTCCGCTCCGAGGTCTTCCGGAGGTCCGCAAATCGGATGTTGCGCTCCTCGATGTCCGCCTCGACGGCCTTCAAGCGGGCAGCGAAGTCCTTGCGCTTCGCCTCGAGCGCCTCGAGCTTCACCTCGACCGTGCTCGTGGTCGCGCCCACCTCCTTGAGCTCCGACTCGACCTTCGCGATGTCCGCGCGCAGCGCCGTGAGCCGCGCCCGCGCCTTGTCCGCCTGTTCCGTTGCCCTCCGGAACTCCGCCGCGACCTTCTCCAGGTCCCCGCGGGAGCCGCCGCCAAACCGCATGGAGGCCCTATCGAGCTCGCCTCCAATCATCGCGCCGGAGGCCTCGATCACCTCGCCGCCCACGGTCACGAGCCGGACCCCGCCCATCACCTGGCGCGCCTGGTCGAGCGTCGCGACGACGAGGGTGTCCCCGAAGACGTATGAGAACGCGTCCCGGTACTTCTCGTCGAACCGGATGAGGTCGATCGCGAAGCCGAGGGTCTCCTTCGCGAGCAGGACCGCCTTCCCCCGTGGTCGGTTCGCAAGCATCTTGCTCAGGGGGAGGAACGTCGCCCGGCCCGCCCGCGTCTTCTTGAGGAACTCGATGCACTCCGCCGCCACGGCGTCGGAGTCCACGACGACCGCCTGCATCCGGTTCCCGGCGGAGACCTCGATCGCGGCCTCGTACCGACGGTCGACCTCGGCGAGCTCCGCGACGGTCCCGTGCACCCCCTTGACCTGCCCCCGGTCCCGGGCCTCGATCACCGCCGCCACCGCGCGTGAGTACCCCTTCGCGATCGCGCTCGCGACCTCCGACTCCGCCTTCAGCCGCTCGTACTCCCGCGTGAGGCCGACGATCGCGACCTCGAGTTCCTGCGTCTGGCGGGAGAGCTCCGCCTCCTCCTTCCGCTTCGCGTAGAAGTCCTCCTGGAGCTTCCGAGCGGACTTCGTCGAGTCCTTCGTCCCGCCCTTCGCCTCCTTGATCTGGAACTCCGTGTCCTCGAGCTCGAGCGCGCACGCCTTCCGGCTCTCCGCGAGCTGCTCGAGTTCCGCCTCGAGGCGCGCGACGGCGTCCCGCTGGCGGTCCCCCTCGAGCGTGACGGCTCGCACTTTCTCCTCCAGTTCATCGGTCTGCTTGCTGAGCGCGAGAATCTCCTTCTGGAGCGCGCTGACCTTCGCGTCGGACTTCGCGGCGAGCTCGTCCACTCCCCTCAGGTCGTCGTCCACCGCCCCGAGCTCTTTCTCGACCTCGGTGAGCCGCTTGGCGGCGGCGTCCCGTTCCCGCTGGACCCCGTCGATCTCCTTCTGCTGCCGCGAGCGCTCCTTCGCGACCTCGCCGGCCTCCGCCTTCAGGCCCTTGACCGAGTCCCGCGCGCCATCGAGCTCGTGCTCCATGGTCGCCCGGTCGACGCGCACCCCGTTGAGCTTGTCCTGGACCTCCTTCGCCTCGTCGCCCCCGCGCTCCGCGATCTTCCGCTCGAGATCCTCCAACGCCTGTCCCGCAGCCGCCAGCTCCGCGCGGAGCTTCTCCTTCTGCCCCTCGAGCTTCTTGCGCTCCTCCTCGTACCCGGCGAGCTGCTGCCGGGTGTTCGCGATCGCCTCCTCGACGAGCGCCTTGTTCTTGTGCGCCGTCTGGGCCTTCGCGAGGTCCAGCCGCCCCTTCAGCTCCTTGTACTTCAGCGCGTGGCCCCGGTCCGCGTCGAGCTGCTTGAGCTGCTTCTCGATCTCCTGCAGGATGATCCGGATTCGCTCGAGGTTCTCCTCCGCCGCCTTCCGCTTCCCCTCCGCGGCGGCGATGTCCTCGTCGAACTTCGTGATCCCCGCGATGTCGTCCAGGACCCGTCGCCGGTCCAGGGTGCTCATCTGGACGAGCCGCTGGATGTCCCCCTGCTGCACGAGGTTGTACCCCTCCGCGCTGATCCGCGCGTGCGCGAGGAGCTGGTCGAACTCCTGGAGCTGGGACTTCCGGTCGTTCACGTAGAAGTACGAATTGTAGCCGCCCTCGACGCTCGGGCTGAGGAGGACGCGGCGCGTGAGGCGGACCTCGTCCGACTCGATCGGGATCACGCGGTCCCGGTTGTCGAACGTGAGGGACACCTCCGTGTGCGAGGCCCCCTTCTTCTCCTTCCCCCCGTTCCAGATCAGGTCCGTGAGCTTGCCCGCGCGGATCGCCTTCGCGGACTTCGGGCCGAGCACGAACAGGATCGCGTCCGCGATGTTCGAGTTGTGCGCGACGAGCCCCTCCGCGACGAAGTTGTGCGTCCGCAGGACGGAGAGGTCGTACACCCACCGCTCCGGCGGCGAGACCCACTCCACGGTTTCAATCTCGTCCCAGAGGACGCCGGGCATCCACTCCGCGTGCGCGTCGCGGACGACGGTCATCGTGTCGCCGCCGAGGTCCCGCTCCTCGAACCGCTCCAGGAGGACGGCGGGCGCGGGCATGTACGCCGCGACCTTGTGCCCCGCCTCCAGCGCGTCGGCCCGCTGGCACACGAGGTGGCCCTCGTGGAGGGAGAAGAGGGGGTGGTACGGCGTGGCGGTGAGCTGCCGCCCCGACCGCGTCCGGACGCGCAGGAGATGGTCCGGAGCCTCCCGCTTGACGAACGCGATCACCGGAGCCCGCTCGTACTCCAGCGTGCGGGGGTTCAGGGTCAGGACCTCGATGTCTTCGGGGTTCTCGTACGCCGCGACCCCGTCGTCGAACTCGTCGACCACGTCGCCGTGGCGGAGGGCGTATTCCACGAGCCCCTCGATCGTGCGCTCCTCCCCGTCCGGGAGCCACACGCGGGTGGCCCCGGCGACGCACTTCCCGCTCCCGTTCGGGCCCGTGATCGCGGTGTATCCCTCGAGGAACGGGACCTTCACCTTCCGGCTGAACGACTTGAAGTTCTCCATCTCGATTTCTTTGAGGTGCATGGTCTCACCGTGAGAATGCAGATTGGGTCTCCGGACTCAGTGCCATCCCTGACGCTCCCTTCTGACCGGTCCGACGGATGTCGGACGCTCGGCCGTATGCCCCGTGCGCGATTTAAGCGTTTTGGGTTCTCCGATAATGGGACGCGCCGGATTCATCTAGGGCGTCGCCCTCAGGAATCCGATGGCCGACTACCCCTGCCCCTCCTGCGGAAAGCCCATGGCGCAGGGCTACCTGGTCGCCGAGAGCATGCTGGGAGGCGCGAAGTGGATGCGCGAAAAGACGCGCCTTGCAATTGGCGGGGACCCGATCACGCCGCCGGACCGGTGGGGGAACGTGTACATCGCCGGATTGCGCTGCGAGGCATGTCGCCTCCTGGCCCTGCGATACTGACCTTATCCTTATCCCGCGCGCGACCATCCCACCCGCGAACATGCAGTACCTCTCGTTGGAGTTCTTCGAGGAGCTCGCCCGCAGGTTGAACGCGGACGGGGAGTGGAAGAAACGCGCCGCGGCCCTCACCGCCAAGATCACGCTCACGGTCGCGGACCGGGGGGCGTCCTTCATGGTCGACATCGCGGATGGGACCGTCACCGCCAAGGCCGTCCGGGCTGAGGACCCCGCGGACTTCAAGTTCGAAGGGCCGTACGAGGTGTGGCAGAAGATCGCGGAGGGAACGACGGACTTCAACACGGCGGTGATCACGGGGAAGATGAAGTTCCGCGGGAGCCTGGCGAAGATCATGGGAATTCAGCCGCAGGTGACACGACTTACCCAGATCGCGAAGGGCATCGCGGCACAGGCGTGAACTCTTTGGAACCGAACGGGGCGTAACGAACCGCCTTGGCTCGAAGGGACGCGAGTCGAATGCCTCCCGTCACTGAGGCTCTTTGGACCGCCTCTTCCGCCGCCGGAACAGGAACGCCACGGCCAGCACCGCCGCCACGGTGCCCGGCTGCGGGCTCGTCACGTCCACGAGGATCCTCCTGGCTGCCCTTGCGGCAACGCGAGCAAGCCGGAGGGGTCGATTTCGAAGCCGGACCCGTGGGCGCAACTTCATATAATCGTTTTCATGTTACATAGAGTATGAAACTCATCCAAGCCCGAATCCCCGAGGCCGAATACGAACTCCTGCGACGGAAGGCGCAC
>Ga0209002_10001372_pt1 | contig 19679 bp, 31 predicted proteins | sample Rifsed16ft2_FD_184010 | JGI IMG/M metagenome (GOLD analysis project Ga0209002, IMG submission 184010) | Soil microbial communities from Rifle, Colorado, USA - sediment 16ft 2 (version 2) | ecosystem: Environmental > Terrestrial > Deep subsurface > Rock core/Sediment | place: Rifle, Colorado... | reverse complement strand
GCCCTGGTTAAAATAAGAGGCCAAGGCCATCTGGAACGCCTCCAGGTATCCCGAGAGATACGGCAGTTTCCATGATAGCACTCTTCGGGCATTCTAATAAAGACTCGATCCTCATCGATAGTCTCACTGCTGTACTTTCTTTTCCCGAGAATAAAGTCTGGGATATAGAGGCTTCCTCCTCTCCATCTCGGCGTATCCATATGCCATTCGTTTGACCTCGACCATATCTTCCAGGACAGCAAACCTTTAAATAAATTCAAACCTATTTCCATCTCTTCTTGTCTCTTATGTTTCATATCAACATGAAACCAAAGAACAAAAACCCAAGGCAATGCAATCCCAATTTTGAGTAGATCTTCTCCACCCACCTGGACATAAGCATGGCAGAAACAAGCCTGCTTACCGATAATCCACTTAACCCCCAAGCCGCATGCTCCCTCTTTCCACTTAAGCCAGGATCTCCCATGCCAGAACTTAGAGCCCCTTATGTTTCCTTTAGAATCTTCATTGAGATTCTGAGAATGCCACCAAATACCCCGTCTCTCTAACTGCTTGCTAAATATCATAAAAATTATCCTCTTTCCGAAACGTCGATGACTCTTCGAGGAGCATGAATTTCTAAAGCCTTGCTCAGAGGAAGCTCCGTCTCCTCGAAGAGAAAAGTCTGATTCTCAATTTGTTTTAAACAAAAAACATGACGATATGAACACTGGCCAAACTGCACTTCACCTGTCTCCTGACAAGTCTGCGGAATTGCATCGTAAATAGCTAACTCTATCACTGCTGGAGGCCCAGCGCGATCTGAGGCTGTGAAATAGAAATTTCCCCAGAACCCAAGACCTGAACCCTGAATTTTTACATTGATACTCACCATACGCCTCCCAATAGGTTAACTGCTATCCGGTAACAAAAATACAGAAAAGATGGCAATGATTACCTGCGCCAGACCGGCAATGTTGGCAGCCACAATGATCCAGTCTTTTAGGTGGATCCCGTAAGCCGTCCACAAAGAGAGTCCAATTGCAAACTGGAAAAGCATAAGCAAACTCACATCCCCAGCTGAACGACGCCGCCAGATCCGAATGATCTGCGGGACAAAGCCAAAAGAGGTCAAGAGAGCAGCCAGTACGCCTGCAACGGTCCAGATCATATTTGTAATACCCTCCTCGTCCGGTTTGGCTCACTCTCTTCTATTGGGCCCAACTCCTCTTCAAACTTCCCTAAGGCAGCATCATCCTCTTTAATGCGCTCCCGAATATCCCATCCAATCTCGGAAACAGCATCCCCTTCCTCTACAAGAGCCCGCACAAAAGCCGTAAACCGAGCATTACGGCGGCTAACATAGTCCTCGATTATCTCACAGTATTCTTCGAAAGTCATGCTAGCAGCTCCAGTGAAAGTTATCCCCAATCCTCTCTCAAGTCAAGCTGACACTGACTTTTGCGAATTGATTGCCTCTTCTCCTCTTCGATCCAATGAACTGCCCGTTCTAAGAGAAAGATAATCTCTCTCAGGTCACCCACCCGCACATGAATATCCACATCAGTGCCCCACCAGGCATCGGGACGAATCTTTTCGATTAGCTGGTGAGCCTTCTGAATTTCTTCTTCGGTCATGGTTCCTCCCTCAAAATCCCACTACTTTTCTTTGGTCAGAGCACTGCCCGATCACATTTTTTTCGTTCAAAATGGCGTACAGATCAGACAGCACTGCCTTAACAGGCTCAACTCCATGAAGGCCATGCATATCAAGCCAGCCCCTGGCTTCTTTTTGACTCAATGCTCCAAATTTGGCATTCGCCAAACAACGACCGGGGCGCAGCACTGCTTTGTGTAGGTGTTCCAGCTCTTCGTTTGTGGTGATTAGAACCAAGATCCTAAGTCCTTGGCCAATCAGACCATCAGCCGTATTCAGTAATCTAGACAACCCCTGACCACTTCTAGTTTTGGCATCGGCACTGATAAGCTCGCCTGTATCTTCCAGGACAATCAATCTCCATTGAGGATTTGCAACGTGTGATGCCCCAAGAGGAGCTAGTTGTAGTAAGCCAACATCCTCCCCCAACAATACCTGGAGCAGGTAATCTGAATGATCCCCAAAAAAATGTTCTGGGTCCAGAATGTAATGAATCCGGCACCAGTTTCTCCAGCTGTGTGCCAGGCCGCGCAGAGCGTAGCTCTTTCCGGTTCCTGGAGTCCCGGTCCATAGGATCAACTTGCCGCTCTCTGTGTTTAATCGCATATCATGCAGGGCAGTAAGAGAGTCTCGTGTACTTGCCGTATAGTTGACCTTGATATCGTCCCAAGAGGATGCCAAGAGTGTTCGGTGGTAGAGCCTGGGACCGTTAGGACTATAGCTCCAAAATGCTACCATAAGGTCGCTTTCACTGCTTTCCAGCACAGGTAGCCAGATCTTGAGAAGGCATTCCACTGTGTAAAGCATTCCCATATTAGCAGCGTAGATTTCGGCTGTGATTTCCCCAAAGCTATTTCGGGTGAGCCTGATCACCGCTTCATCCGGCCATTCAATCGCCGACATCCCATAACCTGTGTCGTATATCATCACCTCCAATGGTGACGGAGGCAAACCAGGATCTGTTTTAGAAGTCAGCCAAGCTGTTTTGTGACAAAAGCGATATTGCTTTTCAACCGCCCTGGACATAGCCAGCCAACGTGTCTCGTCACCGCAGTACTCAAGATTAATCATGTGCCCCTCTCTAATTGCTTAGTACAGCTCCACGCAAGGTGGCAAGCTAGTGATATACCAGGCCGGGGACTACCTTGTATCCCATATTTTCTAGGCTTAAAAGAACAGAAATCACTATCTCTTGCACTTTCTCTCTGCCCTCTAGAGAAAGCGCATCCCAAGATCCCACATCATGTCGGCACTTTTCGCATCCAAAACGAGAAGTGCAATTAACTGGAGAGTGATAGCCAGATGCTAGCTTCTGATCTACTACTTCTTTGTGCAGCTGTCTAGAAAGAGTTTCTACTAATTCAAAATTCACTGCCTCTCCTCCAAAATCTTCTAAATATGAGCTTTAATATACTCAACGGCCTCTCCCACCGTAGTGATCTTCTCTGCATCCTCGTCCGGTATCTCAATATCGAAGCCGTCCTCAAAAGCCATGATAAGCTCTGCTGCGTCCAATGAATCAGCTCCTAGATCTTCAATAAATGAAGCATCCTTGTTGATTTCCTCTTCTCTTACCCCTAAACAGTCTACAACAATCTGAGTTACTATTTCTTCAACGCTATGCATCTGCTTCTCCTAACACTCCTTTAATTGACTACCGAGAGCTTACCTTGCATTTATCGCAGTTAGCCCACCAACCATCATTATCATGTTTCCAGGATGTAGGACCCTGGCAGACAGGGCAGGGGTTTGGTTCCCCAGCAGGCTTTGAGTTTTCAATACTGTTTGCTGGATCCTTTCCCTGGGTAATTGTCCAGTCAACCTCTAGCAACTTATGGCATCCCCAACGAAAAAACATCACTTCTTTCCTTTCTTCAGGACAGGGCGGGAGCGAGTTCTTCCCGCCACTGTCCTACGTTTGAATTTAGTTCCAGCTGCGTATTTTCTAGCTTCAGATAAAGAAATTGCAAGTGCCTGGCGAGGATTTGTGACTTTTCCTCCTTTTCCCCCTTTTCCAGAAAAGAGCTTTCCTTTTTTGAATTCCCGTAAAACTGTACCAATCTTTTTTTTAAAACCTGGAGCTTTAGAATATCCGTGCTTATCCAGCTTGATCCTTGCCATCCTCTATCTCCTTCCTCAGATTTGCATGCCTCTCTTCCTCCCCAATTTCTTCCTTGCTTTTGCAACCTGCCTATGCCATATCTATCACTACTCCGACTTTGCTACGAAAGGCCGAGGATTTAGAATATCCCTTCTTGTTTAACTTTGCCAATTCTAACTTCTCCTGCCTCTCTTTTCCACGAAAAGCCGCTAGTTAAGAATCAGATTCTATATCGCATCCCAAGCATCGCCTGTTTCTGTTGACTTCCAACAACTCTGGAGATGCTCCCACTGCTTGAAAATATTTCAGAGCCTCTCCCATTGTAGTCCTTCCAAAACAGAGCGAAACTGTCACTGGATGTGCCAGAGTCACAGAGAAATCTACCGCTCTGGAAGAAAACCTGCAAACTTTTGCTTCTGAAATGAAAATACCCCGATCCTCAAAACAAAGAAACCAACCATCTGCTTCCTGCCTCACAAGACAAAGAGTTCCTGGCTTATTCAACTCATCCTCCTCAAGAGCACTCAAACCATTCTTTATCGATCCGAACATAGACTTTCTTACCACAATAAGGGCAAGCCACGGCTCCCATAGTGTTCTCCCCCTTGGAATCAGCAGCTCTGCATCGAATTACTTTCTTGCAGAGTTCCCAAATGCAGCATAGCTCCAGGAAAGTCTCCTGCCCCGAATAGATCACCCGGAATTGCCAGGGAAGCTGAGGAAGGCAAGTCACTAGAATTCCCGAATGCCTTCTCAAGGCCCCTTCTCCTGTAGGTACTATTTCCATTACATAAAACCTCGCTAGAAAAGAAGCTGGTAGGTAATTTTCACCGACTCTCTTCCATCATAGCTTATGAATACTGGTTTTCCTTCCAGCCGGGATTCCAGAATAACTCGTCTTTGCCAGAGAGCGAAGAGATGACGAGCAGTCTCTTGTGCGTAGGAAAGCTCAAGATCCCTGCCATCATACTCGTGCCAAAGATAGAGAATTTGTTGGGCTTTATAGTTACCATCCAGAACCTTGACCACAGGAATAGAGGCCAGTCCCACATTCTTTAGTAAGACCTTTTTTACTTCTTCCCATCCCTCCTTATCTGAGATATCATCAACTATTCGATTGACGCCATCTTTCTTATGAGAGAAAAGATGTAGTTCCCTCATCAACTCCTCGGTCAGGTATTGGCGCAAAAAAGACACATCCCGATCTGTCTCAACTACCTGAAATATTCTATCCCTTCCGAATCGTTTCTCAATGTCTTCAAAGATCTTAAATCCCAGATGGTAGGGATTCATACCTCCAGGAATTGGACGAACTACCTGGTTATGGTGAATTAGAAATTCCAGATGAAGATCCTGTGGTAGATCCAAGGCGTTGAGGATTTGATAGTGCACCCATGCTGAGAATCCTTCATTAGATATCTTAGTTTCCATTTGAGGAATGAAGTACTGAGTCTCCTCGGATACGATCGTCAGAAGGTCCTTCTGCCAATCGGTCAGATAGGGATTATAGTCTCTCACGAAAAGAAGGATGTCTTCTTCTGGCTCTAGAGGAACTTTATAAAGATCGGGTAAAGAAGGCTCCGGAGTTGCCCGCTCTCTAGCCTCCCGGCAGCTATCCTGATAGTTTTTTAACATTCTCTGTTTGATTTCCTGGGGAGAGCTTCTTTGAATACCCAAATAGCGACGGCATTGTAAGGAAAGGGCATGGGCGGCGTCCATCATGCGCTCGACCCTCTCCAACCCGATGCTGGGATCCTCGATATAGGCCCGGATGCGGTCTGCATGGGCCTTGAACATCTCCAGGGTGTATTCTGGACGGCTGAAACGAAAAGTCCGATTGTTCTTGAACATAAAATTATGACCATAGACGTGGCTCATAGTCAAAAGCTGCAAAGCTAGCGAATTGTCTTTCATCAAATAAGCTAGAGATGGGTTAGAATTGATCACCATCTCGTAGGGAAGCCCTGACATCCCATAATCGTACACGGTCTTTTGCTTTTCAAAGGCCTTCCCGAAGGACCAGTGAGGATAATGGGCGGGCATGCCATTGTACGCCAGATACCCCAGCATCTGATGATGATCACAGATCTCGAACTCCTGCGGAAAGCAGGAGAGGCCTAGTTTTTCTACCTGTTCTTGAATTCTTTTATCCCAATCTTCAAGATCTTCTAAAGTATAGCCTTGCATTTGCCTCTCTCCTTAAGCCTCTGGAGCATTCCAAGGGCCGTTATCTTCTCTCTGAAAAATTGAGAGTATTGCTCCAATTACCCCCACTATAACCAGGGCAACCAACAGAAATATTCCTATCATTTCTAGATATCCTTTATCCTATCCTTTGATAGAAGCTGTTGAAATGCTGGCCAGATATCTCTCTTATCATGAATTTTGACCAGAACAAAGTTCTCTGACTTAATTGCCGCGTATTTTTCGAACATCGAAGACCACGAGTATGACCCCTCAGGTTTCAGTTCACCGTAGCCAAAGAGATTGGAGACTTTTACTAGCTCTTCTGCATATTTAACTGCATCCGCGTTGTCCTCATCGAAGTTGTCCCCATCTGAAGCATGAAAAGCGTAGATATTCCACAAAGTGGGAGGATAACGAGTTTTGATTATTTCTAGCGCCTTTTTGTAGCCGGAGGAGATCTTAGTTCCTCCTGACTCTCCCTTATGAAAGAACTCATCCTCCGTAACCTCCCGAGCCTCTGTATGATGAGCAATAAAGATCACCTCTGTGTTCTGATATTTGGCCAGAATAAAGCGATAGAGCAAAAAATAAAAGCTTCTGGCCAGGTATTTCTTGGTGAGATCCATGCTTCCGCTAGAATCCATGATGCAGAAGATCGCAGCGTTAGAATGCCGAAAAGGCTTCGCTACTGTATGCCGATAGCGCAGGTCCTCACGATGAAAAGGAAATCGTTTTTCTTCTTCTCTCTCCAGAGCATCTAGAGACCTACCCTCTAGTACAGCTTGAGCTAAAGCTCTTTGAGAGGCTTTCTTTCGCTTTAGTTTTTCTACAAGCGTTTTTTCTTTAGAAAGCTTTACACGAATACCTTGACGACGATAGCCCTTTCTTTTTAAAAGTCTCTCCTGTTCTGTTAAACGAAACTTCTTCTTCTCCAGGTCCGGCAGTTCCAGATCTTCAAAAAGAAGCTCGATCAGTTCGTCCAGGGTAATCTCAGTTTCATAGATGTCCTCACCAGGGTCGCTTCCAGGACTTCCTCCAGGACCTGTACCCTTCTCCTGTCCTTGTTGAACAATGTCTCCAGCCTGCTCTTCTCCAGTTCCTTGGGCCGCTCCGTGACTATTAGATCCATAGATGAACCGGTACTCTTTGATTCCCTTAATAGGAACCTTGATCTTTTTATCTCCACTCTGGCCGATGATGGCCTCCTCGGAGATAATATGCCCTAAGTTATCTTTAAGAGCGCCTCTAACTTTATCACGATGGCGCTTTCTGTCCCCCGCGCTGCGGTCGCTTGATGTGCTAGTACCTTCATTAATAGAACGGAAAATAGTCATGATTGTCTCACCCCTATTGGAGATGTTTCTTGCTCCACTGCTTGTCAAGCACCTGGATATTGCTCCTGATAAGCTTCTTCTAGTACATCTATATCTTCGGTGGTGTAATAATTGACCATGAACTCCCCGGTCTTGAGAATCTTTGATCGCTTCAATGGCTCCCTGCCTCGTATTTTTCTGTAAAATCTAGCAACAGTTTTGCCATAGGACAGAAGCTTTGTATCAGAAGAATCTAAAATCTTTAATCCTTTTGTATTGAGAAAATCCATCAGAGAAACTTCTTGAGGCTCGCTCTCACGTAAGCCCATGGCTTCGTCGATTGCAAGCCTGGCAATTCTAGTAATATATCTTCTATCGACTTGCGGGTCTTTTTCTAAGTAGGGAAGGAGCACTGGAATTAGCTCAAGGCGTTTCTGCTTAAGCTGCTGGGTCTCTTCGAGAAGGAGTTGCATGTTGGCTCGGTATTCGTTAATAGCGAACCCTTTTCCTAGAAAATATTCGTAGAGAACCGTTTTGGCTTCCCGGCGATAGGTAACGAGTTTTTCACGGACTTCCTCTTTTACCCTCCCTAGATGAATTTGGGCTAACCAAAGCGGCAGGCACTCAACATCTAGAAAGAAAGATTCACGATTTCCATCCCCCGTCCGCTTTACGGATCGAGCCAAGCCCTCTATCAGTATTGGGTCTTCGCGGATTCGTTCTAATTGATGATTAGATTTAATTCCTAGTGCTTCACAAACAGCTCTAACATTGACTCGAACTATCTCCTTTTCATCGACTGTTTCCCGGTAAGCGGGAAGATCATCACCTTGAAATTTCACTAGCTCAGTTTGGTTTTCCAAGTTCCTGTTTGCCATCTTCTTTTTCTCCTTATCCGAGATTGTTGGCGGTGGAGAGGTGGGATAAGCACCTCCCCGGCTGCGCAAGCCATCCGCCGTTTTCAAAAACCTGGAGTGTTTTCCGAACCGTCAGTAATCTGCCTGCGATATTTGCTTTTCCTTCCAACTCGGATTTCTACGATACCTTGTTCCTGCAAAAGCTTATTCACAGCCGACCCTGCTTCCCTTGACCTTACCGCGCATTCGGTGTTTCCAGTAGAACCAGATCGTTCAATTTTTTCTTTAGCTATGGTTTCAGAAAACATAACACAATCAAGGGCAAGTGTTGTCATTCCATCTCGGGTGGCTTCTTTTGGTTCCAGCTCCATCTCTTCTCTAAGCGTAGCCGCGTCGGCTCTGAACAGACCGAAATAGAGGGAGTTTGTCCCCAGACTATAACCGTTACCAACTACCCCATGTTTTTGATATGTGGAGGTTAAGTCATTTCGAAGTGGGATGCCGCGCATTCGATGTTTGATCTCTTCCTCTTCAAGTCCCATCTGCCGTAGTTGATATACCTTTCGAGCATAGGCATTTTTTAGTCCCAGATCAGGATCCGCTAGTTCTTTGCTAAACGCCTCCTCCATCGCAATAAAATACTGCCGGATCGTTTTTCCGATCTTCGTATTTTCTATCATGGCAATTTCTTTAGCGATAGCCACAGTCAGCTTGTACTCAATCTTTGATTTTGGATTCCCCGGAAACCCGCGCTGGACCCGTTCCTCTACTTGGAGGAACGGCAATTCCGGCCCCATACGGCCAGTCCTCTTTGATTTTGGATTCCCCGGAAAACCGCTCTGAGCCCGTTCGCCAAGTTTGGTGAGTGGTTCCGCGTCAATTCTCCGATAGTCAATTTTGTTTCTGGCTCCGACAGTTTCAAGTTTGTCCTTGATCCAATTGGAAAAATCTCTCTTAGAGCCAAGCTTGGCGTGAAGTTCTCTACCGTCCACAATAAGAATATTGTTGCCTTTTATAGTTTTTAACGGATATATTGGAAGCAGTTGTTTGATTCCTCTAATCACTAACGCACCGTTTTCGTCCTTCGGAACTTCTTTGAATTCTTTCATCTTTTTTCTCCTTGTTCGAGATTAGTGGTCGGTGGAGGGGTGGAACAAGCACCCCTCCGCCCCGTCGGGCATCCGACCGTTTGCTTACAGAAGAAGCAGAACCTCATCGAACCTTTCTAAGAGAAGATTATGGAATCTCTCTTGCCAGCATGCCCTTTTTCTCGGGTCTATGGTTTTTGAATGGCAAGAGTTACACAAAGTTATTCGATTCCACCAGGCATGATTCTTCTTATCATGGTCGATATGATGAGCAACGAACCTCTTTTCACCCTCAGCCTGAGCCCTGCCGCATTCCTGACAGGTATAGCTGTCTCGCTTTCGGATTAGCTCCTTAAAATCTTCAGTATCGCCAGGGCCGTAGGGTTCGTAAGCATTGCCCCCGCACCACATCGAACCTTTCTCTCCCTTATTACGCCCAATAAGAGACAGCGAGCGTTTCTTTCTAGTTTCTTCAGAAGGGTGCTTACCATATAGAGGATGTCGCTCGCCGGAAATCGCAGCTGCCATTCTAGCGACACCTGGATGATTCCCCTTAGTCCAGCCCCGTCTTGCTTGAGAAACTTTATCCCTGATCTCTGGCTTCTTCATTGGGTTATTCTCACCCCGCATGTCTGTGCGAGGTACTCCTCTCTTCTTTGCACCAACTTTAGCAGCTATCTCAGGTCGCTTCATGTGATGATGTTCTCCTGAGTTTTTAGCAGCCATGCTAGCAACGCTTGAGCTGTTTTCCTTTGTCTTCCCCTTATTAGTATGCCCGTTGATATACATGGGAACTCCATTAGAGTTCCAACTTGCCTTCGGTTGGAGTTCCAAACCACAACCGCAGTGGCAGAGGCAAAATCTGGACGTTTCCTCATGAAAAGCAGTCTCCAGACAGGATATCATAAAGCTTTAATCCTTCCAGAGGTTATTTGAAGCAAATTTAAGTGTCACTTCACAACAATGTTCACAATAGCCAAGATCCTCGATCATAGTCCGCTGCATCGCCAAAAATTTTTCTTTTTGTTCCTCGTCTCTAGTTTTGGCCTTGGTGATAATACGGCTGAGGTCCCTCACCGAGGCCATCAACTTCTTCTCGATGGCTTCCTTTAGAGGGCCGTAAGAAGTATAATCTACTTTTTGTCCTTTTCTTATCACACTGAACATAAAGCTAGTAACATCCTGGCGAAATCCATCGCAAGCAGTACCACTGATTCCTAGATGGCTTTCAATTGATTCCATAAAGGGCTTATCTGGTTCTAGTTCCTCCTTGGTATTAGTATCAACAAGCTTTCGCTTGTTGCAAAAGGCCTCTGCATTATCCAGATAATTCTGGAAGAGAGTCTCAGCTTGCTCAGAGAAGGCACAGATGCCAGCTTTGCATATCTCCTTCTCCAAAATCTGCAAGTATTCCTTGTGCAGCGTGTCCTGAAGAAATCCCAAATAGAGCTTTCGAACATCATCTGAAAGAGAAGTCTCCTGAATCTTCTGGATCATCGCCTCCCGCACGGCGATCGGGTTGATGCAGTTGTGCTCGCTGTCCGAGAGGGCGTTGTCCAGGCACTTCATCCCAAAGCGGGTGGAGATCCCGCACATCCCCTCGTCCTTAAACTCTTCTTGAAGTTCATCCACGTCGATCTTCTTAGTCGTTCCCTTCTCGACTACCTCTTCTCCATTATAGAGCTTGAGCTTGGTCATCAGGTCGCATTTGTTAGTAGGAGCAAGGCGGCTAAGAATGGCAAACATTGCCACCATCTGAAGCGTATGAGGAGCAATATGAGCCTCGAAGTTACTGCCTCGAATGATCTTCTCGTAGATCTTGACCTCTTCGGAGAGCTGCAGAACATAGGGGACTTCTATCTTGACGATCCGGTCCAAGATAGCCTCATTGGTGTGGTCCCCTCTAAATTTATCGTATTCTGCACTATTGCTATGCGAGCAAATCACCCCGTCGAAGTAGATCATGCTATGCTTCCCTGGGGAGGGAATCGACTTTTCTTGTGTGGCCGTGATCATGGTATGGAGGAACTCGGTCTCGTTCTTGAAGACCTCGATGAACTCTACCAGCCCACGATTGCCGGCATTGAAGGCCCCGTTCAACGAAAGGACCCGTGGATCGTTCTCCGGGTAAAGGTCGAGCTTGGAGATGTCCTCGCTTCCGATCAGGACGGAGGTATCCTGGTTGTTGGGGTCCACCGGGGGCACTACGCCGATGCCCACCCTGGCTCTTTTTGATAAAGAAATAGTAGTCACAGGAAAGCTCTCATACTCCCCATGATACTCCTCTCTTAATCGAAATCTACAAACAGGGCAGAGATCTCCCTCGATTTTGATACCTAATAGCTTCTCAAACTCTGACCGTAAATGCCGAGGCAGAAGGTGTAGAGGCTCTTCGTGCATGGGGCACCCCTTTAAGGTATAGATGTGACCCGTCTGTTCCATGCCACTCTTAAGCTTTTCCATCAGGGAGGACTTGCCGGCCCCTACGGGCCCCACCAGGAACAATACCTGGCGGCTTTCTTCTCCCTTCATGGCCGCGCTATGGAAATAGCGGACGATCTTGGCGATCACCTTCTCCATGCCGAAAAACTCGTCCTCGAAGAACTTATAGATCTTGATCTTTTCGTTGCGATGGCTCTTCTTCAGCCTGGGATTCTCCTCGGAGGAAAGCTCCCGGAACCCAGGGGCTGTGATGGTTTCGTAGAGGCGAGCATGGGCCAGTTGGACGACTTTCGGGTTCTCCTGTACGACGGCCAGGTAGTCCAAGAAGGTGCCCTCAAACCACTTTTTCCTATCTTGCTCTCGATCTTTCTTAATCAAATCAGAAAATCTCAGTTCATTTAATAGAGCTTCCATGATTTTGCCTCTCTCTTAATACCAGAAAAAATTACATGATGACTAAGGTTACCGAATTCCGGATACTTCTCCGCGATGTGCAAGGCTATTTCATTGATTGGCGCATCAAATTGAGGTTCTTCCGGGTGAACTAGCAGAGGATGTATTACCTTAGAAATAAGATGATACATCCCAAATCTGTGTGTGGAAACTTGTTCAAATCCCTCCTCTAAGAAATGCAGAAAATCTCCCTCATCCAGATACTTGTTATGCCAGTGTACTTTGAGAGGAGAAAGACCAAAGACTCCTCGCATCTGATTTACTGCTTCATGCCCCTGGATGGTCACTTCCGAATCTATGAAAAGCCCCCCAGGCTTGAGGACTCTGAGAACCTCCAGAACGGCCTCCTGCTGATCTCTTCTTGTGAGAAGATTTATCAAACAGCGCTGCATAATCACGCAGTCGAAAGTGCTATTTGCTACGAAAGCGAGATCATGAGCATCGCCTTCGGCAAACTGCACATTCTCAAGCTGGCACTCCCTTTTTGCCCTTGCAATCATGGCTGGTGAGAAGTCTACCCCCAAAACGGATAAAGACTTTTGGGCATAAACCTGTGTCGTTACTCCAGTTCCACAGCCTATGTCTAGCACTTTCCAATTTGGCTGGAGCTTAGAGGCGATGTAATCTGTCTCTAGCTCCCAATAGTAAGTATCTTGAATAGTGGGAAACGCTCCCTCTGCCTTCTTGTCCCAATAATCAAAAGCAGGCATAACTGTCTCCTAAGCCAAAGATAAATCTTTGGTTCCTGAATTAGAAATCAGAGGTGCTCCCTCAGTACAAAGAGGGCACTGCTTCTGCGGGTCAAATACCGGAATCCTGGCTTTGACCAGAGAAACCACATCCCAAGAGTTACCAGTTTCGGAGAAAGCCCTACGGTCTATTAGTGAAGCTATACAGGTAATGGTGCAGCCAAAACGCTGCACCAGCTCTTGAGATGCAGTAATCAAAGATCCTCCGGTAGTAACTACATTCTCAAGCATGATTACTCGACTGCTGGCCTGTAGCGCTTGCCCTCTCCTCAACTTCATTTGCCCATCGCAAGATTCCATATAAAGTATTCTTGAATCCAGCATCCGGGAAAGTTCGCATCCTAGTAAAGTAGCCCCGTGGGCCATGGCCACCACTACCTGAGAGCCCCGTAACACTACTTGCTGAGTAATTGTATGAAGCAAAGCTGAAGCCAATTTTGCCCTCAGAGGAACAGAGGATAGCAAAGGGGCTGTCTGAAAATAGGCAGAGGAGTGCATCCCACTGGAGAGCTCAAAATGCCCCCTAAGCATACAGGCTTCTAGTAACGGAGTCAGAAATACCTCATATTCCGGAGAAATATCCAGAGATTTATTATCCACCACTTTCCTCCAACCAGGCTATAAGCCGATCTAGCGTTTTTGATTTGGGTATCCGCCCGCCTTTTTCAATTCTACGAATAGCCTCTGCAGTAACCCCACAGGCAATTCCCACCTCTAATGCTCCTACACCTAGAAGACCTCTCTTGTGGTATACTCGCTCCCCCAAAGAAGCGTCTTCTCTCAAATCAGGAAGAACTATCTCTTTCTTTCGTGCTTTGGGCCAAAGGTATCCAGATCTGATATTCATCTTTCCTCCACAAGTTTAGCATCCGCCTGCTGCACTCATTGTAGCTCCCCAGACAGTAGATGCAGGTCCAGAAAAGCTAGTAGAAACAGTTCCGGTAATTCCAACCTGAATATAGATAATATCTGCCACATAGGCGCACATTATCAAATTCACAGACCCGTCGTCTAGCGTCAATCCTCCAATAAAGTCTGTATTTGGGGCTGCAAAGCTGCTACTGAAAGTGCCTGTAATTCCAGAATGAACATAGATTATCTTAGCATTAGAATCAGCAGACACCAGATTTCCAGTAGCTGTTACCGTCAATCCTCTAGGATCCCAAGCACAGGAGAAACTGCTAGAGATTGTCGCGGAAATACCAGAGTGTATATAGATCATATCCAAAAACCCAGTCTGAGCAGATGACTCCAAAAGATTGCCAGACAAGTCCAGAGCAATGCCCATCGGACTTGTTGTGACTCCGGAGAAAGAACTATTGATAGAGGAGGAAATACCCGCCATAAAATATATTTTCTGGTTTCCTACATCAGCAACGATCAGGTTTCCTGAAACGTCTATAGACAAGTCCCGTGGATTAATTCCAGGTCCCCCAAAGCTAGCTGAAATTGTAGAGGAAACGCCAGAATGAACAAATATCGTGTTACTAGAATAATCAGAAGTGATCAGATTACCCATCAGAATCTATCCCCTTTGTCTCCTAGACTGTGCACAGACAAGGGCCTCCAAGAGGAAACAGGCAGAAAGCGTTTGTGTGCCCGGTAACTAAGTCAGACACCTTGCCTTTTTTCCATACTCCCAGTCCTTGATAGAACCAGTGTAAGATCATTAAATGCATCTCCTGAATCCTCTGCACATTATCCGAGGGAACTATAATTAAATGATTTGAGAGATTGTTTACCTGAGTTCCTCTAGCTCCAGAAAGAACAATCCTTTCGACTCTTTTACTTCTGGCCTTGCTCAACCCACGAAGAATGTTAATAGAGCTGCCTCTAGTCGTAAGGGCTAAAAAAATGTCTCCTTCCTCTCCTAAAGCCTCTAGTTGATTTGCAAAAACATTATCATAGCAAAAATCATTTGAAAGTGCAGTAATAACAGCCAAATCACTCGACAATCCTATGCACCGAATACCAGCCCCAACCAGCTCGCTAACAAAATGACTGGCTTCTGCTGCCGATCCTCCATTTCCCGCTACGAAAATAGTTCCTCCTTTTTCCGAACAGTAAATCATAGAAGTCAGTATTTTAGACAAAGATCTATTTGTATCTGAGCTTTCTAGCCAATTCATAAGAGGAGAAATTTGCTCTACTAACTGTTTCAATGACCCTTGCATTTAGTCACCTCAATCCTTGAAGCGTTTTCGTTATTTGAACTTAACTCCGTGTTTAGTGCCCTCGCAATATAGAAATAGCACAAGTCCTGCAGGACCAAGCAAAGAGTATAGCAAACTAATAATCACATCCTCCCAGTAATATCGAATCTTATGAAGATATAGACTCTCCCATTCTGGATAGCTTTCCTGAAGCCACGCAAAAACCAGCCCGTATGTCAAAACGGAGCAGAGCAGCCAACCTGCGACTATTAGAAAAACCAACATTTAGATTACCTCCTTCTCCAACTCCAAGGAGAAACTGGATTTGGGTCCTTCCAAAGCCCAATTCCTATAATCTTGGCTTTGACTTCAAGAGATTCAAACTTCTGCTTATTGAAACCTGGTTTCCAAACCCAGGCTAATCCAGATTCTAGCAATTTAGCAGCGAGACTTTCTTTTCCTACATAGATCTCTGCTAGTAATCTACCGTAAAAATCTCTTTCTATAATCTTGACTTTTAAAACCGCTCCACGAGTAAATCCTTCAGTAAATTTCTTTGCTTCTAAACCGTAAGGTTGCGTCGGCTCAGGGCAGTCAATACCAAATAGATAAATCTTTTCCGGAGGATAGATATCAGAATTAAGCAGTTGAACTCCGAGTATATCTCCCTCTATTACATGAAAATCTTTAACAATAAAGATTCTGTCTGCTGAAAAAGCCTTAGTATGAGAAACTAGCAGAAGAAGCACACAAAAAAATATTCTAATAGATCTTTTCACTTACTTTTCCTCGAAAAACTTCTTCATATACTCGTAAGATAACGGGTATTCTCTTTTTAAGCGGGAGCGGCTGACTTTGCTAGTCGCGTACAAAGAATAAGAGTCTGCCCAAGACTCCAAAGGATCTTCAGTATAAACTTTATGAACTTTTAGCATTTCAGGATCGTAGTCTTTCGCTTTCGGAGAAAGTAGCCATTCAGATTTAACTACATTTACCCAGTCATCTCCCCAGGACTTCTTGATAGTATAAGTACCGTTTTTGTTGCTTCTAATATCCAGTGAATGAGCAAACTCGTGATAAAAAGCTTTAGTGGCTCCCACTATGCCATTTCTTTTTCGGTCTAACAAGGTAAGTACCTTAGATCCTATAGCACTAGCAATTCGCTTTCCCTTAGGAATATGTAGAGGAGCATAGCCCATCCCTTTTCCATATGGCATGTAATCTCCACGGACATGGATAGTGTTCTTGGAAATCTCATATAGCCCACGGGGAAAAGTGGCCTCCTCAGGGTCAAGAAGATCTAGAGTCCAGCGCATGGAGGAAGCATTATGCAAAAATATCGTAGGATTTTCTCTGCGAAAAACATGGTGTTGAGGAAGTCTAGCTAAAAGCTTAGTAATTCGTTTCTGATCTAATATAACCGATTTAGAAGAAGAAGCAGCAGAGACTACTCTGGGTAAAGGAACTGTGCCTCGTGGACCAGCTCTTTTAACGTATTTTATCAGGCCTTTGGCTTTGAGCCTCATAATAATGGCAACCATCTGTTTACGGGAGAAGGCCATTTTTGACTCCTCAGATACTGGATTCTTGCGTACTCATAACTTTTCCGATAGAGTTACCAGTTTTATGGACAAATATCCATCCTTCAGAACTAAAGTGAACCGAAGCTGCTCTCTTTCTCCATCAAAGCTATAAAAGTGTGCTTTCATTATTTTCCCTCAAAAAATGGCTTGATAGCATCATAACCCCGACGATTTGTGAGTTTCAAAAGAAAAGGATGCTGCGCATATGTCGAATAGAGGTCAGGAAATGCCTCAATTGCGTAGATCCTCTCTTCCATACTGGCATGTGCAACATCTGAACTCCCTGTAACAGCTTCAAAAAACTTGTTATCTGGAGAAGTTGATTTCGTCTTTATAGCAGCAATCGCGGCCTCTCCCTTGCTTGCCGCCATAAAACGAATCCCAGGATTATCAACATGATGACCGAACTCATGAAGTGTGACATGCCGGGCAATGGCTTTTCTTACCTGATTTTGTGTATTCAGCTTGTATTGAGGACTGACTACCTTTAAGGCATCAGCCTGCTGGGTAATCGCCTCAGCGTTCAGAAAAATTCGCCCGTTTTGCTGAATTCCCATAATTCTATTCTTTTGTGCCGGTGCAAAAAGGTTAAAAATGTCCATGTCCGGGGTTTTCAAAGCCACTCTGAATCCCGTTATCTCTTCAGGAGTATGTGTTCGGCGAAGGACGCCGCCCATCATCCGATTGAACTCATGATTGTCGAGCGCATAGATCCCTTTAAGCGTAGACTCCTGAACATGCTTTGGGAGAGCCTTCCCCAGGTAAGATCGAATAGCCGACCCACTAAAATGCTTTCCCCAGGAGGCTTTGGCTACTTTGGGGCTCAAGGCCAGCGGGATCCGCTTGTTACCGAACTTAAGCTGAGTACGAGAAAGGTGGCCAACAGAGGGGATAGCTTGAGTGCCTTTCCCCAGGAGCCTTCCAAGCAGGCCCTTGCTCTTAAGCTTCATAATGATAGCAACCATCTGTTTACGAGAGAAAGCCATATTGCTACTCCTCCACTTGATAACCTAAAGTTGCCAAGAAAGCCAGAAGATGAAAGGCATAATCAGGGTCTCCCGGCTGAAGGGTCACAGCGTAGCTCACCAGAGCATCATTTTCAGGGTCATACTTGCTTTTGATTCCTGGCACACTCTTTGATATCCGCTGAATTGTCTGGTCTTTGGTTGAGAGATCAAATTTCCGGGTCTTTTCGTCGTAGATGAAAGTTCCTACAGGCTTTCTGTTTTTCATGATTCTAGGCATCTTCTCCCTCCTCAGGAGGCATCTTGTGATTCACGACATGCTTTGGATAATGTTGCTTGGGCTTGGGGGCCAAAGTAAAAGCCTCCTCGAAGCCCTCAGCCTCAAATAATTTTTTCTTGATGACTTTTGAAGGAGGCAGGCAGCCGCCATGCCCTAGCACCCGGCGAAAATTAGCTACCTTTTCCAGAGCCTCCTTGCTCCAGTGTTCCCCTATATATTGATTTTTCTCTAAAGAGTCTATAGGCTCATAGCGCATCGGGTAAGATGTGACTTCCCACTCGGCAAGGTCACAAAGCCGATCCAAAAATTCCTCAGGTGTCTCCCGGAAGTTGTAGAGCGTGTAGACAAATAGGCTACTCTTAGAGAAACCCGCACGTTTCAAGCGCTGAATTGCTCGATAAACCGCATTCCGCTGCGAGGGCTGATCGTAAGCCAGGCGCAACAGAGGTACTCGAGCCGCCTTCAAGGCTTCAGCAAATTGAGGAGTGACCAGCCGGGCATCCAAGCCTTGATCAAAGATAACCTTGACGGAGCGCTGGTGCCCAGCAATCAGAACCGAAGGAAGTTCGGCAAGCTCTTGTAGAATTTCTAATGCCTCAGGGGCAGCCAGAAAGTTGTTGTCCCAGAAGATTACTGTATCATGCCCTGGATAGATTAGAGGAGCCGCCTGGCCTATCGTCTGCCGGATCTTCCCCTCTACTTTGGGAACCGCACAGAACTCACAAGATCTAATACAGCCCCGAGAAGAAAAAAGCAAGCTCTTATCTTTCCAATTCCAGGGAGGACCTTCAACCAGAGAGTAATCGGGAAGAAGCTGATCTAGCTCCGGCCAGAGGCCTACATGCAGCCTATCAGGCTTGCATCTGGCAGCATGTTCTGGCATAATCGAGGCGTAAATCCCCCCCAAGTGAACAGGAACCTTGGGGTAGAGCATCTTATAGTACCGCACAGCCGCATGAACAGGCTTCCAGGCATAGGTAAAGAGGCTAGTAACATAGATCTTGTCTGGACGACGAGAAGGGACTGGACACCCTATCACAAGCTCCACAACGTCCCTCTTGGCCTTGTGATAGGCTCCAATCTTCAGGAGTCCCAAGGGGGGGTACGTTGTGTAGTATTGAGGTTCTACTAGAAGAACGTACACCTATTTTCCCTCCAGAAACTTCTGCTCCTCCTTGCACTCAGAAAGAGGCAGAATCTCCTCTTCACCCAAAGGCACGCAATAGCTCACGGTGCAGTCCAGACAGTACACCTCATACCCTCCAGCCACCAGGGCTAGGAGACTATGAGTATTCAGCACTCGCTTTGATCCGCAATACCTACAGTTTATCTCCGCCACGCTACCCCTCCTTGCACCCCGGAAATAGAAGCTTATGAACTTTACTCTCGATCTGGCTAGAGATGTAGCTAGATATTCCCTCTGCAGTCTTGTCTATAACAGCTTTTAATGATATCACTTATTTTTGCCCCCTTCCCTAAAAAGTTAGCTACTTCCACTTCTTCTTCTTCTCCTCTTCAACAATCTTTCCAAGGTTAGATATAAAACGATTCCACTGCGTTATAGCCAAAGAACAGCATATCCACGTAAGCATGCCATTTAGCATAAGTCCTTTCCAATTAGTAGATATCCAATCGAGATAGAGAAATATTGTTTCTATCGCTGCCATTACTACAAAAACTATCACCGAGAAGCCATAAAAACAGATACCTAAGATAGAAATTTTTCTAGCAAGAGCCATCACTTTTCCTCAAAGAACTTCTTCATATATTCATAAGACTTCATTCCGATTTAAATTGTTGAAAATCTCCAAGAAGAGTAAGTCAGAAACTTAATCTCTTCTAGTTTTGCACTTTGAGTTAGTCTTTTGCCTGT